>Ga0335072_10017586_pt1 | contig 10106 bp, 19 predicted proteins | sample Lox_Sample_21_FD_206725 | JGI IMG/M metagenome (GOLD analysis project Ga0335072, IMG submission 206725) | Soil microbial communities from Loxahatchee National Wildlife Refuge, Florida, United States - Lox_Sample_2.1 | ecosystem: Environmental > Terrestrial > Soil > Wetlands | place: USA...
CGCGTTCCTCATCTGCAGTCAATTTCAGCGTCGCCTTCGGTCGTCCCGTGCGCATGCTCCCTCCTTATAGAGCAATACGCACAGCCCGCGCTATTTCTTTCACTTATTTCAGTTACATAACACTAGCCTCAATGCGAATAAGTCCGAATTTCTCCAGAACGAGAATCCGCTCACGCCAAGTACGGACGTTCCTCCCGGAAGTGTATCCAGCGGAGTAGGCCAGCGCCTCTTCATCCGATACTTCGATGAGGTAGTCATCGAATGCTCGACACCAAAGGTCGAAATACACGCGGGACGCATCCTTCCCTTTTTGAAGATGGTCTATAAGCGTCAGAATGAGCGCGAGGGTGCGGGGAATAGTGCAAAATCCCTTTTCCTTCCTCCTGTCCCAAACAAGGGAGGCGGAATCAGGCCAAAGGCTGTCCCTGATTTGCTCTCTTTTCGCGGCGGATTTGTTTTTTTGCTGCGGTACAACTTTGAGTTGGGCGGGAGCCATCTTTTCTACTCCTCGTTCTGTAGCTCTCAGTCCGTGTCGTACGCCACGGACTGGTCTGCCGATACGGTCGCCGTTACAAGGGGCGAACATCGTTTCAACAGTTATTATGATGCGTAATGAAGTAACCAAGAGCAAGGACATAGGTGCGTCCGCGCTCTGCTAGCTTTTCAAGCAAGCGTGCCCGTCAGAACCGCAACTCGTGCGGTTGAGCGCCTCCTATAAGCCTGAAACGGCGAATTTGCGCGAGAGCCGTGTTGATAGCAAAGATGTTTAACGCCGGAAACGTGCTCCCTGTGTTCCGTGTGCTCAGGGTGCTCCGGCGTGCTCCCCCGTGCTCCCGGTGGCACTCTACCCTGCCTTCCGAATCCCCGAGCGACCATAGCTCACTGCATTTTGGCGTGCCCGTCCGCTGATTCAATTACGCGGAAGCAGATATAATTCCCGCCGGAACCGGGCATCTTATGAAACTATCCTTCGAGCAAACGCTCATCGAGGTCTGGCAGCAGACCCTTGTCGAGAACGCCAAGGTCGTCGAGCTAGGAAACGAACGTTATCCTGTCCGACGCACTCCCAAACGGGGTCTCCGGCAAGTGGATTTCGTCTTTGAGGGAGAGGAGATTCGAGGAGTGGAGCAGAACCCCGACACAAAATCCCGATGGGCGCAGATGTCACGCTCCGGCAAGAACGTGATGCAATTTCTGAGCGAGGGACGCTACGTGGCGAACGTGGTTGACGGGAAGGTGAGCTTTTATGGTCGGAGGTGAGACAGTGGAAGCCATTCGTAAGGAGGTTGCGAGGCGAGAGCCGGATAGAGCAGTAATCCCAAAGTTTGCGGTGCAGCATTATACCGCCACCGAAATCGCTGGCCTCTGGAAACTGAGCGAGGAGACCATACGAAAGCTCTTCGAAAACGAGCCGGGCGTCCTAGTAATCGGAAATGAGAGACCGCGTTTTGGTAGGCGAAGGTATATCACACTTCGAATTCCTCAATTCGTGGTCGAACGCGTTCACCGGAGGCTGTCGAGACCCTAGGAATCGTTCAGTCGTCCGCAAATATCCTGAGATAAAATCACCGTCCCGCAGAAAGCTGAGTGAGCGGATGCCAAGAATAGAAGAAACTCTCAATCGTCTTGCAATCGCATTCACGGTCAGAGACATAATGACCCCGAATGCAGCTTTGGTCTCCGCCGCGAATGAAATTCAGGCAGGCAGGGTTTCGAAGGATTATCCCGATTATGACGTTATCCCAATTCGGCGGGAAGGAACACTTACCGGCTACTTCGAACGCAAAACTGGCAGAACGAAAACGATTACGCCAAACGAAATCATTTCCGACGGAACGAATCTCCTCGACCTTGTCGAGATTCTCGAAGAGCGGCAGTTTTCTTTTGTGTTGAGTCGCCACAAGATAGACGGCTACGTCCACTTCTCAGATTTGAATCATCAGTTGGTGAAGCTGACGTTTTACGTGATTCTGGAAGCTCTTGAGAGAGTGGCTCTGAATTCGATACGGAGCAGAAGCGACCGTGAATCTCTAAGAAAAGACCTTCGTCCAGAGCGGTTCAAGCAGATTGAAAAGGCGTACACAAGAGCCGGGCGAGCCGCTCGGGACTACGTTAGCTACTTAAATATCTCAGATATACTGCAATTGGCCGTCAAGACAGGTCCGATGTCTGTTGAAGAGCGCCTTATCAAAGCCTTGAAAAAGGTTCGGGATGGTGCCGCTCACAGCACCGAGAACTTGGTATCCAGCTACAATGATGTGACAACGTTGGCAAATGTTAAGAGAGAGTGCCTGCGCGTGCTCGGCATGTCGCAATAGGGAAGCCCCCCGCAATGGAGGGAACGATGCGCTGGTATTTCTTCGTCGCTTACTTTTTTGGTGGCGCTTTCATCGTCAATGCCGTCCCACACTTCGTCAACGGCGTGTCCGGCCGCTCGTTCCCGACTCCATTCGCCTCCCCGCCCGGCAAGGGACAGTCTTCGCCGATGGTGAACGTGCTGTGGGGCACCCTGAATGCGGTAGTCGCGTACTTTCTCCTGTGCCACGTTGGAGAGTTCCACATCCGTGTCATCCCCGACGTGCTGGTCTTAGGAGCCGGAGGCCTGCTGATGGCGGTCATGCTGTCTCGGGCGTTCGGGCGTCTCTACGGCGGTCAATAGGTCAGAACGCTGCTCCCCTGCAATCCCTGAATGATTCTACTCAGGCATTCGGCATACAGGTTGGAACTATCCTTCGAGGACTTGCGGCAAGCCCTCGTCGGGAACGCCTAGGTCACGGTCTCCTCTTTCCGAGACTAGGCAGACCACCCTGAAAGAACTGCGTATCCCATTCTGGAATATCGCCAATCGGTTGTGGCGGAGCAGAACGAACAACGACAGATGCCACCATTCGAATATGCACAGAGCCATTACCTCGCCGCAAGATGACTTTTTCGAAGTGAATTGGCTCGTCTTCGCTCCTCTCAAGCTCGTTCGCGAGTGCTCCTACGGCAATCAGGAGACCTGCCCTCCCGTTCTTTATCGCGTACACTCCAAGACTAGCGTCTCCGTCCCGCACTAGGTCGCCGCTTAGCAGAATGTCTTCGGGGAATTTCGGAAAGTGCTGGAGGCTTCCGAAAGGCCTCACCCTTACATTTAGTGTGATTTCAATACTGCGGTCGCCCGGATAATCGAGTGACCCTCTGCCGAAAAAGCCATTACCGCGCTCGTTTTGCCTCCACCCCGCCGCGACATCAGTGGTCGCTTTCAGAATCAAGCTGTCATGGCGCAGGATAGAAATGAACATGTTCATTGCCTGTGCGCTCGTTTCTGATTGGGGTGCTTAGCGTTCATCGCATTGTCGGATTGCGGCCTGCCATCCGCTGAGCCATTGCGAGCAGGAGCCCGCGCTGGCGCTCATCCATCCGGGAGAGTGACCTTGGCAAGGCTACGTAACTCGCGCCGCTCAGTTGCCGTCAGACCCCACTCAGGCTCAGCTTTCGTGGCTGGCAACCTCGGTTTCTGCGGCGGCTCGTCTCCGTCGCAAAACAGGCGGTACAGCGGCATCTCAAGCGCCCGCGCATACTTCTCCAGCGTTTCGACCGAGGGCACGGTATGCCCGTTCTCGACACGGGACGTGTAGCAGCGGAGAAGGCCCGTTCGTTTCTCGATTTCCCCTTGGCCGAAATTTTTGGCTTCGCGGAGTTCTCTGAGTTTTTCGCCGATGAGCATGGACAAAAGCCTACACCCACATCGTCCTTTTTCTCAATTGCTCCTCTTACGCCCTTCACAGTCGAAAGAGACCTGAAAATTCCTAGTACCTTAGTTACATTTTTGGTCTTTTTCTCGATTTCGGACCCGAACTGTGCGTTTTCGAAAGCCTTGGTGGTATAACTACCATGGGGAAATGTTGGCTTTCCCCGGCGGACCACACTGTGAGCGAGGACTCGCATTGGACGAGGCAGACGGCAACCCTGACAAGCACGACGACGCCAACAGCGAAATAGAAAGCGCACGTCTTCGAGTCATCGTTGCCTTCGCCTACTGGCTCTGGTGTCAGAGGCGACTGAAGGACTTGGTGAACTCGTTTCAATCTTTCGACACCGGTTCCGCATGGCTGGCTTCGTTTTCGCAACTGCGACGAGCGGCCAGAAACGCGGAATTCAGGTGGGTCGCCGCCCTCTACGATTTCAAGCGCCTCGTCGAAGGGCAGGACTCGGGTAAGTGGAAAAACTGAAGGGCATACGAAACGAAAAAGGAGGAACTTTCGTGAGCGGACCATCCGACAAGAACGGGAAGTACAACGAGGTGACCCCTCCGCCGCAGGTGTGGTTCAGCGCCGATAAGACTGTCACTTTCCAAAACGGGCCGATTCAGATGTACAGCGAGCGCAGCCTGAAGGACGGCTCGGTGAAGACGCAATACTTCATAAAGGCGACCAAGCAGTGAACGACAACACCAAGGCAGTCAAACGCACTAGTCGCTTGCTTCATTACGTGACAGGCTCCGAGCAGCGAGGGATGCTCAGCTTTTGTTGCGAAGGCCAACCGCTGGCGACAATCCGTAGCTACGGGTTTCCTGCACGCTGCCCGATTTGCCAGCAGGCGAACCCATTGCGGGGCGAGCAAGCGCGAAAGGTCGAACACCACAAGTAGGTCCGAGGAAAGGAGCGAATGGCAAATCTCAGCTTCAGGGTCTACGCGAAGCATTCCGACACTTGCCCCTGCACGACCACAAACCGTTGTGCGTTCTACGGTGGCGAATGGGACATCACGGCTGTGTTCCGGTACCTGCAAGAAGCGATTGACTACGCTCAATGTTGCAACCGCGACGGAATCTCGGTGGAGATACGCAATCGGGCATGCGGTTCGCCCGGTGGTTGGATTGTCTACGAGTACCCCGCCAACAGAGGAGCCTAAACGAGATGAAAAGAGCAGCTATCTATGCGAGGGTCTCGACACCCGACCAGCATCTTGAAAACCAGATTCTCGACTTGCGCAAGCTGGCGGCGCAGAGGGGCTTCGAGGTCGTCCATGAGTACTGCGACCGGGGGATTTCCGGCGGTAAGGCGAAGCGTCCGGGGTTGGATTCGATGATGGCGGACGCCCGGCGAACCGCGTCGTTTACGACTACGGTGACGGAATTCAGCGCGAAGGCGACGCCGAGATAAAATGGCGAATCCACACCAACATTCTTCTTTCCGAGCAACACCCTCTGCATACCGCAAGCTCGTCGCAACACCCTCGACCAGCCAACAATGAGCAGTTTTGGGTTTACGACGAAGTTGCCGCCATATTCGTCGAAGTGGTCACGGCTTACGGCAAGAGACACAGAGATTTCATGACTCACGAGAAGATGGTTGCAGCGTTTATCGCGCACCCGGAAGGAAAACGAATTCTCGACCGACCTCATGACGAGAGGTCGAACGAATATTGGGTGGGCGTTATGCTGGCATGGTTCAGCAGGGCATTCACCGAAGGCAGGTCAGAGTGGGAAAACAGTCTTGAGCGAAAGAAAATCGGTTCAGCATGGGCCTATCGCGTACGCAAAAGTTAGCCCCAATAAAAGACCCCTTGGGTAGAACGAAAGTCGAGAGTTGCGCTCATTCAAGAAAGCGATTCGCGCTGGCCCAAAATCCAGCCTTCCACCGTTCGGAGCACCTTCCTGCTCGGCTCGTCGGATTGACGTTGCCCCGTGACAACCGCAATCATCCCGAACAACCCCACGGCGGCGTCAAATGCGTCGTCTCCCTCCGGGAATCCTTGCGCGATTGTGCGAGACAGCGCGGGTTCAAGTTCTACGCAGGCGGCATCCGCCCATTTCAGCAGGTCGCGACCCGCTTTCCTCCGAACCTCGACCTTGCCCTTTCCCTTCAGCGGCTCGGCAAAGAACCAGCCGTAACACTCCGCTGGATATGTCTCCGCAATTACAATGGTGCCGGGTCGAAGCAATTCGCAAAGCCGACCGTCGAAAATCCACAGTAGAACCGCATCATCATCTCGCAGAGCGGGAGCCAGCACTTCCTGCCATCCCACGATTGCTCCCTTGCCGACCTGATTCGCGCCGAGAGTCCAGAACAGTGGGCACGCTGCCCTGCGACCCGGTTGCTGTCTTTCGCATTCGCGGCGAAGCTCGTCGATGCTGTCGAGACCCAAGGCGCTGAGCAGATGAGCTTGACGCTTGTTTCCGGGCGCGAAGGGATAGAAGGGACGGCTAATCGAAATTTCTGAGGGTGTTCGGGCGACCCTGTGGAAGTCTGACCACTTGCTGTCGCCGAGTGCCCGCAAGAACGGTTTGAACTCTGTGACGCCTGCCAGTCGAGCATAGGCAGCGGGAATCCCTATTGGTAAATCGAAGCCGACGAAAGCACATCCTTCATCCCTGATGCTGCGTCGAATCGAGGGAATCAGGTCTGCGTGGTCTTCAAGACGACTTGGGGCAAAGGCGGTGTAGCGATTATCTGCCCCGAGTTCTGCTTTGGCGACCCATCGCTTGCCGGGAGCGGTGCCCCAATCCGCGTGGTAGACGAGTGCAGGTTTCATGTTGTTTATCCGCCGTCAAGAGAGCCGCCATAAATGCTTCAGGTGCGCGAGTGCTGCCTTCTGGCGTTTGTCCACTACTTCTGCCGTCCACTCTTTCTCGGCGAGCACCTGAGTGGTCAGAGCGAAATTGGCTACTCCTCTGGCAGAAGTGAAGTACTTTTGCTTTTTCACATCGAAATCGAAGTTTTGCGCTTCACTATTCTTTGGTCTAGAAAGCAGAACCAGATTGCCTATGCGGTGCACCCACATTTCCCTCAACTGTTCTGTCGGGAACCACTTCATCCAACCGCTGTTCGGCTGCGGAGTTTGAGGCAGTACATGTTCGACCGTGATGGTCGAATAGTTGTAGACCGCTTGTCCTTTCGCCAATGCAGAATCCAATCGCAGCAAAACGAATTGCCGGATTTTCGACTGAAGGTAAAGATTGCCGTCCAAGGTTGTGATAATGTCTTGTTTTTCGGTCGGAGTTAATTGCAGAGGCGAATCGTCAGCGTATAAGTCTGTGTCTTTTTCGATAGCCGTGAGCAGTTCCGCGTAGCGGTTGATTCTCTCGTTAACGTTGCTGCGAAGCATCATTTGCCCTGCGGCTAATCTTTCTAAGTCCCTGAAGAACTGGACGAGGTCGGCTGACTCGTTGTCGTGCTGGTTGAGGTAGAACAGTGCTGGAGGAATCCAGTCTACGTTGTCGATTCTGTTAAGCCATCTCAGTAATTCGTTTACCTCTTCGGGCCGATGTGCGCTTTGGTAGGACGCGTTCTTGACCACCTGATATGCATCACCAAATGGAAGAAGGACAGAGTCAACGAAGGAAGCGGCGTTCATACGGGGGAGGATGTGCTTCTCGTATTCCTCAACGATGGTTTCCTTCAATTTCGTCCTTCGGTAAATCATCCGTATGTGGGCAAAAAGTTCTTGAAAACCTTCCCGTCCCAAGTCGTCCTCTAAGTCCTCCCACTTTTGCGAGAAAGCCTTCTGGCTGTCTGAGGGGATTCCTCCAATGACCTTCGCCTTGAGAATATCGCTAGGTGAAAGGTCGAGTCCTCGGCTGTTGAGAACGGTGAAAATCTTATAGGCAGAACCGAAATCTGGCGTAGCCACCACAACCAAATAGCATCGTCGGGCAACGAACTGCGCTAGCCGAGTTCTCTTGTCGTCCCGCAGGTCATTCAGGGTTTTCCAATACAACAGTGCGTTGTCCCGCAGATTGCGCTGACTGTCTGTCAGCGTTATCGCCTTGAGGCCCTTCAACTTTCCGACGCCCTCGAAGCTCTGTATGTACGTTTGGAAAAAAGCGGCGTCTTGCTGCCGCAACGTGAGGCGATAGCGGTTTTGGGTGCCGAGGATGGGATTCGCTTTTTCATAAAGCAGAGCCGTCAACCCCTCGGCTTCGTCAACACCAACGAAATGTCTCAGAACCGACAGCAAAGTCGTCAGCGTTGCAAGTCTCTGCTGTCCATCAACCACATCTGACGGAGGGGTCTCGCCTTTCACCAACACAATGCTTCCAAGAAAATAAGGATTCGTTTCATCAACTGAAGTGCTGTCCGCCCCCATGTTGTCGAGCAAGTCTGTCAGCAAGGTTCCGGCTTCTTCGACCGTCCATGCATATGGGCGCTGATACAGCGGGATTGAAAAATCAAAGTCGCTACTGAAGATTTTCAGCAACGGCTGCTCGTGTGCTTCAAGTCGGAAAGGCATTACCGATTCTCCTCGCAATCTGAACCTTGATTGAGGCGCTTTGCTTGCCGGAGGTTACCACGCGATTATAATAAGTGTTCAATGAAACGAGTTTCTAGACTGCCCAATGCTTCTTCGGCTCGCTGGCCTCGCGCCGACGGACGCTACGACACCCCGAGAATCCAGCCCTCAGTCTCAGCGTTCTTGCGTTCATGAGGTTCAATCTCAGGGCAGAAAAACCTTTCGAGGCTGCCATCATCATCCGCTCCCTGCAACCATTTGGTGATAGCGAAGGCGTCTTGCTGGTCGGGCGTCCTTCCCTCGCTCGGGAACGTCCTTTTCCAGAGCGCAGGGTAAACTTCAGCGACGACCGAGCGATTGAGCGGAATGCTCCAGCCGTCGAACGGCCAGAAATGGACGCGGTCTTTGACCTTCTGTCTGATATAGCGCAGCCACGGGATACCTGCGTGCGTGGACTTCGCCACCGACCCCTGCACGTCGAACTGGAACACGGATTTGGCAGTGCGTGCCCGCAGTTCGGTCAGCCGCCGCCATCGAGAATTGCCTGAGCGAGCCGCAGCATCTCCAGCGATGCCTTCACGAGCAAAATCAACATAGATGTCCTCGTCGCTCGGCCAGTGACGTTGGAAATCGTCGAGGAAAGAAGGCCAGTCGAGCGGCAGACCGTGTTTCTCGAAGTATTGCAGTGGAAACGAAAAACCGTGGTCGATGCCGACCAGTGTCGGCGGCCCCTCGGAGAGCCTTGCAACCAGCCATTCGGCGATTCCTCTGCGTGTCCACTATTTGCGTGGACTCGGGGGCGGCAAGACTTCGTGCGGGGCATTCATGCCATCGGCGGCGTAGACGCGCAGACCCTTGAGGCTCGACGAGGGCGTCTGAGCGTCGGAATAGTCGATGCCGATGTAACGGTCGAAATTGGGTCTCACGGGATAATGCCCACCGACGAACGCCATCGTATAATCAAGGAACCGTGAATCTCAACGAAAACACAGCCTGTAGCCGAACTTGCTTACAGCAGGTCTACATGCTCGACACGACCGTCTTCAACGCGGTGCTTGAAGGGAAAGTGTCACTGGCCTCGTTTGCAGGGAGCCAGTTACTCGTCATCGGCGTTCAGGCGGCCGAATTGCGGGCTACCAAGAACCTGAAGAAACGGGCCGAGCTTCTTGCCGTGTATGACGAAATCCACGCTGCTAAGGTGCCCGCTTCCAGCTTCGCGTTTGATATTGAAGGTGCCGGTTTCGACCAAGCTTGCTGGAACGACGGGAGCGGAAACTTCGAAAGGATGCTCGCTCGGCTACAAGAACTCGACGGCAAGAAAAACTTTGCCAACCAAGTGCGCGACATTTTGATAGCCGAGACCGCAATCAAGAATGGGGCGACTTTAGTCACCGGCGATTCCAAACTAAGAAAAGTGGTTTTGGAATTCGGTGGTCGCGCCATAACACCGTGATTCTGGTAGCGGCAAGTCGGAGTGCAATGTGCCTACCCGCGAAGACTTCAAAATGGAACTCTACCGGATGATGAACGAATCAACCCGTCAGGGACGAGCGACAGCAGAGATTAAGGCCGGAGAGCTACACAGACGTGTAGGTGATTACCCCGGCCCGAACCATCGAATGCCGGTGTGCTGCGAGGTCATGCGCGGTGCGTTCGCGCCGGATGTCGGCGATGCAATTATGGAAGAACCGCCAAGCGGACAGGGTGCGACCCTTACCATCAGGTATGTGTTGCCGAGGCCCGAGCCGGTGCCCGAGTCGAGCTAGCAGTCGGCAAGCAAAACATTACTGTCCTCATTTTCTGCGCTTCCGCCGGAATTTCTTCGTCGGAAGCTTCGTGCGAAGTCGCCTTTCAAGGTCAGACCACGGCACCTCAACAATGATTTTCAG
>Ga0335072_10017587_pt1 | contig 10106 bp, 9 predicted proteins | sample Lox_Sample_21_FD_206725 | JGI IMG/M metagenome (GOLD analysis project Ga0335072, IMG submission 206725) | Soil microbial communities from Loxahatchee National Wildlife Refuge, Florida, United States - Lox_Sample_2.1 | ecosystem: Environmental > Terrestrial > Soil > Wetlands | place: USA: Florida...
TCTTTTGGATTTATCTCAGCGGCGCAGCTTTGGTTGCTGCTGGTTTTGCAGATTTCACGCTCATCTCATTTCATTTTCAAAAGGCCTCCGTCATTTCCGCCACTTGGGTGCCGGTGTTCTACTCGATCGCCATGGCTGCGAGCGGCATTGGTTCTCTGGTATTTGGGCATCTCTTCGATCGCACTGGCTACTGGATCTTGCTTCCATTGACGGTAATTGCGGCCGCCTCCACCCCTCTGGTATTTCTGGGTGGATTTTGGCTGGCCCTGATCGGCTCGGCTCTGTGGGGAGTGGGCATGGGCGTACACGAATCGATCATTCCCGCCGCCGTCGCTACCATGGTTCCGGCCCAGCGGCGCCCGTCGGCATACGGAATCTTCACCGCTGGTTATGGCGTGTTCTGGTTCATCGGCAGTGTGATCATCGGCAGGCTCTATGACGTTTCCATCTTGGCGCTGATTATCTTCTCCGTACTGGCTCAGCTCGCTGCGATTCCAGTATTCATAATGGTCAGGAAGCGTGTAGGCACAACCGCTTCGTAGAGACGATCTTTTCGTCCGGATGTGCGCGCACAATTTTCCGGAGGAGGCCAATGGCCCTTTTGTTTGGGTTTTGATCGCTATATGGCGATGTATCGCGCCGGCAACCGTGAGATATAGGATTGAGTCCGCAAATAGAGGCACCGCCAATGGAACCAGCCAAAGACATCATCAAACGATTCGTTGAGGAATTGTGGAATGACCGCAAGCTGGACATTGCGGACGAGATTTTTTCTGAGAGCTGCGTGACCCATCAGCTTCGTTCTGGCGTCTTAGAGGAACCGGCCCATCGTGGGCCTGAGAAAATGAAGGAACACGTATCGGGTTGGCTAATGAGCTTTCCTGATTTGCACTTCACTATCGAGCAGATGATCGCGGAGCGAGACCGCGTTGTGAGTCAGTTGGTGATGGAAGGCACGCATCAGGGGACTTGGATGGGAATTTCGCCAACGGGCAAAAGATTACAAATCCGCATGGTCACAATACACCGCATCGCGAACGGGAAGATCGCGGAAGACTGGGTTTTAGTGGAATCACTAGGCCTCTTTCAACAGATAGGCGCAGTTCCTGATACCGCGGAATTGATCCGCAGCTTCGCTCAGCATGTCCATTCCGGGTCTCACTAGGTTGATGCGATGAGGCGCTGGTTGCGCCGTTGTAGGACGCAAGCGCACTACATACTTAAATTTCGCGGATCGTGAACACGGCGTTTACGCTTCGGTGTCCTGACAACAACTGCAACGCCAGAAGCGGTGCATCGTTCTCCTCCTGGCTCACCAAGTGTCGACGCACGGCATCATGCTTAATGGCATAGCGCTGCATGTCTTCAGCCGTTCGCTCCATAACTGCCGCCTCACGCAAAAGCAGGCGCGGACGGAGCGACTCATCGTCGATTTGATTAAGCAGTAACTGCAAGTGGGGAACGCATAGAGATACCGCGCTCGCGGCTTCCGGGTTCGTGCGCAATTTCTGAGCCAGGGCAGGCACCAAACGGTCCTCGGCCTCCCATCGAACTTTGCAAGCAGGGCAGGAGGTATGCACAAGGCTATTGCTACCGAGTCTCCCAGAATGATTTGCAGCCATCGTGCGAAAATCCTCTGCCAAGCGCTTCAGCAGGCGCGGATATGCCGTGCAAATGCCACGGGGAGAAGCCACCTGCTCGTAATGCCAAGTGTGCAAAGGGCAAAAGCCTCCTCTTTGCGCGTGTTCTTCCTGAGTTGCTGGCCGCACCGCCAGATCGTATTGGTACTGGCGGAAGAAGTCGAGCAGTTGATGCAGGGTTCCGCGGCAAATCTCGCACGGCGTAACCCCTCGGGCATCGATGCGAGCTCTCAGAGGCTGTGCGACCACCACACTGCCCGCAGCGGCATGACTGTCCGCGTCACCCTGGTCTCGCAGTTTCGTTAATCCTGCGCGCAAGTGGTCGCAATCGCTCTGCGGCAAGGATTCGAGCGCGGAAAATACCCGGTCAAACATGGCAGAAAGGAAAAGCTGAGAACGCTCTTCCGTGAGGAAAAGGATCAGTTCTTCCTCAAAGGCCAGAATGCCACTGGCCTTAAGAGCAACGATATCGTTCGCCTGCTTTGCCGCTAAACCGTCGCGGGCGGAGACGGAAAACGGTTTGATCGTTTTTCCATCGAGCACATTGCCGGCGGTACTTGCGACATAATCGAGAATTTCCTGCCTCGTTTCGGGGCTCGCCGTATCGTGTTTGTTCACTACGACGAAAACAGCCCGAACGGACATGCTTGCTTGCCTCAAGAAACGGATCTCGTCTTCAGTCAGCGGGCTTTCGTAGCTCGTGACCAGGATCAACACGTCGATCTCGGGAATGAACTGCTCCGTGGTTTGCGAATTTTCGAAGATCGCCGAACCCAAGCCGGGAGTATCGACGAAAAAGAACCCGCGGCGAAGAATTTCGGCGGGAAGCTGGATCTCTGCGGCTCGAATACGTTTCATGTTGCCAGGATTGCCCTTCTCGGTGACCAAGTCTGGCAACTCCGAGAGTTTGGCTTCGCCTCGCAGTCCGCTTCCGTAGTAGTCGAGAAGCACGCGCTCGCTAGTTCCATAACGGACCGACGTGATCACGGAAGTCAAGGGAACTACGCCGGTGGGAAGGCGGTCCATGCCGAGAACCGCGTTCATCAAAGAAGATTTTCCGCGATTGAACCGACCTGCGACCACCACAGTGAATCGATCTTCTGCCAGCCGTCTCACCAGGTCGCGCCATGGCTCTTCTGCCCGCCAGCGCTGATTCGAATCTTTCACTTGCTCGCCCGCGATGAGTTCGGCTGAGCGGATAACTTCCGCCAGATCAAACTTAACTTGCTCGTAGGTTTTTAAGTCCATAGCTCAGGCTCCAATAACATTCCGTCGAAGCAGGCATACTCCGCACATCACAATCAGTTCGAAAATCTGAGCAAGAAACCCGAGACAGACATGGCTCCGCAACAGGATTCCCTGCCAGGAGTCATCATCTGCCCTCAGAATCGAGGACAGCGGTTATGGGCGAACTCCTTCACCCTGAGTTCTCATCTTCTTGATGCTTGCGAGGATCGATCAGATTCGGCCGTATGTTCAACGGTTCTTCACAGAAATCATCCGAACTGTCCTTGAGGATCTCGTCGTGCACGATCATTGCAGTGGAAAGGGCGACAAGGCTGATCCCCAGCACAATCATAGCTGCGTTGACGGCGGCAAAGAGCCAACTGTTGCCCTCAACCGTGTATTTCAGATAAGTGGTGAGGACCGTGGTCGCAAGAATTGCGGAACCGACGGCCAGCCTTTTGAAAGGACGTATGAGTGCCGCACATCTCGCGAAATACGAGCCTGTTTCAGTCCTACCAAACTTTTTCGGGATCGCGACTCCAGCTGAACGTTTCGGTGGCATGAAGGCTCCCGGACCGCTTAGGTCAAAAGAGGAGTCATCAGCCCCCCCGAAACCCAGGGAGGAAGCGGTTAACGGTGGCACTCCTTCACCGAAAACTATCTCTTGTTTGATTATAGTTCACGGAGATCGCAATTGAACGAACCCCAGCAGATTATCTGTGTGATCTCTTCAGATGAGCCGATCTTCGTTCAGCCCTAGTTAACGTGCGTGATGCGGTTTGACCTCCTCAAAATCCAATAACCCATAACCCGTACCATCTCCGTTGCCTAGAGAAAATGCAAGCACAGTGCAAGATGGAGGGTCGCAGCTGCATACAAACCGGTTGCCAAGTCGTCGCATACAATGCCAAATCCTGCGGGCGATCGCCCCAGTTGACGCACGGGGGGGACAATGTCAAACGCCCGGAAGAGTGCAAAAGCGACGAGCACGGAGCCACCCGAAAGCGGTACACCTATCAGCGAGACCAGTAGACCGGCGACTTCGTCGATGACAACGAAGTCTGCATCTTTCGACTTGTAGATTCGCGCCGTCCATGAGGCTGTAGGAATGCCCGCCAATACAGCCAGAACAGCCCCGACCACCACAACCGGCAATTGCCACTGAGGCGTGATCCATCGTCCCATCTGCCAGCAGATTAGTGCTGTAGCTCCGGGCTGCCCAAGATCCAGGCCCGGGATGAATGAGGCCCGTGCCAGAAAATGTCGCTATAAGACGAACCCAAATTGGGCAGGTCCGACGTACGCTTCTCCCCTCTTTTCGGCGATCCATGATCGGTTTCGAATCGATCACTGCTCCGTTTTGATGGTTCTTGCCTTCGAAGTCCATCATTTAGCGGACAACCCGGGGTTGGCCTCAAATTTCCGTATCCCTGCAGGAACCGGCCCGTGCCAGTTCGCAGGCCGGGAAGCTAAATTCTTGAGGGAAATCTGTTTGCAGCGAGGATCGGTGTGGCGGGTTCTCCCGAGACAAACTTCCGCTCAGGAGTCATCAGCCATCCCTTGATAAAGGCGGGAAAGCGGTTCGGGGTGGTACTCCTTCACCACAACCAATAGGATACGGAGAGTATAGATGAAGAGCCCGGCAGAAGCTCCACGGAATCTGAGTTTGTCGGGTGCTGGAGCGGTCCTGTTCTGATTGCACCGGTTCGCAACCTGGGAGTCCTGAACACGATAGCGCGAACGTGGCAAAAAGGCGGTCGAGAATTCCATACTGGCCAACTGGCGTCTCAAGGTCGCAGGTGGTATGGTTGCTTGTGGCGAACGATTCGCCACAAGCGGAACAGCATTCCGGTGCTGTGGGTGTTGGTGTTCACCTTTAAGCGCTCCATCCGGGGCAGATAACTCCTACACAGATTATTGAGGATGGTGTCGCTCCTCTCCCTTTCTTCTGAATGGGGTCAGCCGCACAAGCGGCGAGGTGTCGCTGTGGCTATATGTCCAAGACTCGAACCGCTGTTCGATAGGTCATACTCAGTGCGTAAGGCACCAGACGTGCCTGCCTGGTGCGACATCTCGCACGGCCATGGGCAGTTCATAATCGGCGTTTGCTTCCCATCGACCAGTTTAGAATCAACTGGATACAAGACTTCTGGTCCTGGCCCGGTATTGTTACTGTTCAAGAGTTACATGACTCTGGTCGGTTTTGGATCAACCTCAGATCTACAACGTATCTCACTGCGGGCTGTCGAGTTTATCGAGTCGGGCACGCTCACCGCTGAACGCTGGTTCTCTATCGTCACCACTGACTCCGTGCACCGATTTCAATATCGGACTTGTAATGAAGCTTGCGTTCAAACGTTTCTGTACGATTTGCGTCATCAGCTGATGACGGTCCAGGCGGGAGGGGGTTTGGCCCAAGGGATCTCGTCTGGGGCACCGCTTGAACTAAAGTTTGCCTGCGCGGAAGCGGACGAACTCGACCCCGGAGAGGCTGTTCTGATTCGCTTTTTCAGCCCACACGTTCGTGCCATCGAGAGGCATCACTGGTTCTGGCACCGCTCTTTCTGGCTTCCGGCTGACTACCTTGGTCTCACTACTCAACGGCTGATGTGGTTATCGGATCGACACGAAGGGCAGACCACGACTGGGGGAATCATCGCCCGCTACTGCCCGCTCGGAGGCTCGACCCGGATCAAAATGGAACGCGAGGTGGACGGTTGGCAGGTACGAGTCTGCTTTGCTTCCGCACGTACTTGGCGGATTCCCGTGGCAAATGGATTGATGAAGTCCGTCTGCGGCTTTATGGAAGTGTTCAAGGCGCGTGAGAAAACTTGCCGTCATCGCGATGATGAATGCCAACCCGATTCTCCTAGGCGGCTAGCGTGAGCGTGGTTGCAATGAAGGCTAGACCGGATGGAATCACTTCATAATGCGCAGGTGGCTCAGTCAAGGTCGTAGAAAACACATTTCTGGCCAGGTCGCGGCCGCGGTCATAAGTGGCAGATCTGTGGAAGAGATCATCGAGCGCATGGGCCATAGTCATCGCGCTACAACGCGCGAGCTTGCCCGCGTGCTTGCTCAATATGGTTACCTCTGTTCCGAGCGCTGCATCCCCGCCAAGAAACTGAGCGAACCACCCAAGCTAGCACTGGCGCAAGTGCATGCTGCCCATTCATCCCGCTGGCATTGGGTTGCGATCGAAGACGGACATGTTTTCGACGGTGTTTGGGGAGACGCTTACGGAGTGGTGGATTGGCCCAAGGACTTCCGCATCACGTCCTATCTTCCCCTCGAGGAATAGTTCCGGAGAATGAGAGCATATGGCCAGAATGGTCTAAGTCTGCAAATCTCGGGATCGCAACGCAAGGCCCTTCGCAACCGAAGTGAACTCGGATCCGCCGACCAATCGCTCCCTTCCGAAGCGGCGTTCGAAAATTCCACGGACTGCGGGTACAAAAGCGCTCCCGCCAGTAAGAAAGACCTTGTCGATATCGGCCGGTTTCACGCCACGGGATTCGAGCATGTGATCGACACAGGTTGCGATGGCATGAAGTTCGTCGGAAATCCACTCCTCAAACTGTGCGCGAGTGACTCTCTGTGAAACCTGAATTCCGGGCACGCGAAATGAGAACACTGCTTCCTGCTTGACTGAGAGTTCATTCTTGGCATTCTGTACCGCCCGGTGTAGTTGAAATCCCAAGTCCTCCGTCACGAGCATGATGAACAAGTCGATTTTGTCAGGCTCAATGGCCCGCGCACGCATAGCCCGCAAGGCTTCCATGTTGTCGTTGGATTTGAGAAAGGACAGATGATGCCAATGCTCGAGTTTCGCAAAGGGCCAGTTCGGCACGGTTCCAGTTTTTCCCAGAAGCCGCCATTGGGACCCGCGCCCAAGAAGAGGAGCGACGAGGTGACGAACTAGTTTCGCATCGAAACTGTCTCCCGCGATTCCTACGCCTGCGCTGGCGAGGACCCTTTCTTCTGACCCTCTCATCCTGCGGGCGTCCGGGCCGACGCGGACCAGGGTGAAATCGGTCGTGCCGCCGCCGAAATCAGCGACCAGCAGCAGTTCATCTTTGCTCAAACCCGCTTCATAGGAATACGCGGCCGCCACCGGCTCGAACTCGAAGCGAACCTCGGTTATTCCCGCCAGTGCAAGCGCCTCCGTGAGCCGTGTGGTCGCATAGGCATCATCGGTTTGGTTTGCCGCACCCACGAATCGTACGGGACGTCCGACGACCGCCTTGGTTCCGATCGGAATTCCCGATTTGCCCGCGGCGGTCTTGAGTGAACGCAGCAGATACCCCACCAACTCCTCGAATCGATAACTCCGCCCGAACAAGCTTGTGGATCTGAGCGAAGAGTTCGCCAAATACGACTTGATGGATTGGATCAAGCGGCCGCCCCCATCGTCTGCGCGCAGGTAATGATCGATTGCATCGGGGCCTGCATACGCGGATAGTTCACGGCGCGTGCCCTTCTGAGGGGGAGAGAAGAAGAGAATTGACCGAAAGGTCTCAGATTCAGTATCGCCATGCCGATAACGTGCCGTCGTGACCTGCCCGAGTTCGTTAGCCATGGCAACAGCGCTGTTCGTCGTGCCAAAGTCGATCCCAATCATTGTTCTAAACCCTCTCCGGCTCCTTCAAAAGTTGCGCCCTCATTTTCACAACTCCTCCGCGTTACGGGCGCGCAGTGCTTTTCGATCGCGCCGCGACTGTAGAGCTAATTGCGCCGCCGCTTTTCGGAGAGCTTCCCAAGACACGTGCCGCTGCCATGGCGCATCAACTGCTGAGGGCATATGCGGCAACGGCGCGATAGGAAGTCTGCTACTCGAGGAGTCATCAGCCATCCCAGGGTGTCCATTTAGGGACGGCGGTTAGCGGTGGTACTCCTTCGCCATTGAGTTTTCACTTCCAAGTCTGCACACAGATAGATATGGCGTCAACCGATGACAGCGATGAATAGTCTCTCAACCATGGAACGTGCATAAACGAGAAAAGAGGCCCACCGAGATGGTTGGGCCTCTTGCCCCCTCAATGTCTGTAATAGAAAACGCTACCAAAGTATGAATCGCCGAACAAGGACTGAAGTCGGGACTGCCCCAGAGATGCGAATTCCGATAAGTCGGCGCGAGCGGAGGTCTTAACGGTAATTTGTTACTGTGAAACAATTAGCGGCTGCAGTTTGTGCTCATGACTCGGCGGAAGCGAGGCCGGAAAAACCGCAACGAGCCCCAGAGCAACACATAAGAGGGATGGAAACAGATGAAGCTCAATCAATTCAGCGCACAAATCACCGAGCGCAAGTCTCAAGGCGCATCGCAAGCGATGCTCTACGCAACAGGAATTCGCGATGAAGACATGAATAAGCCGCAGGTGGGGGTAGCCAGCATGTGGTTTGAAGGAAACCCGTGCAACATGCACCTGTTGGACTTGGCGGCGAAAGTTAAAGAAGGAGTGGCTGCCGCTGGTCTGCTTGGGTTGCGGTTCAACACCATTGGAGTGAGCGATGGGATGGCTATGGGCACGGATGGGATGAGCTTCTCACTCCAATCCCGGGAGATCATCGCTGATTCCATCGAAACCGTGATGGCCGCTCAGTGGTACGACGCAAACGTGTCGATTCCAGGTTGCGATAAGAATATGCCTGGCTGCGTCATGGCGATGGCGCGCCTGAATCGGCCTTCTCTAATGATTTATGGCGGAACGATCCGGGCCGGCCATGTGGCAGACAAGAAGCTGGACATAGTATCGGCGTTCCAGAGCTACGGTGAATTCATTGCAGGAAGGATTTCTGAGAGTGAAAGACAGTCCATAGTTCGCCATTCCTGCCCAGGGGCGGGTGCGTGCGGCGGAATGTACACTGCGAACACGATGGCCTCGGCGATTGAGGCATTGGGCATGACACTTCCTTACAGCGCTTCCACTCCGGCCGAAGATCCGAAAAAGCTTGAGGAGTGCTTTCGTGCCGGCGCAGCGATTCGGACTTTGCTCGAGCGCGACATCAAGCCCCGGGACATTCTCACTCGCGAAGCCTTCGAGAATGCGATGATTGTGGTCTCGGCTTTAGGCGGGTCCACCAATGCAGTCCTGCACTTAATCGCGATCGCGCGCTCCGCTGGCGTCCTACTGACTATCGACGATTTTCAGCATGTGAGCGACCGCGTTCCCTTGCTGGCCGACTTCAAGCCCAGCGGACCCTACGTAATGGAGGACCTTCATGCCGTGGGCGGAATACCAGGTCTGATGAAACTGCTCCTGGAAGAGAAGCTGTTGAACGGCGCTTGCCTGACAGTCACAGGCATGACCCTAGAAGAGAATCTCCGAGAACTGCCAAGCCTGGCTTCCGGCCAACAGATCGTGAGGGAGCTTTCGAATCCGCTCAAGTCCACCGGGCATATTCAGATACTGAAGGGCAATTTAGCGCCGGATGGAGCCGTGGCCAAAATAACTGGAAAAGAGGGACTGCGGTTTTCCGGGCCTGCCCGTGTCTTCGACTCGGAAGAGGCGGTGTTGGGCGCGTTGGAGCAAGGCAAAATTCGCAAAGGGGACGTTATCGTGATTCGCTACGAAGGTCCGAAGGGTGGCCCAGGTATGCCCGAGATGTTGACTCCAACCTCCGCAATTGTCGGTGCCGGTCTCGGAAAAGAAGTTGCGCTCATCACCGACGGCCGATTTTCAGGTGGCTCCCACGGATTTATCGTCGGTCACATTGCGCCCGAAGCACAAGAAGGGGGACCAATTGCTCTGGTGAAAGATGGCGATCTCATTTCGATTGATGCGGAAAATAACCAGCTGAATGTTTCTCTTTCCGACGCCGAATTGGCTGCTCGACGCAAAGAGTGGAGGATGCCACCGCCCAAAGCGACAAAAGGAACTCTGGCGAAATATATTCGCCTGGTAAAAAGCGCGAGCTTGGGCTGCATCACCGACGAGGCTTGAACCGCAGGATGGATGCAGAAGAAATAACAACGTAATTCAGTGACGCTGGACATCCGCGATCGGTTGTCCAGCTTCGGGCACATCCCTGCGGTAATCTTCTCCCAGCAATGAGGCCAACGTAGCTGCGATCTGATTTTGAGAAACAGGCTGCACATTCGCACGGTTGCCCAGGGATGAGGTGTCAGGGCCAAGGAAAGCCATCCAGATGTATTTTGAATCCGGAATCTTTTCTCCGTGGTCTCTCCAGTCTCGACGCCCGCTGCCTCGGCCATGATCGGAAGAAATAATCAGCGTG
>Ga0335072_10017589_pt1 | contig 10105 bp, 6 predicted proteins | sample Lox_Sample_21_FD_206725 | JGI IMG/M metagenome (GOLD analysis project Ga0335072, IMG submission 206725) | Soil microbial communities from Loxahatchee National Wildlife Refuge, Florida, United States - Lox_Sample_2.1 | ecosystem: Environmental > Terrestrial > Soil > Wetlands | place: USA: Florida...
CGGCCGACGTAGCTGCCGAGCGCGAAGATCCCCGCGGTGATCGCGACGTACCACATGGTCTGGCTGAACAGAGTGCGGGTCTGATCGCCCGTCGCGGCATACCCGCCGCCACCACCGTAGAGGTACTCGCTCATGACGCCTTCTGCCTTTCGTGGGCCGGGTGACTCCATTGAACACGGGCATCAGCCGTCGGCGATACACGGTCGTCGTCAAGTAGTACCGACGCCATGCGATGCCTTGACGCAACCGGGACGAAGTCCGCACTATGGCCGTCTGAGTCTTCAGTGGCGAGCCAGGAAGCGGGCGTGACAGACAGAGCCGTCGGTCCCGGACGATCCCGGCCCGCCGCCGCGATCGTCGGCGCGTTGCAGGCCGCCGGAACACGTGTGCTGTTCGGCATCCCCGGCGGCGGGCCGAACCTCGATGTCGTCGGCGCCGCGCACCGGGCGGGGCTGAGGTTCGTGCTCGCGCACGGCGAGACGGCCGCCGTGATCATGGCCGCGACCTATGCCGATCTCGCCGGCGCGCCCGGCGCGGTGGTCGTCACCCGAGGACCCGGGCTGGCCAGCGCGATCAACGGCATCGCCCACGCCGCGCTCGACCGGCTTCCGGTCGTCGTGATCGCGGACACGGTCCCGCCGCCGGACCGGCACCGGATCAGCCACCAGCGGCTGGACCAGGACGCTCTCGCCCGGCCGGTCGCCAAGGCCATGCTCCGGCTCGGCGGCGGCGAACCCGAGCGGTCCGCTGACCTCGCCGTCCGGCTGGCGTCGGACCGGCCGCCGGGCCCGGTCGTGGTGAACGTCGACCCGCTGGACGGCCACCGGGCCGGCACCGAACCAGAGCCCGGCGAACGGGAACCGGCCGCCGCGGCCGCCGCGGGCAACGATCTCGCCCCGCTCGCCCGGGCGCTCGGCGCGGCACGGCGGCTGACCGTTCTGCTGGGCGCGGGCACGATCGCGCACGCCGGCGCCGTGCGTGCCGCGCTCGCCGGCAGCAACATCCCGGTCCTGCACACCTACCGGTCTCGCGGCATCATGCCGGATCGCTCCGCCGAAGCCGCCGGGCTGATCACCGGCGGCACGATGGAGTGGCCGCTGCTGTCCGAAGCCGACCTGATCGTCGGGCTCGGCGTCGATCCGGTGGAGCTCATCCCCGCCGCGTGGGACTACACCGCGACCGCGCTGCTCGTCACCGAGTACCCGGTCGGCTCCGGGGGCTACTTCACCGGCGGCACCGAACTGGTGGCCCCGCTGCCCGCAGCGATCGAGGTCCTGGCCGTGCGGGCAGGCCAGGCCGGGCGCGGGTGGCCGGCCGAGGCGGGCCGGACGGCCAGACAGGCGGTGAGCGGCCGGCTGCTCGAAGCCGCCACCGCAGCGCCCGGCTCGCTGAGCCCGCAGGACGTGGTGGCGGCGGCGCGCGAGGTCGCGCCGGCTGAACTGGTGGCCACCGTCGATTCCGGGGCGCACATGCTGGCGGTGATGCCGCTGTGGCCGGTTGACGAGCCGGGCCGGCTGCTCATCTCCAGCGGGCTGGCCACCATGGGCTTCGCCGTTCCCGCGGCGATCGGCGCGGCTATCGCCCGGCCCGGGCGGCCGGTCATCGCGTTCACCGGGGACGGCGGGCTGGGCATGGCGCTGATGGAGCTCGAGACCGCGGTCCGGCTGAGGCTGAAGATCGTCGTGATCGTCTTCAACGACGCGGAGCTGAGCCTGATCAAGATCAAGCAGCTTCCTGACGGCCAGGGCGGCGGCGAGGCGACCGGCTACACGCGCACCTCGTTCGCCGCGGTCGCGACCGCGATGGGCGCGGCCGCCGCCTGCGCCGCCAGCCAGGAGCAGCTCGCGAAGGCCCTGACCGCCGCACTCGAACGCGAGGGCCCGACCCTTATCGACGCACACGTGGACCCCGCCGGGTACCCGGCGATCCTGGACCTGACCCGCGGCGAACGTGGCCGGGTCCGGGATGATCGCTATGCCACCGAAGCCGGATGAGCGGGGCGAGAACAATGGCAGCACCGGAGATCGCGGACCTGGACCCCGACGAGCGCGACATCGTCATGGTCGTGCGCGACTGGGTCAGCCGTGACGTGCTCCCGGTCGCGCGAGACCTCGAGCACGCCAACGCCTACCCGGGCGCGCTGATCGACGCGATGAAGCAACTGGGCGTGTTCGGGCTGGCCGTCCCGCGGGATTACGGCGGCTCGGCCGTCTCCACTCCGTGCTTCGCTCTGGTCACCGAGGAACTGGCCCGGGGATGGATGACCCTGGCCGGTGCCATGGGCGGGCACAGCGTGATCGCCCGCCTGCTCACGCTCTTCGGCACGAAGGCCCAGCAGGATCGCTGGCTGCCGCCCATGGCCGCCGGCCAGGTACGCGCCGCGATGGCCCTGACCGAGCCCGCCGGCGGATCGGACCTGCAGGCAATGACCACCCGGGCGACCGCCGACGGCCAGGGATACCGGCTCGACGGGGTGAAGACCTGGATCACCAACGCCCGGACGGCCGACGTCGTCGCCGTGCTGTGCAAGACCGACCCGGACGCGGTGCCGCGCAGCCGCGGGATCAGCATCCTGCTGGCCGAACACGGACCGGGCTTCACCGTCTCCCGCGACCTGCCCAAGCTGGGCTACAAGGGCCTGGAGAGCTGCGAGATCGTCTTCGACGGCTACGAATGCCCGCGCGATGCGCTGCTGGGCGAGCAGGAGGGCAACGGCTTCGCCCAGATGATGGGCGGGCTCGAGCTCGGCCGGATCAACGTCGCCGCGCGCGCCGTGGGCGTGGCCAGGGCCGCCTTCGAGGACTCGATGCGGTACGCGCAGCAGCGAGAGACGTTCGGCCGGCCGATCTGGCGGCACCAGGCGGTCGGCAACCGCCTGGCCGACATGGCCACGCGGGTCGAGGCCGCCCGGCTGCTGACCCTCCGCGCCGCCGCCGCGCTGGACGCCGGCGGCCGCAGCGACCTGGAGGCCGGGATGGCCAAGCTGTTCGCGTCCGAGGCCTGCCTGCAGGTCACCGCGGACGCGATCAAGGTGCACGGGGCCTACGGCTACTCAGCCGAGTTCGACATCGAGCGTTACTACCGCGACGCACCGCTGATGGTCGTCGGCGAGGGCACGAACGACATTCAGCGCAACGTGATCATCCGCCAGCTAGTCGACCGGTACACAGAACAGGAGCGGGCACAGTGACCATCACCGTAGCCAAGTTCAAGGACGTCGCCGAGGGGACCCAGCCGGGCCAGTTCACGATCGGCGACCGGGACACCGTCGCCAGCCTGGCCGACCTCGATCCCAGCTTCAAGCGCCTGCTCGATGAGCCGGTCACCGCGATCGTCGCGGTCGTCGGGTCCGACGGGCTGCCGAACCTGACCCCGGTGTGGTTCGACTATGAGGGCGACACCGTGCTGCTCAACCTGGCCACGCACCGCAAGAAGGTGAACTGGCTCCGCAAGACGCCGCACGCCACGTTCATGCTGATGAACCCCGGCAACACCTATCACTGGATCAGCATCAAGACGAAGGTGGCCAGGGAGATCTCCGAGGATGACCCGGCCGAAGGCCCGCGGGTCACCGCGCAGCTAGACAAGATCTGGGTGAAGTACACCGGGAACGAGCCGCCGTACGCGTTGCGCGACCCGTCGTTCGAGGAGCGCCGGGTCCTGTTCGAGCTCGACGTGGTCAAGGTCGCGACATTCGGCCGCCCGTAACCGGCACCGGCCGGGCCGCCCGCCGGGCCATGCCCGGCGTCATCGTCGTGGGCGGCTCGCTCGGCGGGCTGACCGCGGCGCTGGTGCTCCGGGACGCCGGCTGCGACGTCCGCGTGTTCGAGCGGTCGTCATCCGCGCTGCAGGCCCGCGGCGCCGGCATCGCCGCGCTCGACGCCACGCTGCGCTACCTGACCGCGAGCGGCGCCCGTCCGGAGGACGTGTGCTCGTCCACCGCGTGGATCCGTTTCCTGCGCGCCGACGGCAGCGTGCAGCACCAGCAGCGACACCGATATCTGTTCTCGTCGTGGAACACGATCTACCGTTCGCTGCTGCGCCTGATGGATCCCGAACGCTACGCCCTCGGGCATGAGGTGGTCGCGTTCGACCAGCCGGGCGAGCGCGTCACGGTGACGCTCGCGGACGGGTCGACGGCAACGGCCGACCTGCTGGTCTGCGCCGACGGGGTCGGCTCGGCCGCGCGGGCCAGGCTGCTTCCCGGGGTGACGCCCTCGTACGCGGGCTACGTTGCCTGGCGCGGCACCGTTCCCGAACGGGACCTGTCGCAGGCCGCGCAGCCCGTCTTCGCGGACGCGATCACCTATCAGGTGCTGACGGGCAGCCACATCCTCGTCTACCCGATCCCCGGCCTGGACGGGTCGCTCGCCCGCGGCGACCGGCTGATCAACTTCGTCTGGTACGTCAACGTGGCCGAAGGACCCGGACTCGGCCAGCTCATGACCGGCCGGGACGGAATCCGGCGCGCGGTGACACTGCCGCCGGGAGCCGCGACCAACGAGGCGGTGGACGGGATGCGGCAGGCCGCGGCCCGCCTGCTCGCCGCGCCGATCGCCGAGGTGGTGACCGGCGTGGCCGAGCCGTTCGTCCAGGCCATATACGACATCGAGGTGCCGCGCATGGCGTCGGGCCGCGTCTGCCTGATCGGCGACGCGGCGTTCGCGGTGCGACCGCACGCGGCGGCCGGCACCGCCAAGGCGGCGCAAGATGGCTGGGCACTCGCCGAGGAGCTCACCGCCCACGACGGGAACGTGCCCGCCGCGCTCGCCGCCTGGGAGCAACGCCAGCTCGCGCTGGGCCGGTCGCTGCTCGCCCGCACCAGGGAGATCGGCGACAGCTCGCAGTTCTCCGGCACCTTCCGCCCTGGTGACCCGCGGCTCATCTTCGGTCTGCACGAACCCGGCCGCTGACCCGGGCGGCCGGGTCCAGCGCAGCTCGCTGGACCCGTGATCGCCTCTAGTCGTCGGCGGGCTTCAGGGCCTGCGCTGTCGCCTCCAGCGCGCGCAGGTGCTCATCGACGGTGCGCAGGCCCGCGCCCATGGTGTTGACCGACAGGTGCGTGGCGCCCGCGTCCCGCCAGGCGGCGGCCAGCTCCGCCACCGGCCCGGCATCGCCGCTCCAGGCCACCCGGCCCTCCATGCCGATGGCGGCAGGGTCGCGGCCAGCCTCCTGTGCCGCCCCCTCGACCATGGCGCGCGCCTCGTCGAGCTGGATTCCCGGCGCGACCTGCGGAAACCAGCCGTCGGCCAGCCGCCCGATCCGCCGGTAGGCGCGCTCGGACTGACCCCCGAACCAGATCGGGATCGGGCGCTGCACCGGCAGCGGCGCCAGCCCGGCGCCGGTCATCCGGTCGAACCGGCCCTCGAACGTCACCGACCGCTCGGTCCACAGCCGCCGCAGCAGGTCCACCTGCTCCTCGGAGCGCCGCCCGCGGGTGGCGAAGTCCTGGCCCAGCGCCTCGTACTCGACCGCGTTCCAGCCGAGGCCGATGCCGAGCCGGAACCTCCCGCCGGTCAGCAGGTCCACCTCGGCGGCCTGCTTGGCCACCAGCGCGGTCTGCCGCTGCGGCAGGATGATGATCCCGGTGACCAGTTCCAGTGACGTGATCGCTGCGACGTAGCCGAACATGACGAACGGCTCGTGGAACGTTGTCGTGACGTCGTAAGCGCCCGACCAGCCGTGGTGCACCTCGGGGTCCGCCCCGACGACGTGGTCGTAGGCCATCACGTGCCGGTACCCCAGCTCCTCGACCCGCCGGACGTACGCGCGCACAGCGCCCACGTCGCCGCCGAGCTCGGTCTGCGGGAACACGACGCCGATCTGCATCCTGCCTCCAATACGACGGTCCGACGATCCGACGGCGACGAGGAAAATAGTAGTTCGGCCGAGATCAAGATCGAATTTTTCTAACGCTCCGTCACCGCTCAATCCTGGTTCGGCCGGGCATGGCCGTGTTTGGCGCTAAGTAACTACGATTGGGCACCGAGGACGCATCGGGAGATCTGACCGCGGGGGCGAGAAGGTGCGCGATGACGGACGGCGGGTTCACGGTTGACAGGGCGGCGCTGCGCGAGACGGCGCAGGGCATCAACGACGCGATCGGCGCCCTGGAAAAGCTGGGTTTCGACGAGGAGGCGGAGGTCGGACGAGGGTTCTCCGGCCTGACCCTGAGTGGCCTGCAGGTCGGCGACGCGGGGCTGCAGGCGGCCTTCGCCGGGTTCTGCGACCGCTGGTCGTGGGGGGTTCGGACGCTGGTTCAGGATGGGAGCGAGATCGCGCGGCGGCTCGGGCTGACCGCCGGGATGTACGCCGACGCCGAGAACACGATCACCGGATCGATCAAGAACCTCGTCGACGCGGGAACGGGCGATCCGCACCTGAGCGACACGCAGGTGGCCCAGGGATCGTGGGCGCAGGCGGCCGGCCTCACGCCGGGCCAGCGGCCGAATGACTTCAGCGGCGCGGCCTGGCGGCAGGCGGGCGGCCAGATCGACGGGACCTGGCAGGCGGAGGCGCACGACGTGACCCAGACCACGAGCAGCGACCTGAAGGACCTGACCGACCCCTGAAGGACCTGACCGACCCCTGGAGGACCTGACCGACCCTGGAGGATCGACCGACCCTGAGGGATCGACCGACCCGTGAGGAGGTGACGCGCCGTGGGCGGCTGGTTTGACGATCTGGACGGCGTCGTGCACGCGGTGACGCATCCGGCGAGCCTGGTCCCGGATGCGGAGCACGGCCTGGGCAGCCTGATCGACGACGGCGCGCACGCGCTCGGGTCGGGCCTGTCGGCTGTGGGTCTGGGCGGCGCCGGCAAGTGGGTGGACCGGGCCGGCGACGACGTGGCGAACTTCCTCGGCGCGCAGGTTCCCGAGGAACAGCTCGGGCAGACCAGCGACCCGGCGGAGCTGATCCACGGCGACCCGGCCGCGCTGCGTTCAGCGGCCGCCAGGTTACGGGCGTTCTCCAGCGCGTTCGCCGAGACCGCCGCCGGGCTGGACGGGCTGGAGCCGGACTCCTGGACCGGCGCGGCGGCCGACGCGTTCCGGGCCAGGTACGCGCCGCAGCCGGGGCGCTGGCGGGACGCGGCCACCGGGTGCGGGGAGGGCGCCGGCGCACTGGAGTCCTACGCCGGGACCGTGACCTGGGCCCGGGGCCAGGCCAGTGACGCGATCGACGTCTACGAGCAGGGACAGCGCGTCACCGCCGCGGCGGTGACCGCCTACGACGGCCGGGTCGCGGCCTACAACAAGGCCGCCCGGTCCTACGACGAGGCGCTCGCGGCCGGCCGCGGCATCGGCCCGCGGCCGGCCGAGCCGGGCGCGTTCACCGACCCCGGGGCCGCGCTGCGGGAACGGGCGCAGCAGATCCTGGCCGCGGCGCGGGCGGAACGCGACAGATCCGGCGCGGCGGCAGCGGCCAAGGTGCGCGCCGCAGCGGACCTGGCCCCGGCCGAGCCCTCGTTCGGCCAGCGACTCCTCGACGACGTCGGGGACTTTGGCCAGGCCGACACGCTGGCCGGCGTGAGCTTCGGCAGCGGGATCCTGACCGGCGCCGCGGACATTCTGAAGACCGCGCGGGCGGTGAACCCGCTGGACCCGTGGAACGTGACCCACCTGGCCGAGTACGGCGCCGGGATGTCCGCGATGGCGGCCGGCCTGGTCCACGACGAAATGCACCCGATGGACGCGTTACAAGGCCTGGTGGGCACCGGCTGGGGCAGCGACCCGGCGCAGGCAGCGGGAAAGCTGGTGCCGAGTCTGCTGCTGGCGGCCGCCACCGACGGCGCGGGCGACGCGGCCAACGCGGCGCGGGTGCCCGAGGACGACATGACGCTGCTCGGCGACCCGATCGACGTGGCGTCCGGCGATGTTGTGCTCGCCCAGACCGACCTGACGCTGGCCGGGATTCACCCCGTAACGGTGCGTAGAGTACATCGGTCTTCATACCGGGCGGGACGCTGGTTCGGCCGTTCATGGGCGTCAACGCTGGATCAGCGCCTCGAGGTGAGCGAGCGGGCGGTCTGCTTCGCGGGAGCCGACTCGGCGGTGCTGCGCTATCCGGTGCCGGGCGCCGACGGCGAGCCGGTGCTGCCGGTGACCGGGGCGCGATGGCCGCTGGCGCGCCACGGCGACGGGTACACGGTGACCGACCCGCAGGCCGGCCTGGTGTACCGGTTCGAGCCGCGGTCCGGGCACTACGTGTCCGCCGCCGGGCACGGGGATCTGCCGCTGGTCTCGATCACCGGACGTTCCGGGCACAGGATCGGCTTCGAGCACGCCGCGGACGGCGCTCCGCTCTCGGTGACCCACGACGGCGGCTACCGGGTCCTTGTCCTGGTCGCTGGCTCGCGGGTGACCGGCCTGGACCTGGCAGGCGCGGGCCCGTCCGGCGGCGACCTGCCGCTGATCCGGTACGGCTATGACGATGCGGGCAACCTGGCCGAGATCATCAACTCGTCGGGGCGGCCGCAGCGGCTGTCGTACGACGTCGACGGCAGGCTCACCGGCTGGCAGGACCGTAACGGCTGGTCCTACCGGTACGGCTACGACGAGCAGGGCCGGTGCGTGCGCGGGGAAGGACCGGACGGGACGCTGAGCGCCGCGCTCTCCTACGACCGGGACCGCCTGGTCACCACGCACACCGACGCGGCCGGCGCGATCAGCATCTACGAGCTCACCGACCGGTATCAGGTCTGCGCGGCGTCCGATCCGGCCGGGCACGTGACCCGGTCTGACTACGACGCGTCCGGGCGCCTCGTGTCGCGAACCGACCCGCTCGGACGGACCACGACGTGGTCCTATGACGGCGCAGGAAACCTGGCCGCGATCACCCGGCCGGACGGCTCGCGCGCGACCGCGTCGTACGACGGCGCGAACCTCCCCGTGCTCGTCACCGAGCCCGGCGGGGCTCTGTGGCGGCAGGACTACGACGCGGCCGGCAACCTGGTCCGCTGCGCGGCGCCGGGCGGGGCTGTCACCAGGTACTCCTACGACCCCCGCGGGCACGTGGAACGCGTCACCGGACCGACGGGCGCCGTGACGCGGGTGACGTGCGACGCGGCCGGGCTGCCGGCCGAGGCAACCGGGCCGGACGGTTCGGTGACCCGGTGGGAGCGGGACGGGTTCGGCCGCGTGGTCGCTTTCACGGAGGCCGACGGCGCCGTCACCCGGCTGGCCTGGACGTTCGAGGGACAACTGGCGTCGCGCACGTTCCCCGACGGGACCGCCGAGCGGTTCTCCTACGACGGCGAGGGGAATCTGGTCGCCCACGTCAGCCCGGCTGCCGGGCTGACCAGGGTCGAGTACGCGAGCTTCGACCAGATCGCCGCGCGGACCGGGCCGGACGGCACCCGCGCCGAGTTCACGTATGACCGGTGCCTGCGGCTGACGGAGGTTCGGGTCGGCGGTCTGGCCTGGCGGTACGACTACGATCCGTCCGGCCGGCTGATGGCCGAGACCGACGTCAACGGCGCCGTCACCCGGTACGCCCGCGACGCGGCGGGGCAGGTGATCGGCCAGGTCAACGCGGCCGACCAGGAGGTGAGCTACGGCTACGACCTGCTCGGCAACCTGATCTCGCGGACCGCCGGTGGCGCGGTGACCAGCTTCGGTTACGACGCCTCGGGGCTGCTCGTGCACGCGGCCTGCCCGGACGCGGTGCTCGCCGTCGAGCGCGACGCCGCGGGCCGGGTCACGGCCGAGGCGTGTAACGGTCTGGCGGTGCTGTCTTCGTACGACGCTTGCGGACGGCGTCTTCGGCGGGTCACGCCGTCCGGCGCCGAGACCGTCTGGGCCTACGACGTCGCCGGACGGCCTTCGGCGCTGCGCGCCGGCGGGCGTGAGCTGCGGTTCGGCTACGACGTCGTCGGCCGCGAGACCAACCGTGACCTGCCCGGCGGCGTGCGGTTGGGCCAGGAGTTCGATCCCGTCGGCCGACTGGCCGCCCAAGTCCTCACGGCACCCGCCCCGGTCGCTGTGCCAGCCCTACTGCCCCCGTCAGCACCACCCGGTCTGTCGGTCCCGCCGGATCCGTCAGCGGCGACGCCGCCATTTGCGCCCAGCCCACCCGGTCCAGAGCGCGTGCTGCAGCGCCGCGG
>Ga0335072_10017592_pt1 | contig 10104 bp, 6 predicted proteins | sample Lox_Sample_21_FD_206725 | JGI IMG/M metagenome (GOLD analysis project Ga0335072, IMG submission 206725) | Soil microbial communities from Loxahatchee National Wildlife Refuge, Florida, United States - Lox_Sample_2.1 | ecosystem: Environmental > Terrestrial > Soil > Wetlands | place: USA: Florida...
TCGCCGAAGGTCGCGCGGTCTCTGCCGACCGCCTGGCCGAGGACCTGTGGGACGGCGAGCGGCCGGCCGATGCCGCGAACGCCGTGCAGGCCCTGGTGTCCCGGCTGCGCGGCGCGGTCGGCAGGGACGCCGTGGCGTTCGGCCCGGCCGGCTACCGCCTGGTGGTGAGCGAGGTCGATGACGGCGTGGACACGCGCGCCTTCGAGCGCGAGGTGAACGCGGGTCGCCGGGCGCTGGCTAACGGGCAGCCGGAGCAGGCCGCGTCGTCGCTGGCCCGGGCGCTTGACCAGTGGCGCGGCCCGGCCCTCGCCGATGTCGCCGACGCTCCCTTCGCGGCGGCCGCCATCGCCCGCCTGTCCGAACTGCGCCTCGCGGCTACCGAGGACCGCATCGACGCGGAACTCGCCTTGGGGCGAGGCGCGGAACTAGTGCCCGAACTTCAGGAACTGGCAGCCGGGCATCCCCTGCGCGAGCGCCTGTGCGGGCAGCTCATGCGCGCGTTGCAGGCCGCTGGGCGCCAGGCGGACGCGCTGACGGCTTACGAGGAGATGCGGCAGGGGCTGGCAGAGCAACTCGGCGCCGACCCCTCCCCCGCGCTTGCCGAGGTGCACCTGGCCATCCTGCGCGGCGAGACCTTGCCACGGGCCGGGACGCAGCCAAGAACGCGCTTGACCAACCTGCCCGCGCAGCTCACCAGCTTCGTCGGCCGCGAGCATGAGCTGCGGCGGGTCGGCAAGCTGCTCAGCGAGGCCCGGCTGGTCACGCTGACCGGACCTGGCGGTGCGGGCAAGACGCGGCTGGCGGTAGAGGCCTCGGCCAGGCTGGCCGACCAGCTTCCCGACGAGCTGTCCCACGGAACCTGGTTCGTGCCGCTGGCGCCCGTACGCGACGCGCTCGACGTGCCGCAGGCCGTACTGGCCGCCCTTGGCCTGCAGGAACTGGCCTGGCCCGCGGACCCAGCCGAAGCGGCGCGACTGGCCAGCTTGTCCCCGCTTGACCGGCTCACCGACGCGCTGGCGAACCGCCGCCTGCTCCTGATACTCGATAACTGCGAGCACGTGGCGGTCGCCGCGGCCCGGCTGGCCGGCCAGGTACTCGCCGCGGCGCCAGCCGTGCGCATCCTGGTGACCAGCCGCGAGCCGCTCGGCATGACCGGCGAGACGCTCTGCCCTGTGCCGTCGCTCGAGCTGCCGCCTCCGAAGGCCGACGCGAGCGAGGCGGCAAGGTCGGCCGCGGTGCGGCTGTTCGCCGACCGTGCGGCCGCCGTGCGGCCAGGCTTCGCACTCGACGAGCAGACCGCCGACCCGGTGATCAGGATCTGCCGCGCTCTTGACGGCATTCCGCTCGCCATCGAACTGGCTGCCGCGAGGCTCAGGGCGCTGACTGCCGCCCAGGTCGCCGACCGGCTTGATGACCGGTTCAGGCTGCTGACGGTCGGCGACCGCGCCGCGATGCCGAGGCACCAGACGCTGCGGGCCGTCGTGGACTGGAGCTGGGAGCTACTCGACGAGCCTGAGCGGGCGGTGCTGCGCCGGCTGTCGGTCTTCAGCGGCGGTGCCACGCCGTCCGCCGCCGAGCACGTGTGCGCGCTTGGCGGCGACGAGCGCGACGTGATCGACCTCGTCGCAGCGCTTGTCGACAAGTCGCTGGTGATGGCGGCTGGCGAGCGGGAGGTGCGTTACTACCTGCTCGAGACCGTCAGGGCGTACGCGACTGAGCGCCTCGACGAGGCCGGGGAGGAACAAGGCGTCCGCGCCGCTCACGCGGAGTTCTTCCTCGACCTGGCCGAACGGGCTGAACCCGAGCTCCGCTCGGCCGGCCAGCTCGCCTGGCTGGACAAGATGACCGCCGAGCACGACAACTTCTCGGCCGCGCTCAGGCATGTGATCGCGGCCGGCGACGCGGTATCGGCGCTCCGCTTCGTCGGCGCGCTGACCTGGTTCTGGATCACCCGCGACTATGACGCGGAGGCCGCCGAGTGGGCCGGAGCGGTAGCGCGGATCGCCGGCGATACCCCGCCGGCCGGGCTGCGTGATCCCTGGGCGATCTGCCAGCTCGTCGGGCTCATGGGCCAATGGCAGGAACACCCGCCGACCGCGGACTCGATACCCGAACTAGCCAGGCGGGTCACGGAACTGACCAGCGGTGCCACGCACCCGCTGCTGGTGCTCGCCGCGCCGATGGTGTCCATGCTCGGCGGCGACAGCGAGCTGGCGAGGAACAGGCTCCGCGCGATAGGCGAGCATCCCGACCCCTGGCTGCGCGCCGCCAGCGAGGTATTCGGCGGGCACCTGGCGCTCAACGACGGCAAGATCGATGCCGGTGCGACGGCCCTGGCCTCCGGCTACGCCGCGTTCCGCGAGCTCGGCGACCGCTGGGGCATGATCATGAGCCTGACCGGGCTGGCGGACGTGGAGCTGGCGAGGGCCGAACTCGCCGACGCCATCAGGCTGCTCAGCGAGGCGCGCGAACTCGCTGGCAATGGCCTGGCAGGGAACTTCGGTGAGATGGTCAGCATCTCGCTCGGCCGGGCGCTTGCCCTGGCAGGCGACTTCGACGCCGCTCGCGCCGAACTTGAGCACGGGATCGAGGTCGCCGAGCGGATCGGCGAGCGCGACGACCACGCGAACGGTTACCTCGAGCTGTGCGAGCTTGCCAGGCGCGAGGGCGACCTGGGCATGGCACGCGCGCACCTCGACCGCGTGCTTGAGATCGTCGGCCCGCACGCACGGCGTCCCGACATGACAGGGATGGCGGCGATGGCCTGCAGCCGCGCAGGGTGCCTGGCCGAGCAGGCCGGTGACCTGGAGGAGTCCGCGCGCTGGCATGCGAAGGCGCTGGCCACGCTGGCCGAGGGAACCACCAGCCTGCTGCCGAGCAACCCGGTGCTCGCTACCGTCGTCGAGGGGATGGCTGCCCTGGCCGCCGCCCGTGGCGACTACGCGGTAGCCGGCGAGCGGCTCGGCCTCGCCGAGGCACTGCACGGCTTCAGGGACGCCGGCAGCCTGGAACTGCCAAGGACGGAGACGGCCGTCATCGCAGCGCTCGGCGAGGACGGCCTCGCTGCGGCCCGCGCTCGCGGCCGTGCGCTCGGCAGGACAGACGCGCTGGCTCTCGTGCCTTGACCGACAGGCGATCAGGACGCGAGAGCGACAGCTCATACTCGGCGCGCGTACATCCGCATCGCCAGCGGGAACGTGACCAGCACGATCCCCGCCGCCCAGGCGAGCGTATAGAGCGGGTGCAGTCCGGCCGGCCCGCCGACCGTCAGCGCCCGTACCGAATCCGCCAGGTCGGTCACCGGGTTGACCCTGGCCCAGGCCTGCAGCCAGCCAGGCATGGTCGCGGTGCTGGCGAGCAGCACGCTGCTGCCGAAGGTCAGCGGCATCGTCCAGATGAACGACACGCCCTGCACCGTCTCAGGTGAGGAGACCGACAGCCCGATGAGCACGGAGACCCAGCACACGCCCAGGTAGAACAGGTAGGCCAGGCCGTAGGCGGCCAGGATCTGCAGCGGCCCGGCGTGGAACCTGAACCCGAGGGCAACACCGATCCCGGTCAGCACCACCATCACGGCGCAGAACCTCACCGTATCGCCGAGCACCGAGCCGATCAGCGGAGCCGAGCGGGCTATCGGCAGGCTGCGGAACCGGTCGAAGACACCCTTGCGGATGTCGTCGCACAAGCTGGTGCCGAGCCCCATCGTGGCGAACATGGCCATCATGGCGACCAGCCCTGGCAGCAACTGCTCCAGGTAAGCGTGCGTGCTGCCGGCGACCGCGCCGCCGAACACGTACAGGAAAAGCACCAGGAACACCGCCGGCATCAAAATCACGTCGAGCAGTTTCTCCGGCGTGTGCCTGATCTGCATCACGATCCGCCAGGCCACGGTCAGTGACTGCCGCACGGTCTCGGCCGCTCCTATCCTTGACCGCAGTTCACGGTGCGGCAAGGGGAGTCGCCCGGTGCTTTGTGGCTGATGATCTGTGGTTTGAACAGCGGTAATCATGCCGCCCTCCCGTTCTCCTCATCCTGCGCCGGGTGACCCGTAAGCGTCAGGAAGACCTCATCGAGGCTGGGCAGCCGCAACCCGAGTTCGGCCGCCACGACGCCCTCCTCATCAAGCCGCCGCAGCACGGCGGCCAGCATGGCCGGATCGCTAGCCGGAGCGGTGACCAGGCCAGTGTCATGGCGGATGTCGGCCGCGGACCCGGTGACTTCCTGCACAGCGAGCGCGGCCCTCGCGGTCATCGCCCGGTCCATCGCCCGCACGACGAGCGACTGCCCGCCGATCTGGGCCTTCAGCCCGGCCGGAGTGCCGGACGCGACGACCCTGCCCCGGTCGACGACCGCGACCAGGTCGGCCAGTTCGTCGGCCTCGTCCAGGTACTGGGTGGTGAGGAGCACGGTGGCGCCGTCGGCCACGATGCCCTTCACCGTGTCCCAGACGTCGATCCGCGCCCGAGGGTCAAGGCCGGTTGTCGGCTCATCAAGAAAAAGCACTTCCGGATCACCCAATAGGCTCGCAGCGAGGTCCAGCCTCCGGCGCATGCCGCCTGAGTAGGTCTTGACCGCGCGCCCGGCCGCGTCTGACAGGTCGAAGCGATCGAGCATGTCGCGGGCGCGCTCGCGGGCGCTCGCCCGGCTGAAGCCGAGCAGCCGGCCGATCATGAGCAGGTTCTCCGTCCCGGTCAGCTCCTCATCGACCGAGGCATACTGGCCGGTCAGCGCGATGAGCTGGCGGACCTGCACCGCCTGCGTGATGACGTCGTAGCCGCAGACGCTGGCCCGGCCGGAATCGGCGCGCAGCAGCGTGGAAAGGATGCGGACGACCGTTGTCTTGCCGGCCCCGTTGGGTCCGAGCAGGGCGAGCACCTGCCCGCGCTCAGCCGCGATGCTGACCCCCGCCAGCGCTTTCGTCGTGCCGAAGCTCTTGGTCAAGCCCTCGGCCTCAATAACGTTTGTCATGCGACCAGGCTGCGCGACCACGCTGATGCCGCGCCGTCAGCGCGCCGTCAGCGCGCTGACACCCCGCTGACCTGGCGATGCGGCCCCGCCAGCCCCGCCAGCCCCGCCAGCCCCGGCCAGCAGCATCAAGTAGCCACCGATGCTGTCCGCCCGTCCCGCGCTACAGCAACAAAGCCCCGGCGATGTCGTCAGAACAGCATTAAGTAGCCACCGTTGTGGTCGAGCCGCGCCCGGCCAACAGCAACGCGGAGTCAACGATGCTGCCGGCCTGCACCTGGCAGTATTGCCATTGACCGCAGACGAGGAAGCCATTGACGGAAGGGGCTTGAAGAATGCCCGAGATAACCAGTTATGAGCATGGCGTTCCGTCCTGGGTGGACATCGGGACTCACGACCTGAGCGCCGGGGTGCGCTTCTACTCTGACTTGTTCGGCTGGGAAGGCCAGGACATGGGCGAGCAGGCCGGGCACTACACGATCGTCACGAAGGACGGCAAGCAGGTCGCCGCTATCTCCCCCGCCCAGGACCCTGGCCCGCCCCGCTGGACGACCTATATCAACGTCGATGACCTCGACGACGTCGCGCAAAAGGCGCAAGCGGCGGGCGGCACGGTCGTCATGCCGCCCATGGACGTCATGTCCGCGGGCAGGATGGCCATCTTCAAGGACACGACCGGCGCGTTCATCGCCGCCTGGCAGCCGGGCGAGCACCTCGGCGCTCAGCTTGTCAACGAACCTGGCGCGTTCATCTGGAGCGAACTGCACAGCTCGGACCCCGCGAAGTCGAAGGCGTTCTACTCCGAGGTGTTCGGCTGGAGCTGGGGCGGCTCGGATGAGTACTCAGAAGCCCAGGTAAACGGCCGGACCATCGGGGGGCTTATGCCACGGCCGGCAGACGTGCCCGCCGAGGTGCCTGACAACTGGGTGGTCTACTTCGGCTCGGCCGACGTGGACGCCGAGATCAAGAAGGCAGCCGACCTGGGTGCCACCGTGGTCGCCGGCCCGACAGACATCCCTGACACCGGCCGTTTCGCGGTGCTCATCGACCCGCAGGGGGCGGCGTTCGCACTGTTCCAGGGCTAACCCGAACCCCGCGCGATCACCACCGACACCGCCGGCCAGGCAGTTCGTTTCGCGAAGGTGCCCGCGATAGGTCAGCGAGCCTGGCCACCGCCGCGGGAAGGAACGGACCGCTGAGAAGCAGGCCCGCCGCCACCCCGAGCTGGAGCGCGATCGGGATACCGCTCGCCGAGGCTACCAGCGACCAGGCGAACGCGAGGTAGGCGGTGATGATGAGGGCGCCGGCTCTGCGGCCGAGGCCACGCAGGCGCCAGGCGAGCACCAGCGTGAGCAGGCTGAGCCCGACGTACCAGGCGGCCGTCTGGGCAACCTGCCCCGATGGCCTGGCCAGGCCCGCGATGGCTGCCGGAAGCAGGAACCCCGCGATCACATTGAGCGCGTTGCTGTTGAGCGCCGTGCTCAAGGTCGCCGCACCCCGCCCGCGCGCAGCGAGGTAGATGGCCGCAACGGCATTGGGCAGGCTTGTAATCGCGGCCAGGACCAGGCCGCCGGTGACGATCGGTGCCACCCCGAAGGCGCCGCCGAGCCTTGCCGCGGCTTGTTCCATCGCGATGCTCGCCCCGACCACCACCGCCAGCGCGGCCACCGCGGTGACGGCATCGGGCCAGCGAGCCGGGCGCGTCTTGAGCGCCTCACCGAGCTCGGCTTCTTCTTCCATGACGGCCGCCCTCAGCCAGGTGGTCCACGCGGCGGGAAGGCGGACCCGCGCGAGAAGAGACGTGCCGCTCAGTATCACCGCGTAGATCGCGAAGGCGAAGAGCGCCAGCGCCAGTCCGGCTGCGGGCGGCACGAGCCCGGCGACCACCGCCAGGCAAGACAGCGCCACGACCATGGCGACCGTTCCCCCGAGGGCCACCACCTTTCTGTGCAGGCCGATCCGCCCGGCGATGACCGCGGCCAGGCCGAGCAGCGCGGCCAGATTGAAGACATTCGAGCCGATGACCACTCCGGCGCCGAGGTGCTGCTGCCGCTGAGCGATCGCCGTCACAGCGGCCGTGATCTCTGGCGCGTCGGCCGTGAGCGCGACCGCCAGGCCGAGCAGCACCTCCGACAGCCCGATCCGCTCCCCCAGGCGCTCCAGGCGCTGCACGAGAACCCAGCTCGCAACCAGGCTGAGGCCGGCACCGGTCAGGAAGACCAGCGCCATCAACCACCACAACGCTGACCTCCTCGCGGCCTCGGGCCAGCGGACTCCGCCGCAACAAGCATTATTTGCCCTAGCTGATAACTTCACTATACACTAATTGCTGTATGCAACTAATATCTCACGGGTCCGCCGAGGAAGCGATGAGCAAGAACGACGACGAGGTCGTTGACGCGGTCCTGACCGCGAGCCGGGTGCTGGTCGCGGTCGCGACTCAGTCTCTCGGGGCGACCGCAGAGGAGACCACCCTGGCCCAGTACCGCGCCCTTGTGGTGCTGGCCTCAAGAGGGCCGCAGCGCATGGTTGACCTGGCCAGAGCGCTCGGGGTGACGCCATCGACGTCGGGACGCATGTGCGACCGGTTGTCGCGCAAGGGCCTGATCCGTCGTCACCGGGCGCGCACGGATCGCCGCGAGGTGCTGGTGTCGGTCACCGCTGCCGGGCGCGAAGTGGTGGACCAGGCGACGGCAAGACGGCGGGAACTGCTGGCGGACATCCTGGCGAAGCTCGACGAGGAACAGCGCTCAGGCATCGCCGCGGCCCTGGTCGCGTTCGCTGAGGCCGCCGGCGAGGTGCCTGACCAGCATTGGCCTGGCGGGCAGGTCCATGCGCCGCGGGGCGTTCACGAGAAAGGCAGGGCAGGGCATGAAGCCATCTGACGGCACGGCGGCGGGAGCGCTGCGGTGGACGGTCAGGGCCAGCGGGTGGCTACGCGAATCACGAGCGGGGCTCTTCGTGATCGCGGTGCTGGTCGGCGCCGGGTCAGGACTCGGTGCCGTGGTGTTCAGGTATCTCATTTATTTCTTCACCTGGCTGGCCACCGGGCATACGCAGTTCGGGCAGGCCGGCTACGTCGGCAGTTCGCACCTGCCGTGGCTCGGCCTTGGTTTCTTCGTGGTCATTCCTGTGGTCGGCGGCCTGATCTACGGTCCGCTCATCTACCGCTACGCCCGCGAGGCGCGCGGGCACGGAGTGCCCGAGGTAATGATCGCGGTCGCGGAGGAGGGCGGCCGGATCAGGCCGCAGGTCAGCGTCGTCAAGGCCATCGCCTCAGCTATCTGCATCGGGGTCGGCGGATCGGTGGGCAGGGAAGGCCCCATCGTCCAGATCGGGTCCGCCCTGGCCTCCACCTTCGGGCAGTGGGCCAGGATGCCTGAGGACCGGATGCGGATCCTGGTCGCCTGCGGCGCCGGCGGCGCGATCGCGGCGACCTTCAACGCGCCGATCACCGGGGTGTTCTTCGGCGTCGAGATCGTCCTGCGCGAGTTCTCCATCGACGCGCTGTTCACGGTCATGCTGTCGGCGATGCTCGCCGATGCTGTCGCCATACCTTTCCTCGGTAACAAGCCCTTCCTGCAAGGCTTCCCGCCCGGCATCTCGATGCCGCACCCGGCTGATTATTTGCTGGTGGCCGTGCTCGCGGTGCTAGCCGGGCTGATCGGCCTGCTGTTCAAGAACGCGGTCTACAAGATGGAAGACCTCTGGGACGCCGCGTGGAAGAACCGCCCTGAGTGGGCCAGGCCGGCCATCGGCGGCATCGCACTCGGCCTCGTGCTGCTCGCGCTGCCCCAGATGTACGGGGTCGGTTACCCGGTCATGTACAAGGCGGTGGCGGGCAACTACGCGCTCTGGTTCTTGCTCATACTGGCGGCAGGAAAGATCATCGCGTGCAGTACGACCCTGGGTATCGGCGGATCTGGCGGTGTCTTCGCGCCTTCGCTCTTCGTCGGCGCCACCTCAGGCATGGCCTTCGGTGAAATGGTGAGCCACCTCATCGGCCCGGCGGCCGGGCCGCCTGCTCTGTACGCGGTCGTCGCCATGGGCGCCGTGTTCACTTCCGCCGCCCGCGCGCCGCTGACCTCGGTCGCCAGCGTGGTCGAGATGACCGGGGACTACACACTGACCCTGCCGGTCATGCTCGCTGTCGCCATAGCCGCCGCCACCTCACGTCTGCTGAGCTACGGCACCATCTACACCACCAAGCTGCTGCGGCGCGGCGCCGACATCGACAGGACAGCGCCCTGGCGGGCCTTCGGCGACCTCAAGGCGGCCGACGCCATGCGACCGTTCCCGGTACCGCTGATGGTCCCTGAGCACTCCCACTCCCCCGACGGCGTGGCGGCGCTGCGTCCCGAGGAACTGCCAGGGCAGGTCACCTACAGGCGGGACCCCCAGGCCGTATACGAAACCGAACCGATCACCTCAACGCTCCGCCAGCTCGACGCATATGGCCGCGACGGTTTGCCGGTATTGTCCAGCGATGGAAGCAAGATACTTGGCTGGATCACTAACGCCAGCGTGCTTCGGGCGATCGCGCGCCAGATCGGCACCCAGCCGCAGCGCATCCCCTCGGACGGCGCGGACACCCAGCAAGCCGAAGCAGGGACCGCGGAAGCAGGGACCGCCGAGGCGTCGAATCCGCTGCCCGGTTACCAGGTCATCGAGATCACGGTCGGCCTTGGATCGCCCGCCATCGGCAAGCCGCTCGGCACCGTCAACTGGCCCCTGGACACCATTCCGGTTTCCGTGCAGCACGGACACCGACTCGACGTTCCCGACCCGGCCTTCACCTTGGGCGCGGGCGACCGGGTGAGCGTGCTGGCCCCCGCAGAATCGGCCAGGCCAGAAGCCCTGGCAACCGATCATGACCGCCCTGCGTGACAGCGGCCAGCCAGTCAGCCAGACCCGGCCGTGCCGCCCTCCCCGGGTGACCGGGCCTCTTCCTCAAGCAACGACGCGTTGCTCTCCTCGATGTCGTGCGCGGACCGGCCGGTCTCCTCAAGGTAAGCACGCCCGCTGTCGTCAGTTCCCTGGCTCCTCGAGCGGACGAACTGCGGGATGCTGATACACGCCGCGGCGATCAGGAGACCGAGCACGGAGGCGAAAATGGTGATCTCTGTCGCTGACAAGTGC
>Ga0335072_10017593_pt1 | contig 10103 bp, 7 predicted proteins | sample Lox_Sample_21_FD_206725 | JGI IMG/M metagenome (GOLD analysis project Ga0335072, IMG submission 206725) | Soil microbial communities from Loxahatchee National Wildlife Refuge, Florida, United States - Lox_Sample_2.1 | ecosystem: Environmental > Terrestrial > Soil > Wetlands | place: USA: Florida...
CCCTGATCGCGGAGCAACTCGTTTTCGAAGCGCCAATACGGCACGCGCAGGTCCGAGTTGCGCAGGTATTGCTCCGAGAGTCCCGTGTAGCGGTGGAGCTTCGCCACCACGTCGCGCTGCAGTGCCGGCGGCAACGCCGCGCCCTGCGCGAGCGCGTCCATGTACTCGCCCATCGCGAAGCTCGTCACGTCGCCGAGAAACGCCTGCAAGTCGGCGGGGCGGTCCGGCAGCGCGTGGTGATACCACGCCGTCGCCGCTTCCGTGGGCAGATAGAACGCGAAGGGCCAGTCGTCGCCGCCCTTGGTGATGCCCGAGTCGGGAATGTCGACGCCGGCGTTGAGGTAGCTGGACTGCAGCACGACGCCGTTCATCGAGATGCCCTGATGCTGCAGCAGGTCGACCAGCGCGGCGGAACGCGTCGTACCGTAGCTCTCGCCGTAGAGAAATTTGGGCGAGTTCCAGCGGTCGAAGTCGGTAATGTAGCGCGTGATGAATTGGGCGAACGCCCGCACGTCTTGATCGACGCCGAAGAAGTCCTTCGCCGTGCCGGCGCCCACGATGCGGCCGAACCCGCTGTCGGGCATATCGATGAAGACGAGGTCCGTCGCGTCGAGCAAGGAGTCGGTGTTATCGACGACGCGGTACGGCGGCGGTCCGGTCGGCGTGCCGTTGCTCGTCTCGACGCGAACCGGAGCGAACGAGCCCATGTGCAGCCACATCGTCGAGCTACCCGGTCCTCCGTTATAGAAGAACGTCACCGGACGGTGGTCGCGAGCGGCTCCGTCGAGCGTGTAGGCGACGTAGAAGATCTGTGCAGTTGGTTTCTCGTCCGCGTCGCGCAGTTCGATCGTGCCGGCGCGCGCCGTGTACGCGAGGGTCTTTCCATCGAGTTGAATCGTGTGCTGCGTGACCGCGTCGGCGACGTGCGAGGGCGGCAAGGCCTGCGGCGTCGCGCTCGGAGACGGCGACGGCTGCGCGGCACGCGCGATACCAGCTGTGACGAGAATAAGGCACAGAGCTACGCTGAACAATCGCATCACGCATGCATGCGAGCCGGATCAGGTATTTTCCCCTATGGCCGGACCGGGCGATCGACGCAGTGGACGCACACCATTCACTTGTAGGAGGATCATACGTGCAGGTCACGCTTTCCACCGCGCCCCGCAGTCGCGCGCTAGAATTCGGGATTTATCGCGACGGCGATAACAATTTGGACATGTCGCAAAGCCTGACGGTCGCGCAGGCACTGCAGTCGAGCCGCAGCGACTCGGCCGTCGAGTACACCGTCGAGGACACGACCGGCCTGCGCGCCGAGGACGGCGACATCGTCGAGGGCCGCAAACGCACCGACACCTTCACGATCGAGGACGGAAAGATCGGCGATCCGCAAATCAGCAAAGCGCGCAATATGGCGAGCGAATCAAATCTCGCAAAATTCGTCGCGCGGACACTCGACAACGCCGAAGCTGCCGGCGCACAGCAAACCTGGATCGACCTCGTCGATCACGGCGGCGGCGACGGCGGCGGGCTCGAGACGCACACCGGCGCGGTGATGTCGATGCCGGATATGGCGCAGGCCATCGCCGACGGCATCGCGCTCCACGCGAAAGAACATCCCGAAGACGCACACCGCGAGATCGACGGCGTGGTCGCGAACCAATGCTTGATGTCGACGATGGGCTTTGCCGATGCGCTCTCGCGCGCCGGGGTCACATGGCTCGCCGCAAGCCCGGAGACGATGCTCTCCCCGGGCGTGCCCACCGGCGTCGCCGACGCGATTGCCCGCAACACTAACGATCCGAGCGCCATGGCGAAGGGGCTGGTCGACACCGTCATGCGCACGACCTACGCGACGCCGGACGGCGAGTCGTTCGGCACCGCTGCGGCTTTCGACGTGTTGGACTGCTCGCCGCAGCGGATCGCGGCCGCCGAACGCGCGATCAAAACGTTCAACGACGCGGTGGGAACGGATAGCGCCGATCGCTCGGCGATCCGGCGGGACGTCGGATCGGTCGACGGCATGGTGCGCTTCTCGGCGGCGACGCCGGACATGCCGTGGCACGCCGACCGCCCGGCGATTGCCGTGTATGGAGCGATTGCTTCCGACGCGAGCTTGCCGGCGCAGTTGCGCGCCGACGCGCGCGCGGCCGCCGATGCAACGCGCGCCCTGGTGATGGCGCACAAGGAGTCCCGCGGCTTTGGTCCGTTCGACGGCTCGAGCTACGCCGACGCCGTGGGCCCGACCATCCACGCGCCCTTATCCGCCAGGCAGCTCGACCCGTGGGCGCCCAAGATCAGCGAAACGCATAACGCCTTTTACGACCTGGTCGATCAAGCGAGGTTCGTTCGCGCCATCGCGTGAAACCCGCTGGCATGCAGATGCTCGAACGCCTGAGGACCTTCATGGACGCGCACGTCTACCCGAATGAAGGCCGGTACAATGACGAAGTCGATGCCGCCGCCACGCGCTGGACGCAGCCCGGCATCATGGAGGAACTCAAGTCGCGGGCGAGGGCGGAGGGGCTCTGGAACCTCTTCCTGCCCGAGCCCGAATACGGCGCCGGCCTCTCCAATCGCGAGTACGCACCACTGTGCGAACTGATGGGGAGCTCGCGCATCGCGCCCGAGGTCTTCAACTGCAACGCCCCCGACACCGGGAACATGGAAGTGCTTGCGCGCTACGGCTCGCCCGAACAACGCGAGCGCTGGCTCGGCCCGCTGCTGCGCGGCGAGATTCGCAGCGGCTTTGCGATGACCGAACCGGGCACGGGCTCCTCCGACGCAACCAACATCTCCGCCTCGATCGTGCGCGACGGCGACCACTACGTCTTGAACGGACGCAAGTGGTGGACAACGGGGGCGATGCATCCGCACGCGCAAGTGCTCATCTTCATGGGCAAGACCGATCCCAAGGCGCAGAAGCACCTGCAGCAATCCATGATCCTCGTGCCGATGCGCGAACCGGGCGTGCGCGTCGTGCGGCATTTGGGCGTCTTCGGCTACGACGACGCGCCGTTCGGGCACGCCGAGATCGCCTTCGAAAACGTCCGCGTGCCGGCAGCCAATATGCTCCTGGGCGAGGGGCGCGGATTCGAAATCGCCCAAGGCCGTTTGGGGCCGGGGCGATTGCATCATTGCTTGCGCCTGCTCGGCCTCTCCGAACGGGTCTTGCGCATGATGTGTCTGCGCGTGCGCGATCGCGTCACCTTCGGCCGTCCGCTCGCCGACCAGGGCGTCATCCGTGAATGGATCGCACAGTCGCGCATCGAGATCGACGGTACGCGCCATCTCGTCTACAACGCCGCCGAGCAGCTCGATCTGCACGGGAACAAGCGCGCAGCCCCGGCGCTCGCGATGGCCAAAGTCGCCGCCCCGCGCATCGCCCAAGCTATCGTCGACCGCGCGATTCAGGCCTTCGGCGCCGAAGGCATGCTCGACGACACCGGCCTCTCGCACGCGTGGATCAACGCGCGTTCGCTGCGCATTGCCGACGGCCCCGACGAAGTGCACTTGCGCAGCATCGCCAAGGCCGAGTTGGCAAAATACGATGCGTGACTTCCGCGTCGCGCACGGCGCGACCGAAGTGTTGCTCATTCGCCACGGTGAAGCCGAGCCGATGCCCGCGAGCGAAGCCGTGCATCCCAAAGACGTCGATATGCCGCTGAGCGCGCGCGGCCGCGAGCAAGCCGCAGCGCTCGCGCTGCGTTTGGCTCATCGCGGAATCGGCGCCATCTACAGCAGCCCCCTGCGGCGCACGCGCGAAACGGCCGACGCGCTCGCCGCCGCGACGGGCCTGCCGGTCGCCGAGGACGGGCGCTTGCGTGAGGTCGAGATCGCGGGTGTCGGTCCGGTCGCGATGCACGATCTCGCGGAGATCGCAATCGCGCAAGGCGGCTGGTCACATCTTCCCGGGACGGAATCTTCGCAGGCAATTCGCGAACGCATGACCGCCGGGATCGACGCCGTCATTGCGGCGCACGGCGGGGCGCGCGTCGCCGTCTTCACGCATGCGGGCGCCATCAACGCCTACGTCGCGAGCCTGCTCGGGCTAAAAAGCGACTTCTTTTTTCCGACCGGCAATACGTCGATCTCGATCGTGCGCGCGCGCGATCAGCGCCGGCTGCTCGTATCGCTCAACGACATCGCGCATCTCGAGCGCTCCGCATGACCGAAGACCCCGAAGTCATCGACGTACGCCCGGAAGAACGGCTCGACGTCGCGCGGCTCGAACCGTATCTGCGCGAGCACCTGCCCGAAACGAAAGGCGCGTTCGAGCTTCGCCAGTTCGGGGGCGGTCACGCCAACCTCACCTACCTCGTGTGCTTCGGCCCACACGAGTACGTGCTGCGTCGTCCGCCGCTCGGCCCGGTCGCCGATCGTTCGCACGATATGAAGCGCGAGCACTCCGTGCTCTCTAAGCTGTATGCGTCGTATCCGAACGCACCGCGCAGTTACCATCTTTGCACCGACCACGCCGTCATCGGCAGCGACTTCGTGATCGAGGAGCGCAAGCACGGGATCGCGATTCGCAAGGAACTTCCGCAGCAGTACGCCGGCGACCGCGAACTGGCGCGGCGTATGAGCGAAGCCATGATCGATCGCCTCGCCGAGTTGCATCACGTCGACGTCGCGGCGGCGGGACTTTCGCAGCTCGGCCACCCCGAAGGCTACGTGCAACGGCAGCTCGACGGATGGACCGGACGCTGGGAGGCTGCACGGACCGCGCACACCACCGACGCCTCGCCGCTGGTCGAGTGGCTCCGCGAGCGGATGCCGCAATCGACGGTCGCGACGCTGGTGCACAACGACTACAAGCTCGACAACATGCTGCTCGACCCGCAGGACCCGGCTCACATCGTCGCGCTGCTCGACTGGGACATGTGCACCTACGGGGATCCGATGATGGACGTCGGATACATGCTCGCGCTCTGGCCGGAAGCCGCCGACCCGCCGATGTTTCGCCTCTGGGGAATGCCGACATGGCACGACGGCTTCATGACGCGAGCACAAGCCGTAGAATACTACGGCCGGGCGACGGGCTTCGACGTGTCACACGCCGCGTGGTATCACGTGTTCAACTTCTTCCGTTTCGCTGCGATCATTCAACAGATCTACAAGCGCTACGACGCCGGACAAACGCACGACGAGCGTTTTCGCGAGCTCGGAAGCCAAGCGAATACGCTCATCGGCGTCGCCTCGACGATAGCCCGCTCCGGATAGCGGAGCTGCTACTGCGGCGGGTGGAGATACCTCGCCAAAAACGCCTCGGCCGTTCGGTACTGCTCGACCAGGTGCGCCCACACGAGGTTCTCGTGGGCTTCGTCGGGGAAGACTTGCGTCTGCACGGTCACGCCGCGATCGCGCAGCTTCGTCGCAAGGTCAACGCCCTGCGAGAAGGCCACGTTGCGATCGTCGTCGCCCTGCTCGATGAGGACCGGCGACTTCCAGGTATCGAGATAGCCTTCGGCGGTCGACATATGCGCGATCTTGCGCTGCTCCGGTGTCCCGACCGGATGACCGTAGTCGTGATCGAAAATCGTCGGCCAATCGTGCACGCCCGCGAAATCGGCGCCAACTTTGAAGACGTCGGAATTCCGCGCGAGGGCGAGCGCCGTCAGAAGCCCGCCGTACGAGAGGCCGTAGATGCCGATGCGGTTTGCATCGACATAGGGCTGCTTTTGCAGCCATCTCGCGCCGGCGAGCACGTCTTGGTATTCCGAGCCGCCATGCCATCCGCCGTGCGGCGGGTTGCGGAACTTGTAGCCGTACATGATGCCGAGGCGATAGTTGATCGAGAGCACCACGAAGCCTTTGTTCGCGAGGTACTGGTTCATCTCGTAGAGATGCGTGTACGGCTCCATGTAATGAAAGCCGCCCAGCATCTGGCGCGGTGGACCGCCGTGATCGAACACGATCGCCGGCATCTTTCCCTTGACGCCGCGCGGCACCATGACCTGCGCGTGAATCGTCAGCCCGTCGGGCGCTTTATAGGTGATCAGTTGCGGACGGATCATCTGCGAGGTGGGATAATTCGCCGGCGTTTGGACCGCGACGAGCGTCCTGGGCGGTTTGCCCGCGATCGTTACCACGGGAGGTGCGGCGTACCAGGCATCGATGTAGGCAAAGCCGCCGCCGGCCATCGGCGTCGGGAACCATTGATTGCCCGGTCCGTGCGTGAGCTCTTTCGGGCGGCCATCGAGTCCGACGCTCCAGATGTGCCGCTCGTCGATCGCACCTTCGTTGGTCGCGTAGAGCAGACGCGCGTGGTCCAGGGTCGGGACAACGGTCTCGACTTCGAAGTCGCCGGTGGTCAAGCGCGTCGCCGGGCCGCCGTTTGCCGAGACCGCGTAAATATGCGCCCAGCCGTCGCCTTCCCAGGTGAACGCAACGTGATTGCCGCTCATCCACCACAGCTGCGCGGGGCTCGACGACGGGTAGAAGGCATGGCCCATGCCGGGACGCGCGGTCCAGATGCGGCGCGCGTTGCCGCTCGCGGCGTTCGCGACCCAAATCGACCACGGCGTCTTGGATGAGTCGGCGCTTTCGAACGTGCTCTCGTCGTAAACCGTTTCACCGATCTTTTGACCGGGCATCCGCACGAACGCGACACGCGTGCTGTCCGGCGACCACGCGGCCACGTCGTCTTGCGTGAAGTCCGGCGTGGCGTAGACGTACGCGTGTTTCGAGGGCGTGTAGATCACGATGAGCGAATGATCACCGCGCCCGCTGGTAAAGGCGATCTTCGAGCCGTCCGGCGACCACACCGGATTCGAGACGGTTCCGCGAACCGGAAACATCTCCGGTTTTCCAATCGTAAACGTCGCGTCGGTCTTTCTTAGGGAAACAACGCCGAGCTGGCCTTGCACCGTCGTGAACGCCACCGCATCGCCCTTCGGCGAGAGAAAGACGCCGTTGCCCTGCGCGACCTGCACCGGCTCGCCGCCCGCGATAGGCACGACGAAGATCGCGCGCTCGGGAGGCGGCACGTGCTGAAGCGGATTCGGATTCTCGCCGGCGCCCTGGTCCTCCACACCACCGTGCAGGTAGACCACGCCGTCGTTGCCCGGAAGGATCTGCGGCGTATCGATATCCTGGCCGTCGTCGGCCGTATAGTGTGTCAGTGCATGAACAGTGCCGCCGGCGTCGGTATACAGGTTCCGTACGCCGCTCGCATCGACTTTCCACACCAGCACCTTGCCGTCGGGCGAAGCGGTAAGGTTATCGGGGAAGGGGGCGCTGAGCACATCCGCGACATCGTAGGCTTTGGCCATCCCGGTCGTGGAAGCGCCGATCAACGCAACGAGTAACGTCGCCGCTAGAATTCTGCGCATCGTGATCCTCCGTCAATATTTTGGCGCGTTCGCCATTATTTCGATGAGAGCCTTGCCTCCACGCGCGCCCGCAGACTGTTTTCCGGGTCGTTCCATGCCGAAACGAAGGCACGCAGGATGTACCCGGTCAGCCCCCAGATCCGCTTTTCCGCGTGATCGAGTACGGGCGAGTGGACCTTGAAGGCCCCGACCCAGACCATGTCTTGACGCAGGTCATTCACCACGCGCTCGAGCGGCACCGTAAAGACGCCGGCTGTCTCGGTCGCGTCGATCCGAAGGTCGCCCGGCGCGACGGTGGCGACGAACGGCGTGACGGTATAGTTATTGACGCGTGCATTGATCGCGGGCAGCTCACCGACGATCGTGACGCGGCCGGGCGCAACGCCGACCTCCTCGTTCATTTCGCGCAGCGCGGTCGCGCGCAAGTCCGCGCCGTCGACGGGATCCATGCCGCCGCCGGGTAGCCCGATCTGGCCCGCGTGATTGCGCAAGTGCGCCGCCCGCTCGATGAAGATGACGCCGTAGGGCGCGGTCTCGACGATCCCGAGCACCACCGCGGCCGGCCGTCTCATCGCACGAGCTCGACGCGCTGCGGGTAGATCGGCCGGTTGATGATCCGCTCGAGGTCGTCGGCACGCGCGCTTAAGACAAGCTCGCAGAAGGCCTTGAAGCTTTCGCGTTCGGCCTCACCTTCAGCGAAGCGCTCGTTACGCTCGAGATCCACCTTCCCGTCGATGCGCAGGAAGCGAAGGTACCGGCCCTCGTCGTCCTCCCCCAGTTCCACCAGGCCTTCGTCTTCGAAGATGTGCACGGCGCTGCTTACCGTGCGTTCGTTGACCTTCTCGAGTTCGAGCGTGCGCGCAATATCGACGAAGGTCATGCGAACCACGTCGCTGCGGGCAAGCCCGCGAATGCCGCGGTACAGCGCGCGCAGGACGTTGAGCGTCGGAGCTTCACGGTCGATGATGAATTCATTGATCGTGCGATCGCTTTGCCCGAAGAGCAGATGGATCTGCGCGGGGGCGCCGTCCCGCCCGGCACGCCCCGCCTGCTGGTTGAACTCCGTAAAATCGAAGTTGAGATGATAGAGCACGACGTGGCGCACGTCGGGCAGATCGATCCCTTCGCCGAAGGCTGAGGTCGCAACGATCACCCGCAGTTCGCCTTCGCGGAAAAAGCGCTCGACCTCGTGCCGTTCGGGCGAGGGCATTCCAGCGTGATAGAACATGACCTCGTCGCCGAGCTTCTTGCGCAAGGTCTGCGCGAGCTTGGTCGCCTCTTTACGCGAATTGCAGTAGACGATTCCCTTCTCGCCCGCAGCGAAAAGATCGAGCAGATAGCTTTGCTTATCTTTTGTCTCGCGCGCATCGGTTACGCGAAGGTTCTCACGCACCGTCGGATCGATGACCCATGCCTCGATGCGCAGCTCGCGCAGGATCGCCGCGAAGGCTTCGTCGTTCGCGGTTGCGGTGAGGGCCAGAACTTGAGGTGAGCCCAGCGCCGCGATCGTCGCGCCCAAGCGTCCGTACGCCGCCCGGTGCCGCGATTCGTAGAGATGATGGGCTTCGTCGACGACCACGAACGACGGGGCGCACACGCCGCTGAACTCCTCGCGATGGAATTCCAGAAACTCGGGGGTCGCGAGCACGATGTCCCACGCGCCTTCACGCAGCGCGGCGAAGAGTTCTTCACGTTCGTCATGGGAGATCGAACCGTTGGCGCGATAGATACGCAGCCCAAAGGGGTCGAGCTTACGAATCAAGGCTTCATATTGATCGTTGGCGAGCGCACGCAGCGGATAGATGACGAGCGTCTTTCCACCGCCCTCGAGCGCCCGCTGCGCCGCAGGAAGTTGAAAGCAGAACGATTTTCCGCGTCCGGTTCCGAGCACGACGAGCGTGTTGCGTCCGGCCTCGATCCGCTCCAGCGCCTGCTCTTGTGCGGCGTGCGGCCTCGCGTCTCCGATCAGCGCTTTGCGAATATCGTCATTCGCGACCTTCTCATCCCGAGCGTTGTCGACGGACGAGGGGCGAATGGCCGCCTCAGCGTCGCGCCACATGTAGATATTCACGCCGCGGTGACGCCCTCCACCTCCGGTGAGCGACTCGACACGCGCACGGTAACGCGCCCCGCCGTCGATGAGCGGCGCGAGGTGCTTGGCGATCTCTTTGCGGACGAATCCCAGCTGCAGCGCGCCGTAGCGAACGGCGATCGCGTTGGGATCGAATTCGTTGCCGGGCTCACGTTCGAGCGCGAGTTCGGTGCCGACGCGAAGACCGGCGATCGTATCTTGCCGCCCCTCGAACGACACGCCGACGAGTTTGGTGTGAAATTGCGACGCGCCGCCGATCGACGCGTAGCGGTCCTGCGCGTACTCCTTCGCGTGCGCAAAGGCGCGCTCGACGAAGGAGGTGACATCACCCTTCGACAGGCTCAGGGTGACAGGGTTTCGGCTCAGGGTGACAGGGTTTCGGCTCAGGGTGACAGATGGGGCATCACCAAGAAGCAACGCGAAGGCGCGTTCGAAGGCAGCCTCCGACGGGGTGGGGGCCGGAAGCGGCGATTTACTCTTGGTGCGCGCCGTCCGGCTCATGCTCCGATGCCGGAACGTCGAAGCCCTCGAGGTTCAAAGTGATCTCTTCGTGCCCGGCGTCGTACGCGGCATCATGCAACCCGCTCACTTGCGCGTCGAGCGGATCGACGTTCTCGATTGTCTCGACCGCGCCGCCGTCCTCGCGCTTGCGCTTGTAGCGCGCCGGCGAGGTTTGCGGA
>Ga0335072_10017594_pt1 | contig 10103 bp, 11 predicted proteins | sample Lox_Sample_21_FD_206725 | JGI IMG/M metagenome (GOLD analysis project Ga0335072, IMG submission 206725) | Soil microbial communities from Loxahatchee National Wildlife Refuge, Florida, United States - Lox_Sample_2.1 | ecosystem: Environmental > Terrestrial > Soil > Wetlands | place: USA...
GAACTTGACGTTTGGTATTCGCCGTCGGCGGAGGTTCTCTGTTGTCTCTCTTGACCGGTGAGAAGGAGCATTGTCTTGCATAAAAAAAAAACCCTTCCTCACTATGAAGTTCAAAGAACTCTTGAATTCTAAAGAGAATATATCGGTCATATTTTCTGGAATTCATAGTTCTTCTCCCAAAAGTGTGCTGGTCCTTTCCTTCCATTTATAATTGTTCCGTGAAACATCCAAGCATTACATGGTCCTAAGAGCGAGTCCACCACCAAATGTTCTCTGACGAGGTGTGGGCAATGGGTGGAGCACATACAGTCTCGTACATAACAGTTAAGGAGGATGGAAGCGACAGATATGACCCTGAGAATGTACAACACAAATATTCAAAGGTCCCTGCCTTGCTGGGCAAAGGCTACTTACTCTTTGTGCGTAGATCGTTTGAGAACCCCTTTCTATGTGACACCCTGCGTACATAAGTAGCCAAGAAGCTTCAAGTGCCATTCGTTGTGGGGTGCGTAGCTTAATATGACCACGTGCTTTTTGAGGAGTTGGCCGGTGCGTATTGAATCTGACGCTCTGTAACCTTAAGTTTGTCCCGGATCTGGGCGTGAGGAACGTCAAATAAAAGAGCTGTATTAAGTGCTATCCGGTCATCGCGCGACGTTTCAACGTTGTGAGTGTGTAAAGGGGTTAGGTTGCCAGGTCGGGGTCCATCTTGAGAGTCCCAGGACTGTGTAGAAGCTTGAGAGGGTGTCTCTGGGATTTCAAAGTATTGAGGATAGTTTTCAAGTCCATTTTGTCTGAATAAAGTAGCTTCAATTGTAATGGTGGCGCGCTAACAAGTGATCCAGGGGGGGATAGTAAATGTTTGAAGAACAGGACACCGATTTCGCTTATAGCTGTACCAGCTTGCGTCTGCAGTTTGTTGAGCGTATAACTAGCAAATCCTTAATACAACTCGCAAAGCAGGAGTATTAATCGCATATACTAAGTAGCGTCGCCCCTTCGAGCTTCAACTAACTACTAAGTAATCTCGATTTGAATTCAAATCGAGTAGTTTTAGCCCATTGCTGCCTCTAACTTGTTACAGCTATTACTTAGTCTTAAATGATTTCACCTTTAAGAATGTTGTCATTAAGAACAACTAGTCTCTTTGCACTTGCTGTGCCATCAATTGATTGAGTTTGTAACTATATCGATCGTAGTTCTAAAATACAAGAGAAAGAAGAAGCACACTTTTTTTCTTTGGCTTGTAGACTAGCGGAACATTATAATCTCGATTTTACGCTCTTATAGAACTATAACGTCTTATGGTTTTTAAGGTCTTATTGATTTACAATGCAAATGCTATCTGCGAGTGTGTTTAGAGCCTAAGAATAAAGGCGAAAACTTGTTAGTTAAGGGAATTGAACTTAATAGACTATTTATTGTGGTTATGATATCTAAACATACAAAATGTAAAATGGGTAGCAAAACCGTGTTTTTTACCCGGAGTATTTTTTCCGGGAGATTTTAAAAATCTACTCGCCTCTTTAGATGCCTTTTGCGATTCCGAAGGCAGAGAAGCTTCTTTAAAACTTTAAAATCGAAAAGTTTAGTCGAAAACCAATATTCGAGTTGTTATATGTTGTAAAAGTAGTTGGATTTCAATGCTAAAGAATCAAGCATGGTGTCCTAGATATAGAAATGTTCCCTGACGAGACACTTTCAAAAAACATGCCCACCTCTATACACTATTATTAGCCCACTATCATTTAATAATTTATTGTGTCTATCTCGTTATAAGAAAATGGTTCAACAATCCAGTATTTTTCACTCCGTCTCCTCTCCAGGCAGGTTTCTCTGTATTTAAGTCTGACTGTGGAGGTTCCGAAACGACAGAGAAGATCAATTAATTGAGCTTCTCCATGTTCTTTTTGCCTTCAACTTTTGTAATGGGCCTTCTTGCCACTTGCGCTATCATTGTATTTCGACTTGAATCGCTGTGTAGCTGTCTCGCCAGCGAGGACCTCCTTCAACTAAAGTTCGCTTCCGGTCTTTCTTGGTTAGTCTTGCGCTAAAAAATTCCGTTGGCCCCTCGATGACGGTGCCGACTTGGGAGAGGGAGAACTCAGGGAACTGAATCTTTACGAATGTCGTTTCGGATCCAGCACTGATCGCATTTGAAGAAATTGCAAATCACGCTTTAGTTATGGGGTCAGCTTGGTTCGAGGGAGGTTGTACCAGTCTCCGCTGGCCGTGACCAATCTAACCTATGTTTGAGGTGTTAGTCTACAAGGCCAAGAGCATAAATCATCGAGATGTCCAATGAAATGGGGAGAAATCAGAGTAACTATGAATTCACATGCCGTGATAGCTCTCATCGGTGCAGAGGAGGAACCAAGACGGGACCAGAGTTCTGCGTCAAGAGATTTTTGGGATATATTTTCCTCATAAAATGGATAATTTTGTTGGTTCGGTATTTACGGGTCTGAATTACCTTTATTAAGTTGGACTTGACTTGTACAGGATCTTCCACTGTCCGGGCGCCGCTCGCAAGTTTCCGTTGTTTAGCTGTAACAAATAACACTAGATCGATTTAAGCATCTTAACTAGTCAGTTTGGTGTACGACGAGGGCAGATCGCTATCTGATCCAGTGGATAGACTATACAAGAGGTCAGCGTACACTTTACGCGGCGCATGAAGGGCCAGAAATAGAGAATATGGGAGGTTTGGAGTACCGTTTCTGAAGGTTCGGTATGAACGACTGATTCTGGAAGGTCGAGGTCCCTGAATGGCCTTTCAAGCCAGATCCTAGTCTCTGCTCAGCATCTCTAAGTAGTTGGTATATCTGATCAGACAACTCCTCGTCAGTGAAGAGTCGATGTCGAGGCAAGCAGCGGGAGCATATCAGGTTGATGTCTAGGTAAGGACGAATCCATTACTATCAGATCGCTCAGCAGTTATGACATAGTAACAGTAGGTAGGTGGTATTGGTATTGATAGGTGAAGCGATCAGATTTGTTCATGAATTTTGCCGAGCCCACTCTGAGTGACTTGGATATGAGGCTAAAAAATGAGGCACCAAGGCACCAAAAGTCTAAGACGGTCATAAGGCCATTTCCCAAACCACAGAGAAGTGAGCAAAAACAAAAGAAAAAAAAAAACAAAGGGTGTACTAAGAGATCGTACGCCCGTCCCGTGAGGAGACCGGGTTGTGAGAGTCAGCCGGAGACAGTGAATGAGGGGAGAAACCATTCGACCATAGGTCTTCTCTTTTCCCTTCAGCCTTGCCCAGCAACGGTGATGGACGTGCCCAATGGTGAAGCTGGGCTTCTTGGGGACAACGCATGCATGGCATGAGGTGTACAACAAGATCTTAGTCTGTAGTTCCATAAATTATTGGCCCGGGATAGTTGATGGTGGCACATCCTTCGCCTTCTTTTCTGCCGGAAAAGATTTCGAAGGGCTGATGTGTTTTCTTCTCCCAATCGTCTTACCCTGATGCTCGCTTGCGCTGACCTAAAGTCCATTCTTCGGCCAATCATCCACCACTTGGGCATCAACAAGACCGCGACCTTATACGCTGCCGGTAGGATAACGGCCTTGTTATTATTGGAGGCAAATAACATCTGACGCTTGCACAAGCCTCGATATATCAACAAAGCTCAGAAGCGCAACACCTCAGTTCCATCAGGACAACGCGGTGACAGACATCACTGGTTTCCTATCAGCTTTCGACCGCAATTGTCATCACTGTACCAATTAAGTGTGCGTGCTATTCAAGTACGAAGCAGCTAACAACTGGACGGAGCCATGGACCCACAGAATCCCCCCAATGCATCTGGAGGACCCCAACGGCAGCAACCTGTCTATGATACCAACCACGGAGGGCATTATGGTGAGTTGGACTCCATCAAAGGTCCTCTTTGCTTGCGCACGATCATATATGCTAACTCTTATGCCTCTATACAGGTGCCAGTGCCGCGGTATGTCTCTTGAAATTATTCTACTTGCCTGTACTGATATCAGACCAGCTTTCAGCTCAAGGTTATGCGCCGGTTCCAGAGTTCTATACCGGAGCTTGGGCAAATGTAGGGCGCTCGCCCTCTCACAGAAATGAACTCGCTGACCCGATATTTAGGTCAATCAAGGACTTCATGGCACCTACAGGGACATCCTCACGACATACTGGCAACAGATCATCAATCACCTCGAGAGTGATACGCACGACTACAAGCTACACCAATTACCCTTAGCTCGGATCAAGAAAGTTATGAAGGCAGATCCTGAAGTCAAGATGATATCAGCCGAAGCTCCCATTCTATTCGCAAAAGGCTGTGACATCTTCATCACTGAATTGACTATGCGAGCTTGGATACACGCCGAGGAGAATAAGCGTCGAACCCTTCAGCGATCTGACATTGCTTCTGCACTGGCAAAATCTGACATGTTTGATTTCCTCATTGATATTGTTCCAAGGGAGGAGGCGGCATCCCACGCAAAGAGAGCTACTGGACAGAATGCCGCCTCTCAAGGTGTTCCTCCCGCCGGTACCCAGCTTCCAAGCCAGCAGACCAATATGCCCCAACAAGCAGGCCACCCCACTCAGCATGCAATGGCCCCTCCAGATTACACGCTCGGACACGGGATACCTCAAGAGCAAGATTATCGTCAACCAACCATGTATGCCGGACAAGTCCAGGCCGGTCCTGCTGCCGCGTACGGCCAGGCTCCACCACATATGTATGGAGAGATGGAAGGGATGTATGGCTATCCTCCGATGCAACCGCAGCAGGTAGATTATTGATCCACGCACCATAATACTGCCGCCTAGCTGATGTCCGTTCGTAGATGTATCATGTACCTCAGCGCGCCCAGGATCCGTCTGTAGGTCAGGATGCTGGACATAATTATTCGCGCCATGACGGTGGGGAAGGTGATGCTGATGCTGAAGGCGAGAGGGATTATGAAGTCGGCTAAGGGCTGTTATTGGGCGGTGATTCGCCAGAACGAGACGAGTCTTATTCAGGCGTTGGTGTCTCCTTAATGTACAGGTGTCTGCTTTGATCATCGGGATGCATAAGATCACGATTTAAGTCAAGTACTGACCTCTCAAAAGAACCGTTTGAATGGCCTGTGATTTTTGCAAGTCCTAGCCTCGATAATATTATTGGTAGACTGGTAGTCTTATAACTTATTACTTCATGCCGAAACGTGACGAGAAATTGGCTAGACGATCACTTCTGGGATAATTCTGCACAGTGTGAGTGAGCCTGCAAGGTGTTAGTCTTTGGCGGGAACCATATCACAAGGGTTAGAGCCATACTTCTCCAATATCCTTGGCCCGTTTAGAGCGTCAACTCTACCAAACTTCTTGTTGCGAGTAGCCACATCAAAGAATTCATCCGGATTCTCAGTTTGCATTAGATTGACAGTCTGTTGAAGTTCATCCAGATTTTCTTTTAAAATTGGCGCATTCTCAAGACTATCCACAAATTCCGCAAGATATTCCACATCTTTTGCAAGAGCTGCAACGCCATTTGGGTTTATCTTCTTTACATCTGGCGAGAGGGGGAGAGCCTTGAGGGCATGTTAGCCGTGAGAGAACTCCGTACTTGTGAATCAATGAAGCAATAAATTTACACACCAGGATCATATTTGCTGCATGACTTAGAGCATCAAAGTATATCAACTCCTTGATTTCCCTAGGTAAGCCCAGTAGGGTTGAGTTCATAATGTTGGACAAGTATCGTGTCAGTGTCTGCATGTAATTGCTCGGCTCCGTCTCCAGAGTGGGTGCCATCCTATAAAGAACTCGTCAAGATCCTCCTTTAGAAGACTGTGGACTTCACTTGCCAATCATATTCTGCTGTTTCAATCAAGTCATCAATTTTCGAGTTGACAAGTTCAAAAATACGCTTCTCAGCGGTTTTCTTGTTGCTCCGAAACTCTTCAGTTGCGTTCAATACGATCGGTCCACCTGCGGATGTCGATGACCGGGCTGCAATCAACAGCTGCTCAAGCTCTAGGCAAGCAGTCTCGAAGTGCTCTAGATTGATAAGAATTTGAACGATCTGTCCAAGATATTGAGAATTCAACCGCTCTACCAACGACTTGCAAACCTTTTCTGAGAGTAACTGGTCGAGTGACTATGCCACTAATAGTCAGCATTAGTATTTACGAATGTTTTCTAGGAAACTGGCCTTTTTCAGTGTCTCGTCAATGACATTAGGGTGTTGAAAATGGTCATCCGAGAAGAAATAGAATTGGTTCAGAAAGTTGCGGATATCGATGCAACACAAAGGATACATCTGAGAGAATGGCAACACACAGGGGAAACTTGATCTATTAGCCAACACATCTTATGGCCAAAGGGTCCAACTTACACAAGCTCTTTTCTAGGTTTGTCAGGCGTAAACCAACTGACATTAACAACTTTATCATATTCATCCAGGTTGCTAATTGGCATGGGCATGTAGTCATCCGTGGACACGATCTAGACAAACTTATCAACCAGGTCGAGCCTTAGATAAGAGAAGAACTGACCTCCTGGAAATCATCGCTGAACCGTCTTTTCAGTAATTCTGCGTACTTTTCAAAAAGAATCAGTAGAAACGCGTCCAACGCCGTCACCGAATAGCCCCATCCCTAATGATCTCTGAGCCGAATCATACAATAAGTGGCATCCATGACTTACATCCATAGTCTGAATGAATAACGCAATCACTCCTTTAATCTTGAGCAGGGCTTCAGCATTGTCGACGTCGTTGAGCGCTTTAGAGATCAAGTTTATGGATGCATGGCACATGGAATCCCAAAGCTCATCCACCTGCGCATCATTAGTATAAGCATATTAAGTATATGACAGACGCACATCAACCGGAGAACGCAGGTTATGGGCTCTTCTCATAGTCGCCCGCTCAATGATTGCAAATCCAGCAATACCTTCCAAAAGGCTGCTCAAGCTACAGTCATCTTCTTCTACCAGGCTGATTGAACTGGGCAGTAGCAACTCTTTCTGTCGTCTACGAGTCGCTGCATATTCAGCCCGAAACTTCTCTCTCTGGCCTAAAGCCTCATGAATATGAAGGCACTCGAATAGAGGGGTAAAGTCTACTTGAAGCTCTTCGTTGTCTAGAACATCGAATTCTTCACTCTCGTCAAACACCATCTCTATTGCCGAATTAAGCTTAAAGTTACGCAGATATGGATTAGCTTCCATGCGCTCCTTTTGCCGCGTTCTTCGGAGTTCCGTATGGTAGAAAGCAACTTCACCCAGAAATTGTGAGGTCTCGCGGATTCTGAAAAGCCAAGTATTAAGGTCGGTCATCACAGCTTCTGCAATGAGCTTTTGCGTAGCGGGAACAGAGCTTTGTATCATATCTGCGAGCTTATATTGAGTCACCTCCTTCAGATGCACATTCTGAAGCTCGTCCAGGGCTCTAAGGGCGCCGTAATGGTTCTTCCTTGCCAGGAGTTCATGAACATGGTTCGCGACGCGTAGCACTTCCAAACAATCTTTCAGTCCCTGCGCAGCTTCATCGATGTTCTGCCGCACGCCCCTAGAATCGACTAGTGCCTGCTTCTGTTCCGCAAGCTTTTCTGTGCTCGCTTGAATCGACTGGTTAAGTTTAAGGATCTCGGAAGTCAGATTCACGGTACCCTCTCTAACCTTTTGGAGTTGGTTGACGGAAGTCAAGAACTCCTGGTGATTCGAGTTACACATCCGCTCTATATCTGCCTCACGCTCATCGGCATACTGTGCCAAGCCCTGCATAAGCGCAGGGGCGCGATTTGAGCCGCTAGCATCTTTGATGGCAGGTATGAGTTGGTCGAGATAGTCGGTATCGCTCGGGGACAAGATTATCTACCCCACTACAGTCAGTGACAGCAATTCAACGGTATCATTTTCAACTTCCTCACCTGCTGGATAACGGATGAGGTAGTGCTCCTATAGTCTATTGCGGACGGCATGATGTGGCTGCTATACGGAGCAGCCGTGTAAGCTTCTTCTCAAGTCAGCAGGCACAGGAAGAGTATGAACTATGCTGATCTCATTCTCATAAATGTTGATTGAGCGATAAATGCTTCCGAATAATGGAAAATAAGTTATTATCCGTTACGACGACTGCACTGGCGGAATAGTTGGTATGTACAAGGCAATGTCATCCCAGACAAAAGAGTCGACGAACGTTTGTGGAGGCTTTCCGTTTTTGAGCAGTTAGCCAATGAGAGAGCCCGAATTCAAGCTAGGTAAAGGCCGACACAGATCGCTGCTTTGGATTGGCCCATCAAGTTGAACAAGGCTGCGACTTCCTTTCTATGGTATTTTGTGATTTCCTTTGCCCAATCGTGCGAGCGACACCCTATTTTACACACACTTTGACCTTCACTCTCTTTGCCTTTCTAGTCTTACTTTTTCTTCCCCATCAATCCTCTCTTTCTCATCTATGCATCCTCATTGATCTGCTCAAGCTTGATTTGAGGCCATAGAAAGGCGCTGTGCAGCACACGTTTCACTCCATCTGTGATATACAGGACTCTTCCCTTTCTTCTCCGCTATTCACTTTAGTTTCTCTATACACGTCAACATGTCATCCATACACGGCTTTCTTGGCTCTAGCCCATCCAGTGATGGCGTAGGATCCGCCAATGGAACCCCTGAAACGCGTCTTACGCCGTTCTCGTCTGTCAAGTCCATCGATGACAAGACAGCATTCCTTTTCAATGCGACTGCTCCAAATGCTGCCAGCATCAAGGCTGCTATGCCCCAGCATGGAACAGATCCAATGGACAAGGACCCGTTCATCACTACCGGCATCAAGACAACATGCGAACAAAGCGTTCTCTCCCCAACCGCTTCTGCGTTTCAACCGTTCTCTGTGCGAGTCTCACAGGCAATCTATCATACTCCCGTAGTTGTAAATAACCAAAGCCATGTGGCTGCTCTCCACGCCGCCAAACAGTCAGTGCTCGCTCTGCCTGCTCCAAGCAACATAGAGCCTGCATCTCCTATGGGCGGCCAAAGTCCGGCTCTTACCCAGTCTGGCTCCTTTTCAACTGACTTGGGTTCTATTACACGAGCTCTCAAGGTATCAGGCATCTATCATTCGGTCCAGGTAGCTCTACTCCAAGCTGATGTTCAGGTCTGTCATTATTCTTTCATCTCAAGTGCATGGTCTAAAACCTGTATATTCATTTTTACGTTATCCAAGCACACTTGTCGCGCAGCTTTCAGTATACGGAATGTACAAACTTGACTCTGTTTGTACCCTCCCGGTAACGATGTTTTCTTCACTTCAAACTTGACTTTTCTTATCGCCTCTCTCTCTGGGATTGAGACCTAGCTTTACAAAAGGATGGCCTAGATTCTTCGTACCCTTCCTTCCAATGCTGATAACTTTCAATACAGAAGATTTGCATTCATTCAAAGGGTAGCTCCAAATTCTTTCATGTTGGTGCCGATGTTCTGGTACGCCTCTCAGATATCATCGATGCAGTCAGCATATACAATAGTCTTAAGGCTAGTCACCCAGAGTGGGCCGTCGAGTTTGTCACTCCGGCTATTTTTACTGAGGTTTGTCAAGCAGCTAATACTAAGTCTTGGCAAGTCATATGCTTACAGTCTATAGGCTGTAACTCCCAATAGTCCCTTCCCAAGTGCTCATGAAGGTCAAATCAGTCTTGTTGCTAGTTTTCCGCCAAGTGGCGGTTTTGACCGCGCAAAGTTGGAGGGTATCATTCTTGACCTATTGAGTATTGACGGAGTAGTCTATGCGTACCAAATACAGCTTGCTACCGAAGCTGGTACCATCCGCTTGATCGCCGAATATAGCGACGTCAACTCAGCTGCTAAAGCTGTAGAGAGATTAGATGGTGCCATAATTCGTGTAAGTTCGCAATTCTCTGTGATGGACGGCAACTAATATTGTGATAAAAGGGCATCAATATATCTATTGCATTCCACGAACCCGATCTAGCTATCTCGCTTCGACATCGTGGCCATCCGAGCACCCCAACTCGTGGTGGACTAAACCATGATGAGCCTACTGGGGCCACGAACCGCATGTCTGTATCAAGTCCAGGAGTGATGAATGAACCTATTATGCCGCCCAGGTATGCATCG
>Ga0335072_10017595_pt1 | contig 10103 bp, 8 predicted proteins | sample Lox_Sample_21_FD_206725 | JGI IMG/M metagenome (GOLD analysis project Ga0335072, IMG submission 206725) | Soil microbial communities from Loxahatchee National Wildlife Refuge, Florida, United States - Lox_Sample_2.1 | ecosystem: Environmental > Terrestrial > Soil > Wetlands | place: USA: Florida...
CCGTCGGCGTATCGGGCGGCGCGCCGAACCCGGCGACGAACGCGGTGACGCGTCCGCCCATCGCCTCGATGTCGGCGGCGTTCTGCGCGATGGCTTTACGTCCGACGTCGTGCGGCGTCGACCAGTCCAGCCGAAAGTGCCTGCCCTCCACCAGCATGTCCGTCGACACCAGCACGCGACCGTCGGCGGCCAGCACGACCGCGGCGTCGTCACCGGGCCCGAGCGCGACGTCACCCGACTGGGACCGACCGCGAGTGAGCCGGTCGATCATCCCGAATTCGCCGAGTTCACCGAGCGTGCGATCAGATTCGCCGCTGCCCACGCCACCTCCTCGCATGACGGTAGGTTCTTGAGGGCCGACTCCGGGAGTGTAAGCAGAAGGTGAGGCAATGACCGATTCCGAGGGCCCGCCGCCCGTGGTGCTGATCGTCGCGCTGGTCGTGGCGGTCGGCGTTCTCGGTGTCATTCTGGGGATCGCCGCGACCAGGCACTCGCCGGCCCAGCCGGTGGCCATCGCCGCCGTCCCCGCGCCCCGCGCGCAGGATCCCGCGTGCCGCGCGCTGCTCGACCAGCTGCCCCAGCGGCTCGGCGACTATCAGCGCGCTGACACCGCGCAGCCGACACCGGTCGGCGCCGCGGCGTGGCGGGCGACCAGCGACGGCGAACCGGTGGTGTTGCGGTGTGGGCTCGATCGGCCGGCCGACTTCGTCGTTGGTGCGGCGATCCAGGTCGTCGACCGGGTGCAGTGGTTCGAGGCTCGCCAAGACGATCGATCCACCTGGTATGCCGTCGACCGGCCGGTTTACGTGGCGCTCACCCTGCCGCCCGGCTCCGGCCCGACGCCGATCCAGCTGCTCTCGGAGTTGATCGACCGGGTCATGCCGTCGCGGCCGATCAGCCCGGCACCGGCCGGTTAGCGCAGACCCATCCCACGCGCCAACGCGGTGTCGACCATGGTCGCCAGCAGGGTTTGGTAGTCCACGCCGCTGGCCGCCCACATCCGCGGGTACATCGAGATCGTGGTGAATCCGGGCATGGTGTTTACCTCGTTGATCAACGGGCCGTCGTCGGTGAGGAAGAAGTCCACCCGCGCCAGGCCCTGGCAGTCGATCGCCTTGAACGCGCGAATCGCCAACTCACGCACCGCATCACTGACGTCGTCGTCGATCTTGGCGGGCACGTCGAGTTCTGCCGCGTCGTCAAGGTATTTGGTGGCGAAGTCGTAGAACGCGTCCTCGCGGTCACGGACTCCAGCGACCCGGATCTCGCCGATGGTGCTGGCTTGCACTGTGCCGTCGGGGAATTCGAGCACACCGCATTCCAGTTCGCGGCCGACGATCGCGGATTCAACGATCACCTTCGGGTCGTGCTTGCGGGCATGGGCGATCGCCGCGGGCAGCTCCTGCCAGCTGGCCACCCGGCTGACTCCGATCGACGAGCCGCCGCGCGCGGGCTTGACGAAAGCCGGAAGCCCAAGTCGGTCAAGCTGTTCGGCGTCCAGCGTGGGCTGCGACGGCCGTAGCACGGCGAAGTCGCCGATCGGCAGGCCGTCGGCGATCAGCAGCTTCTTGGTGAACTCCTTGTCCATTCCCGCCGCACTGGCCAACACTCCGGCGCCGACGTAGGGCACGCCCGCGAGTTCCAGCAGACCCTGGATGGTGCCGTCTTCACCGTAGGGTCCGTGCAGGACCGGGAAGACCACGTCGACCGACGCGAGCACTTCGGCCCCGCCGGGCGACAGTGAGACCAGCTGACCGGCCCGGCCCGGATCGGCGGTCAGCGCCAACTCGGTGCCGGATCCGGAACTGACCGCGGGCAACTGCCGGTTGGCGATCGCCAGCGCGTCGGGGTCACCATCGGTGAGCACCCACGAACCGTCCGGGGTGATGCCGACGGCCACCGCCTCGAACCGCTCGGGATCGAGGTTGCGCAAGATGCTGCCCGCCGACACGCAGGAGATGGCGTGCTCGTTGCTGCGTCCGCCGAAGACGACGGCGACGCGGACACGGCCTTGACCGGACGTGTTGGACGGCAAGCGGGCATTCACAACCTAGAGAGGCTACCTTCTGGTACGACGGTGCTGGTTACAAGCTCATTCCGGCTTGGTCCTGCGGCCCAGCAGCAGCGCCATCGCCTGGTTTACCGACAACCCTTTATGGCAGACCCGGTATACCGCGTCGGTCAGCGGCATCTCGACGTCGTAACTCGAGGCCAGCGCCAGCACCGACTCGCACGACGTCACCCCTTCCACGACGTGGCCTCCGCGCGCCTGCAGCGCCGATTCCATGGTCTGGCCCCGCCCCAGGGATTCGCCGAAGGTGCGATTGCGTGACCGGGGCGAAGTGCAGGTAGCCACCAGATCACCGACCCCGGCCAGGCCGGCCAGCGTTGCGGCCTTGGCTCCCACGGCGATGCCGAGTCGCATGATCTCGGCCAGACCTCGGGTGATGATCGCCGCCGCGGTGTTTTCCCCCAGGCCCACCCCGGCGGCCATCCCGCAGGCCAGCGCGATGACGTTCTTGCACGCACCGCCGATCTCGGTGCCGATGACGTCAGCATTGGTGTAGGGCCGGAAGTATCCGGCGTTCAGCATGCGCTGCACCGCGACCGCGCGACCCGAGTCGCTGCAGGCGATGACCGTGGCCGCCGGTTGTCCGGCCGTGATCTCGCTGGCCAGGTTCGGCCCGGAAATCGCCGCGACTTGTGAAGTATCGACACCGGTCACGTCGACGATGACCTGGCTCATCCGCATCAGCGTGCCCAACTCGATGCCTTTGGCCGTGCTGATCAACGTCGCCCCGGGGGCGAACAGACCGTTCCACTGTTCAAGGTTGGTCCGCATCGTCTGCGCGGGCACCGCCAGCAGTACCGTCGTCACGCCGTCGAGCGCGTCTTTCGCATCCGCGGTGGCCCGAATACCGGCGGGCAACTCGATACCGGGCAGGTAGTCGTGGTTACGACGACTGGAGTTGATCTCCGTGGCGAGCTCGGCCCGACGCGCCCACAACCTGACGTCGCCGCCGGCGTCGGCCAGGAGCTTGGCCAGCGTCGTCCCCCACGCGCCGGCGCCCATCACCGCTGTCGTGCTGGCCATCGTCTGCGTCGGCCCCCGTCCTAGTCGATCTGCGCTCACCGCTCGGCGCTTCACCGTAGCTCAGGAGCCGGGTATGAAAGCCGACACTGGCAGGATGTATGCATGAGCGGCAACCGCGCCGACGCCGACGGCGATGTCGGTCTGATCGTCGCCGTCAAGCGACTGGCGGCCGCCAAGACCCGCCTGGCGCCGGTGTTCTCGGCGGCGACGCGGGAGCACGTGGTGCTGGCCATGCTGGTCGACACCCTGACCGCCGCGGCCCGGGTCGGCTCGATCGGGCGCATCACGGTCATCACGCCCGACGACGTCGCGGCCGCCGCGGCGACCGAACTCGGCGCCGAGGTGCTCGCCGATCCCACCCCCGACGGCCACCCGGACCCGCTGAACAATGCGATCACGACCGCCGAACGGGTGGTGTCCGAGTCATATTCGAATATCGTTGTGCTGCAAGGTGATTTACCGGCAATGCAGCCACAGGAACTCGCCGAGGCGATTGCCGCAGCACGTCATCACGAGCGTAGTTTCGTCGCCGACCGACCCGGCACGGGCACCGCGGCCCTGTGTGCGTTCGGGGCCGCACTCGACCCGCGGCTCGGGCCGGATTCCGCCGCGCAGCATCGGCGTTCGGGCGCGATCGAGCTCACCGGGGCGTGGCCGGGATTGCGCTGCGACATCGACACACCGAACGACCTGGCGGTGGCGCGGCGTCTAGGAATGGGGCCGGCGACCAGCAGGGCGGTCGGCGCGCCGTCACACCAGCGCAGGTGAGCCCGGTAACGACGGGTGAACAGCGTCTCAACGGCAAATGGATCTCCTGCGGTCGGTAGCAGCACCCCCTACCGATGAGGAATGATCGCTAGGGTGACCGATATTGAAGCCCCGGACACGGCGATCGCCGACGAGACGCACACGTGGGCATCCGCCGATTCGGCTCCGGGAGCACCGCCTGCCACCACAGCCACCGCCGTCGACAACCCGCTACCCGAGGACCGGTACCTCAACCGGGAATTGAGCTGGCTGGACTTCAACGCACGCGTCCTCGCGCTCGCCGAAGACACCTCGCTTCCGCTGCTGGAACGGGCGAAGTTCCTGGCGATCTTCGCCTCCAACCTTGACGAGTTCTACATGGTCCGCGTCGCCGGCTTGAAGCGGCGCGACGAGATGGGGCTGTCGGTACGCTCCGCGGACGGGCTGACGCCGCGCGAGCAACTGCGCCGCATCGGCGAGCAGACCCAGCGGATCGCCACCCGGCACGCCGAAACCTTCCTCAACTCGGTGGAGCCCGCGCTGGCGGCCGAAGGCATTCGGATTGTCACGTGGGCCGATTTGGACCAGGCCGAACGCGACCGGCTGTCGACGTATTTCACCGAGCAGGTCTTCCCCGTCCTGACTCCGCTGGCCGTAGACCCGGCTCACCCGTTCCCATTCGTCAGTGGCCTGAGCCTGAACCTCGCCGTCACCGTCAAGCGGCCCGACGACGGCGGACAGCATTTCGCCCGGGTCAAGGTGCCCGACAACGTCGATCGCTTCGTCCAGCTGGACGACCGCGAAGGCGCCGACGAGTCGGACGGCCACAAAGTAATCCGCTTTTTGCCGATGGAGGAGCTGATCGCAGCCTTCCTGACGGCACTGTTCCCGGGCATGGAAATCGTTGAGCACCATGCGTTTCGGGTAACCCGCAACGCCGACTACGAGGTCGACGAGGACCGCGACGAAGACCTGCTGCAGGCGCTGGAGCGCGAGCTGGCCCGCCGCAGGTTCGGATCGCCGGTGCGCCTCGAGGTGGCCGACGACATGACCGACCGCATGCTCGAGCTCCTGCTGCGGGAACTCGACGTGCATCCCGGTGACGTCATCCAGGTGCCGGGGCTGCTTGATCTCTCGTCGCTCTGGCAGATCTACGGCGTCGACCGCCCGGACCTGAAGGATCCCGCGTTCGTACCGTCGACCAGCCCCGCATTCTCCGACCGGGAAACGCCGAAGAGCATTTTCGCGACGCTGCGCGAGGGCGACGTGCTGGTGCACCATCCCTACGAGTCGTTCTCCACGAGCACGCAGCGATTCATCGAGTTGGCCGCCGCCGACCCCAACGTGCTGGCGATCAAGCAGACGCTGTATCGCACGTCGGGTGACTCGCCGATCGTGCGGGCATTGATCGAAGCCGCCGCCGCAGGAAAGCAAGTCGTGGCACTGGTCGAAATCAAAGCCCGGTTCGACGAGCAGGCCAACATTCGCTGGGCACGAGCACTGGAGCAGGCGGGGGTCCACGTGGTCTACGGCCTGCTCGGCCTGAAAACGCACTGCAAGACATGCCTGGTGGTGCGCCGCGAAGGTTCGGCGATCCGCCGCTACTGCCACATCGGCACCGGGAACTACAACAGCAAAACCGCTCGCCTGTATGAGGACATCGGTCTGCTGACGGCCAACCCTGACATCGGCGCCGACCTGACCGATCTGTTCAACACGTTGACCGGTTATTCCCGCAAGCTGTCCTATCGCAACCTTCTGGTCGCACCACACAGCATCCGCGCCGGCATCATCGAACGGGTCAACCGGGAGATCACCGCGCACCAGCAAGGCAAAAACGGGCACATCCGGCTGAAGATGAACTCCCTTGTCGACGAGCAGGTCATCGACGCGCTCTATCGCGCGTCGCAGGCCGGGGTGCACGTTGACGTCGTCGTGCGCGGCATTTGCGCGCTGCGTCCCGGCGTACCGGGATTCTCCGAAAACATCACGGTGCGCTCGATTCTCGGACAGTATCTCGAGCACTCACGGATCTTCAATTTCCGGTCCATCAATGAATTCTGGATCGGCAGCGCCGACATGATGCACCGCAACCTCGACCGGCGCGTCGAAGTGCTCGTTCAGGTCAAGGACCCCCGCCTGACCGCCGAACTGAACGACATCTTCGAGTCCGCGTTGGACCCCTCCACCCGCTGCTGGGAGCTGGGACCGGACGGACAGTGGACGGCACTGCCGAAAGCCGGTCACACGGTGCGCGACCATCAGGTGTCGCTGATGGAAAAACACCGCAGTGCCTGACTGAAGCTCCGCCCTTGACCTCACGGCCACAGGGTCTCGCGGGCCCGAATTGACCTGCAGGAGTATAGGTGCCAACACAAACCTCGCCGTCCCGCTCGGCGAGCAAGATTGTTCACGCCGCCGGTGTGGTGCTCTGGCGACCCGGGTATCGCGAATCCGCGGCCGAGATCGCGGTCATCCACCGACCGCGGTATGACGACTGGTCATTGCCCAAAGGCAAAGTCGATCCCGGTGAGACGGAGCCGGTGACCGCTGTGCGCGAGGTATTCGAAGAGACCGGGCACCACGTGCATCTCGGCCGTCGGATCGCAACGGTGACGTATCCGATCGCCGAGCGCACCAAGAAGGTGCGCTACTGGTCCGCCCGAAGCCTCGGCGGCAGTTTCGTGCCCAACAACGAAGTCGACGATCTGGTCTGGCTATCGGCGCCCGCCGCGATCAAGAAGGTGTCCTACGCCTACGATCGAAAAGTGTTGCGGCGGTGGGCTAAACAACCGGCAGACACCCAGACCGTGCTCATCGTCCGACACGGCACCGCGGGCAGCAAGTCCCGGTTCTCCGGTGACGACAAAATACGGCCACTGGACAAGAAGGGCCGCGCGCAGGCCGAGGCACTCGTCGCGCAGTTGTCGACCTTCGGCCCCACGGACGTGTACGCCGCCGATCGCGTGCGGTGCCACCAGACAGTGGAACCGCTCGCCGAAGAGTTGGGCGTGAGCATCTGCAACGAGCCGACGCTGACCGAAGAGGCCTACGCCGAAGACCCTAAGCGAGGCCGGCGGCGGGTTCTTCAGATCGTCCGCTCACACCGCACACCGGTGATCTGCACACAGGGCAAGGTGATTCCGGACCTGATCGAGTGGTGGTGCGAACGCGATGGCGTCCGCCCGGACAAGTCCCGCAACCGCAAGGGCAGCACCTGGGTGCTGTCGCTGGCAGGTGGCCGTCTGGTCGCAGCCGATCACATCGGCAGTGCGCTGGCCGCCGATGTCTTGACCTAACACACAGATTCGCCGCGGAGCGTCTCGATTGAGCCCGCCCCGCGGCGAATCCGTTTGTGCTCTGTCAGCGCCTAGCGACGGCCGCGACGGGCAGCGGCCTTTTTGGCCGGAGCCTTCTTGGCCGGAGCCCGCTTCGTTGCGGCCTTCTTGGCGGGAGCCTTGCGCACGACCTTCTTGGCGGCCACCTTCTTGGCCGGGGCCTTACGCACGACCTTCTTGGCGGCCACCTTCTTGGCGGGAGCCTTCTTCACGACCTTCTTCGCAGCCGCCTTCTTGGCGGGAGCCTTCTTCACGATCTTCTTGGCGGCCGCTTTCTTGGCCGGTGCCTTCTTTGCCACCTTCTTGGCCCCACCGCTCGAGACAACTCCGCGCTTCACTGCTGGTCCTTCCGCTGGGAGACGCTGTGCGCCAGAAACAACCGCTTTGAATTGTGCGCCAGGCCTAAACGCTGGCACGGAGGTTGGCTTCACCTTCACGGTCTCGCCGGTGCGGGGGTTGCGGGCAACACGTGCCGCGCGTCGCCTCTGCTCGAAAACACCGAACCCGGTAATGGTGACGCTGTCGCCCTTGTGCACGGCGCGCACAATCGTGTCGACAACATTCTCGACGGCCGCGGTTGCGTGCCGACGGTCTGAGCCCAATTTCTCTGTGAGTACATCGATGAGCTCTGCTTTGTTCATCCATATCCTCCGAAGCTAGTGGCCCTCGTTGGACCGACTAGAGGACACGGTAAACCCTCAGGTGCCTGATTTCCAAGAGCCACGCGCAATTTCAATGGTTCCTGGCGAACTTTTTAGGAATCCGCTTGCCGCGCTTGGCCGGTGGCGAACCTGTCAAATAAGCCCGTGCAACGCCCGAAATTCGGGGCCGCTGGGACCGTTACGAAGTGGCCAAAGTCTGCGGCTTCCACGCCGGCCGAGTCGTTTCGAAGTTTTCGATCTCGTTGCGTTTCCGCAGCGTAAGCCCTATATCGTCGAGTCCCTCGAGCAGACGCCAGGCGGTGTAATCGTCAATCTTGAACGGCACCACCACCGTTCCCGCCGACACATTCCGATCTTGAAGATTGACAGTGATTTCCAACCCGGGGCTGCCCTCGATCAGCTTCCAGAGCAGTTCCACATCGTCTTGAGCAACTTCGGCCGCGAGTAGGCCCGCCTTGCCCGCATTGCCCCGAAAAATGTCGCCGAAGCGCGACGAGATGACAACCCGGAATCCGTAGTCCATAAGCGCCCACACCGCGTGCTCGCGCGAGGAGCCGGTGCCGAAATCGGGTCCGGCAACCAGTACTGAACCTCTGTCAAACGGGCTGAGATTGAGCACAAAAGACGGATCGGTGCGCCACGCCGCGAACAATCCGTCCTCGAAACCTGTTCGGGTTACCCGCTTCAAATAGACCGCGGGAATGATCTGATCCGTGTCGACATTCGACCGCCGCAGCGGCACTCCGATGCCGGTATGAGTGTGAAAGGCGTCCATTGGATTACTCCTCTTGCTCAGTTCAAGTCGGCCGGGGCGGAAAGCTTCCCGCGCACTGCGGTGGCGGCGGCGACCGCCGGTGACACCAAATGTGTGCGGCCGCCCTTGCCCTGGCGCCCTTCGAAGTTTCGGTTTGACGTTGCCGCGCAGCGCTCCCCCGGCGCGAGCTGGTCGGGATTCATGCCCAGACACATCGAGCAGCCGGCCTGACGCCATTCGGCGCCAGCGGCCGTGAAGATCTCTCCCAGCCCTTCGCTTTCGGCTTGCGCGCGTACTCGCATGGAGCCCGGCACGACGAGCATGCGCACGCCGTCGGCCACTTTGCGGCCCCGCAAGATGTCGGCGACGACGCGCAGATCTTCGATGCGGCCGTTGGTGCACGATCCGACGAACACCGCGTCGACCGCGATCTCGCGCATCGGAACACCGGGCCGAAGGTCCATGTACGCCAGCGCTTTCTCGGCGGACTGTCGTTCGTTGTCGTCGGTCATCAGCTCGGGGTCGGGTACCGCGTCGCCCAGCGGCACTCCCTGCCCGGGATTGGTGCCCCACGTCACGAACGGGGTCAACGAGGCGGCGTCCACATAGACCTCGGTGTCAAATTCTGCGCCGTCATCGGTGCGTAACTGGTCCCAATAGGCCCGCGCCGCATCCCAGTCCGCGCCGGTCGGGGCATGCGGGCGTCCGCGCAAAAATTCGTACGTGGTGGCATCGGGTGCCACCATTCCGGCTCGGGCCCCGGCCTCGATGCTCATATTGCACACCGTCATCCGGGCCTCCATCGACAGCGATTCGATGGCGCTGCCGCGATATTCGATGACGTGGCCCTGGCCACCGCCGGTGCCGATTTTGGCGATCACCGCAAGGATGATGTCTTTGGCGGTCACCCCGTCGGGCAGTTGCCCGTCGACGTTGACCGCCATCGTCTTGAACGGTCGTAGCGGAAGTGTCTGGGTGGCCAGCACGTGTTCGACCTCGGAAGTTCCGATGCCCATTGCCAATGCGCCGAATGCGCCGTGGGTCGAGGTGTGGCTGTCACCGCACACGACCGTCATGCCCGGCTGGGTCAGACCCAATTGCGGGCCGACGACGTGCACGATGCCCTGCTCGATATCGCCCATGGGGTAAAGCCGAATTCCGAATTCCGCACAATTGCGCCGCAGCGTCTCCACCTGGTTGCGGGAAACCGGATCGGCGATCGGCTTGTCGATGTCGATCGTCGGCACGTTGTGATCTTCGGTGGCGAGCGTCAATTCGGGACGACGCACCGGGCGGCCGGCCAACCGCAGACCGTCGAAGGCCTGCGGGCTGGTCACCTCGTGCACCAGATGCAGATCGATATAGATCAGGTCGGGCTCGGCACCACCACCGGAAGCCACCACATGATCGGCCCAAACCTTTTCCGCCAGCGTGCGGGGACGCCCGCCGTCGTTGTGCGCTGAAGTTTTCGTCACGAGGTCATCCCAATTCGTCAATCTCACTATGCG
>Ga0335072_10017596_pt1 | contig 10103 bp, 4 predicted proteins | sample Lox_Sample_21_FD_206725 | JGI IMG/M metagenome (GOLD analysis project Ga0335072, IMG submission 206725) | Soil microbial communities from Loxahatchee National Wildlife Refuge, Florida, United States - Lox_Sample_2.1 | ecosystem: Environmental > Terrestrial > Soil > Wetlands | place: USA: Florida...
GCCAGGCATGATGGGAAGTGGCGTCGGTGGACGCCTGGTCCAGAATGAGGTCGAGGTGCGTACCTCGCTGACCGGCCGTAGCGCGGCCACCGTCGCCCGCGCCAACGCCGCCGGCATGGTCGACGCGCCAGACGACCAGATTGCCGCCGCCGACATCATCCTGTCGATCGTGCCGCCGGGCGATGCGCTGGGGCTGGCGGAGCGGCTCGCGCCTGCGCTGCGGGCGGCGTCGCGCAAGCCGATCTATGTCGATTGCAACGCATTGAGCCCGGGCACCGTGCTGCGTATTGCGCGCGTGATCGAGGAGACCGGCGCCATCTTCGTCGACGGCGGCATCATTGGCGGCCCGCCGGCACCGGGCAGCAAAGGCACGCGCATCTATCTTTCCGGCGCGGCGGCGCCGCAGGTGGCGGTGCTGGAGCAATTCGGGCTGGAGATGCCGATCCAGCCTGGGCCCATCGGTGCCGCCTCCGCCATGAAGATGTCCTATGCAGGGATTACCAAGGGCTTCACCGCACTCGGCGCGGCCATGATGCTGGCAGCCGCGCGCGCCGGTACCGCCGAGGACCTGAAACAGGAGTTGCGCGCGAGCCAACCAGCCCTGTTCGGCTGGCTGACGCGATCGATGCCGCGCATGTATTCGAAGGCGTATCGCTGGGTGGCGGAAATGGAGGAGATTTCCGAGTTCGTCGGCGAGGATCCGGCCGGGCGGCAGTTCTACCAAGCCGCGGCACAGTTGTACCGGCGCATCGCCGAGGATTACGAGGATGCCAATCGGGAGACCGCGGCGCTGGACGCGTTTTGCAAGGGGCCATGAGCACGCGGCTGCCAGGCGCCCGCCACTTCGTTGCAGTGCAGAACTGTCATTGCGACGCACACAGCGACGAAGCGATCTTGATCAAGAGGATGCCGGGAAGACCAGACTCTTTTCCGAACGAGATTGCTCCGCGGCCGAGCTCCGCGCAACGGCACCGGGCCCGGGACATCCGGCCCGGGACTTCGGGCCCGGGACATCCGGCCCGGGACTTCGGGCCTGGGACTTCGGGCCTGGGACTTCGGGCCCGGGACTTCGGGCCCGGGACTTCGGGCCCGGGACTTCGGGCCCGGGACTTCGGGCCTGTGACTAACGCTCCATCACATAGCGGCCCGGCGCCGCGTCCAACGGTGGATATCCGCGCGCCGCCTCGCCCATCCCCGGAGGCGGCACCGGAGTTCCCGAACGCTCCTCCAGCCAAGCGGCCCAGATCGGCCACCAGGACCCGTCTTCGACGATCGCCAGATTGGCCCATTCGTCGGGGCCGATATAGCGTTCGCCGCTCAGGCGCTCGCGGATGCGGAAGTGGCGGTGGGGGTGGCCGGGTTCGCTGACGATGCCGGCGTTGTGGCCGCCCGAGGTCAGCACGAACGTGATGTCGCCGTCGTTCAGAAGCTGCAGCTTATAGACTGAGCGCCATGGCGCGACGTGGTCGGTCTCGGTGCCGACCATGAAGAATGGGGCGTGGATGTCGGCGAGGGAGATCGGGCGGCCTTCGACGTCGAAGCGGCCCTCGGCCAGGTCGTTGTGCAAGAACAGCCGGCGCAGGTATTCCGAGTGCATGCGATAGGGCATGCGGGTGGCGTCGGCGTTCCATGCCATCAGGTCGTTCGGCACCTCGCGCTCGCCGAGCAGGTAGGACCGCACCATGCGCGACCAGACCAGATCGTTGGAGCGCAAAAGCTGGAATGCGCCGGCCATCTGGCGGCTATCGAGCGTGCCATGCTCCCACATGATATCGTCCAGGGTGGCGAGCTGTGCCTCGGTGGTGAACAATTGCAGTTCGCCCGCCTCGGTGAAGTCAGTCTGCGCGGCGAACAGGGTGACGCTGGCGAGGCGATGGTCGCCATTGCCGGCCATCGCCGCAGCCGCGACGGCGAGCAGTGTGCCGCCCAAGCAATAGCCGGTGCCATGGACCCGCTTCGCTCCGGTGATTGCCGTCACCGCATCCAGCGCCGCCATGACGCCGTGCCGGCGGTAGTCGTCGAACGAGGTATCCGCCATCGACGCGTCGGGATTGCGCCAGGAGATACAGAACACGGTGTAGCCCTGCCCCACCAGCCAGCGGATCAGCGAGTTCTGCGGCGACAGGTCCAGGATGTAGTATTTCATGATCCAGGCGGGGACGATCAGCATCGGCTCGGGCCGCACCGTGGGTGTTGCAGGGGCGTACTGGATCAGTTCCATCAGGGCGTTGCGCAGCACCACCCGCCCCGGCGTGGCGGCGAGGTCCTGGCCCACGCGAAAGCTGCTGTCGGCCATCGCACTGCCGGAAGCCGTATGGCGTATATCGGCGGCCAGGTTCGCCAGCCCGTCGAGCAGGTTGTGCCCGCCGGTCCGGCAGGTGGCCGCGATCACCTCGGGGTTCAGCCAGGGCAGGTTGCTGGGCGAGGCCACGTCCAGCACCTGCCGCATCGCGAAAGACACGATGCGTTCCTGCGCAGCCGCGACGCCGGGCAGGCCGGTGGTGGCCGCCTGCCACCACGCCTCGGTCAGCAGGAAGGCTTGCTCGATGGCGGCGAAGGGCTGCTGCTGCCACGCGGGGCTGGCGAAGCGGTGATCGCCGGGCTGCGGCTCGATGCATGGCGCCGGGGCGAAGCCCAGCACGGCGGCGAGCAGGGACCGGGCTTGCTCCAGGGCGAGGCGCGCGAGGTCGACGCGGTGATAGGGCGCGTTCGCCAGGTGCATGCCCCAGTCGAGGAACGCCAGCGCGATGGCCTCGGGCGACAGGCCCTGGGTCAGGCGCGCCTGCGCCGAATGGACGCGCCGGTCGAGGGCGGCGAGCGACCAGGGCGGCGGAGTCTCGCCGGCGGCGGCCGGATCAAGCGGCAAGCTGGTGTGGGTATCCACGGCGACAGGCTCCCGATGGTTGGGACGGATTGTCGGCCGACGGCTCGCCGATTGCGTTGACCTGGGTCAAGGGACGCGACCGCGGCGCCTTGCGGCGGCGCCGAAAGCCATGGCCGTGACGATGGCGGTGGCGGTCGTCATGACGATGCTGCCCGCGGGCGGCGACAGCGATGGCGGTGCGGCGACGGCGGGGGCAGCCATGGCGGCGGCGATGGCCATCGCCAAAGCACCGGGCCGATGCGCGCTGGCGACTCAGCGGGCCGGCGTCGCCGGGGCGTGCTTGCGCCTTGCCGCCGCGTCGGCGACCAGCGCCTTCAGCAGCAGCGATGCATCCGGCGCATGCCCCGCCGCCGCCAGCCCGCCGGCAATGTCCTGCTCCCCGCCATGCACCACGCTGCGGACCGCATTGCAGCCCAGGCGCTGGCCCAGCGCGTCGAGTTCCGCCACCAGCGCCGCCAGCACCGCCTTCGGGTCGAGCAAGTCCACCGCGACGAAATACTCGGCGATCAGCACCCGGCCCTGTCCCAGCGTGTTGTCGACGCGGTAGCAGAACAGCCCGCAGGGAAAGGGACGGCCTTCCCGCCAGGTGGCCATGATGCCGGAATTGCGCGAGCGCCGCCCCGTCAGGCGCCGGGCGAATTCCGTCCAGGTATTCAGGCCGACGGCCGGCATCGCTTCGCGTATCAGCGGATAGACCGAACGTATCTGGTCGGGCGCCAGCGCCCGGACGGTGAAAGCGGACATGATCGTCGTTCCATCTGCGGTCGGCCCGGACTGTGCCAGAGCGCGGCCGGCCGCGGCTTTGACGCAGATCAAGCCGTCCCCGAACGGCCATACGTGATTCCCCGTATTGCGTACCATCGTCCGTGGCCTCACCCTTGCATGACAGTCATTTCATGCGACACGCATCGATGATCACCTTGCAGTCCCGCCCGATCGCGCTCGACCCGCATGGCAGAGTTGATCCGTGCGGCCGTTGCGAGGCGCGCCCCTACAGCGTGTGCAACGCGATTCCGGATGAGGACATGAGCCGCCTCGCCGCCGTCGCGGTGGTGACGGAAGTCGTTGCAGGCAGCACGTTCATCGAGGAATCCGACCCGGCCCACAGCTTCTTCAACATCACGCGCGGGACGGCCAAATTGTTCAAGCTGCTGCCCGACGGGCGGCGGCAGATCACGGGGTTCGCGGGCGTCGGACATTTCCTCGGCCTGGCGGTGTCGGACACCTATGCGTTCAGCGCCGAAGCGATCGAGCCGGTGCGCTACTGCCGCTTTCCCCGTGCGCGGCTGCGGCTGCTGCTGGACGACTTTCCCGCGATGGAGAAGCGCCTGCTGGAAGTCGCGGCAAACGAGCTGGTGGCGGCGCAAGAGCAGATGCTCTTGCTCGGGCGGAAGACGGCGCGGGAGCGGATGGCGTCGTTCCTGGCGATGCAGAGCCGCCAGGGCGTGGCATGCCGCCAGCCGCGGCTGCGGTTTCCGCTGCCGATGACCCGCAGCGACATTGCCGATTACCTCGGGCTGACGATCGAAACCGTCAGCCGGACGCTGACCCGTTTCCGCTCCGAGGGGCTGATCGATATTCCGGCGCAGTCGGAGGTGGTGATCCTGAACCGCCGGGCGCTGGAAAGCCTCGCCGGCGGGCTTTCGTAGCCGCGGAGCTAATTTCGTTCCAGCACAATCCGGAAAGCCTCAAGCGGTGCCAGGCTTTCCGCCATGCAAAGTTCCCCTGCTGGAACCCCCTCCTTGCGGGTGCCATCGACGAACGTTGCATCGCAGAAGCAGCCAGAACCATCCGCACGAGCCACATCGAGGCGGACGCTGAGCCCGTACAACGGCTGGCCTTTGTGGCGGCTGCCGCAGAAGTGGCCGTCGGCAACCCAGGGCGACAGCCGATTTCGGCCGAGCACAGCGCAGTACTGGATGCAGCCATTGACCTCGGATGCCTCGATACTGAAGCCCTCGATGCAGCGGCCACTGTTGGGAAAGCCCGCCCACTCGCCGATTTCGCAACGCACGTCGCCGATGTCGTGGACATATGCGATTGTCTGTGCGCCGATGTTAGTAGGGTTGTCCTGGAGCAAGCCATCGAGCCACCTCAGGTCGGAATCGCTTATGCGAAAGTCCGCAGTTGGCTCGAAAGCCTCCTGAGTATCAGACTGGCCTCGTAGCTCGATATAGCGGAGCCTTCTGTGCGTTGCGATGAACCAGAAGAATGTGTCGGGGAAATGCGAAGGCACAACATTGATCACACGTGTTCCCGGGCGGCAGAAGGCGATATTGGTCAATGCGGCGCCACTGACCGCGACCACCTGATCTGCGCCGCTAAAGGCAGAGATCTGTTGTTCGAGGGTCATTTCGCCAGGCTCGATGGCATGGAAACCGAGCGCCTCGAGCCGATGGCCCAGCTCGGTCTCGTTGAGCAGCGAGCGTCCGCGCCGCCATCCCGGCCGCCGCCGCACGAACAGCTTTTTTTGTTCGGCAGGCGCCACTTTCTCAGCCAGCATGGCGAGATAGTCGACGCATAGCGGCGACATGTAACTGCCGTGCCTGGTAAGACCCCTGACCACCACGAGATGCTCGACGTGCACCGGTTCCAGCGGGCCGAATATCAACAGTCGATCCAGCGGGATCCCGAGCAAGCGAAATGCCCGCAAGGTCACGTCTAGCATCGGCGGCTCAACGCGGTGCAGGAGGAACGTGGGGTCGAAATGAGCGATCAGCTTGTTGGCAATCATCGCCATCGGCAGCATTTCTATAAGGAAATGGCCGTAGTTGTTGACGGCGCGCCGCTTCGACATGATGGCAGGACTTTGCAGATACGGAAGCTTCCGCGTCTCAATCTGGCGCAGGATGCAAACCAGCGCGATTTCGATCTCCTCATCGGTGTATTCGTCGCTGACATTCGATATCATCTGCAGGTTGTCATCGAAGATCAGGCACTCCTCAATGATGTAGGCGCCGTTGATGAGGAATATCTCGACGTCATGAGCTTCGAACCGGCCGCGGGCCCAGGATTCCTCCATCGCTTGCCGGAGACCATCCGGCACCAATTCAAGGTTTCGCACCGGAGGATACTCGGCCCGGAACGACGGCGAGGCCGCTTTGTCCTTGGCCTCGATGGAAATTTTGCCGCCGGCCAGAGGGAACATCTCGCGGGCTGGACTCACGTTGGACTGCATCGCGGCGCCCCCGGCCAAGTTGACTTCCGTCCCGAGCGGGTAGGTTGGTGTTGCACAGTTCATTCATGGTACGCAAGAACAGTGGCGCTGTGTCATCCCGGTGGCACGCCGCGGGCGGTTGCCGATCTGCCGCATCGCGCGCCTTGGGTACTTCGAAAACTTGCGTGGACAAGTGGCACGACCCGGTGGGCGCAATAGTCACCGGCCATGGTGCGGTCGTGGTCGACGGCCGGCCGTCATGTCCGGACATATCACCCAGAAAACTTCCATGCCCGCCGCGCCATGCCGATCGAAGTGCGCGGCGAGCAACGATCCGTGCTTGGAGAAACTCGAGAGAGGCGTGGGCCAGAGCAGTCGACTGCGATGCGAGGTGCCTGCCCTGGCGGGGTTGCTTGGGACACGTGCAGGCGGGGCGCTTCCAAGTGCGGGTAGCAAGGGGCGTGAGGGGATCAGCGATCCGGCCGGCTTCACCGGCCCAGGCGCCGCCGGCGTGACCGCCGGATCAGGAGGCGCCGGCGGCCTGATCGCGGCAATGGCGGCGCCAGCATGACCGCCGGCCCAGGCGCGGCGGCGGCCAGCTCGCGGCAATGGCGGCGCCGGCGAACCGGCCGGCAATGCAAACTGCCCCTTCCCGACTCGGAAGATGGCCTGTAATCCCGCACCATGAACCTCATGCTGTTTCCTGCCTCGCAGCACCGGGTGGACGACGTCCCTTCCGACGCCGATCTCGCCCGCTTCATCCCCGCCAATGCGATTGCCGCCGGCCGCGCCTATGCCCAGGCAGGCCGGGTGTTACGCCTGACGGTGTCGGAGGACGGCACGCGGATCGAGGCGGACACGCAGGGCAGCCGCCGCAAGCCCTATTCCGAGACCATCGCGCTGCGCCGCGACGGACAGGGGCAGTTGCGGATCGTCGGGCTGTGCAGTTGCGCCGTGCACACCAACTGCAAGCACGTCGCGGCGGTACTGTTCGTGGCGCGCGGCCGGCACAAGCTGGCACCGGCCCCGGAGCCGGCCACGCCCGGCCCGGCCGTCGCGCCCGCGACGGTAAGGCTCGCCCCGCCGGCGCTTTCACAGGGCCGGGTATCCCAGGCGGTGATGGCGCCGCCGCGCCCGGCGCCGCCGCGGGAGGAACTGCTGCCCTATCCGCTGGCCAACTGGCTGTCCGAACTGGAAGCGGTGCAGCAGGCGGACGAGGAGGACTACCCGCCCAGCATCCGCCAGCGTCTGCTCTATGTGCTGAGCGCGGCGGCACAGCCGGGCAGCGTGGCGCTGCTGGCGATTCAGCCGGTGTCGGTGATGGTGCGCAAGACCGGGGAGATGGGTGGCGCCCACAGCAACGTGCGTCCCGAAGTGGTGCAGAACGCCGCGCCGCCGCGCTATCTGCGGCCGTCCGACCGGCTCATCCTGCGGCGGCTGACCCGCCGGCGCTACGGCGACGAGGATGAGGACCCGCAGGACACGCTGCGCCGCATCATCGCGACCGGCCGCGCCCGCTGGTCCAGCCCATCCGGCCCTGTGGTGCACGAGGGCGCGCCGCTGCCCGGCCGCATCCACTGGAACATCAGCGACGACGGCTCGCAGCGGCCGGAGGTTTCGATCGACGGCGCCGGCGCGACGCTGCTGCGCGTGCCGGATCCGTGGTACGTGGAACCGGAAACCGGCACGCTGGGGCCGGTCGCGCTGGACATGCCGGGTGCCCTCGCGCGCCGTCTGCTCGCGGCGCCCGCGGTGCCGCCGGAGCAAGCGGCGCGGGTGCGCAGCGAGCTGGCGCGGCGGCTGCCGAGCGTGGCCGTGCCGGCGCCGGACGAGCTGCCGCCGCCTGAGGAACTGAACGAGACGCCGCGCCCGCACCTGCTGCTGCTGACCGGCAATCCGCCGCTCGCCGCGAGCCTGCACCGGTACGACGGCAGCAGCGGCGCGGTCCCGCTGGCGCGCCTGAGTTTCGGCTATGGCCCGTTCCTGATCCGGCCGAACGAACGCCGCACCACCATGGCGCGCGGCGCCCGCCTGTATCACCTGATGCGTCACCGCGACGGCGAGGAGCGCGCCGCCGCGCGGCTGGAGGCCAGCGGCCTGGAACGCGTCGGCCGCGTGGTGGTGAGCTGGTATCCCAACCCCTGGTCCGACGACCTGATGCTGCCCGCCGACCACGACGGCGCCGCCTGGCTGCGCTTTCTGCTGCACGAGGTGCCGGCGCTGCGCTCGGAAGGCTGGACCGTCGAGATCGCGGACGACTTCCCGGTCCGCCTCGCCGAGCCGGATGGCGATCTGTCGGCGGCGCTGGAGGAAGGCTCCGGCATCGACTGGCTGGAGCTGCATCTGGGCGTGATGGTGGATGGCCAGCGGCTGGACCTGGTGCCGTCGCTGGTGGCGATGATCGGCAATTCCGAGGCGGCGGGCCTGGACCTGGCGGAGAAGCTGCACGCGGCGGATGGCGAGGAGCAATTCCTGGTGCCGCTGAAGGACGGCCGCTTCCTGCCCCTGCCCCTGCCCCGCATCCGCCCCATCCTGCTCGCGCTGATGGAGCTTTTTGCCCGCGGCGGCATCGATCCGGAGGATGGCGGGCGGGTCCGGTTCACGCGGCTGGACGCGGCGGATATCTCGGCGCTGGAGGAGGCGAGCGGCGTCACCTGGCAGGGCGGCGAGTCGCTGCGCGCTCTGGGCCGCCAGTTGCGCGACGCCGGCGGCGCGATCCCGCATGCCAGCGTGCCGACGGCGTTCCTGGGCACGCTGCGCGCCTACCAGGCGCAGGGCGTGGACTGGCTTCAGTTCCTGCGCGGCGCGGAACTGGGCGGCGTGCTGGCCGACGACATGGGCCTGGGCAAGACGGTGCAGACGCTGGCGCATCTGTCGATCGAGCAGGCCGAGGGCCGGCTGGACCGGCCGTCGCTGATCGTGTGCCCGACCAGCGTGGTGCCGAACTGGGCGATGGAGGCGGGGCGATTCGCGCCGTCTTTGCGATTGCTGACGCTGCATGGGCCTTCGCGGAAGGAACGCTTCGGGGAGATCGGCAAGGCGGACCTGGTGCTGACCACCTACCCGCTGCTGACCCGCGACCACGCGGTGCTGACCGAGCATGAATGGCACGTGGTGGTGCTGGACGAAGCGCAGATGATCAAGAACCCGAACGCGGAAACGACGCGCCAGGCGCTGCGGCTGAAGGCCCGGCAGCGGCTGTGCCTGTCGGGGACTCCGCTGCAGAACCACCTGGGCGAGCTGTGGTCGCTGTTCGACTTCCTGGCGCCGGGATTTTTGGGGTCCGCGCGGTCGTTCCGCACGCGGTTCCGCACGCCGATCGAGAAGCATGGCGATGCGGCGCGGGGGGAGATGCTGGTGAAGCGGGTGCGGCCGTTCCTGCTGCGCCGGACCAAGGAAGAGGTGGTGCTGGAGCTGCCGCCGAAGACCGAGATCACCGAACCGGTGGACATGGAGCAGGCGCAGCGGGGGATTTACGAAAGCATCCGGATGGCGATGCATGCGAAGGTGCGGCAGGCGATCGCGGAGAAGGGGCTGGCGCGGTCGGGCATCATCATTCTCGATGCGCTGCTGAAGATGCGGCAGGCGTGCTGCGATCCGCGGCTGCTGAAGCTGAAGGCGGTGGAGAAGACCAAGGCCGGCTCGGCGAAGCTGGACCGGCTGATGGAAATGCTGGGCGTGATGCTGGCCGAGGGGCGGCGGGTGCTGCTGTTCTCGCAGTTCACCGAGATGCTGGGGCTGATCGAGGAACGGCTGGCGGAGGAGAAGGTTGGGTACGTGCTGCTGACCGGGGATACCCGGGATCGCGCCACGCCGGTGCGGGCGTTTCAGTCGGGGAAGGTGCCGCTGTTCCTGATCAGTCTGAAGGCGGGCGGCGTGGGGCTGAACCTGACCGCGGCCGATACGGTGATCCACTACGATCCGTGGTGGAACCCGGCAGTGGAGGACCAGGCGACGGATCGCGCGCACCGGATCGGGCAGGACAAGCCGGTATTCTTGCACCGGCTGGTCACGCTGGGGACGATCGAGGAGAAGATGGAGGTGCTGAAGGAGAAGAAGCGG
>Ga0335072_10017598_pt1 | contig 10102 bp, 5 predicted proteins | sample Lox_Sample_21_FD_206725 | JGI IMG/M metagenome (GOLD analysis project Ga0335072, IMG submission 206725) | Soil microbial communities from Loxahatchee National Wildlife Refuge, Florida, United States - Lox_Sample_2.1 | ecosystem: Environmental > Terrestrial > Soil > Wetlands | place: USA: Florida...
GATCCGCGACGCACGGGTCGCAATCTACCGCCTGGATCCATTCGAGCTCGGTGGCGCCCACGCAGGCGCACAGGACCCTTTCTACTACCAGGACTTCTTGAAAGCGGTGACCAATCCCAAAAAAGCGACATTTCCGTTCCTGGGTCTGGGTGTGTTTGCTGTGCACTCGGGCGGTCGGGTGCTGGTGACTGGCCACGACATCGCGGGCGAGATCCGTGCCGCGATGCACGACGCCGGGGCGTATTACGAACTGAGTTACGCAACACCTCCGGCCAGCGAACCGAACCAATACCATGCAATCGACGTGCGAGTGAAACTACCAGGCGCCAGGGTACAAACGTTGAGCGGCTACTACGCTGATCCACTCTACGTAGGCTCAAAGTCGAACACGAACAAGAGGCACTGAGTTGAAGCCATAAGCGACTCACCACCGCATTCCAGTCAAAGCATGGGTAAATGAGGCGTCTCGACGGGCGGTTGGCGTTGACAAGCAGGCGGTTGTCAATCGGCGCTCCCCTTTAGGCTGGCCCGGTACTATTGTCGAAAATTACTACGACGAAGCGCTTGCACGGGATTATCATGGCCTGCAACGCTATCCGGTATTGAATCACTGGCCCTCAGGTTCACGGGCGCAGCGCGAGATTGCGAGAGTGAATGGTGTCAGGCCGAGGATTCTGTATAAGGTTGCTCCTCCGGGGATGTTCGGTCTTATTGTGTGCGCTGACCAGTTGCAACTTGACCCACCAACAAAGAAGCGCCCCAGTCACAATTCGCATTATCGGCTCGGGCCCGTTAACGCTCCGTCAGTTGGAAATGCGGCCAGACGCGTTCTCCAAGTTCACGCAGGAAACGGGAATTCTGGTCGAGTACATCCCAGGACCCGAGAGTTCAACCGAAAGGCTGGGGCTGTATCAACGCACCTTGGGACGGCAGTCGACTACTCCCGATGTCTACCTGATTGACGCGGTCTGGCCGGCCATCCTTGCAGAAGATCTGGTCGATCTGCGTCCGTGGATCGGAGGCTATGCGGATCAACAGTTGAGTCAGGACGTGCGGAACGACACGGTGGATGGCAAGCTGGTCGCGATGCCATCCAGCATTGAGCGCGGTGTTCTCTATTACCGTACGGATCTGCTAAGCAAGTATGGGTACAAGCACCCCCCGAATACATGGGACGAGCTGGAGCATATGGCGGCTCGCATTCAGGCCGGCGAGCGCAGGGCCGGAAATCGAAACTTCTGGGGCTTTGTCTGGCAAGGGGATGCTTACGAGGGGTTGACCTGCAACGCTCTGGAATGGCAGGCCTCGCAGGGAGGCGGTCGAATCATTGAACCGGACGGGACAATATCCGTAAACAATCCGGGGACAATCGCTGCTCTCGAGAGGGCCCGCCATTGGATAGGTACCATCTCGCCTCCCAGCGTGATTGCCTATAAAGAAGAAGACAGCCGCAACGCCTTCGAATCGGGTAACGCCGCATTTCGCCGGGATTGGGTGTGGACTGTTGATCCCACACATCTGGTTGGAGACTCGCCGATTAAGGGCAGGTTCAGCGTTGCGCCGCTCCCGGGCGGTGCCACAGGGCGCGTCTCCGTAATAGGAGGGTGGGCACTCAGTGTCTCGAAATACTCGCGGCATCCGCACGAAGCCTCGCTGCTGGTGCACTATCTCACAAGCGATGAAGGGAGAGCCCGCGTCTGGAAAGAGAACCAGTCTCTGCCGGCTCAGAAGGCTTTCTATGCCTATTCCGGCTTTTCGGCCGCGCATCCTGAGCTTGCCGTGTTGAAGGATACATTCGTGAATGAGGCGGTGGCCCGACCTTCGACTGTAACCGGCGCAAAGTATGCCGAGGTCTCCCGAGCTTACTTTTCGGCAGTACATTCGGTCCTGGAAGGGAAAGAGACCTCGGCCAAGGCGATCGGGGATCTGGATGTTGAACTGCAACGCATCACGGGACTCAAGAGCAGGAAACTCGAGGCAAGCATGACCGTAAGCGCCAGATAATATCTAGCGGCCGGGTTTTGGGGAAGAGTCCTGTAAGAGGTACCTACGTTCGACAACCCCCGTTCTTCCTGCGCGGCAGGAACGTCCACACGGTGATTGCGACTCTTCGCTTTGGCTCGATTCACGTCAAAGCTCACCCGGTATGCCGAATCAAAATTGTAATGGTGATGCGAGTCACATGCCGTCATCGTCGAATTTCGGGACAATTGTTGCCGCTGATTGAGGTGCGCTTCTATGGCAACGTCTGCGAGAACCGCAATTCCGACGATGATGACTCTACCCGGCGATGCCGTTCGCCAGATTCAGTGGCAATTCGCCGATCGCTACGATTTGCAGATGCTGGTGCAGTCGGCTCGCGACGTGGCCCGCGATACGGTGGCGCACATGGTCGCCGCCGGTGAGCGCAACAGCCACGCATGGACTCCCGCAAAGAGCGAGATGCTCGAAGCGTTCGATCGCGCAGGGATCACGGCAGCATTCATGGATCCCGAGGAGGGCGGATTTATCCTCGGACCGAAAAACCTGGCGCTCGCGCTGGCGGCTTTTGAACTGGCCTGGGTCGATGGGGGAGCAGCAACCGCAAGCCTGGCGGGATTCCTCGCATTGGCTCCGATCCACGAACGCGGCACTGCTGAGCAATCACGACACTACAAGACACTCTCCGCACCTCCTCGGCCGGGCGAGGATCGCAAGCCATGGCGTGGTGCGTTCGTGCTGACCGAACCCATTCCCTACGTCGGCGTAAACACAAGCATGCTAAGCGGCAAGGTCCGCGTGGCCGAGTGGCGCGACGGCGAGGAACCATGGCTCCAGGTGGAAAAGCGCGGCCGGTTCATCACCAACATTGCGTTTGCGAACTTCGTTACCGCCGCAGTTGCCTCGGATGACGAAAAGATCAAGGGCAGTTGCGTGGTCATCCTCGAAGAGACCGACGAGGGCACCTTCGATCATGGAACCGCGACCAAGAAGCTGGTCCACCAGCTGTCGTCGACCGGTGATCCGATCTTCAATTTGAAAGTTCCTGCCAGTCGAATCGTCGGCGGATACACCGTCAAAGACGGCGTAATTGTTCCGAACTTCCATCACGGCGAAGTGATCGAAGCAGTCTTCCGGCGCACTCGCGTCACCGTTGGCCTGATGACAGCGGCCAAGTTGCTCTCAGCCGTCGAACCTGTGATCCGTTATCAGCGTGGACGCTTTCGCGGAGCCGACGGCACGAAACCCGGGTCCGTGCGTTACGAACAAGGCATCCAGCAGCGCGAAGATGCGCTGCATCGTCTTGTCGACGTCTGGGCTACGGGCGAAGCAGCAGCCTCTCTCGGGTTTGCAGCCGCACGTCTTGGCGATGAACTCGATCCCATTGAGAAGCAAAAGACGGCGATCCTGGCGGAGCGCGGCCTTGCAGGTGGACGTGCCGAATCAAGAGCGCTCCGCGAGAGCGAGAAACGTGCGATCGAACTGCTTACCATGCATGAGCAGGATCCCCGCCGCGGAGAGCTCGCCGGAGATCCCCTGGTGCAATTCGCATTGAAGGATGCCGAAGCGAATGTGCTCTGTCCTGCGACCAAGCTCTGGAATACCGGACACGGCGCGAACATGATGCGCGAAGCGGTCAGCCTGATGGGCGGCTATGGCATCACCGAAGACTGTCCCGGCTTCCTTGCGAGCAAGTGGATGGATGCGCAGCTGGAAGCCACCTACGAAGGACCTGAGGCTGTACAACGGCGTCAACTCAGCGTAACGATGACCTCCGCTTTGTTCCTGGCGGAGTTTCGTGCGTGGACCGCGGAGATGAGGAGAATCGGCGGAACGCACCCGGGATCCGGCGCCTGTACGCTCGCCTCGGCGATGCGGATGTGGCTCTGGACGCTGGAGCATCTGCAAAAAGCAACGGATGCGATGGGGAATGGGCTCTATCGCGGTCAGCGGCAAGGCGTGACCTTCCCTCTCGCGGATGCTCTGTGCTGGCTTCTTGCCTCGCGACAACAGATCCTCGACGTGCTGGAGTTGGAGCGGCGCGGTGCAGAAGATGTTTCGGTGAGTGATGGCCTGCCGGGCACGCTTCAGTTCCTGAGCGATCTCTGTCACGTGCAGGCTGCGCATGCGGCGGGCGAAGTCTCGCGTCTCTGCGCGGAACTTGTCTTCGGATACAACGAACACCCGGCGTGGGACGAACGGGGTTGCAAGCAATGCTTCCGCGCCGAGGAACTCGATGAATTGGAGGAAACCCTGCCGGGCATCGCAGCAATGGCAACCGACGTGTTGTGCGCCGATGGTTCGCATCCACTGAAGGCCGGGCCGTGCGCGGGGTGCGGCGATGCGAGCGACTTTTTGCGGCAACAGAATCAAATCAGCCGTTGCCTCAGTGGCTCACGTCTCGCGAAGGATCGCGCTGCGGAAACGCTGAGTAAGGTGAACATCCCTGAAGCGCTGGATTATCCCGCATGAACACAAACGCGAACACGAAAGGGAGCGGCGCACCGGCATTGGAGCGTCCGGTGATGGATACCGATATCGCCTGCATAGGCTTCGGTCCGGCGATGGGAGGATTTTTAACGACGCTGAATCGTGCGTGGATCGAGAATCCTGCCGATCCTGCATTCGAAAGCAGGGTCACGCCGGGAACCCCGCTCCAGGTGATGTGCTACGAACGCGCCGACGACATCGCCGCAGGCGTCAGCGGTGTGGTCACTGCAGCGCGCGCGATCCGAGCCAGCTTCCCCGATCTCAACCCTGGGGACATCCCGATGGCCGTGCCCGTCAAATCGGAACGGATTCTATATTTGCTCGATCCCATCGGCGCCAGTCACCGGCCCTGGCTCGTCCGCATCGGCGACCGCGTATTGCGCGCCTTGAGCGGCACGCTGGGTGTTCGCGATGATGCGTTCTATCTGCCTTGGACACCGCATTTTCTCCACAAGCGCAGCGGCCTCGTAATGTCGATCGGGCAGTTCAATCAGTGGGTCGGCAACCAGATCCTGTCGTCAGGACTGGTACAGATTTGGCCCGCCATGCCCGTTGCTGAGCCGCTCTTTCAGGAAAACGCAGAGCGCAATGGCGAGCAAGTCGTTGGCGTTCGCCTCACAGACCAGGGTGTCGACAAGCAAGGCAAGCCAGATGCGAACTTCGTTCCAGGAATGGATGTCCGCGCGCGACTGACGGTGATTGGCGATGGGCCATTCGGCCCGGTGGGCCGCGCAATCGACACGCACATGGGAATGCCTCCATGGCGCGACAAGCGCGAATGGGCACTGGGCATGAAGTTCGTGATCGAACTGCCGGAGACAACGACGCTCGAAGCGGGCATGGTATGGCACACCTTCGGTTACCCCGAGCCCGAGATCTTCGGGTTCCTCTACGTCCATCCGGAACGGCTCGCATCCGTCGGCATTTTCGTGCCTTCGTGGCTGGGTGATCCAGCCCGAACGGCCTATCGCTACCTGCAGCACTACATTCAGCATCCCGCGCTGTGGAGGCATTTGAAGGGCGGGACCCTGCGTTCGTGGGGCGCAAAGTCCCTTGACGAATCGGGTCAGCATGGTGAGCCTTTTCTGGTCGGCGATGGTTATGCGCGCATCGGCGAGGGATCTGGCTCGACGAACATGATGGCGGGCTCCGGCGTAGACGAGGCATGGCTTACCGGAGTGCAGTTGGCAGAAGCGGCAATCGAATTGTTGCGTGCAGGACGCGACTTTACGCAAGAGAATCTCGCTGCAACCTACGAAGCCCGCCGGCGCGCAAGCTGGGTCGAGCGCAATGCACAGAATGCAAAGAACGCCCGCAACGGCTTTCATCGCGGATTCGTCTCCGGCATGTTCGGCATGGCGCTGGCGGGCATGACCGGAGGAAGGCTCTCGTTGGCAATCGGAGTCCCCTCGATTCAGGAGCAAATCAAGCACCACCGCGTTCGCTCGCCCAAGGAATTGAAGACTCGCGAAGCCACGATGCTCGCCGTCGAGGATGGGCGTCCGCTGCATGAAGCCCTGATGTCGGCACGCGGCTGGCCCGAAATCGAATACGACGGCAAGCTGCTTGTCTCGCACCAGGACGCGCTCCTCATGGGTGGCAAGGTGCAGGCCATGCCCGGTTTTGCCGACCACATCATCTTGCGCGATGCCGGGCTCTGCATTCAATGCGACGACCGGACCTGCATCGCCATGTGCTCGGGACAGGCTCTTACCCCCGGCCCCGAGGGCGCGCCGACCTTCGAGCGCGAGAAGTGCGTCCACTGCGGCGCCTGCCTGTGGAACTGCTCGCAGGCCGGACCGGATGGCAAACCCAACATCGAGTTTCGCGCTGGAGCCGGAGGATTGCATTCGGTTGAGAATTAGCTACCAGCTAATCGCGTCCAACTCCTTGCTCGTATTGTCGGCGCGACAACAAATCGGGACGAACCGCGTTGAGCAGCGCAGTATGCAAAGTGCTGACCTCATTGATGCACACCCTCAACTCTGCGATACGAAAAGGAAGGCCAGCAGCTAGAAGGAGCCGGAAATTATGCAGTTGAACATCATTCTCTGCGCGGGAATCGTCCCCGATCCACTGCAGACACTCGAACCAGTAATGGGTCCCAAGGGACCCTCGCTCAAAAACGAAATGATGCTCCCGGCCGTGCTTGATCCCTGGGCGGCCAATGCGCTCTACGAGGCGGCGAACCTCGCAACGAAGAATCCCGGCAGCAAGATTTGGCTCGTCTCGCTCGGCCCGAAGGCGAAGCTGCAGCAGGTGATGATGACGATCGCGCAGAAGGTCAGCTTCGAACTCGTCGCCATCGATGCGCCCGCAAGCGGCTTTGTCGATGCCCATGCGACAGCAGCCCTACTGGCGAATGCCATTGCAGCGATCCCTGAACTCGATACATCAAAACTCCTGCTGTTCGGGGGCTGGGAATCGGCCTCGCGTGGCGCCGGAGTGACTCTCCAAATTATCGGGGAACGCCTCGGCATCCTCGACCAGTTTATGGGCGTGGATCGGATCGAGATGCACGAGGACGGCTCCTTCGAAGTGCTCGAACGCGTCGAAGGCGGTCGCCACCAGATCTCCACCTGTTCGGGCACGCCTGCGGTGTTGGGTTGGGCTACCGGCAATCTCCCGGAGCCGCGCAATAACCCCCAAATCGGCATGGCCAATATGCGCACCGTCCTGCCGGCTTTACAAAGAGCAAAAGCTGTGGCGCTTGCCGAGACTGGACTGCGCTATGTCTCCGCTTCCCTGCCGAAACAGCAACGTCAAACGCTCGTGGTGAAGGACAAGACACCGGAAGCTATCGCAAAGGAACTCGTCGAGTGGATAGGAGCGGAGTAATGGCAGAAACAATTCTGGTTTTGACGCACGCCGATGAAACCGGCTCAACGCTAAGCAGGGCCTCGCTGGAAGCCGTCACCGCCGGCAAAGACCTGGCTGCTCAGATCGGCGCTTCCCTGGCCATCGGTGTCGTTGCCCTCGATGCAAACGCCGCGGCGCGCATCATCGCGAACGCCGGCGCTCGCGTCCTCGGCGTCTCCGGCGATGCGTTCGCCAATTCCAGGTACGCCAGCGATGCCGCCGCTTGCGAAGCGCTTTGCAGGGCAGCGCAGGCAACCATCGTCGTAGCGCCGCAAAGTTCCCGATTCGCGCGCGTAGCTGCGGGCGTAGCCCATCGGCTGGGCGGCTGCGTTGACACACACATCACCGCGATCCGCAACGAGGGCGGCGTCACGACTTCCCGCTGGTTCTATCGCCAGCGGATCGAGGCGCAGGCTACGCGCAGCGCTCGACCGTGGTTGCTCCTGCTCGAGCCCGGAATGTATGCGGCGTTTCTCGACACCCCGGGTGAGATAAACATGGAACAAATCGCGGTGGACCTGCCCGAAATGCGGACGACCGTGACTGGAACGCGTTCGCCCGAGCAAGGCGCAAATACGATCCGCCCCGACGCTAAAATGCTCTTGGTCGCCGGCGCCGGATGGACCAAGAAGCAGCCCGACGGCCAGTTCCACACCAGAGAAGCCGGCGACCTGATTCAGAATTTTCTGCACAAGACGGGAGCGTCCCTCGGCAGCTCCAAATCCCTTGTCGACCAGGGCGGCGAAGGAAGCGCCGTTCTTCCCTTCCTCACGCACCTGAACCAGGTGGGACAAACGGGCTCGACGCCGCGCCACGCCAAAGGTCTCTCCACCTGCTGCCATGGTGAGGAACCGCATGTCGTCGGCTGGCGATTCATCCCTGAGCGCCGCGCGATCTCTCTCGATCCCAATTGTGGATGGACCCGAGGCAAGGCCGACGTAGTCTACGTCGCCGACGCCTTCAAGGTAATTGCGAAGCTAAACGAACTACTAAGTCCAAAGTAGCGGATTCACCTTCTCATCGATCCGAAGACAGCGGCCCGAGGGCGTTTGCAAAGCGTTGCCGGCTCTCGCTCTCATCACGGCGCCAAAAGGACGGGTCTCCACTCGCTACCCCATTTTGATGGCGCCGGACCCATTACGAAATGCAGGGTACCGCCAGCCATGATCTGTTCCCACGTGATCATCGGAATGTCGAGCGCTCTTCCATTCAAGGTCGCGGATTGTATGTAGACGTTCGCGGTTGAATTGTTGCCGGCCTCCACACGCAACGTCTTGCCGTTGGCGAGCGTCAGTGAGATTTCCGGATACATCGGACTTCCGATCATGTAGTCTCCGCTCGCCGGATTCACGGGATAGATGCCCATCGCCGTGAAGAGAAGCCATGCGGACATCTGGCCGCAATCGTCGTCGCCATCAAGACCGCCTGGAGTCGCGTCGTACTCCTTTGCGGCAATTTTGCGCACCATTGCCTGCGTCTTCCAGGGCTCTCCCCCGAAATCGTACAAATATCCGTAGTGATGACTCGGTTCATTGCTGTGCTCGTTGTGGCCGCCGCTGAAGTGCTGATCCAATTTTCTGTCATAGTTCTCAGCACCACCCATCAGCTGAATCAATCCTGCCTGGTCGTGCAACGGCGACCACGTGTAGACCCAGGCATCTCCTTCTGTCCATCCTGAAACCGAGCGGTTCTGGTTGCTATCCCTGTCGCCACCGATCGGGGCCCATTTGCCGTCAGATGTCTTGCCGTTCATCAGGCCCACAGCAGGGTTATAGAGATTCCGGTCGTTTAGAGAGCGCTTTAAAAAGAAGCGAAAATCCTCCGTCTTTCCAAGTGCTTTTGCAACCTGCGCTACACACCAGTCGTCGTAGCTATCTTCGAGAGTGCTCGAAGCCGCCTCGTCAGTTTTGTCCGTCGGAATGTAGCCGAGTCGCTTGTAGTAGGTCAGCCCTGCACGAGCTTCATAGGGTGTGTGCTCTTCCCGATCGAGCCAACGGCGAGTCGTATCTCCATCGGGTGGCGTCATCGCGTCTTTGTACACTGCCTGCCACGCAAGCTGGCGATCGAACCCGGTGAATCCCTTTCGGAAGGCTTCGGCAACGAGGGAGTCCGCGTGGGTTGCAATCATGATGTTGGTATAGCTCGGATTTGGCCACTTGGGCATCCATCCACCCTCTTGGAAATCCTGCAGTAGAGCGCTAATCATCCCGCCGATGCGCTCCGGAGCGAGCAGCGTGAGCATGCTGTTCTCTGCACGAAATGTGTCCCAGATTGAATAGGCCGTATAGCTCTCGCCATTGTGAATGGAATCATCAAAGGCGCTGTAGTAGCGACCGTACTCTGAGAACACGCGAGGGTACAACAGCGCGTGATACATCGCCGTGTACATCAGTGTCTTGTCGCTGTCGGTAACCCCGCCGATCTGAAGCCGCGACAGCTTATCGTTCCATTGAGCGCGAAGTTTCTCCTGCACGGCGCGAAAATTCCACTCGGGAATCTCGCGTTTCAGATTCTCGCGCGCCTGTTCGATGCTGATGAACGATGTACCTACGCGAACCTGAACGGTCTGCCCGGATCTGAACTCCGCATATGCCCCGCGGCTCGATGAAAGATCGGGGTTCTCCATACCGTAGGTCTTCATATCCACCGGCAGCTGCTCGAATTGCACCACGAAGTAGCCTTTGAAGTTTGGCAGTGCAAACGGACCCAGGTGCGCGTCCATGCGATGCGGGTTGTAGCCTGTAATCTCGCGCACTCCAGCATCGACCGCTGC
>Ga0335072_10017599_pt1 | contig 10101 bp, 10 predicted proteins | sample Lox_Sample_21_FD_206725 | JGI IMG/M metagenome (GOLD analysis project Ga0335072, IMG submission 206725) | Soil microbial communities from Loxahatchee National Wildlife Refuge, Florida, United States - Lox_Sample_2.1 | ecosystem: Environmental > Terrestrial > Soil > Wetlands | place: USA...
TTGAGCCCGTAAGCGCGGGCGAAGATTTCGATCGGATGCTCGGGCTTTTTCACCGCGAGCGCCGTTCCCCCCTGCTCGGCCAGTTCGCCCGCGCCCTGCACGATATGCTTGGCCGCCAGCGGGCAGTCCGAGGCGATGTGGCCGCGCCCCTGGCTGACGGCGGTGCGCATCGCGGGTTTGCCCACCTTCATGGCGACGCCGTGCGTCTCCTTCAGAACGCCGAAGGTGCCGCCATGGCCTGCGCAGCGCTCGATGACATCGACCGGCGTTTCGGGGAGCAGCCGCAGCAACTCCGCCGCCTTCGGCCCCATGTTCTGCGCCCGCGCATGGCAGGCGAGATGGACGCTGACGCCTTCGGGCAGGCTTTTGAGGCCGTCCGGCAGGCCGTGCTTTTTGGCGACCATCACGACATATTCGTCGATGTCGAAAGTGGCGCGCGCGAGCTTCTTCACGTCCTCGTTCTCCGGCACGATCAGCGGCCATTCGAACTTGAACATGAGCCCGCACGATGCCGTCAGCGTGACGATGTCATAGCCTTCGTCGATCAGCGTCACGAGCTCTTTAGAAACCTTGGCGGCGTTCTCCGCTACGCGACCCAGCTCGGCCTGTTCGAGGAACGGCATGCCGCAGCATCCGGGATAGGCGACCTTGGTTTCGACCCCGATGTGGTTGAGCACGGCGCGCGCGGCCATGCCCGTCTCGGGCTTGTTGTAGTTGACGAAACAGGTGGCGAAGAGCGCGGCCTTGGGCTTTGCGGCGCGCGCGGGCGCCTCTTCGTTGACGCTGATCTGAAACGAGCGATCCGCCATCGTGAAGGTGCGCGTGTGGAATTGCGGCAGTGTCGCGTTCGGATCGATGTCGAGCGTCGCCGACATGACACCGCGCGCGAGCGAATTCTTCTCCGCGAAATTGATCAACCCGGCGATCGGCTGTGCGAAGCGGCCGTTGCGATCCATCTCGGCCAGTTGCCGCGCCGCGAAATTGGTCTTGCCGGCTTTGGCTTCCGTCGCGCGGTAGCGCAGCATCAGATGCGGGAAATCGAGATTGAAGGCGTGCGGCGGCACGTAGGGGCACTTCGTCATGAAGCACATGTCGCAGAGCGTGCAGGCTTCGACGACCTTGCCGAAATCCTCCGACTTCACGCCTTCGACTTCATGCGGCGACTCGTCGACGAGATCGAACAGGCGCGGGAAGGAATCGCAGAGATTGAAGCAGCGCCGGCAGCCGTGACAGATGTCGAACACGCGCCGCATCTCGGCATCGAGCTTAGCGGCGTCGGTGAAGTCGGGATCGCGCCAGTCGATGGTGTGGCGCGTGGGCGCTTCGAGGCTGCCTTCGCGGGACATAATGAAAGTCCAAAATGTGGTGCGAGAAATAATCTCCACTGTCATGGCCGGGCTTGACCCGGCCACCCATCAAAAAAACGAAGTCCAATTTGATTGATGGGTGGCCGCCTAGCCTGCACTCCGGCCGCGCTCGCGCGGACCGGGGTGGCGGCCATGACAGTTGGAGTGGTGTGATTACGACCCGAGCGTATCGAGCGCCTTCTGGAAGCGGCCGGCGTGGCTCTTCTCCGCTTTCGCCAGCGTCTCGAACCAGTCGGCGATTTCGTCGAAGCCTTCCGAGCGCGCCGTCTTGGCCATGCCCGGATACATGTCGGTGTATTCGTGCGTCTCGCCTGCGATCGCGGCCTTGAGGTTCTTGTCCGTCGGACCGATCGGCTCGCCCGTCGCGGGATCGCCCACGACTTCGAGGAATTCGAGATGGCCGTGCGCATGGCCCGTCTCGCCTTCCGCGGTGGAGCGGAACACGACGGCGACATCGTTGTAGCCTTCGACATCGGCCTTCTGCGCGAAATAGAGATAGCGGCGGTTGGCCTGGCTTTCGCCGGCGAACGCGTCCTTCAAATTCTGAGCGGTCTTCGAACCCTTGAGTGTGGCCATGGCATTTCTCCTTTGCGTGATGGGGGAGGGAGACTCCCGAACGCGCGGGGACGATGCGCCCGGCCGTTAGGGCTGTCAATACTTTAGAACGGTTCTAAAGAAGAATTTTCGGAGACGCCGGAAGGCGCCCTCAGGCCCGCTTCAGCCGCACGATCACATCGACGTGCTCGACTTCCATGCCTTTCGGCGCGGACGGCAGGCCCGAGACCTTGATGTCGTCGCCGGGAATGTCGATCAGCGTGCCTTCCTCCGGATAGAAGAAGTGCTGGTGATCCCCGACATTCGTGTCGAAGTAGCAGCGCTGCGCGTCGACGACCACCTGTTGCAGAAGGCCGGCCTGCGTGAACTGGTTGAGCGTGTTGTAGACCGTCGCCAGCGAGACCTTCACGCCGGCGCGGATGGCTTCCTCGTGCAGCGCCTCGGCGCTCACATGCCGATCGTGGCCTTTGAACAGCAGACCCGCCAGCGCGGCGCGCTGACGCGTCGGGCGAAGCCCTGCGGCTCTGAGCCGCGTGGCCGCCTTCACCTCAGTTTCGCCGTCGGTCCTTTTTCTGTTCGCCATAGGCTGTCTGCCGGTCCTGACCCTTGCGTCACTGACACTCGGGGCTCATGTTTGCTAGGCTGCGCCTTACGAAGCGCAACCAAGCACTGGTTAGAATGCTTCTAACTAGGAGGAAATCGGCCAAGCGGAGCGTTTTGTCAAGGCCGCGGGCGAGGTGAACGGATGGTAAACCCCATGCAGGGACGCAAATCGAGTTTCGACATGCAGGCGCTTCTGGCCTGCGCCCGTGGCGAGTTGTTCGGAGAAGGCAACGCCAAGCTGCCCCTGCCGCCCATGCTGATGATCGACCGCATCACCCGGATCGCCGCCAATGGCGGCACCGCCGACAAGGGCGAGATCGAAGCGGAATTCGACATCCGGCCCGACCTCTGGTTCTTCAAATGCCATTTCCAGAACGATCCCGTGATGCCGGGCGCCCTGGGCCTCGACGCCATGTGGCAGCTCGTCGGCTTTTTCCTCGGCTGGCTGGGCGGCTTGGGCCGCGGCCGCGCGCTGGGCGTCGGCGAGGTCAAGTTCTCCGGCATGGTGCTGCCGAATGCCAGGCTCGTCAGCTACTACATCGACCTGAAGCGCGTGATCATGCGCAAGCTCGTGGTCGGCGTGGCGGACGGTTTCATGAAGGTCGACGGCAAGCTCGTCTTCGAAGCGAAGGACCTGAAGGTCGGCCTTTTCATCGACGAGAAAGCCGCCCAGCTGCAGAGCGCCGCTGCTCCGGCTTGACCTTTCTTTCCCGCTCCGTCTACGGGGAAGGCTGATGAGGGGCGGAACCAATCCCCTCTCTCCGGCTTTGGCCGGAAGGACAAGAGCAAAGGAGAGACGTCCATGAGGCGTGTGCCATGAAACGTGTTGTGGTCACGGGCATGGGCATCGTGTCTTCCATCGGCAACAACGCGCAGGAAGTCGTGGCCTCGCTGCGCGAAGCCCGCTCCGGCATCACGGCGGCCGAGGACTATGCGAAGCTCGGCTTCCGCAGCCAGGTGCATGGCAGCCTCAAGATCGATCTCGAAACCGCCGTCGACCGGCGCGCGCGGCGCTTCATGGGCGACGGCGCGGCCTATGCCTGGCTCGCCATGAACCAGGCGATCCAGGATGCGGGTCTCGAAGAGAAAGACATCTCCAATCCCCGCACCGGGCTGATCGTGGGCTCGGGCGGTCCGTCGACCAAAGCCATCGTCGCTGCCGCCGACACCACGCGCGCATCGGGTCCCAAGCGCGTCGGGCCGTTCGCGGTGCCCAAAGCGATGTCGTCGACCTGTTCCGCCAATCTCTCCACCTGGTTCAAGACCAAGGGCGTCAACTACTCGATCAGCTCGGCCTGCTCGACCTCCGCCAATTGCATCGGCAATGCGGCGGAGATGATCCAGTGGGGCAAGCAGGACATGATGTTCGCGGGCGGCGCGGAAGAGCTCGACTGGTCGCTCTCGGTCCTGTTCGACGCGATGGGCGCGATGTCGTCGAAATACAACGCGACGCCGGAGAAGGCCTCGCGCGCCTATGACAAGAACCGCGACGGCTTCGTCATTTCCGGCGGCGGCGGCATCGTCATCCTGGAAGAGCTCGAGCACGCCAAGGCGCGCGGCGCGAAAATCTATGCCGAGCTTGTCGGCTATGGCGCGACGGCCGACGGCGCCGACATGGTGGCGCCCTCGGGCGAAGGCGCCGTGCGCTGCATGAAGATGGCGCTCGAGAACGTCAAAGCGCCGGTCGACTACATCAATCCGCACGCGACCTCGACGCCGGTGGGCGACATCCCCGAGATCGATGCGATCCGCGAAGTCTTCGGCGCGCGCAACATGCCGCCGATCAGCGCTACGAAATCGCTGACGGGCCACAGCCAGGGCGCGGCCGGCGTGCACGAGGCCATCTATACCTTGCTGATGATGCGCCACGGCTTCATCGCCGAAAGCGCCAACATCGAAGAGATCGATCCCGCCGTCGCCGATGCACCGATCGTCAGAAGTCGGATCGACAACGCCAGGATCGATGTCGCCATGTCGAACAGTTTCGGCTTCGGCGGCACCAATGCCGTGCTGGTATTTCAGCGTTACGCAGCGTAACGCGCACAGTTTTTGCAGGCGTACGGAGCTGACTGCTCCGATTTGAGACAGGGGTTGGCATGGGTGATGGCAAAGGCTTGATGGCCGGCCGACGAGGCCTGGTGATGGGTGTGGCGAACAACCACTCGATCGCCTGGGGCATCGCGCGGATGCTCTCGGCCCAGGGTGCCGAGATCGCGTTTACCTATCAGGGCGACGCGCAGGCGAAACGCCTGAAGCCGCTGGCCGCCAGCGTCGGCTCGCGCATCCTCCTGCCCTGCGACGTCGAAGACGACACGCAGCTCGACGATGTCTTCGACACGCTGAAGTCCGAATGGGGCAGCCTCGACTTCCTCGTCCACGCCATCGCGTTCTCGGACAAGGACGAGCTCAAAGGCCGCTACGTCGACACGACGCGCGCGAATTTCCGCCGCTCGCTCGACATCTCCTGCTATTCCTTCACGGCCGTCGCCCAGCGCGCGGCGCGGCTGATGTCGACCGACATGGGCCACAAGGGCGGCGCGATGATCACGCTGAGCTACATCGGCGCCAACCGCGTAACGCCCAACTACAACGTCATGGGCGTGGCCAAGGCGGCGCTTGAGGCGTCCGTGCGTTACCTCGCCGCCGATCTCGGCCGCGACGGCATCCGCGTCAATGCGATCTCGGCCGGTCCGATGCGCACGCTCGCGGGCTCCGCCGTCGGCGATGCGCGCACCATGTTCAAATGGAACAAGGCGCAGGCCCCGCTCAAGATCAACATCACACTCGACCAGGTCGGCGGCGCGGCTGTCTATCTCCTCAGCGAGCTGGGTGGAGGCGTCACCGGCGAGATCCATTTCGTCGATGCCGGCTACAACATTGTCGGCGTTCCCCCGGCGGCGACGCTCAAAGGCTGGATCGCGGCCGACAACGGCGAAGACGCCGAAGGGGAAAAGGCGCGTGTCGACGCGTAGGGGCTTCGTTGCCGCGCGGTCGTCGACGTCAAAGTCTGGTGTGAACACCGAGGCCGTGCCGGCAGGATGCCGGCGGTCCCAGCAAGAAACACGAACCATCGCGCGCCAGCGACGATCGCCGGTGAAGTTTCAGGCTGAGGAATTGAAGGCCCTGCAAGTTACGATTTCCGTGTCGATGCGCCGTCGGTGATGCGTGTCTTGCTGGGACCGCCGGCGTCCCGCCGGCACTCTGCACAAGACGTCGGCGAATGTGCGGTCGTGCACGCGAAACGCGGGCGCAGACATGCGAACAAAAATCGGTACCTCGCCCCAGGCAAACCAAGGCGTTTGCGCGGCGAAATGCGAAAGGTTCGGCAACATCCGCAGATTCCGCTTGGTGGCGTTTGATCAAATGGTCTATGATTTTTGTCACAACGCGGCTTTGCGCCCGGCGCTCGAAGGAGTGGCCGGGTTTTTTGTGGGGTCTCGATAGCCATTGGTTAGGAAACGACACACCATTACGGTGGCGTTATGCTTGGGACTTGGACACCCGACCTGAAGGGCCAACGTATTCTTTTCGAGACCTATTGGTCTTCTCAGGGATGGAAGTCGAATCCCTCCACACCCGCCGACGCTTTCGTGTACGCGAAACAGACCGGCTATATGTTCGACCCGCTCGCGCTTTCCCACAGCGAAGCGCTTCGCCAAATCGCTGCGCTTCGACGGAGAATCGCTCCGACGGAAGTCGCAACAGCCTTTGCGGACAGCTTAGCAAACCATCGTCTCGATCTAAGGTCGGCTCTCGGCAGCTACGGCTCTGTACTGAACCTTCCCGACCACAAGCCCAAGATTGGCCGGGTGCCGAATGAATGCGCAATTTGCAGGTTAAGTGACAGCAGTGGGTTGAATAATCTGAACACGCTCAGCTTCGAACGCTTCAAATGGGGAGGCGTGCGCCACTCCAATCCGTTCTACGCATTGCACGATCTGAGCCGATTCAGCGACTCCCTTCCGCGACCGACAGGGGGAGAGGGCCAAGCCGTACTGGTCCAGGTCCTGCAGGTAGCCGGCAACATGGCTCCTACCGACCGTCCAAGCGATCTTTTGAAGGCATTAAGGCCGATCCTCCCGGGCAATGATCACGAGCGTCGTGCCGCGATGAGCTGCCTCAGCTACGCCGGTGTACTTCAGCCAAACGATCATGAAGGGTTTTTTGAAGCCTATCCGATCCGGCGAGAAGACCCGCCGGAATGGAAGAACGATTGGCCCTATCCACTATCGTGGTGGCGAGGACGAGACGGCATCAATTCCAAGGCTCTGAAATTCTATTTTCCAGACATCGCGACCTAAAGATACTTTCTGTGGCGCACGGCCTATAGAAAGAGGCATCAGTCCCGCGCATCCTTCACGCAACGCTATCCGGCGAACGCGGCGTGTTACAGTGCTAATTCAGTGATGGTGGCACGTTGCGCTGTGCAACAAGCGGCGAAGCGTCTGGAATGAAAGTGGGATTCGAATTTCGCCAGGCGCGGCGTCCGAAATAATTGCCTGCAGACGCGGTCAGAGCACGGAATTTCGCCGCGGCGCTTTTGCCTTCTTCGTCTTCTTCGCAATCTTCTCCGCCGGCTTGTTGTAGTCCCAGGCTTCGTGGATCAGCCCCGCGAGCTCGATCTTCGGCACCTTCGCGATCTGCACGATAACGTTCGACCTTTTGCCCCACATGAACTTCACGAAGGTCGCGGGGTCCGCCTCGAAGAGGAATTCCTTCCGCTCCTCGGGCAGATGGAGGAAGAGCCCGTCGGGGCGCATCACCGCGAAGATGCGTTTCTTGGTGCGGTAGCTGGGCCGGCCGAAATGATCGACCTCGCTCACGCCTTCGAGCGCCAGTGCGATCATTTTGACGTCCCCCGCGGTTGCCATGTGTCCTCGATCGTCATCGCCCGGCGCGTCCGGGTGACCCGACTTCTTCTTATCACGGCGGGCCAAAAATGGGTGGCCCGTCCGCCTTCGCCGAGGCCGCGGCGGATCAAGAGTGACTGCTTGATCCGCCGAAGCTTTGGCGCAGGCGGAGATCGCGCTGTGCGCGCGCCCGGACCATGACGGATGTTGTGTCAGACTTCGCTCAATGGGGATGCATATCGCGGTTGTGCATGTAGTCGTGGAAGTGCTCCGGATGGGCGGTGTGATAGGCGCGATAGTCGTCCGGATGGCGCCAATGGTGCCAGTGATGGTGGTTGTCGTAATAGCCGTCCTGGTACCCGATGGCGACGTCGCCGAAATTGAGCGAAACGCCGACCGCTGCATAGGCCGTCGACACAATGGCCAGTGCGGCCATGCTGGTTGCGGCCGCCACAAAGGCCGCGCGAAAGATGGTCGTCATGTTGGCTTCCCTGTCTGGATGTCCTGCGACCGGGTAATCCGGCGCATCTGGCGACCCCGAACAACCGCCAAAGCATCAAACGCTGTTCAACGTTTAAGGTTCCGGCTTGAAGACGATGTCGCTGACGAAACGGCCGCCCGCCGTCCGCCGCATCTGCACGATGACGTCGACAACTTGCCGGACATAGGTCTCGATGGTCGGCCAGTCGACGCCGAGGCCCGAGAGCAGCGCCATCATGGTGATCTGCTCGACCGCCGCATCGGGCGAATCCGCGTGCACCGTGGTGATCGAGCCGGGATGGCCCGTGTTGACGGCGCGCAGGAAGGTGAAGGCCTCCTTGCCGCGCAGCTCGCCCAGCAGAATGCGATCGGGCCGCATGCGCAGCGAGGCCGCGAGCAAGTCTTCCGCACCCACCTGCGCTTCGCCGAGTTCGCCGCGCACCGCGATGAGCCCCAGCGCGTTGGCGTGCTCGAGTTTGATCTCGGGCGTATCCTCGATGACGATCAGCCGCTCGTCCCTGTCGATCAGCTTGACCAGCGCATTGAGCAGCGTGGTCTTGCCGGACGAGGTGCCGCCCGAAATGACGATGGTTTTGCGCGCCCGCACCGCCTCGCGCAGAAAGTTCGCCTGATCGCCCGCGGCGAGCAGCGTCTGCAGCGCCGCATCGGAGGCGTGCTGTCCGGCGTCCGCCGGCCTCTTGAAAAGCCCCGAGGCGTCGAGTTCGTCCAGCGAGAGATTGGAGATGGTGTGTTTGCGGATGGCGAGTGCGAGGCCGCCGCGCGTTGCCGGCGGCGCCACGATCTGTACGCGCGCCCCACCGGGAAGGCTCGCCGACAACAAGGGCTGCTCGCGATTGACGCCTTGATGCGTGGTGCCGGCGATCTGGCGTGCGAGACGTTGCAAAACGATTTCGGTGAGATCGGGCGCGGCTTCGCGGGTGATGCCGCCGCTTGCCGTTTCCACCCATACTTCGCCGGGACGATTGACCAGGATGTCGGTGACGTCGTCGCGCGCGAGCCAGATCTCGAAGGGCGCCAGATAGCTCTTGAGATAGACGTTCACGGTCAGGGCGTCTTCGGGCGCGGCACGGCCGAGAAGTCGAGATCGCGGCTGACGAAGACGCGCACCGGCGTGCCTTGCGGCACCGTGATGGTCGTCGGCACGTCGATATAGCGCTGCAGCGCGATGGCGGCGACGTTGTTCGCCTGCTGCGGCGTGCCCACCACGATGGAAGTGGTGTTTTCCTTGGCCGTGGTGTTGACCGCGGCATCGAGGCCGGCCGTCAGGACGGACATCAGGATCGCGGCGCCGAACCGCTGCAGGAAGTGCGAATTGGTTTCGCCTTCGACGCCGCCGCGGCCGAGCTGGTCGGTGGCGGGCGAGCCGATATCGACGGAGACGGCTTCGGGCGTCAGCAATCGCGACCACACGACGAAGGCGCGCGAATAGCCCGCGGCGACGGCGCTCCTGTATTGGCCGATCAGCTTGGAGCCGCGCGGGATCAGTACCGTCGTTCCGTCGAAGCCGTGCACGTCGCGGCTGACGACGGCGCGCACGAAACCGGGCAGGTCGGAATTGATGCCGGTCTCGAGGATGGCGGGGATGACGGTGCCCTGCGGCACGATCAGCTTGGTGTCGCGCAGTTGCGAAGCGAACACCGTGCCGGCCTGCGACTGGCTCACGCGGCTCGCGAAAGTGTCGTCGTCGAGATTGTTGCCGATGGCGTTGTGCGGCGGCACCGCGGCGTCGGATTTCACGATCTGCGTGGTCGTCGTCGTGCCGCTGCTGCTCGTCGTCTGCGCCGTCTGCGGCGAATCGCTGAGATCGACGATCATGGCCGGCGCGCCGAGGCGGCCGGAGGTTTCGTGGGAAGGATCGGCGGCGGCGACCGGCGCGGCAACCGGAACGGCGCGAACGAACGGCAAGGGCGCAGGGACGGCTTTGGCCACGGCGACCGGTTGCGGCGCGGGCTTCGCGGCCGCTACGTGTTCGGTGCGATTGCGGCTGAGCGAGACGAAGACGACGATGCCGAGGAGCGCGATTGCGATCAGCGCGCCGGCGAAGCCCCACGGCGTTTCGTTGCGGGCCACCGCGCGCCGCACGACCCGATCGAACACCGCGCTGCCGCGCCTTTCAAATCCCGTGTCGGTCATTGGAACAGCCTTTCGAAAAATGTCGGTTCCGGGCGCGGCTTGGGACTGAGCGGCCCGGGCCCTTCTTCCTTGTAGCCATCATTGATGATGCG
>Ga0335072_10017601_pt1 | contig 10100 bp, 9 predicted proteins | sample Lox_Sample_21_FD_206725 | JGI IMG/M metagenome (GOLD analysis project Ga0335072, IMG submission 206725) | Soil microbial communities from Loxahatchee National Wildlife Refuge, Florida, United States - Lox_Sample_2.1 | ecosystem: Environmental > Terrestrial > Soil > Wetlands | place: USA: Florida...
CCACGTCACCGGCGCCAGCACCACCCCCAGCGCCAGCACGCTGGTGTTGTCCAGCAGGTTCATACCGCCCGGCACATGCACCCGCGTGCTGAAAAACAGGCTGTGCCCGTGACTGATCGCATACGCCGGCCAGTCCAGAAACCACACGAACGACGACGGATCCCCGCAGGCACACGTCATCGTGGACGCCGGATGCCCGCTCCACACCTGCCACCACATCGCCACGCCACCAGCGGCGTAGACAACCCCCGCCAGCACCCACCCCGGCACGCGGCGCAGCAACCCCAGCAGGCCCGCCTCGCCAGGCCGAGCAGGCGAATCCGACCCAGAACCCGATCCGGCCCGCGTCTGGGCCTGCCGCTCCGCCGACTCCCGGGTACCCGGTGGCGCCGCCCGCTCCATGTTCCGCCCTTCGCCGCACTGCTAGCCCGCCGGCAAATGCTAGCTCGCCCAATTGCCCCGCGCCGCCCCGCAAGCGAAGATCCGCGTTACGAGATCAGCTTCTGCACGTCGTTCCACACCCAGGCGCCGTCCTCTAGCTGAGGCGCCGTCCCGAGCACAGCCGTCAGCCACCGGCGCGCATAACCCGGATCACGGCCCCCCGCCGTCACGACCACGTTCGTCACCCCCCACTGCCGCAGCGCACCGCGGAACGACGCCACCCCGGCGGAATCCGGCAACAGCGGGAGGGGAAGGTGCGGGTAATGGGGTTCCCAATACACGCTGAGGGCGGTCAGGATGCCATCTGGCGTGTGCGGCGTCCACCCGTGATCAGCCTGGTTGTTCGGCCCCGCCACGATCCCGCGCCCGCCTACCACCGCGTACCGCATGCCGTAACGCGCCTGCCACAGCTCCGGGCTGTCCTGCCACGAGGACGGGAACGGGTTGAACAGCACCACCGCGTTCGCGGGCAGCCGGGCACCCGCGCCGGTCACCCACGCCGGCGCGGTGACGGTGCTCGCCGTGAACGGAACCGGCCACGCGAACAGCCAGGGCAGCACCAGCGCCGCGCCGATCACCCCGGCAGAAAGCACCCGGGCACCAGCCGTGCGGGTCAGAGCCGAGCGCAACAGGGCGGGATGAAGATCGCCGGAACTGCGAGCCCGGATCAGCCGGTCGATCAGCAAGGCCCCCGCGACCACCACGAACCAGGCAGCCGGGGCTGAGAAAGTCGCCGGGGTGCTCTTGTCCAGTACCGGCAGTTGCAAGAGGGCATGCCACGGCAGCAGCGGGAACCACCTCGGCTCTCCCCCGTTACTCAGCTTGGTGGTCGCGCCGCCCAGCGACAGCCAGAGCGTGATGACCGTCATGACCGCGCACATCTTCACCAGCGGGCGGCGCACGGCCAGAATCGCTGCGGCGAAAACCAGCAGAGCCGGAATCCCCAGATACGCCTCGTAGGTGCCGACCGGCCCCACGTAGCCCTCCTTGGGCCACAGGTGCACCTGGGAGATGCTCGCGCCGAGGGGAAGCAGCATCTGCAGGACGCCGTTCCCGGCCGGGTGATAGTAATTCATCCCGCCGATGTGCTCGGGGCCGGCCAGCGAGAACCACAGCGGATAGGCGAGCAGGACAACGCCAACCACGACCGCGAGGCCGAAGCCCCGCCAGGCGTAGGGCAGCTTCGCGCTCAGCGCGTGGTCGTCCGGGTTCCTGCCCTCCCGCCACACCGCCACGGCCAGGCCCAGCGCCAGCGCGATCGCCACCGTCATGGCGGTGATCAAGAGGATGTCGGTGCCCACGAAGAACTGCACCGCAACCAGCACGCCCAGTGCCACGCCCCAGCGCCACCACCGCCCGCGCTGGGCCACCGCCAGCTCATAACAGCACCAGAAGATCAGCGGCACCAGCGCCAGGAAGCTTGTCTGCAAGTGGTTCGCGGCCTCGTTGCGCAGCATGAACGGCGAGAAGGCGAACGCCAGCCCGCCCGCGAACGCCGCCAGCCGCCCCAGCCCGAGCCCGCGGCGCAGTACCGCATACGCCGACAGCCCGGTCAGCACCGGCGTTATGGTGAGCGCCACATTCAGCGTCGCGATCGGCCCGAACAGCCACGTGACCGGCGCCAGCACCACGCCAAGCGCTAGCACGCTCGTGTTGTCCAGCAGGTTGATGCCGGAGGGGTAGTGCAGCCGGCTGGCGAAGAACAGGCTGTGCCCGTGACTGATCGCGTACGCCGGCCAGGCCAGAAACCACACGAATGACGGCGGATCCCCGCAGGCACACGTCATCGTGGACGCCGGATTTCCGCGCCAGACCTCCCACCAAATCAGCACGCTGCCCAGGGCATAGATGACCGCGGCCACCAGCCATCCTGGCGTACGGCGCAGCACAGCCGCGCCGGGCATGGCAGGCGTGGGCGGTGCGGGCCGCGGCTCGGCCGCCAGCCTCGTGGGAGTTCCCGCCCCCCCGTCGCTTGTCTGGCTCGCGTGACCCGTTGACTGGCCGGTGCCCGGTGTCGCTGCGTGCTCCAAAGTCCATACCTGCCGCTAGTGGCCGCTAACCTTCATCGATCTGCCGGGCCCGGGCGATGCCCCCGCCGGGCACAAAGCAGAGTAACAGCCGCAACCCGCGCACGATGACGTCTTGCTCAATGACTTCTGTCACGGAAGCACGGCGCGGTACACGCCCGCCCAGCGCACTGTGACTGGCACGGCTAGGAGGAGGAGCAGGTCACGGGGTCCTGCGGGCTTAGCCGGCCCGCCGCGAGCCGCGGGGATCAGGAGCCCACGAGCGCTTGCACGTTCGTCCAGACCCACCGGCCGTCCTGCAGCTTCGGCGGCGACCCGAGCACCTGAGTGAGCCACTGCCTGGAATAGTCAGGAGCCCGGCCGCCGCCGGACATGATGATGTTCGTGACCTTCCAGTAGCGCAGTGTCTCGCGCATGCTCGCCCGTACCGCCGCGTCCGGCAGCGCGGGCAGGCCCAGGTGGCCGTACGGGATGTAGGACGTGCTCAGCGCGCTGAGATTCCCCGCGGGGGTGCCGGCTTCCAGGCCGTGCTCTGCCGCGCCGCCCGCCCCGGCCGTGATGCCGCGGCCGCCGGCGACGGAGAACCGCAGCCCGTCATTGGCCTGCCAGATCAGTGCCTTATCCAGCTCAGAGGAGGGGAAAGGGTAGAACAGGACTACGGCATGCGGCGGGAGGCTGGCCAGGATCCGCTGCACCGGGGGTGGCGTCGCCACCGACTCCGCCTTGAGCGGCATCGGCCAGGCCGTCAGCCAGGACAGGACCAAGACCAGCGACAGCGCTGCCGCCAGCGTGACGGCGATCGCCGACTTTGACGCCTGGGCGGGCAGCCAGCGCAGCAGGGCTCCCGATCGGTTCGCCCAGATCCAGTCGAGCAGCAGCGCCGTCGCGACGACGACCGTGAAGACCATGATCGCCGAGAAGTTCTGCGGGGTCACCTGATCGAGGACCGGCACGTTCTTGACGATGTGCCATAGGGAGGGCAACGCGGACAGCGGGCTGATGCCGCCCGGCATGGCGTCGTGGTTGTAGTTGCCGAGCGACGCCCACGCGGTAGTGACGAGGATCAGCAGGCACAGCCGGGTAAGCGGCCGCCTGATCAGGATCGCGGCCGCGATCACGACCAGGATCGCGACGCCAAGATACCCGCTGGCCAGCCCGGCTCGGCCCAGGTACCCGGCGTCAGGCATGAGGGTGACTGCGCGACCGCTCTGTGCCAGCGGGAAGAGCATCAGGTTCAGATGGTTCGTCGTGACCTTTGCCCAGTCCGATCCGGTGATGTGTGCCGGACCCAGCATGGCGAAATACACCGGATAGGCGAGCAGCGCCCCGCCTGTCAGCCCGCCTAGTGCCAGCCCCTTGGCGGCAAATGGCAGCCGCCTGACCAGCGCCTCGCGACGACAGATCGCGGCGGCGATGACCGAGACCAGGAGTGAGCCGATCACGGTGAGGGTGACCAAGGTGAGGATCTCGGAGCCGATGAAGAACTGGACAGCGACCAGCAACCCGAGCAGCAGGCCCCAGCGCCACCACTTGCCACGCTGGAGGACGATCAGCTCGTAACAGCACAGGAAGATCAGCGGCACCAGCGGCAGGAACGCGACCTGCAGGTGCGCGATCGTCTCGCTGCGCTGAATGAACGGCGAGCTGGCGAAGAGCAATCCGGCGACGATGGCAGACGGCTTGGACACGCCGAGCCCGCGGCGCAGGCAGCCGTACGCGGAGATCCCCGACAGCACAGGCGCCGCGGTCAGGGCAACGTTCAGGCTGGCGACCGGGCCGAACAGCCAGGTCACCGGTGCGAGGACGATGCCGATGGCCAGCACGCTTGTGTTGTCGAGCAAGTTCAGGCCCACCGGCACCTGATCGGCATGCTCAATGAACAAGCTCTGGCCATGGGTCAGCGCGTAGGCGGGCCATTCGATGAACCAGACGAACGAGGACGGGTCGCCGCAATTACACAGCATGGTCGAATCGGGATGGCCGCTCGTCCAGACGTGCCACCACATGAAGACCGCGAACGCGAAGTAGACCAGCCCGGCGATCACCCAGCCCGGCACGCGGCGCAACCACGAGACGACTGCGAGCTGGCCTGAGACCGGACTGGCCACCTCGTTACCGGGTGCAAGCGCCTGCGAGCTGCCGACCGCGCCGCCCGAGAATCCGGCCGTCTGAGCCGCGGACAGGCCCTCCGAGCCAGAAATCGATGCGCCTTCCATGTAGCCGGAGCCTATGACATGCTTAGCGTGCATTACTTGCGACTGCGAAAATAGCCGGAACTCGCACAGCTCCGCTTACCTCAGCCTGCCGCCCGCACGCTGCCGCTGCGACCCACAAGGAACTGTTGCCGCCAGTTCTGCCTATCCGCCCGGCCCCGGCACGCTACGAGATGCAGCGGTATCGGACTGTATGGGGGAAGCTCTGCCGCGGCGAAAGTCGGCGAGCGTCTTGTGCCGTGATCTCTTCGTCGCTGTCCGCACCTTGCCGACAACCGCGTTCAGCGATTTCTTCGACGGGTAGGTCTAGACGGTCAGCGGGTGGCAGCTACATGTGGTACGCTATCTGGTACCACTGTTGGAGGCTACCTGTCATGTCGATCACCGCGAGCGAGGCGCGCAGGGAACTGTTCCCGCTGATCAAGAAGGTCAACGAGGACCACGACGCTGTTGAGATCGTCTCCAGGCATGGCAATGCCGTTCTGGTCTCCGCCGAGGACTACGCTGCACTGCGCGAAGGTGCCTATCTGCTGCGCTCGCCGGCTAATGCCCGCCGGCTGCTCAAGGCCTACGAGAACGCCCTCAACAGCACTCACGTAGCCGAGCATGGCCTCGTCGACCCCGACTCGGCAGACACCCCTTAACTCCGGTGAGGGTCGTCTTAACTCCGGTGAGGGTCGTCTTCGAAGATCAGGGCTGGGAGGACTACACATCCTGGCTCAAGACTGACCGCAAGATGCTCGCGCGGATCAACAAGCTGATCGAGGACGTGCGGCGGGATCCCTTCACCGGCATCGGCAAGCCCGAGCCGCTCAAGTACCACTTGCCCGGGGCCTGGTCCCGGCGGATCGACGACGAGCACCGCCTCGTCTACCTTGTCACGGAAGCAGAGATCACCATCCTCGCCGCCCGCTATCACTACTGACCTCAACGCCAGAGCCAGAGCCGTGCCCTATCGCCGATCTGTGCGGTTTACCGGCTGATCGAGAGTTGCTGGCTCCGCGTGCAGATTGGGCGGTTCGGTGCACGCGGTGCTACAGGTCTGGGGCTGGATGGCATCGCGCCGCGGTGTGCGGCCCGAACCTTGGATCGGGCAGCCGCATGCGGTCCGGTGGATTCCGGACCGCGCCGGGAAAGGATGCGGGGCACGGTGGCGCCCGGAATCCTTTCCCGGGCTAGGACCGGGCTGGTGGTTACGATCCGGCTGGTTCGCCGACCCGGAGCCGTGGCCCAGCATGAGGACACCCTGGCCGTCGGGCGGCGGGGTGGGCAGGGCCCTGGAGCAGGTGTGGGAGTTGGTGTCCATGAGCTCGATCTCGGTGTCGGTGCTGGTCGAGAAGTACTGGAAGTTGCCGACGCTCAGCTCGGTGCCAGCGGGCATGGCTGCAGGGTTGATGGTGACGGTCGGCGGCGCACCGGTCGGCCCAGGACATGACATGTGCGAAGCCGGCCGGGATGGGATCTGAGAAGCAGAAGCTGCCGGTGGTGACGAGAGCCGGAATCCCGTCTTGCTGCAGGTCGTTCTACACGGTGGCGGGCTCGAGGAGCACGCGCGGGCTGATAGTCAGCGTCGCCGTGCCGTTGGCGTGCCTGCTGAGCGTGAAGGCCGCGGTCCGGATCGTGGCGATGGCGCCGGTCCGGGCCGAAGGCCCCGGACAGCCCCAGGCCGAGCACCCGGTGCGCCGACAGCAGGCGTTGCCTTCGCTTGGGCGGCGGCACAGTTCTCGGAGGAGGCGCGCCGCACCAGGCGATCCATGTTTTACCTTCGACGTATGACGAATAATGATGTCGTTGTGCGGCCAGAACTGGGCGGCGTCTGCCGCGGACTGTGGGCGTTGTCGTGTCTCGGCTGAGCCGTGCGCGGGCGGAGCTATCCAATCCTGGCAGGGATGATATTGACCTGCTTGACGTGCTTCATGCGTTGTCCGATCCGACGCGGATGAAGATCGCCCAGTCCCTTCTTGAGTCCCCTGAGCGGTCGTGCGGAACGTTCGACGTCGATGTCGCGCCGTCGACGCTCAGTCACCATTTCCGGGTGCTGAGGGAGGCTGGAGTCATCCGGCAGCGTGAGGATGGCAACCGGCGCTGGACCTCGCTGCGCCATGATGACCTGGAGCACCGCTTCCCCGGGCTGCTTAACCAGATCGTGGCCCACTACGGTCGCACCGGTGGCGCCGCTCCCGGGTGAGCAGCGGGTTCACGCTCCGTCGACGATGAAGAGCCGTCGGTTCAGCCCGCCGTCGGCTATCTGCAGCGCCTCGGCATACTGGGGCGAGGCGTACCAGCGGCGGGCGGCGTCGGCGTCAGGGAAGCGTATGATCACCAGCCGCTGCCCTGGCTCGAACGTGCCCTCCAGGACTTCCGGGACGGCGTCCCTGGCCAGGTACTCGCCGCCGCAAGCCAGCGCCGCGGCCTTGGCGAGCGGCTTGTACTGCTCGACGGCGGCCGGGTCGCGGATCTCGACTTCGGAGATGACGTAGGCGGTCATGCGCTGTTCGCTCCTTGGCTTTCCTCGGGGCAGGGTTCGGTAGGTGTGATAGGCCCGGGGATGGTGGGGCCGTTGACGCGCCCGGTGAGCGTGCCGTGGTCAAGCACCCCTGGCGCGTCGTGCGCAGGCAGCACGAAGCGATAGTTCGAAAGCCGCTTCAGTGCCCCGAGTTCTTGAAGGACGGAGGTTGTGAAGTTGCCCGTAACCGCGGGTTCCTGGCGGCCGAAGAAGCAGGCCTGAAGGCGTGCCATGTGGGTGTCTGTCGGCTGGGTGCGCAGGGCCGCCTCGACGTCGTAGACGACATCGCCGCACAGGCAGGCCTGACCCTCGCGGGTGTCGACGATGATGCTCATGGATCCGGCCGTGTGCCCGCCGGTGGCGTGGCAGGAGATGCCGGGGGCGACCTCAACCGGCCCGGAGTAGTCAAGGTCGAGGTAGCGCAGGGCGCCCCGCGTGTACATGCGGTCGAGCAGGTGGGCGAGGTCTGCCCGGGCGTAGGCCAGGCCCTGCAGCCCGCTGAATGCGCAGGACATTTCGCTGCGGTTGACCACGACCGGTACGTTCATCGGCACCTTGTCCAAGTGGCCGGCATGGTCGCGGTGCAGGTGAGTCATCATGATGCAGCCGAGGTCGCCGGCGCGCACGCCGTACAGGGCAAGCTGATCGGCGAATCCCTGGCCTTCCCCGACCTCTCCGCCGCTGCCCAGCACCGAGGGGTCCCGGTAGCCGGCGTCGACCAGGATCGGCGCGTCCCCGCCCATGATGAGGTAGCCCTGGGCGGGGGCCGCGGCAAGCGTCCCAGGCGCCCGCCCGCGGACCTGCTGGGAGACGTCGACGACGACCGAGCCGAAGTTAAGCCGGTGTATCTGATAGCTCATGGATGGCTCCCGCCAGGTCATAGTGGGTTGCGGCCTAGGACCGGCTGCCTTGCGCCGCGGCGAGCGCCGCTTCCTCGCCGTCCCGGTAGGAGGTCGACTCCCAGCGGCTGGGCACCGGCGGCCTGACCGGCTCGCCCTCGTCGACTAGGCGCGGAGCGTCGATCCCGTCCAGCATCAGCCCGGGCGTGTGCATCTCGATGAGCTCGCAGTCTGACTCCGACCTGTTCCACGCCCAGTGAACCGCTCCTGGCGGCACGCGGAGGAAGTCGCCGGGCGCGAGGTGGAACGCCGCCTGCCCGATGAAGACCCATATCTCGCCGCACTGTACGTAGTTCAGCTGCTCGCAGTCGTGGGCGTGCGGTTCGGAGTGGTAGCCGGGAGAACGGGACGCGACGGTGAAGCTGCAGTTTTGGCCGAGAACCTGCTTGGTGCGCAGTTCTCCGCCGGAGACCCTCATTGAGACGACTTGCTCGCGGACATCGTCGGCGGACGCGTAGAGCACGGGAAATCCTCTCCTTCTCATAAGTCTGATAGGCGCTGCTGGCTGAGCGCGGTCGCGCTGCGCGACACGAAGCCGGTGATGTGGGCCAGCATGGCGTCGCGGGCGGCATCCGGGTCGCCGCGCTCGATGGCGGCCAGGATCATCTCGTGCTCGCCGTGGCTGGCCACGATGACGCCCGGCTTGCCCGCGATTCGCCGGCGGACGTCGCCTAGCAAGTTCAGGGCCGGGCTGATGAGCAGGGTGAAGACGGGGTTACCAGAGGCGGCGGCGATCAGGGCGTGGAAGTCGGAGTCGGCCTGCACGTAGGAGTCGCTGTCCGTGGCCGCGCGCATCGCGGCAATGCAGGCCCGCATGGCCGCGACCTGGTCCTCGGTGCGGTTCTCCGCCGCGCCGGCCGCGATGGCCGGCTCCACCGTGCGGCGCGCGTCGAACAGGTGCTGGAAGCTGATGTCCTCCAGCCGCAGGTACACGGCGAGGTTCGACGCGACCACATGGCCCTGTGCCTCGACCGTCCAGCCAGATCCGTGACGGCCGGTCAGCACACCCTGGTCAGCGAGCGACTGCAGCGCACTGCGCAGCGTCGATCTGTTGACGCCAAGGCGCCCGGCGAGCTCCCGCTCTGCCGGAAGCTGGTCGCCTGCCACCAGCCTCCTGGCCCGGATCAGCTCCTTGAGGTGCTGCTCGATCCCGGCGACGGCGGAACGGGGCCGGTCCAGGACCGGGAACAGGTCTGCCACGAACGCTCCAACTGGCTGAGTGGTTGTGTGGTTGAACCAATTTACCCGGCGGGATACCCGGAGTGTCAAGGCCGGTGACGCCTCAGGTGACCCGCGCGACGTACTTACCGCTTCCGCGCCGGGCGGCCATCAGGTCATGCACGTCCGGGACGGCCTCCAGGCCGTGAACGGCGGTAACGTCCAGCAGGACCTCGCCGTCCGCGAGCAGGCTCAGGCTCTGGCGGAGGGCACCGCCGACAGCTGCAGGCCGGGCTCGGCTCAGGCTGCTGATGCTGAAGCCCAGGATGCCGACGTTGCCGCCGATCAGGCGGCCAAGCGGCGGTAGCGCGGCGGGGGTGCCGCCGCCGGGATTGCCGAACAGGACGACGCGGGCCCCGGGAGCGGCGATGGCGAGGTCGAGGTCGAGGTTCTCGGTGCCTGTCGGGTCCAGGATGACATCGATCCCGCCGGGTGCGAGCGCGCGGATCGCTGAGGCCGCCGACGAGTCGTTCGGCATGACGTGATCCCAGCCCGCGGCCCGCGCACCGGGAACCTTGGCCGGACTGCCGACCGTACCGATCCGGACGCCGGCGCCCAGTGCCGCAGCGACCCGCGGGACCGCCGATCCTACCCCGCCGGCGGCCGAGTGCATCATCACGGACTCGCCAGCACGGAGGCGAGCCACGCTCTCCAGCAGGAGCACGGCGGTCGACAGCATCAGCGGCGCCGCCGCGGCCAGCTCCAGGCTCACCGCGGGCGGGGCCGCGACGGTGAGTACCGCCGAGGCGATGGCCACCTCCGCGAGCCCCCCACCCGCGGTGAACGCGGCCACCCG
>Ga0335072_10017602_pt1 | contig 10100 bp, 11 predicted proteins | sample Lox_Sample_21_FD_206725 | JGI IMG/M metagenome (GOLD analysis project Ga0335072, IMG submission 206725) | Soil microbial communities from Loxahatchee National Wildlife Refuge, Florida, United States - Lox_Sample_2.1 | ecosystem: Environmental > Terrestrial > Soil > Wetlands | place: USA...
CGTCGGCGGGCAGTGCAGCTGGACCAGGTCGAGCCGGTCGACGCCGAGGTTCCGGCGCGACCGGTCGGTCCACTGGCGGAAGTTCGCCAGCGTGTAGTTCGACGGCTCCTGCGCGACCCGCCGCCCCATCTTGGTCGCGACCGTGACGTCGCGGGTGGGGCTGTCGGCCAGGAACCGCCCGATCGCCTGCTCGCTGCGGCCGTCGCCGTACACGTCGGCCGTGTCGAGGAACGTCACCCCGCTGTCGACCGCGGCCGCGAGCACGTCGCGAGCGTCGGTCTCGGTCACCGAGCCCCAGTCCGCGCCGAGTTGCCAGGTGCCGAGGCCGATGATCGACACCGGGCGGCCGGTCTTGCCGAGAACTCGCTGCTCCATAATTCGCGATCCTAGCGAGGAACCCGAGGCTCTCGATCGAGCATCCGGCCGCCGGCGAGACCCTGGGCAGCGCCCCCAGACCGCGAGCGGCTAATACCAGATGTTGATGACGTACTTCCGCCTGATCGAGGTCGTGTTCGCGTTCTGCTTGAGCGTGACCGTCCGGCGGGCCGCGTTCCCTGAATCGAGCCACGCCACCACGCAGTTGGCGCCGCACGTCAGCTCGGTGATGGCCGGACCGCCGGAGAACGTGTAGCCCGATTTCTGCGACCCGTCGCTGCTGGTGCCGATCCAGCTCATCCCGGCGCCGTTGGCGTCGACGTTGACCAGCGCGCTGAACACCTCGCTGGGCGTCTGGATGCCCCCGTTGACCGAGACCGCGTCGAGGTCGATGCGGAGCGGGTCGTTGGCGGCCGGAAGGACGAAGGTCTGGCTTCCGCCGGGCGCGAGCGTGATCGTCAGCCGCTCGTGGTCGGGTCCGGTCACGGTCACCGCGGGCGAGCTGGCGATGCTGGTGACGGCGTAGGCGGCACCGCCGACGCAGGTCAGCCCGGCCACCGCCACCCCCACCGCGAGGGCACGCAGAGACGGCTGCAAGCGCATGAATTGCTCCTTTTCCGCGAGGGGCCACGGGATATGTCGGAGGGTAACCGTGGCGTTACGTTGCGCATCGTAGCGGAGCGGGGGAGGCCGCGGCCGGCGACACGCGGAAAGCTCCGCCTAGCCCGCTGACGTGACCGCCGCCAGCACGGCGTCCGCCATCGCGCGCTCGCCGGCCGCGTTCGGGTGCAACGGCGCCGCCGCCCCCGAAGACACCAGCGGTTCCAGCCACCGCTCAGCGGGCGCCGCGCACGCGTCGTGACCCACCGACGGGGCGTACGTGTCCACGTAGCCGTCGCCCGCCCCGGCCGCCGCCGCCCGCAGCGCTTCGTTGAGCCGCACCTCCTCGGCGTCGAGGAACGCGATGTCGCCGGCCGTGATGCCGAGCGCGTCCGAGCACCCGCCGCCCCTGGTCGGCAGCAGGTCCGGGTACCCGACGACGTACACCCGGGCCCGCGGCGCCCGGGCGCGGATCTCGGTCAGCGCGCCCGCCAGGTCGGCCGACATCGTCTCGATCCGCTGCCGGATCTGGTCGGCGCCGCCGGCGGTGTAGTAGTTCTCGCACGGCGTGAGGGCCGATGAGCGTCCGCTCGGGATCAGCGCGGGCAGCAGGTCGAGCTCGGCGCACTTGGTGACGATGTCGATGATCCCGATGTCGTTGCCGCCGATGCTGACCGTGACCAGCGCGGTTCCGGGCGCCAACGCGCTGAGCTGGGCCGGGTTGGTGCCCTGGCCAGTCGCCTGTTCGGTCGTCAGGTCCGGGATCGTCGCGCTGCTGCAGCTCATGTCGGTCAGCGTCAGCCGCAGGCTCCGCGCCACCAGGTACGGATAGCTGGCGGTCGACTGACCGCAGCCGGCCACCGGGCCGGTCTGCTCGGGAATGCCGAGGCCGGCGGTGTAAGAGTCGCCCAGCGCCACGTACGGGCCGCGCAGCGCGGGCGCTGTCCGAGGCGGAGTGGTCGTCGGCGCGGTCGCCCGCGGCGCCGTGGTGGCCGTCGGCGCCTTCGGCGTCACCGCCGGATCGGCCGGCGTCGCGGCCGGCGCGGATGAGCAGGCGGCGACGAGCAGGGCGATCCCGGCCGTCGCGAACACGGTCTTGAGGTGCGGCAATACGTCTTCCCCTCGCAGGCCGGCCAGTCTACGTCACGACCGCGGGCGGGATGCATCATCGGCGCCGCCGCGTTATCGTCAGAGAGAGGCCCGACTGCGCGCGGAGGGAGTATGACTCATGGAGCACGACCCCAGAGGCTTCTTTCCGCCCGGTGACCTGCGAGTATCGGACGCTGAGCGCGACCTCGCGGTCTCTGAGCTGAGCCGCGCGTTCCAGGCCGGGCGGCTGACGGCCGAGGAGTTCAATGACCGGTCGGAGCAGGCGTTCGCCGCCCGCACCGGGAACGAGCTGGTCGCGCTGCTGGCCGACCTGCCGGTCGAGGAAGAACCGTCCAAACCCGAGGTCGCGGTCGTGCCGCACGACGATTTCGCCCCTGCCCGCCCCCGGGTGCTGGCGGGCGCGACGATCGCCGCCGTCTGCTTCGCCCTGGTCGCGGTGGCCAACGCGTTCAGCCACGGTCCCACCCTGCAGGAGCGCGAGGCCGCGCAGCAGATCTTCCGCGAGCACGGCGTCAGCATCCCGCTGCCGCCCGCATCGGGCTTCAACTGGGCTGGCACGATTACCCCGGCGATCATCTCGCTGCTGTTCGTCGCGCTGATCATCTTGGTCCGGACGACCCGGAGCAGACGGGCGTAGCCGCAGGCCCGGCCGCGCGGGCCAATCGAGAAGTGAGAGAATGGCTTATGGACGGTAACCCGGACAACCCCGCACAGCAGCTCGCCGCGGCCTGGCAGGCCGCCGGGGAGGCGCTCGACGAATGGCGGCAGCGGGTCGCCGCCGCCACCACGGACGCGGCGGCCAAGCTCGACCCGGCCGTCCGCGCCGCCTTCGAGGCGGCCAGGGCCGCCGTCACCGGCGACTGGAAGCCATGCCACTGCCCGTGCGGCTCGGCTCACCCGGCCGATCGGGGCGTCTGCGACGGCCGGGCCGTGGTCAGCCGCCTGCTGGGCGACGCCGAGGTCGCCCTGTGCGCCCCCTGCGCGGTCGCCCAGGGCTTCGCGGAAATGCACCACTAGCGACGCTGCGGTCGGCCTAGCCGGCGGCCGAGTCGACCCGGTCGATCCAGCCCGCGATCGTCGCGATCACGGCCGGATCGACGTGGCCGGCCCGCTGGTAGTCAAGCGGGGTGGCCGGCCCGGTGCCGTCGAGGAACAGGTGGTCGGCGTCGGGGAACTGCGCGACCGTCACCCCGGCCCGGCCGCGCAGCCCGCGCAGCCATACGTCGAGGTCGGCGGCGACTGTGACCTGGTAGTCGCGGTCGCCCTGGAGGAACAGCAGCGGCTGGGGGATCGCGCGAGCGGTCGCCACCTCGTTGTAGGCGAAGCCGCTGAGGAAGTAGGCCGGGCCGGTCCCGCCGAGCAGGATCTTGCCCGGCGGATCCTTCCTGAGCGCGGCCGGGCTGGCGACCTCGGCCGCCTCCTGGGTGGTCTCCGGCAGCTCGGCCCTGGCGCTGGCGCCGATCGCGCCGGGCAGGGTGGCCAGGTAGCGGACCTGGCGCAGCAGCGCCGAGCCGAACGACTCGGCCGCCGCCGCGAGCATGATCACGCCCTTGACCTGGGGCGCCTTGCTGGCGATGAGCGGGGCGTAGGTGCCGCCCTGGGAGTGCCCGAGCACGAAGATCCGGTCCGGGTCGACGGCGGGCTGCCGCTCGAGCAGCCGGATCGCCGCCAGCGCGTCGGGCACGTACTCCTGGGTGAGGGTGAACGTCTCCGGGTTGACGCTGGCCGGATAGTCGAGCGTGCGCTTGTCATAGCGGATGCTGGCGATACCGCGGGCGGCCAGGCCGAGCGCGATGTCGAGGAGCGGGTGGTTCGGCCCCTCGGTCTCGTTCTGGTCATTCGGCCCCGAGCCCGAGACCAGCACCACCGCCGGGAACGGGCCCGGGCCGGCCGGCAGCGTCAGCGTCCCCTTCAGCGGCGGCGACCCGACCCCGACCGCGATCTGCCGCACGCTCGCCGCGGCGCTGCTGGCGGGCACCGGCGCCGGGGCGGCCGTGCAGCCGGCCGCGATCAGCCCGGCCGCGATCACGGCGGCTGACCGCGCCCACGCCCGGCCGCCCGCCTTCATCGCGACGGGTCCGGCGGCACCGGGGGAGCGGCGGTGGCCGGGCGCAGCAGCAAGCCCGCGACCTTCCCGTCGCGGTCGAACCGAACCGATCCGACGCCGTCGCCCGCCTCGAAATGCAGCGGGACGTCGACCATCGTGTCGTCGCCGGCCCGGTGCGCGAACGGCTCGCCCATCCGCTCGAAACGGCCGACCATCCCCACCGTGTGCGCCCAGCCGCCGGCCAGACGCCTGGCGTCGACGCGCTCGCGCATCCGGTCGTCGAACTCGGAAACCACGTCGTCCCACCGGCCCAGCGTCAGCCGGGTGAGCAGCTCGACCGCCCGGGCAGCGGCGGCGTCCGGCACGTCGTGGCTCATCGGCGTGCCCGTGCGGGGGTCGACCGGGTGGCCGAACCGCTGGAACGCCGCCTGCCTGGTCGTGCCGAGCACCTCACCGATCTCCCTCCAGCTATGCCCGGCGTCGCGGGCCCGGTCGACCGCGCCCTGCAACGCCTCGTTCGCCGCGACGGCCCGCTCCCGCGCCGCCCGCATCGCCTCAAGCGGCGTGCTGTTGTCAAGCTTTACATGACGGCCGCTACCTGTCAACGATTGCTTCACAGCGGTAGGGGATTGGGCGTTACCTGATTCGCGCCGACGGCGGGCCGCGCTCCGACAGGTGGCGTCGCAGTAGCGTCTGATCCGGCCTCGCCCCTGCTGCAGCGGCAGCGGTCGTCCGCACGTCGCGCACGTCGCCGGTCTTGCCTCGTCCGTCATGGCCTCATCGTACGCCTAATTTCGTGCTCACAGCGAGCACTGAAATTTTAAATCGTGCACGGCAATAAGGCACGTAATAAACGAAGGCGGCCGAGCTGGCGACCGACTCACAGCGGTTTCCCAGCCGGGCGGGTTAGCGTGACCGGATGGACGAGCTGGTGGATTCGCGCGGCCTGGCCGGCGACCCGGCCGCGCTGCGGGCGCGGCTCGCCGCCGACGGGTACCTGTTCCTGCGCGGCCTGCTGCCGGCCGACCGGGTCCGCGCGGCCGGCCAGCGGGTCGCGGCCGAGCTGCGCGCGGGCGGCTGGACGACGGCGGGATCGCCCCGGCTGCGGCCCGGGGCCGGGCCGCTCGAGGCGCTGGCCGACCCGGCCTACCGGACCGCGGTGACCGGGCTTGCGTTCAACGCGCTGCCGTACTTGCCGCCGCTGCGGGCGACGATCCGCCAGATCCTGGCCCCCGGGGCCTTCTCCTACCCGGTGAAGGTGCTGCGGGCGGTGGCGCCGGAGTCGCTGTCCGACCGGACCACCGGCCGCTACATTCACTGCGACTACCTCGGGGCCGGGGTCCAGGACATGCTGACCACCTGGCTCCCGCTTGACGACGTCCCGGCCGAGCTCGGCGGGCTGGCGGTCCGGCCGGGCGGCCACCGCGAGCGGCCCCGCCCGCCTCGGCTGCTGGCCGGGGACGAGCGCGGCTGGGCCAGCACCGACTACCGGCCGGGCGACGTGATCGTCTTCCACTGCCTGACCCCGCACGCGGCCCGGCCCAACGCCGGCCGGCGGCTGCGCCTGTCGGCCGACTTCCGCTGGCAGCAGCCGGGCTGCCCGGCCCCGTCGGAGATGATCCTGGGGCCCGCGGGCCGGGCGCCGGAGCTGTTCAGCCGCCTGCTGCGCCGCCAGCCGTGGTGGGAGCCGGTCCCGGTCGGCCTGCAGCTCCGCCCCCGGGCGGAGCTGGCCGCGCGGCCGCCGGGCCCGTCCCGGCTGTTCGCCGTCGACCCGTCCTGGCAGGACTGGCACCCACCGCCCGGACGGCTGCGCTAAACGGCTACGCCATCGACCCGAACCAGATCCTGTCGGCTACGCCATCGACCCGGTCGGCGCGCACCTACCATGGTCAACCCGGAACGGCGGCGATCACGGGGGAGCGGAAGCACATCATGACGGAGCCGGCACCGAACCGGGAGCGCGAGGCACTGCTCGCCTCGACGACGAGACCGGCTGGCAGGTGTCGCCGGAGGAGTCGGCTGCGGACGTGCTCGACCTCTACCGGCGGGAGGCCGCCGCCGCCGACGCGGCCCTGGCCGGGCTCAGCCTCGACGCGCCGCCGGCCCGCTGGCCGGACTACTTCCAGGACTGGCGGCTGCAGGACGTCCGCGAGGTCATCCTGCACGTCATCACCGAGACCGCGATCCACGCCGGGCACCTTGACGCCGCCCGCGAGCTCCTCGACGGCCGGACCTGGCAGGGACCCGACGACACCAGGGTCGCCCGCGGGTAACGCGAGTCACAGGTCGTCCGTGCTCGCCTCGCGGACCGCCTCCCGCAGCGCCTGCCGCAGTGCGCGGATCGCCGGCTGCCCGGCCGCGCCCGCCCGCACGCCGGTCGTGAGCCGCCGGTGCGGCCGTCCGGGGATGCGCTGAATGCGGGCCGCGGGCCGCGGCACCGCGGAAAGCAGCAGCCCGGGAATGACCGACGCGGCGTGCCCCCGCTCCGCCAGCAGGATCTCGAACAGCAGGTCAGATCCCGCGTAGCGGACGTCGGGGTCGAACCCCGCCTCCCGGCACGCGTTGCGCGCCCACGCGCCCGGCGCGGTCTCGGGCGGGTCGAGAATCCACGGCACCGACGCCAGGTCCGCCAGCCGGAACGGCCGGTCGGCGTCCGGCTCGACCGCGTGCGGCCCGTGCGACGGCAGCACCAGGAACAGCTCGTCCCGGGCCAGGAGCTGCGTCCTCGCCCCGGTCACCGGCGGCAGCGCCACGCCCGGGTACTCCTCGCCGAGCACCAGGTCGAACTCGTGCGCGAGCAGTCCCTCGAAGGCCGGGATCGCCTGCTCGTGGGTGATCTCGAGCCGCAGTCCCGGGTGCCGCTCCGCCAGCCTGGTCATCGCGGTCGGCATCAGCGCGAACAGCACCGACTGGAACGAGGCGACCCGCAGCGTGCCCCGCACCTCGCTCGACGCCGCCCGCAGCTCCGCCTCCGCCACCTCGAGCCGCTCCAGGATCGCCTCGGTGTGCCCGACGAGCAGCCGCGCGAGCGGGGTGAGGCGCACGCCGCGCCCGACCGGCTCGAGCAGCGTCACCCCGGTCTCGGTCTCGAGCTGGCGGAGCTGCTGCGAGATCGCGGACGGGCTGTAGTTCAGCGCCCGCGCGACCGCGGCCAGCGTCCCCCGCCGGTCCAGCTCGCGCAGCAGTCGCAGCCGGTAGACGTCCAGCATGGCCCGCTCCCGCCGGTCAGAAGATTGGACAGTTCTGCTTACCATTATCAGCCGAAAACCATCGCTGGACGAACCAATAGCGCATCGGTGACTGTAGAGGCATGACCACCTCCGCCGCCCCCACGGCATTGCCGACCGCATCGCCAGCCGCGTCCCCCGCCCCGGACCCCGTCGCCCCCGCCCGCGGGCTCCCGGCCGGCCGAACGCTTCGGCAGCGGCAGACGGCGGTGCTGCTGGTGCTCGGGTCGTGCACGTCGTTCCAGTTCGGCGCGGCCCTCGCCACCCGCCTGTTCCCGGTCACCGGCGCCGTCGGCGCCACCCTGCTCAGGCTCGGGCTGGCCGCGATCGTGCTGCTCGCGATCACCCGGCCCCGGGTCCGCGGCTGGAGCCGGGCGCAGTGGCGGGCGGTCGTCCTCTACGGGGTCAGCCTGGCCGGGATGAACGGCTTCTACTACGCCGCGCTGGCCCGGCTGCCGCTCAGCGCGGCCGTCACCTTCCAGTTCCTCGGACCGCTGGCGCTGTCGGCCGCGCTCTCCCGCCGCTGGCGCGACGGCGGCTGGATCGTGCTGGCGCTGCTCGGCGTCGTCACCCTCGGGCTGGCCGACCGGCACGGCGGCATCGGCGGCGGCGGCCTCGACCCGGTCGGCATCGCGCTGGCGCTGACCTCGGCCGCGTTCTGGGCGCTGTACATCGTCGCGGGCTCCCGCGCCAGCGCCGCCGTCCCCGGCCGCGGCGGGGTCCCGGTCGCGATGACCGCCGGCGCCCTCGTCCTGCTGCCGTTCGGCGCGCTCGGGGCCGCCCACGCGGCTGGCAGGCCGGGCCCGATGCTGCTCGCGTTCGGGGTCGCGCTGATGGCGTCGGTCATCCCCTACACGCTCGAGTTCGCGGCGATGCGGCGGGCGCCGCGCCGCGTCTTCGGCATTCTCCTCAGCCTCGACCCGGCCCTGGCGACGCTGGCCGGCTGGCTGCTGCTCGGCCAGCGCAGCACCGCGATCGCGATCGCCGCCGTCGCCGTCGTCATCACCGCCAGCGTCGGCTCCACCCTCACCGCCCGCGCCGAAGGCTGAAACCAAAATCTTTCCCACCGAACGGTCCCGGGTCTTACGACTCCAGCTCGACATTACGTATTTTGCCGCTGAAATCATGTGATTTCGGTTGAAGTCGCTGGTCAACTCTGCTGTGCTGCTTGGAAGGGCGGAAGCTTCCCACGAGGCGCCGCCCAGGGGGCTTCGGTGGATGACTCAAGCGCACAACCACATGACTGGCGGCAGGAACAACCCGGACCGGACGGCCTGCCGCTGCGGGCACGGTCGCCCGGCCGGCCAGGACCGGGCGGCACCGCCCCGCGGCCGCGAGTAATCCTGTCCGATCACGACCTGGCGGTCATCAGGAAGACGGTGGCCCAGGCCCGCCGCGAAGGCACCGGCTACCAGCAGTCCGACGCGGCGGCGAACGGGGCTGCGCCGCCGCCCGCTGCCCCTCAGGTGCCGCCAGAAGCCGGCCCGTCATTGGGGCCGCCCCCGGTAAGAGCCACCCGGACGCGAACCCGGCGACGGGGGCTGGTGACCGGCGTGATCATCCTCGCCGTGCTGTTGTTCTGCGGGGGAGCCCTCACGGTCACGCTGATTCACCGCCCGGCCGCGGGGACGGGGCTTGCCAGTTCGTCGAGCGGGGGACCGCCGGCCGGGCAGGCCGCGATCGCGGGCGCGGCCGCAGCCCGGGGTGCGGCTGCGGCGTGGGTGGCCCGCCAGGTCGACCCGGCCGCGATCATTGCCTGCGATCCGCAGATGTGCGCGGCACTGCAGGGCAACGGGATTCCAGCGGCCCGCCTGCTCCTGCTCGGGTCAGCGAACGCGGCCCCGCTCGGCAGCGAGGTGATCGTCTGCACGGCGGTCGTCCGCGAGGAGCTCGGCAGCCGCCTCACCACCGTGTACGCCCCGGTGGCACTGGCCGCATTCGGGTCGGGGAGCGATCAGGTGACCGTTCGGGTCGTGGCCGCCGACGGCTCCGCCGCCTACCGGCGCAGCCTGCAAGCCGACGCCGCCGCCCGGCGGACCGCCGGCGCGCAACTGCTGCGCAACCCCAACGTCGGAGCATCTCCTGACGGCCGCCGCGACCTTGCCGCCGGGCAGGTCGACGCGCGCCTGCTCACCGTTATCGCGGCGCTGGCCACGCCCTACCACGTCGACATCATCGGTTTCGGTGCGCGGCCGGCCGGCGCGGATCCGGCCGTACCACTGCGTTCAGCCGACATCTCGGTCGCCTCGGCCGACGGCGGGGGCGCCGCGGCGACGCTCAACGCCGCGAAGAGGTTCCTGCTCGCGCAGCAGCCACCGTACCGGGCGGCGGAGGTCACCACGGTGCGGCTGGCTGACGGCCGGACCGCACTGCGGGTCGAATTCACGGCGCCGAGCCCGCTGGGGCTGCTAGGGCCCTGACCGCCGGCCCGGCTACGACAGAGTGCCCGCGGCCACCGGGACGAGCAGCCGGGACGTCGAGGCGATCCGGTTGAGGGTGCTGGTCCCGACGCTGGCGTGGCGGAAGGTCATCATCGCCGGGTAGGCGGGGTCCTGGTCGTCGCTGGTGAGCGTCAGGCGGAGCCGGTGACCGGCCGCGAGGCGGTAGCCGGTCGCGACGATCGGCACCCGGTAGCTCACCTTCTCGTTCACGGGCACGGCGGTGGCGGTGGTGCAGGGCAGAACCGGTGCGCCCGGTGCGCTGGCCTGCTCATCGACCGCGCGGAGGGCGACGCCGGGGAC
>Ga0335072_10017603_pt1 | contig 10100 bp, 11 predicted proteins | sample Lox_Sample_21_FD_206725 | JGI IMG/M metagenome (GOLD analysis project Ga0335072, IMG submission 206725) | Soil microbial communities from Loxahatchee National Wildlife Refuge, Florida, United States - Lox_Sample_2.1 | ecosystem: Environmental > Terrestrial > Soil > Wetlands | place: USA...
CAACAAGCGAGAGCGCGCGGTGAAATCTCTCTGCCCGCGATACAAGTTCATGGATGAGACCGACAAGCGTGCCTTCTGGGCTTACTTCTTTCAGGCACTGGCCGGAGCTGAAGCGGGATTGAAGCCAACGGCAAATGTGCGGCATACCGATCCGGCAGTTGCGGTGATGGATACCGTAACTCATCGCATAGTGCGCCAGGAAGGACTGTTACAACTGACCTATATGGACGGTCCGCGCTATGGATGCGATTTCGACTGGAATGCGGACAAGAACTTACCGGAGCACGATCCTGCAAAGACGATTCTGCAGCCGAAGAACAATCTGCTCTGCGGCCTGAACATTCTCGACTACCAGCTCCTGACAAAGCGCAAGCCGCTGTTGACCAAGTCGAGTTATTGGGTTACGCTGCGGCCGGGAACGTTCAGCTATTACCTCTTCATCAAGCAGATGGCAAATGAACCTGCGGCGTGCGGCGCGATGCGTGTGCATCCTGAGCGAGACAGGAGTTTGCCTCCAACCTCTGAAGCATTCAGCGATTCTGCCCCAAAGAAGAAATCCTCAGGCGGCAGCGTCGCCATGGCTGCTGCGCGCTGAGTCTGTCACGCGCCAAAGCGCGCAACAGTGCGCTCTCGCTCCTTGGCCGCTTCTTGTTCGCGATTGCGCGGCGGCGCCGTCGTCTCCAGATGCCCGAGCAAACGCATCGAGGCGTCGGCAATCTCTTCGACAGCCGTCTGAAACGCAGCTTCGTTGGCCTTGGAGGGCTTATTGAACCCGCTCACTTTGCGCACATATTGCAACGCAGCGGCGCGCGCTTCTTCAGCGGTGGCCGGCGGATTGAAGTTGAAAAGCATTTTGATGTTGCGGCACATCGAGCACAGCCTCCACATCCCTCACTCTAGCGCCGCCATTTAGAATCGGCAATGCCGGGATGACGAATCCAATTGCAAACCGCGCGCTTCTCTTCCTGCTGACGCTGCTCTTGGCGGACACGGGGCTTGCACAGCGGGCTTATCTCGGCTTCGACAAAAATGACTATCCCGGCGACGCACTGTTACCGGCTCTACACAAGGAGTTTCGTTACACATCATTCTGGCTCAACGATCCGCCCGGCGAAGCCACAAATAGCTGGGCCGGCAAACGGCGCATCCTCATGCAGAACGGATTCGGTTTTCTGGTGCTCTTCAACGGGCGGCTTGAAGCGCAGCTCAGGGGCAGAGATGCCGCCGCTTTGGGCGCGGTCGACGGAAGAGCCGCAGCGGCGGCAGCGCAGCGCGAAGACTTCGCACCCGGCGTGCTTATCTTTTTGGATCAGGAAGAGGGTGGGCGGTTGTTGCCCGAACAGGCTGCGTACATCTTCGCGTGGATCGACGCGGTGCGTGTAGCCGGCGCGCGGCCCGGTGTGTACTGCTCGGGCATTGAAACACGCGATGAAAGCGGAGCTATAAGCACCGCGCTCGACATTGCAACACGGGAACGGGCGCGCGATGAACGAAGCGCTGGACGGCGCCTGGCGTTATGGATCGCCAACGATGCATGTCCTCCCGCGCCCGGTTGCAGATACACACCTCCCCTTCTGGCACAGGGTGTAATCGTCCCACTTCGCGATTTTGCAACTGTATGGCAATACGCGCTGTCGCCTCGCCGCACGGAGTTCACCCAACAATGCCCTGCGAACACCGCGCCCGACGGCAACTGCTATGCGCCAGGACTTCCGGAGGACGCGAATACATTCGTCGATCTCGACACCGCCAATTCGCCCGACCCGTCCGAGACTCCCTGATTTCACCGCTCACGCCGCCATCGGCCTTGTAGAATGACGAGAACGCATCGTGCGTGCATCGTTATGAGCTACTACGACCAGGTTGCCGAGGCTGCAGCCCATCTCAAAAGCAAGCTGGCCCCGCTCGCGCCGCGTGTGGGCATTGTGCTGGGCTCGGGGCTTGGCGCCGCGGCTGAGGCCGTCTCGGACGCGATCATTGTGCCCTACGGCGAGATTCCACATTTTCCCCAATCCACGGTCATGGGCCATTCGGGACGCATTGTTGCGGGTTTGCTCGGCGGTGCACCTGTGGCAGTCATGCAGGGCCGCGTGCATTTCTATGAGGGCTATTCTCCGGCGCAGGTCACGTTTCCCATGCGCGTGCTGGGCATGCTCGGCATTCGCGCCGTGGTGCTCACCAATGCAGCCGGCGGCATCAAGGAAGGTTACCGCGTGGGACAGCTGGTCGCACTCGGCGATCACATCAACATGATGGGCTGGAACCCGCTCATCGGGCCTAACGAGCCGCGCTTCGCCGTCGTGCCCGGCGCGGGGCAGCGCTTCTTCGACATGACTGAGGCCTACTGTAAATCTCTGCGCAGCCTGGCAAGCGAAGCTGCCGTTGAAGAGGGATTTGCACTCGACGAAGGTGTTTATCTGGCCACGCCCGGCCCCAGCTTCGAAACCCCCGCGGAGATTCGCGCCTTTCGCGCGCTGGGCGCAACGCTGGTGGGCATGTCCACGGTGCCGGAGACAATTGTCGCGCGGCACATGGGCATTCAGGTGCTCGGCATCTCCTGCGTCACCAATCTCGCCGCCGGGTTGGGAGATCAACCGCTGAGTCACGAAGAAGTGTTCGAGACGGGCCGGCAAGTGGAGGCAAGGCTTGCGGCGCTGCTGGTGCGCTTGGCGCCGCGCATTGCTGCTGCGTTGGAGGCCGCACCGTAAGCGTGACACCCATGAACGACAGCGCTCGCACCGGAGATCTCGCGCCAGGGCTACCGTTTTCGCCCGTAGCGCTGGGCATCGCCGGCTGCTCGGGATCGGGAAAAACCACACTGGCCGCCGAGCTGGCGCGCGCGCTGGGCGGAATCCATTTTCATCTCGACAATTATTATCTCGACCTGTCGCATTTGCCCTTCGAAGAGCGCATCCGGCAGAACTTCGACGATCCCGCACTGATTGAGAGCCCGCTGCTGGCCGCGCACGTGGCGGCACTGGCGCGCGGCAAGGCGATCGAACGGCCGATCTACGACTTTCCTTCCCATACACGCATTGCAGACAGCACCGAGCGCGTCGAGCCCGCGCCCTTCCTCGTGGTAGAAGGCTTGTTTGCGCTTCATTATCCCGAATTGCTGCCGATCTACAAGCTGCGTGTGTATATCGACACCCCCGACCCGCTCTGCTTTGAGCGGCGCATGAAGCGCGACATCGAGCAGCGCGGACGCACGGAGGAGTCTGTTCGCCGGCAGTACGAAGCCACAGTACGGCCTGCGAGCGTTTCGTATGTGCGTCCGTCTGCCGCGCACGCCGATCTGACCATCGACGGGAACGGCGCGCTCGATTGGAAAGTGGAACGGGTGATTTCGGAGTTGCGCAATCGGGGACTGCTGGCGGGCACGGCGTGATAATTTAGAAAAGCCTCTATGCCGAAAGCGACTAAATTGAGTAAGCCGCCAACTGCCGACCAGATCGCTTCCATGGCGGATCGCGGCAAAAGTGTTGCCCATTTTTTCACTAACAGTGGAAAGAAGATACAGCCTATTCAGCGCGTGAATATGGACTTCACCGTTCCTATGTTGAAAGAGTTAGATGACGCGGCGATTGAATTAAATATCAGCCGTCAAGCTGTGATTAAATCGCTGCTGCGGCAGGCACTGGATCAGCAGACTCTTGCTCGCAGAGGGTGTTAAAGCAGTTATTTCGCCGCCGTGAGTGCCGACACCGGCACCAGCATGTCTTCCTTGCGCATCACCAGGTTGGTGGCATTCAGCGTGGCCAGCTCAAAGCCGTGGCCGTGGGTAATGGCGTCAGTGGGGCAGGCTTCTACGCAGTAGCCGCAGAAGATGCAGCGGTTGTAGTCGATGTTGTAGACCTTGGCGAAGCGCTCAGAGGACGAGATGCGCTGCTCGGCGGTGTTCTCGGCCGCTTCAATGTAAATGCAGTTCGAAGGGCAGGCGGCCGCGCACAGGAAACAGGCCACGCACTTCTCCAGGCCGTTTTCGTCGCGCTGCAGCACGTGCGCGCCGCGGAAGCGCTGCTCGAAGACCGCTCCGCGCAGCGGGCCGTCCCCGTCAGGGTAGTTCTCCACCTGCGTAGGCTCCAGCATCTCCCGGAAGGTGATGCTCATGCCCTTGGCGATGCCCGCGACGTTGCGCACAATCGACATGGTCCCAGTATACGATGGATGGCGGGAGGATTTCACGATGCGGACTAGGCTCCTGACGGCGACTGCCCTCTTTGGTTTGATGTTGACTCCAGCAGGGCGGTACGCGGAAGCCGCATCGCCGGAGCCCGCTGCAATCCAATCGACGAGCGAGATGCACAAGCCGACGCCTCCGGCAGGCCCGCTCAAGATCACTTATGGCGACCAGTCCGCCGAGTGGACCCCTGCCACGCTGGCTGCGCTGCCGCACGTCACCGTCGCTGTTTATAACGAACACGCCAAGGCCAGCCAGACCTACTCCGGCGTGCCGCTCATCGACCTGCTCACCAAGCTTGGCGTGCCCGACAAGCCGCGCGGCAAGCAGTTCAAGCTCTATCTGGTAGCTGTGGGATCGGACGGCTATGAGGTCGTCTATTCGCTGGGCGAAGTTGCGCCCGACGTGCATGACGCCACAGTCCTGGTGGCTGACAGCGAAGACGGCAAGCCAATCGTGGAAGACGGTCCGCTCAAGATGGTGGCCACGGGCGAAAAGCGCCCAGCGCGCTGGGTGCGCAACCTGGTTGCCGTGCGCGTGCTCAGCGCGGAATAAACGGCTCTCAAAAAATACCGGGCCCGCAAATGCCGCGAAAAATTGCGGCGGCGTTTACGAACCCGGCTCGTTTTTCTCGCGGTCCGGGCGGACGGCGCGCTTCTACTCGTGGTGCTCCGGGCGCTTCACAGGCTCGGGATGCCCGGTAGCCGTCCTGTGTTCGTTGGCCGGATGGCCCTGCTGTGGAAGTGGACCGCGTGGCTCAGGCTTTACGTTGTGGTCGGCCTCGAGCGGGTGGTTGAGAACCGGATTCGCCGGCCGGCCATGATTCACGCTCACAAACTGCGCGTGATTGGCGCGCGCCTGCTGCTCGCGCTGCACCTGTGCTGTCATGCGCGGAGCCACGGGCTCGCGGCGAGCGGCCAATTCCGAGGGACCTGGACGAACATGTACTCCGCCTGAGCCGCCGTTGTAGCTGACCCGGGTTACGTTCACCTTCTCGTTCACCACCTTGTAGTTGTACACGTTGTGTACCACGGCCTGGTTCACGTTGGTATAGGCCCGGTTATAGGTAAAGTGGCCGCTGTTCCAGTAGCCGCCCTCGTAGCCCCTGCCAATATAACCAAAGCCATAGTTGATGCCGCCGTAGTAGCCGATGTGCGTGCCCCAATGGCCGGGGTAATAGGCAAAGTGCCCCGCGGTGAAACCCCAATAGCCGGGCGTCCAAAGCGCACCCTCATAGGGAGCGCGCACCCACGCGCCAGGCACCCAGTAGTATCCGCTCGAAGCATAACCCCAGTAGCCGGGAGTCCAGATGTAGCCATCGCCAGGGCAAGGGGGCTGATCGTACTCCGGCAGTGGCGGCGGAGGCTGTTGAGCGGTTTCTGTGGGCGTTTCAACATTGGCCGCTTCATCGGTATCCTCAGAGTCCTCGCCGGCACTCGCGCTGCTCGCGGGCGCGCTCTGATCCGACGCCGCCGAAGCGGGAGCTTGGGTGGTCGTATAGGTCGCCGGCGCCAGATTAACCGAGGCCGGGTCAGTTCCCTGATCCTGCGTATTAGCCTGGCTGGTATCGGTGGTGGCGGCAGGCGGCTGGCTGCTGTGGCATCCGGCAATGCCGAATGCCGCAGCCAAAGCCAGCACAGCGAAAGACTTCAAACGTAAATCAGCGGACATTTTTCTCACCCTCCAAGAGGTTTGGATGCCATGAAACAAGATCGAGGCCGCCTACGCAGCAGATTTTCTGGGGTAGGCTCTCTGCAGTGGGCAAAAGTCGCGCAGCTAGTGCGAGCCGGGAGGCGTCGATCGGCCGCGATTGTTGGTGGGCGGCGTGGTCACCGGACGTCGATCATGGTGCGGGTTTACCATCTCCTCGCACAACTGCGAGTCTTGTCCGCGCTCCAGGCCTTGTACACTGTCTTGTCCCCGGCACAGCTTCAGTTCCATGTCTTCGGCCATCTTGCCGCTGAGCACGGCGGTGCGGTCCAGCCCGCTGAAAGGGTCGCGGTCATAGCGGTAGACCACATCTTCGGGATCCTTGCCTTTGCCGTAGTCGAAGTGGTTCCAGGTACACAGTTGCACGTGGCCGTCCGGTTCGGTCACCAACCCGTAGACCTGCGTCCAGGCAATGCTCGAAGGCGGTGCGCTGTTCCACACGGGAACTCCCTGGCCCCCGTTGATCCAGCGGGCCGCCCATTGGTGGTGGCCCATGTCGTAATAAAACGCGGTGAAGTAGGTCGCGGTGGAGCAGTTGCGGCAATTATCGTAAAGAGCGGTCAGATCCTCACCGGCGCCGTCGGCAAAGCGCTCCCAGTCGAAGATGCGCAGATTCACCCCGTGAATTAGCGGCGCAGTCAGGTGGCTGGTCAGCGAAACGCTCCATACCGTGAAGGTGTCGTCCTCGGGGAGCGATTGCGGCGTTGCGCGATCGGTGGTCACCACCAGCGCCGCATCGTATTTCACGCCGATCTCGCGAATTGCCGTCCAGTCATCCACTTGCAGAGCGCGCGTGACCCAGACAATGATGTCCTGGTCCTTGGGTGAGTGGAAGTTCATCCAGCGGAAGGTATCCGGCTGCTGCTGTGCGAAGAGAGGAACCACAAGGGCCAGCGCAACGGCGATCGAGCAGAGACCCCGTCGCGCAATGAGGCAACGCATGTATTTAGATATAGCAGAGACGGATCACTTCCAGGCAGCGGTCGGGCCGCGTGAGAGTGCTGTAATGCGCTCTTGATATACTCATCGCCTGATGCGGCTTGCTGCTATCTCCGTCCTCGCTTTCGGTGTCCTTGCCCATTCACTTTTCTCAAGCGAGCCGGACCAGCCGCAGCAACCAGACTTGTCGCAGCAGGTCGACCGGATCTTCGCAGCTTACGATACGTCAGACTCGCCGGGATGTTCGCTCGGAGTTATGCGCGCCGGGAAGTTTGTCTATCGCAGGTCGTATGGGGCGGCAAGCCTCGAGCTCGGCGTTCCGCTTTCACCTCAATCTGTCTTTTACGTCGGGTCAGTTTCCAAGCAATTTACCGCGGCGGCAGTCGTGCTTGCGGCAGAGCAGGATTTTCTTTCGCTGGACGACGACGTCAGAGAATATATTCCGGAGCTGCCCGACTACGGCCACACGATCACCCTGCGCCAGATGCTTCATCAAACCAGCGGCTTTCGAGACTTCTTTGCGCTTCTCTATTTTTCAGGACACAATGCGTCCGACTTCAATTCGCCCACAGAGATACTTAAACTGATCGAGCGTCAAAAGGGCCTGAACAATGTGCCTGGAGACGAGTGGGTCTACAGCAACACCAACTACTTTCTACTTGGTATCGTCCTGGAGCGCGCGACGAAAAAGACGCTTGCCGAGTTCGCTGCCGAGAATATCTTTCGCCCGCTCGGGATGACGCATACCCGGTTCTATGACGACGCATCGGTGGTCGTGCCCGAACGCGTTGCAGCATACGATCCCGGGACGCATGGCAATTTCCTTGTCGATTGGTCCACGACCTACGCGGTGGTTGGCGGCGGCGGCGTGATGACCACGGTTGACGATCTGCTCGCGTGGGACAACAACTTTTATTCGAACCGCCTGGGCAAGGGAACCCTCGTGAGCGAGTTGCAATCTCCAGGGATCTTGAACGATGGCAACCGAACCACCTACGCCATGGGCCTGATCCTGGGCAACTATCGCGGGCTTCCAATTGTCGAACACAATGGCGCACTTTTTGGATATCGCGCCGACATTCTTCGCTTTCCCGACCAGAAATTCACCGTCGCCTGTCTGTGCAATCTTTCGAATGCCGAACCCGAGATTCGAGCTCGCAAGGTTGCCGATCTATACCTGAAAAACGACATGCAACGAGGCTCGACTGCTGTCTGGGCTGCCGACCGTCACCTGCCCGATCCGGCTCAGTTCGCCGGCCAGTATATCGATCCGCGTAAACACATGATCTATTCCTTTGCTGACGTGGACGGCAACCTGCAGGGATGGGGATCGGTTCTCAGACGCAGGAATGCCAACCAGTTTTACGATCTCTTCGGGGATGTGATTACATTCCAAGCAGCGGAAGGATCGATGACGGCCACGCTCAACATGAACGGCGAGATGTACTTTGCCGGTCGAAGAGTGAGCGAGCTTCCTCTCAACGTATCTGCATTGAAAACTTTTACGGGCGATTACCGCAGCCAGGAACTCGATAACGCCATCCAGATATCTCTTCAGAACGAAGGTCTCGTCCTTAAGAATCATGACAATCAGCTCGTGAAATTGAGCCCGATTGGGCGCGATGAATTCGACGCTGGCGGTGATTTCTTAATTGCGTTTCATCATGACAAAGATGGGAAGATCACCGGCCTGAGCGTGTATGCACAATCGGCTCGCGGCATTGAATTCAGCCGCACGAACTGAAGCCCGTTGACGTGTGACCGGTCACAGCTCGACTCGTCCAATAAATTACTTCGGCATGGGGATCGACTCGGCTTTGCCGATGGCGCGCTCGGTAAACCAGAGCGTGTCGCCCGCCGGCTCAATCCCGGTTGGTGTTTTGAGCCCGTCTTTGAGCACCGTGACGCTTGCCTTGTCTCCGTTGATCGTTATAACGGAGATGACGCCGCTACCGTTTTCCGCAACGTAGAGTTTGCCATTCGCCGCACGCATGCCGTCAGGGCCCTTTACAGGCTGGTCCATCCAGATATCGACGGGGGTGCCGGGCTTCCCCACGGCGTCTACGGGAATGCGATACAGCTTGTTGAAGATCACGTTATTCACGTAGAGCGCGCCGTTGAGAAACGTAATGCCATCGACGCCCATCAAAGTCCGGTGCTCCAGGTAGAGTTCCGCGGAAGAAGAGCCGGCCGGGAGCCTGAAGATTCTGCCGTTGGCGGTGTCGGTGATGTAGAGAGCCTTATCCGGGCCGATCGAAAAATCGTTGCAAGTGCTGTCGTCTCCCGGCAGATCCCAACGGACCTTCGGCGCGCCGGTCGTGAGATCGAAGCCGCGCAAAGCCGTGTGTTTCCGGACGGGAGCGGTGTTGGGTACAGGCGTTAACTGGCAGGTCCACAACATATTGCTCGATGCATCGGCAAGCATGCCGAAGAACCACGTGCCAGGGCCCTCTGAGCTCGCGTCGATAAACCTCTCGGCCGTGGAGGAGCCCGGACGCACCTTGTAGACAAACGGTGAGCTGGCGCTGCCGACAATAACCGTGCCGTCCGGTGCTACCGTCAAGCTCTCGGGCTGCGATTTCGCATCGCCGATCAGAATGTCGGCAGCCGAAGCAGCATGTGTAAAGCACATTGCCAGTGCGATACCGGCAGCGAGGCCACGGGCGTTCGAAAAATACATTGTCAGCTCTCCTCGGAGTCGATCTTCCGCAGCGACGGAAGCTTTTATTTGATTGGCCGAACCAGTATATGGAATGAAACAGCAAATCGTTGCGGCCCACTCGTGAATCAGAACCAGGGAGCCCGTCGCCGAATCACAATCCCAGCTTCGCCCAGATCGCGTCGACTCTGGTTTTTGTGGTCTCATCCATCTCGATCATCGCCGGCCATGGCCGTTCGAAACCTTCCGCCTTCCATTTGCGTGTGGCGTCGATGCCCATCTTCGATCCATAGTTGGGCAGCCGCGAGGAGTGATCGAGCGAGTCGACCGGGCCCAGCGTGAACTGAATGTCGCGCTCGGGGTCGATGTTGTTGGCTACGCGCAGCACCACCTCGGGAATATTGTGCACGTCGCAGTCCTCGTCCACCACGACGATGCACTTGGTGAACATGGCTTGGCCCAGTGACCAGATGGCGTGCATCACTTTGCGCGCCTGGCCGGGGTAGCTCTTCCGGATCGAGACAATCATCAGGTTGTGAAAGACCGCCTCAACCGGCAGATGAACGTCCACCAGCTCAGGGATGGTCATCTTCATCGCCGGCAGAAAGATGC
>Ga0335072_10017604_pt1 | contig 10099 bp, 12 predicted proteins | sample Lox_Sample_21_FD_206725 | JGI IMG/M metagenome (GOLD analysis project Ga0335072, IMG submission 206725) | Soil microbial communities from Loxahatchee National Wildlife Refuge, Florida, United States - Lox_Sample_2.1 | ecosystem: Environmental > Terrestrial > Soil > Wetlands | place: USA...
TTTAATGGAACAGTTCTGACCTTGGAGTATTTCGTACTACTTGGAAGAGCATAGCTTCGAAGTTTGAAATCATTTGGATGGCTGACGGGGGAGTTCATCGACAAAAGTGTTGGTCCGGTTAGTTCGGAATGTATTTCGCCCGGCAATTTCTGTGAGGTCAGCTGGGGACGGGCGACTGTCAGGATACGGTTCTTTCTCTGGATAGTTAGGGGTTATTTCACTTGAACACGATTTTTCACAGTGGAGGATGCCATTGGCTAACCTTAAAAGCTGCGGGTCTTCCCCGGTCCGATGTAGGCTTTAATAAAACAGCTTGTGACGATAATTACTGCGTGGGGGGGATCGGCTTTTGCGCTGTTTTGCGCTTTAAGTTCTGCGCTCTGTAGGAAGAAACGGACTTGCAGAAAAGTGGGGGGCAGACAAAGTCCATTTGAGGAAACAGCACTGCTCGGAAAATTAGAGTTTGATCTGATCATGGGACCACTCTCAGGGTAGAGAAGCTGAGTCACACAAATTCGCTTCGCTTCAAATAGCGTCATCTGCACAGCCTGCTCAACTCCTCTTTCCTTCAAGACTCAAGAAACGATGTCAGCGGAATCACCAGCCTTCAGTAGTATCCCCCGCCGTGCATCCATTTCCCTTCTCGAAGATTCAAATCAACCGAAGCGCGATGCAGTTGACAACGTCGGCTATTCCACATTCGTCGACCCTAAGGATGCCGAGTCCCGCGATTCCTGGGGCCAAGTACTCCAGCGCATCATCAAAGCCATCGTCAGCATCAAAGGAACTACAATGCGACCCTTCGACACAGAAGTCGCAAGTGTCTATCAAGGAACCGGCTTCGTAGTCGACCGTACTCGTGGCATCATCCTCTCAAACAGACATATGGTCCAACCAGGACCGGCTACCGCAACCGCAATCTTCGGAAACTACGAGGAAGTCACCTTGAAACAAGACTACTACGATCCTGTCCACGATTTCGGCTTTTTCCGCTACGATCCTGCGAAAATCAAATTTGCCGATGTGGAAGAAGTCGAGTTGTATCCGGAAGGCGCTAAAGTCGGTTTGGATATTAAAATTTGTGGGAATGATGCTGGTGAGAAATTGAGTATTGCGAGTTCGACACTCTCCAGACTTGATCGTCAGGCTCCTAACTATGGATATGGGTATAATGATTTCAATATCAATTATTTCCAGGCTGCGTCTGCTACTTCAGGAGGATCTTCCGGATCTCCGGTCCTTGATCTTAAAGGTCGTGCGATTGCTTTGAATGCGGGTGGTCGCACCGATTCAGCAAGTTCCTTTTTCCTTCCTCTTGAACCAGTTGTTCGTGCTTTAAAGTGTATTCAAGGAGGCTGTAAAGTTCCTCGTGGAACTTTACAAACTGAATTCACTCTTTCGTCGTACGATGAATTGCGACGTCTGGGATTACCCGAGGAAATTGAAAATCAATTCCGGAAACGTAATCCCACTGGGACTGGATTGTTGTCTATTTCAAGAGTTCTTCCGGAAGGACCGGGGTATGAAGCGGATATGGCTGGAGGGGATGTGTTAGTGGAATGTTTTGCAGAAGATTTTGGTCATCGGTTTATTGACGATTTCCATTCTTTATCGGAGATTATTGATGAGAGTGTTGGGAAACAAGTCACCGTTTCCATGTATCGGGCAGAACAAAGAAAAGATATTACTGTCATTATCCAGGATCTTTATTCAATTACGCCTAATACTTTCGTTGAAGTTGGTGGTGCTGTCCTTCATCCCCTTTCCTATCAACTTGCACGACTCTCCTTCATTCCTTGTAAGGGATTATATGCGGCATCTGCCGGCATCTTCACGGATACTGGTTCAGCAGGCGGTTTTCTCATTACGCAACTTGAAGGAAAACCTGTTGATTCGATTGCAAGTTTCCTCAAAATCTATTTGTCCATCGAGGATGGTAAGAAAGTCGAGTTCAAGTTCCGGGTACTTCGTGGATGCGACGTCCTATCTGGCATTGTTGAAATCAATCATCATTTCTATTCTTGTGCTCAATATGTTCTCAATTCATCCTGGAAACGCACAATTCTTACTCCTGATCCAAGTTTCACTAGACCTACTTTGCAACGAGCACCGACTTTGTTACTTGGTGGAACACGAGTGGAAAGTTTGAAACAGATTCTCGTTATGATTCAATGTCGAGTGCCTTATCGAGTTGACGTATCTCCGACTCTCTTTCTTAGCAGTTGACATCTAGGGACTTGGAGCTACTGGAACTCATGTTGGAGTTGGAGTCCTTGTTGCCACTCATCCGTCTCCAATGATCGTCACTTCTCGCGCTTCAGTTCCTTCCTCGATCTCCGATGTATCCGTCATCATCGGAAAACGCAGTTTGACAGCTCGTATCTTGTATTACGGTCTCGTTGCCGTTCTTACAGTTGATGCAAATCGTATTCCTGCACTCCTACAAATCCCCGATATCTCGGATACAGAATACAAAGTAGGCGATTCCATCGAAGTATTCGGTCTTAATTACGAACACCAACTTGTCCAACGAAAAACTGAAATCAGCGCAATCTCAGCAATCGTTTGCGAACGAAGTTATACTTTCTGGCGAATTAGTAATGCAGAAGGATATTCCTTGTTAGATAGTCCTAAAACTTACGGAGGAGTCCTTCTAGATCCTACAAACGATTCGCTTTTCGCTTTATGGATTGAGGTGGGCGATAATTGTTATTGGGGATTGGATTATCGGTATTATGTATTTCCTATTATTGAAGCTTTACGTGCAAAGGAAGAGGTTAGGATGTGGTCTTCTGGATGGGAGTTTGAGTATATTCATCTTGCGAGGACAATGGATTTAGGAATGCCTGAACATCATGCAACACGAATCGATACTATTGCAAAGGAAGCTGGAACTGGTGCACAGGTAGTAAGAGCTGCCTATAATTTACGCCATTCAAGTACTGGGTTTAATGTTGGAGATTTCATTCTCGAAGTCAATGAAGACGCTGTGGGACGAATGGCCGATATTCGTCATATCTTCTACGCTGAGACGGCAAGTGTCCTTGTTTTGCGAAATGGCGAGGAAAAGGAGCTCAGTGTTCAGGGAAAACAGGTCCCTTCGAAAGGCACTTCTAAAATCATTTGTTGGGCTGGAGCGCTCCTGCAACAAAGTCCTACATTGGCACTTGATCAGACGACCCTTGAGTTCACGCGTGCACTTGAGAAAGAGGGAATTGAGAATCCTGACGAGTTGGTGTATATCAGTAGTCTCTTCGAAGGAAGTCCTAGTGATCGTGTTCTGTATGCCGCTTCCTGGCTCCTGGAAATTGCAGAACATAAAGTTAGAAAGTTGGATGATGTGGTGGATATTATCAAATCACTGAAGGGAAGAGGGGAGGAAAGTGAGGAGTACATTCGAGTCAAGTTGGTTTTAGGGATGGGATATATTCAGATTGTGGGGTTAAAATTGAATCCTCAATTTTGGCCTGCGTGGACGTTAGAGAGGAAAGGGAATAAATGGATTCGCACGGAATTGGAATAACAATGTTCAACGAACTTGGATTTGGTCATGTACTAGTGGGATTTAAACGATTTGGAAAGTATAAATAAGGAAACAGGGCATCTCATCGAAATAAAGAATGAATCCACTCATTGCGCTATTAATCTTTGTGTTCTCCAGTCATTTTTCGGTTACTTGATAGAAAATATAGTTTTCGCTGGAGTTCGACTAGGCTAACTCTCCGTTGACCGATAGATAAATGCGCTGCCTTTTCGGTCTTCGGATATGTGCATCTAACTCGTGGACTCACCCACATCATCTGGGATGGGGGGAGTTATAACCTGTGTGCCCTCTTTTTCCACTGCTGGCATTAGCCACGAAATTAACAATCTTACTGTCTCTTTGACGTTGATATGCCTCTTCAAGCGCCGCCACCGTACCCTTCGAATCCGGATGGTTTTCGCCGATAATTCGCTTTTGGCTTTCTAGCGTGCTTTCAAGAAGTGTGATTGCATCGTCTAACCTTCCGAGTTCGCAAGTTCAGACTTCGCTCGCAAAGTTTTGGGGTGGTTTGGGCCCAATATTCGGGTTTGCTTCTGTGTGGCATCTTCCAGTAACTCAATCGAACGTGAGATGAGCCCAATGCCTCGATAAATAACCGCCAAGTTGGTCATCGTAAACAAAGTGTTTGGATGCTCAGGTCCAAACAACTTCACCCTTAGCTCCAACACTCTCTCCTCTAGCATCTGTGCATCCTTCAAGTTCCCCTTCTTGAAATATGTGACGGCTAGGTTTGACGTGGCGATCAAAGTGCCAGGATGATCTTGTCCAAAAAGCTGCACCCTCAGTTCCAACACCCTCTCCTGGAGCTTCTGTGCAGCCTCATTGAATTTCCCTTGATCGAGATACGTGATTGCCAGGTTCTCCATCGTAATTAATGTGCTTGGATGCTCCCGTCCAAACAGATTCTCCGACACTTCTAACACCCTCTCCTGCAGCCATTGAGCCTCTTCCCATTTCCCGCGAAGATGATATGTGGTGGCCAGGCTCCCCATGAGATACAAAGTTTCTTCGTGCTCCTGCCCGAAGAGCCTTTCCATCAGCTCCAATGTGCTCTCCTCTAATGCCTGTTCATCCTCCCATTTCCCCTGATTACCGTATGTGACTGCTAGGTTTCGCATCGCCCTCAAAGTAAGTATATGTTCCTGCCCCAGCAGATTTGTTAACCCTACCAACACCTTTTCTTGCATTCTCTGCGCATCCTCCCATTTTCCCTGATCGCGATATGCGATAGCTAGGTTTCCCATCACCCGCAGTGTGTCCGGATGCTTTTCCCCAAACAGATTTTCCATCTGCTCCACTACTCTCACCTGGAGCCGCTGTGCGTCGTGCCAGTTCCCCTGATACCACTGGGCGAGAGCCAATTCGGCAGTTAACGAAATTGTATCAAGGTCTTCGACTCCGTTTAGAGTTGTTGCAATCTCAAGCGCTTTGGTCAAAACTTCCTCACCCAACCGGTAATTTCCATCTTGCCGGAGAAAGCCGCCGATACGCCCTAAGAGCAACCTGGCGCGATCTGACGAGCTCTGACTCATGACTCCGAAGGCAACAATCACCTGTTCGAGGTAGGCACGAGCGAGCTGACGCAATTCGACAGTTTGCCATCCGCCGGATGAGTCCGGAAGGGGGAAGGCAGATTCACATTCGAATCGAATTCTGACGACGACAGATCATCTTGGATTATTGATTGTACCAATCGATGCATCGTGATACGTGGCGCGACTTCGTCATAGCGTCCGACAAGAGAAAATCGCGTCAATTCAGCGAGAGCATCGTAAAGTCTCGTTCTGTCGGCAATGATTTCATGGAGCTCTCCAGTCAACCCTTCGTTTCCGGCTTCAAGGAATTCGATCAACACTCCGTCTGGGTTCAGAAAAGCGAGGAGCTTCAGTAAGTTTGCTGCGCCTCCATTGTTCTCTTGTACTCGCTGGAATGACAGACTCCAAGTTGTCGCGAGCGATTTGGAGTACAATCGATTAGTTTTCGACCTTCGGCTGTGGTGGAACCTTCGATTCTGGCGGTAGCTTGGAAGAAATTGGAATATATCGTGCGATGCTTCCCGGATGTAAGCCGCTGCTTGCTCAATACCAAGTGGGAGACATCCTAACTCCGTGACGATTTCTTCAGCCGCTTTCATCTCTGCCTCTTTCTTTTCACCAATTGCACTCACCATGGAACGTCTGAGCAATAATTCGATGGCGTCAGAGGTATCAAGAACCGGAACTTGTAGTCCTTCTGCCGGTATATCGTCGCAATGTTCGTTTCGGGTCGTAATAAGCACATGTCGACGAGGCGCCATTTCCAAAAGATATCCCTCGGCCACAGAGATATCATCCAAATTGTCCAGTACGAACAGCAAGTTCTCTTGTGTATTCAACCAACGTATTACTCTTGCAGCACTCTCGGCCGGTTTGAGATCTGTGGTTTCTGGAACACAGTGTGTCCGGATGCCAATCTCTTGTAACGCTGTCAAGAACGAAGCTTGACTGTCTGCACTGACCCAATATACTCGATCGTACGTTTGGTTATCCCGATAATGCTGGTAGAGGTATTCCAGGGCAAGTTGTGTTTTACCGACTCCGCCAAGTCCGTACAGGGCAAGTCGATGATTATATTGGTCGGGAAGTCTTTGGCAAAGCTTGTCATATAGTCTCTTTAACAAGTCTGCTCTCCCCTTGAAGTGGGGATTTCGTTCGTACGGTACGATGCATTTCTCTTCGGCTTCAAGAGCAAGGGGTGCATTTGTGGTCTTAGTTTGTTCTGGGTGAAAGGAAGAGAGATCCTGGCGAACGCCTAGCAAATATCAGATCGAACCCCGGAAACAAGGTCTACCGTCAAGCATTAAAACAACCTCATCAACACGTTCCAGAGTCTGAATTCCCACTTCATAAGTCCGGAACCCGACCTGATGTGCAAAATTGGCAAGTTCGGAATTGAACTCGGTGACCGCATTTCGTAATTCACGGTCGACATCTTCACACTCCTGGTCCCCCGTTGCGACAGTTTTGAAGATGTTCCCTAGAAGTTAGCCAAGCGTAGAGTTTTGGTCATGATACCGAGCACTCCAAATACCCCAGGCTCACGGCTGATGTGGACAGCAAGATATGTTAAAGCTCCCGAAAGGACGTCGGTTGCTCTGTTGATGAGAGTTTCGGATTCGATTTTTGCGTCAGGAAGACCTTCGATGACTTCGAGACGACCGAGCTGTCGACAAATATAATCCATGGTTTTTTCGACCATTTCTTGTCGACCAACTTCACGATCTGCCACCTAATTTGTCAGTGTCATCATACATACTTGTTGAACGCACAGTCACGAAAAGCATTAAGCCGCCAGCAATTAACGAATAGGGATTCAGAATAGTCATCTGCGGTCATATCAGCAATTGGTAAAGGAAACAGGGACATACAGAGCCCGCACTTTTGGCGACCGTAAGGAAATTCTTGAGAAAGGGACTGGTGGCCGTAAACACTTGCGCCGCGGTATGCTTGACTTTTGACCATAGAGCGGGGTTCTCGGCAGAGACCTTCCACGGCTTCATCGCCATCTCCAAATCTTTCCGCATTTGAGAGACAGTTTGAGAAACACCATGATGATCAACGAAAGTGAATCCTTCCCAACTCCTGCGGCCGAGTTCTAGGGATTTCTGAAGCTTCTTGGCGGCTTTCTCATAACGTGCCTTTGTTCTTTCCCCATCAATCCGAGAAGAATTACTTTCATCAACGGACGGCTCCAATGTGCCAAGATTGTTGGAATGAGTGTCAGTTGTCTCTGTTGGCATCTCAGAAAGCACGTAGCTTTGTGTAGGCTCGACAGCGGGTTCAGAGGGAAGGTTAATTGGAAGTCCCGATATCACTTTGGACGAGTTTGTTTCTGAGCCGCCTTCACTGGACACGACGGTGTTATTCGGGACAGTTGACGGTTCAAAGTTCCCGAGTGAAGCTTTAGCTTTGCTACACGTCAGCAGATTTCCCAAATTTGGGCAAACGTGTTACATTCGGGGCTCTCTGGACTTTGTCGCTTTGCCGCGGAAGTGTCGGCCGGTGCCAGTGAAGGACTTGTTCGCTTTTCTGCGCTATTCCGTTGCTTCGATTTAAAGCGTCGGAGGAAGTTCGGGGACAGTCTCTTCGAAGTACCTTCCTGTTTGTTGTCGACTTGACCCATTGCCGCTACTTCAAGGGGAAGAGTTCTTTTCTTCTTTGCCGTTGAACTGAGTTTGAGGCGGACCCAGTGGTCGTTGTGTGGCAGTGAGAAAATAAGGTTCATAGATCCCGAGCCGGAACTTCAGCAGCATTCTTTTGTGCGAGAGGAGGCACAGCGCGGGTAATAATAATTTGAGTTTGCTGTTTATCTCCAACGAAAGTTAGAACCGCTTTAAAACAGACTTTCATGCGTACAAGTTAACTTCGCACAGAACCTAAATCGCAAAACATCCAGATGCAATCTATTCTCTTGGCGGCAAATCTTAACAAATTGCCCCGAATTTGTGGGGCAGGAACCTAAACCTGAGTTCCAAAGAACACTTTTCTCACCCGCTCTTCTTCCAAGGCTATGAACAACATGAAGAGTACGCCAACAACGAGCGAATTCCCTATTCACCACGACGGTTTACTCAAGTAGGAGGGCAAAGTGTATGTCGCAAGTCAACCGGATGCCACCTAAAATTACCTCCAATGCTTCATCTGACGAAATTTTTCCAACCGATCCCATCTGGAACTTCTGGATAACAGAGAACGTCTTCTTCTTTGTTAAAGAGTGGCAATCATGCATGCTCACCCATCTACAAACCATTCATCGCTCCGCCGATAACCACGAGAAGGGAGAACTCGTTCGAGGACAACATCAATTGAAGAATCGTTACCATCTCTCGTCTACGGTCTATCTCTACCCTCCGCAAGCCTCTAATTTTCATTCTGTTCCAACCATTCCAGAACGAGGCGCTACTTAAACTATGGAGTCATACCAGTGAATGTGTTGTTCAGATGGACCGTCGACCTATCCTCGTCTCACATGTACCTCCATGAGCACAACATCGTCACCGCCTGTGAGATTAAGCCGGAAAAGATTCTCGTTGATGAGACCATGCTGTACGTCCGAGCCACCAACTTTGATCTACCTGGACATGCGAACGTCGGCCTTTCAGCACGTCAAAGGCGGATACTCTTCATCAGAGTTCATCCCGACGAACGTTGTAACGGACCATGTCAGAGTCGCCCCGTTGTCCAAGAGATATCAGACACGGCTCGTTCCTTCAGCGAAGCATCGGACTTCGAAAAGCCTTCAAGAAGCTCCCATGTTGCCATCTCGATGGTGTAAGCAAATACGAGGATGCATCGATCAAGAGCTTGACCAGGAAACTAGATGCCTTGAGCATCAGGGGGCCAGTGGCCGAGGGCAGAACAGAATCCATGGAGGAGGGCTTTCGAAAGCTGTTGGGAAGAGGGGTGAAAGGGGCACTAGCAAAATAATTTCTGCATAGGGATACCAGCATTAGTTATATAGAATTATTATAACGTGGCAGAAAGAGATACATTCCCAGCACTACCTCCTTGCCTCGCGACTACGACAATGCTAGCTTTGCTTCTTCATCGACAATGTCGAAGAGACCGGGACCGATATGGTGCAACTCATAGACGACACCTCGCGTGACCTTAATTTTCCTTCTCCTCAACAACTTTGCGCCATCCATCAATTGATCATAAAGACCGTGGAAAAACTTTGAATGGTAACCTTTATTTTCGGGGTCACCTTGGATATTCTCAACAAACCTGTCAATCTTATCGGCGATTTGGAATGCAAAATCAACGAGCATGGTGTAAGAAGCGAGCAATTCGGAATCGGATGTTTGGGATTGAGATTGGAAACGAGTTGATCGATGCATTCCTGAATTGGGGAGTTTGCAATTTCTTCGCAATCGTGGATTTCGTCAAATTCGTCTGCTACATTCGGGTTCGTCGGTGAACATGCTGCGGAGAGGGTCGCCGAGGTAGCGGTACCGAAATTCGCGCCATGCAAAGTGGAATTTGGTCTTGATTGCAGAGTAATCGAGGCCAGTGGTGTTGGGTTGCGTGGTGGGTTTCTCGGCATTGACGCGTCGCATCTCTGCTTGCAATTTCTGATCCTCTCGCAGGTCGTGTTTGGTGACGTACATACATTCTCCAGACGATACAAAGAACAGTTGGCGATAGAACTTGATTATGGGTGAGGGGACGAGGGAATGATTCGATGAGTAGAGTTTGCAGAGGGCAAGTGAAAGGTGGAGCGGCGCGTCTTCCCTGGGGGCCCCACTTCAATTAATGAGACTCAATAAAGTTTAAACCTAACCCGCGAAGTCTCTGCACTGATCCCCAGACGTGGAATCTTCGAACCTAGACAACGGCGCGCCGAACAATTCGTGAACCTTCCACTTCAAGTTGGTCAAGACTAAAGAAAAGAACCCAGAACTCTGCGACCATGTACAGTAGTAATCCGATTTGCCCTGCACTTGAAGCCAAGACTCGGAACCTCGGGAATCCGTTCAGCTGCACCCCCACCGTCCCACCCGAAACTCTAATGTCC
>Ga0335072_10017605_pt1 | contig 10099 bp, 6 predicted proteins | sample Lox_Sample_21_FD_206725 | JGI IMG/M metagenome (GOLD analysis project Ga0335072, IMG submission 206725) | Soil microbial communities from Loxahatchee National Wildlife Refuge, Florida, United States - Lox_Sample_2.1 | ecosystem: Environmental > Terrestrial > Soil > Wetlands | place: USA: Florida...
CCTCCCTCTGCTGCGCGAGATATCGGCGTCCGTCCACCTCCCTCCTTGGAGTCCGGGTCGACTCTGCCCGTGGCCAGCAACAGCTTTACTACCGCCTCGTGCCCTCCCTCTGCTGCGCGAGATATCGGCGTCCGTCCACCTCCCTCCTTAGAGTCCGGGTCGACTCTGCCCGTGGCCAGCAACAGCTTTACTACCGCCTCGTGCCCTTCCTCTGCTGCGCGAGATATCGGCGTCCGTCCACTCCCCTCCCTGGAATCCGGGTCGACTCTGCCCGTGGCCAGCAACAGCTTTACTACCGCCTCGTGACCACTCCTTGCGGCGTGCGATAGTAGCGTCTGTCCACCTTTATCCTTTGAGTCTACCTGGATGTCGCTTCGGGTAAGCAGCAGCTTTACTGCCGACTCGTGCCCACCCCTCACTGCGTGCGATAGCGGCGTCTGTCCATCTTTATCCTTCGAGTCCGCCTGGACATCGCTTCGGGTGAGCAGTAGCTCTACTGCTAACTCGTGCCCACCCCTTGCTGCGTGCGATAGCGGCGTCCGTCCGTATCTATCCTTTGAGTCTACCTGGATGTCGCTTCGGGTAAGCAGCAGCTTTACTACTGCCTCACGTCCTCCCCTTGCTGCGTGCGACAGCGGTGTCCGTCCATCTGCATCCTCCGAGTCCGCCTGGATGTCGATTCTGGTCAGCAACAACTTTACTACTGCCTCGTGCCCTCCCCCTGCTGCGTGTGACAGTGGTGTCCGTCCATGTACATCCTTAGAGTTGGCCTCTGCGTTGCTTCGGGTAAGCAGCAGCTTTACTACCGCCTCGTGCCCACTCCTTGCGGCGTGCGATAGCGGCGTCTGTCCATCTTTATCCTTGGCGTCTGCCTGAATGTCGCTTCGGGTAAGCAGCAGATTTACTACCGCCCCGTGTCCTCCACTTGCTGCGTGGGACAGCGGCGTCCATCCACCATTATCTTTCGAGTCGACCTCTGCGTCGCATCGGGCTAGCAGCAACTTAAACACCTCCTTGTTCCCATTCGCCGCTGCGCACAACAGTGGCGTTCGTCCCTTGTCGTCCTTAGAATTCGGTTGAGCTCCGTTCTCGAGTAGCAGCTTGACTACCGTTTCGTGCGCTCCCTCTGCCGCGCGCAATAGCGGCGTGCATCCCTCGCCATCTGTCAAATCAGCCTTGAGCCCGCTTCCGGTAAGCAAGACCTTTACAATGGCCTCAAGCCCTCTCCCCGCCGCGAACGACAGGGGCGTCTCTCCCTCAAGGCCCTCCCCTAGTAGGATCATACTCTCAAGCCACGTTCCTGCCCCAGTGCTGTACCGCGGAGACCGATAGTTGATCTCTACCGCGCTGATAAGGCATTTGCTCCCAAGAATTAATCGAATTTGCTTCTTAATCGCAACGTATATATGCCGCCCACCATCTAGTTGCTTCGTGATTCGGTCTGCCTCATCTCCCCGCTGGTTGGGAACGATCACGCCCTGAGACGACACTGAGTCTGACTTGGAGTTGGTGATGACATTTGCCGAAAGAACCCCTCCGCATTGCTTCAGTAATATCTGAAACCAAAATCCGTCTTTGCACACAATCATCAATCGGCCAAAAGTGCCATCGGAAATAGGCACTGCAGTGGTCACCATCCCACCAAACAGCTTCCACTTTGAGTGAAGATGAATACTTCCTGGAGCGAACCTATATTCTTCTGTCTCTGATAGCTTAACCACACATTTTCCCAGATCTTTCGTTTTCCTCACACTTCTCAGACGCTCTTGTCGGACGTATATTTGCCGCACAGGGGATAGTAACGGGTTAAAATCTTTTAGGTCAACCAGTTCGATTTTTTCATTGTGGACCCTTTCGAAATGCTCCATTGTCAGTGACAAATCACTCAGGTAAATTGCACACAACAGATCCTCTCTTCCAGTCTCTATGCAAGGGAGTATAGCGAGCCCTAATCCCCGGTAACTCATACCCATGAAATGGAGTGCTAATTGGATCCCTTTATTGCTGACGGTTAACGGGCTGTTAACGGTATTGAAGGGATCAAATGGAACGATATCCCTGGAATTGGCGAAGGCAGCTGGGGAGGTTGCCAGAAGCCCACCATGATTCTCCGTAGACCTCCATGCGAAAATGCTGTGGTCATCCGAGACCTTCATGATTTCTTCCTGCAGCCTAACGAAAGCCTTTTCCCCTTCCCCATAGAGCAGCGGCATGTTGATGCCAAATATGCCCATTAAGCAATACGCACGATCTTCAACCCTCGTTGCTTCTCTCCTCGCCGCCCATGACATTCTTTGCGCGATACTAGCACGTTCAAGGTCGTCTCCTAAGAGGATACCGACAGGTATACCGGTGATCTTGGATATAACCTGTTGCAGGCTTGACTTGGTCCCAATCTCTTGCCATTCCTTATTAAGGAATATTACTGTTGATGGAGCAATAAGCTCTTGAAGCGTCCATCCTCTAGTAAACCACCTGCTCGTTGAGAATTCGGAGTCTACGTAATCGGTCACATTCCTAAAAGTCTCAGATGGAACGTCAGCCAAATAGGCGTAGCACACTTCTGCTTGTTGGTACCAACGATACATGGAGTTAATGGCCTCGGAGAGCTCTGCACTACTTGACTTGTCAATGCAGCAAGTGTCGATCCAAACATATTCGAAACCGTCGGCCGCAGCCGTTGAGCAACTTTTTTTGACCTTTTCATATCCCCTTTTTTTGGCGGCGTGAGTTCCTACTATGTCCTGGAAGGTCACTTCCCCTTCACCCCACTTATGTGAAAGGATAGCGTAAGACGGGATATCGTTGTCTCCAAATTGTCTAATCTCGGCCGAATCTGTCTTGAGCAGCCGCATTGTAGGGTTTGGTACAGGTTTCCTCTTTGACACATGCGTTGTGCCGCGAAGGGTTAGCTTGGCCAAAAACTACTGGGATCAGCGGCGGAGGAGGTGGAAGAGGAGAAGGAATACATCGTGCGAAACAACCACTTGAATCGCTACTTTTTGAACTGTTGTCTTACCCCGCGCACGTGACTACAAAGCCCAACATCTGTCAGACTTAGGTCACGTGCACTAATCGCAAGCTCCGGCTTGCGATTAGAATCTGGTGGTCAAGAAGATGCTGTATTGCTTGTCCCTTCTATCTAGGTAGTAGATGATTCCTTTAGTAGTCTACAAACCTGTGTCTCCCCGAGTCACTGTCTCTAGGCATCTCTAGGCACACCTAGGCGCCTCCAGACACACCTAGCCACCAGTGTGACAATATCACTTACGTACGTTTCCCACCGGGAAGTGGCGTGAAGTCACGCTACTCCGCTCTCCTTTCACTCCTTTCACTCTCTTTCACCCCCTTCATCTTCTTCCACCCCTTCATCTTCTTCTCCCCTTACACCCTCTTTAGTCCCTTCGTCCTCTCTGCTCCCTTCGTGCCCTCCGTTTCTTTTGGTAACATTATCACTAATGGCACCCCGAGCTCTGCTGTCGTCGCTTTCAGTAACGGGCAAATCAACTATATGGCTGACTTCGACTTCTCCTGTCCCTTCCACGACTTCGCTAAGCAGCCTAACGAAATCGCCGACCTGGGCAGGACTTGCTTCCACCATGGCCATCCCTTCCCTCTCAATTCGACGTATTACTTCGACATTTCTTAATGTCTTCAATACCTTTGTACTTTTCGCATTCCACAGAATATCCTTTCTGAAATCCCATATCGAACGGCGCTCCCCGGAGATAACCTTTCAACCAATTTGGCAGCAAATTCGACCAATGGGTACGACGACAATTTGGCTATGACGATTCTACAGACCAGACGCCAGACTATAACGGCCCAGCAGCACATGATCACCACCGACTGTAAGACAAGGCAGGCGACAAAAAGCCTCGAATCGAGGATGATCTTGTAGTAAGGACAGCAAAGCGAAGCAGAGATTTCGAATTCATCTGGAAGAGGTTCAAGACGTGGATCTCCAAAGTTGTTGCGGCTGAATTCCCAGAGCGGCAATTGACTCGCTTCGGAGCCTGAGTAAGTACCCTGTCATGGCGGTAGCGGATTTCTCCGTCACGCAAATCCGAAAACCGTAACTGTTCGGAAACTGGGAACATAGATCGAAGTGTGGGACTTCCTCAAGATTGATTGGCGATGCCTATGTTCATGGGGTTACGCAGGGAAAGGAACTGGACCACCTGGATGATCTAATTACGGACATTGCATTAATGTAGCTGCTCACGATCTGCTCAATTGTACACGAGCCGGCGTATTCGGAGTTACATTGTACCTTTGCAGTATCGCTGTCGACCAGGGTTTGATGATGGATTGTATGATCTCGTTGAACGTGACGTTGGGAACACTATATTGCAGTGACAAAAGCTTCTCCATCAAGAGCTTTAGTCAACCAGCGGACATTGAAAAAAGTTTACCTGTTGAGGCACGCTATTCGGTTTAGCAACCCTGTGACCCGTCCTCACCGCCCGCCGCGTCCGGTATGGCGTCAGAGCTGGCCCCATCTGCCAACCCGTTTGTCCCCGCCGCTTTTTCAACAGCTCTCTGCATCCTCCCTTTTTTCCGTTCGCTCTCCTGCACGGCCATCGTGCATCAGGCCTAAGCGAGCTCTACCTTTCATTGCTAACCCCTAGACCCCACAGAAAGATACGACGAGGCTAGTGAGAAAAATGCTTCGTCGCGACTGCTAGCTCCTATTCGCTCTTCCGGGCAGCATTGTCTCATCATCCATACGACCGTGGGTCTGCACTTGACAATGACTTCAATGTAGTGCCCGGCTTTCCAGGTCCCCGATGGCTTGTTCACGCGACGGCCTTAGATCGAGTACCACCTCTACCTTCCTTCGAGCCTGCCGAAAGAAAGCATCCCACCTCCCTACATCTCCACTATGGCCCGACAATGCCGCGTTAGCACCATACTGGCTCCCTCACCAACACCACGTCCTCATACCGACCTCCAACCACGGCTGGTCTTGTGGGGCGAAAGGGGGGTTGAGACCGGCGCATATTGCGCTCCGACAAGGCCAATGGAGAAAATGCCGCACGTCCAGCCCCGCTCCTTACTCAGGAACAGAACGCTGGAGCAGGCTCAAAATAGCCACTGACGTGGCCGGCAACGTCGATTCGTTATTGCCAAGTTGACCGCATGTCGTTAGAGCCAGAGAAAAGCAACAGTCCACCATCCTCCTTGCAGAAGTCACCCACACACGGCGCCGATGACCCTACAATGACCTTCACAGCGGCCACACCTGGCGGCAAGTGACACAGCCACGTCCCAGCACGGAAGTGCTCTGAGTAGGCCATCCTCCTAACAAGAAGCGAAGTGTGATTGCTGACAATGTATGCAGATATCGGTATCATGGCGGAATTCATTTGCGATAGGCAGAATAATCAGTGCAAGGCGAGTGCGGATACGGCCAATGCTTGCAGGGTGGTGCAGGCGCAGGTAGATGGGCAGAGGGCTGCGAGCGTGGCAAATACGTTCAACAATGCGCTGAGTGCAAGATCCGGCTTTCCGCTCCATTACATCGCATCTGCAATAATGACATCTGCCGCCTTCTCACTGATCATATAGACTGAGGCTGCAATGTAGAAGCCTGGGATCTTGGCGAAAGCTGACGCATCAACTACTCTTAACCCACTAACGCCTCTAACCTTGAAGTTTCCATCCAACACCGCATTTGTGTCATTGTCCGCACCGATAGGGCATGTACAACTCGCATGATGGCCCCAAGCTTCTCGCTGGATAAATGCTTTCAGCTGTTCCTCGCTCTTTACATTCGGTCCTGGCCATATTTCTACAAATTGCCCGTCGGTTTGGCCCAAACTGCCAAAGACCTCGCGGGAATATTCCATGCCTTCATACACTGCCTGGAGATCTTCATCGCCACCAGGCCCGGCAAAGTTCCTGAAGTTGATTTGGGGCACGTCCCTTGGATCAGCAGAGCGCAATGTCACGGATCCAGCGTTGTTCCGACTGTGTGCTTTCAAGGTCACCCATGTCCAGATTTGTGCTGCGTCAGGGTAAGGCTTAGAGTAGCCAGGATAGTAACCGGAAAAATAGCCAGTACGGCCACTAACAAAAACGTCAGGATCGTCGCCTTCTGCAGCAGCAGAGGACTTTATCACATTGGCGATGAAGCGGCCGTTTGTACCATAAATCCCCGAGTTTGAAGGGCTTGTTTGCCATTGCTTAAAGCAAGGGTCGTTGTCCGTCATAAGGAAGGTGCAAGAGCTAGCACCGGTGAAATTGATGCCACTCTTTCCAATGACGGTTGCTTCGTATCGATCCTGAAGGTTGTTGCCAACCCCTGGTAGATTGACGACAGTGGGGATGTTGAACCTTGCAAGTTCAGCCTGGGGGCCAATACCGCTAAGCTTGAGGAGCTGAGGCGTGTTGAATACACCCGCAGAAAGAATCACTTCGCGGGTCGCGTTAATGCTTCCAGCTCCAGTTGGTAAGGCGTTTACTGCGCGGGGATCTGCACGGTAAAGACTTTGGCCCTCAAGAAAGTCGACGCCGACTGCTTTTGGTGTGGTCGTATCATGTGTAAAGCGTACACGGGTCACCAAGGTATTCAAGCGAATATCCAGATGGTACTTCCGTGAGCCATCTTCGTTCACCGCATTCGCCGTATTGAGAAGGAACTCGCGAGGGCCGCTGCGCACAGAGTCATTAACCGCCATAGGTATCCGGTAGAGACCGGTGGTCGAGTCGCGATTTGGATCGTCACTGTTAAGGTCGCGGAGTAGGACTTGTCCCAAGGCTCCAACGGTATTCCAAAAGCAAGTAACAAGGGCTTCACAAGCTGCAGCTCCTGCAGCAAATATCAGTGATAGAACCTGCGGATCCCCGATGGTGAGCCCTAAATCAATAAGGCTGGTCCCTAGATACCCATTGTAGCCGTGCCCTGTTGTGTTGCTTAATTCGTAGTGGTTTGACTCCAAACGTTCGAAGTATTTCCTCATATTAGAAGAAGCCCAGGAGTTGTCGCCCGTAATAGTTGCAAGGTTGTTCCAGTCGCTGTCATGAGGTAAGATAGTGATCATAGCATTATGCGCCGCGCAGCCACCTAGCGTTCCTGCGCGGGGATATAAGATGCCGAGCGGGGTCGAGCCTGCAGGCGGACTATCTCCGACGTAAAACCCTCCGCTACTGGTGTTCCAAGTCATTTTGGAATCCTCCAGTTGCAGGGTTGTGTTGTCATGGTGACTGACAAAGTAATCCCACTGCATGGGCTCATATTCTGTTGATTGCGCTTGGAAGTAAGGGATCTGCTGCACAAGTGCATCTCCTTGATCATCTCCGGCTTCGATCAAAAGAACTGTAAAGCCGGCAATGGCCAGTCTTGCGGCAAGAGGGCTACCTCCAGGACCCGACCCCACGACAATGTACTCGTAGCTATCCAACCATGTAGTGTCCGTTGCATTGGCTTGATCGCTCTCCCCCCGTTCCTCGAATTTTGGCACAGCTCTGAATGCACAAATTAGCAAATCTTTCCAACTCGCGCCAGCCACACAAAATCTGGTGGAGATCAAAGACGTACACAGCCAAAACTGCTGTGAAAAGCGCGAGCAACGTCATAGAACGTTTTACCAGCATAACGAATGTTTTGAATGCACACAACACCGGAATTATCAACGTAGAAATGCAGAGTTATACGGCGATATGTATTCAACGGCGCTGGTAAGCTCACGTGAAAACAGACAGTCCCAGATCCCTGTTACAAGGGTACGGTTCCACGCCAATCCTGCAGGAAGATTAGACTTCAAAGCAGTGCAAGGCCCCATGCACTCCTACGGGAGCCGTAGGATTCATTTCAAGTAGATAAATAGTAGCCCTTCGCCCGTAGATAATCGAGCAACCCATGGCAACAGTAAACTTCCTTGATCCCCATTGAAGGGTTCGTGTGAGAACTTTAGATTGAAATGCCTGTCCTGGCGCCGATTCTTGGCTAAATACGATTTACCACTGCCTCTGTCCAGAGACGTACCCAATAAAATGGAGGGATATCCTGCCTATCAGGTCGCACGTAACTCGAGTAATAGCCGCGCCACACGCAGCTGTATCCTGTATGCATTGAACATCCTACGGTCGCTTTCTTCAGTCGTTAGTCGTGAAATATCTTTGGAAGAATTGTCCCTTCGTGGTCCCCATTGCACCACAAGCTTTGACAGCGTTCAATTGCCCCTCTTCAGAGCCCGACCGTTGATGCGCTTCACGCTGACCCTAACAGCCTTGCCTGCACCTCGACCGAGCTCGAGCCTCCGTCGAAAGACTCCACAGCTCTCATAGCCGAACGGTGCGACATGTCTCAGAAGATTCTAGAGACATCAGCAGTCCCCTTGAGAACGTGCGACGTGAGGAGCACAGTCACGGCGAGGACAGTAATCCTCCCTCTCATTTTTGTTGACGCTAGTCCGAAACTGGCAGAGCTTAGGTGAGGATGACAACGGGAGGACTCACAATGTAACCCGGCATGACTTCGGCTTCTGCAGATGGACAACCTGCAGAGAGCCGACCAGACCGAGACTATCCTCAACGCCAACGGTTTCGACGAGGTTCCTCCTGAATCTTCCGAACAGACTCTCTCTCTCTCTCTCTAGTGGCCGCTTCCTTTGCTTCTAGAAGTCCAGGGAGTCGGTTGGAACATTTATGTGGATAATGTTGAGCGTTGGGAATGCTTTAGATCCCATGCTTAGTCGTCTAAACTTTACCTGAACTCCGACTTTCATCCGAAACTTCCATTTTACTTTACATAAGCGTCTTGAAAAGAGCAGCTATACGCATGAAATTGTGACGCTGAGTCCTTAACCATTGCGGCATTATAATTCACACCCTGTTGTTCGGTGAAAAGTGATACATACGTGGACCGCAAACAATGTTACATAGGCTTTCTTTTGATTACTTGCCCCATCATTTGGAATGCCGATGCCAGACTTGATTACTGACCAGTCTGATAGCTTAACAACCTTAGTGCCATATTCTGCTCGCGAGCATAGGAGTTGAGCATGATTGGTCTCGGAAATGGTGTTCGTTTCCTTCGCGCGACCTTTCTTGTGTAGCTTGAGGTACTTACAGTTTTGCTCCTTATGGCCGCTTCCAGGTACCATTCGCCGTCACCACCCGGGACAGCTTTCAGTGGTATTGCCGAGCCTGTGAGGCCTTTTTCCAATTATCCCACCCTAGCATGCCCTACAGATGTCTCTTCGATTTCATGATAAGGTCAGGGATACCCCTAACCTTGTAATCACTCTTGACAGCATTGTGAGACAAGCGGTCGTATAGTTGAGACCTTTTCGGACGGCTTATACAGGAAGTTGTTTCAAGAAGAAAACCTTGCCTTACACCCGTTACTGACGCCGGTGGGCTGCCCACTGACGCTTTTCGAGGGTTGGATATTTGAAGCAGTCTCCAGTTCACTTCTTTCACATCTTCAAGCAAGAGAGCATCTACCATGTCCATCAAGACTAAGGGATATGTCGAAGGTCATGATGGCCTACCAGACTACCTTTCTAGCGAATTCATGAGTGGCACAAGACTAACCCGAGAACAATGTGGTCACCTTCATCCCTTCTACAATCTGGCTTCCTAACTTGACGGTGAATGGCCTCTCATAGGCTTTCATCAGCCTGACCAGGAATGGCTTGATGCGTACAGATACCAAGTCGCGACCATGGCTTATGCGGCGGGGATTGCACATTACCATCGGCTGCCGGCCATGAGGTCCGTATTAAGCCGTTGATGAAAGCTCTGATTACGGAAATGCTGAAGGGGGAGGTCTGGGGACACTGGTACTTAACGAGTCAGCCTGGAGCTTTTGTTGATCCTGACCTGAAAAAGCTGAGGAAGCCATGGGTTGATCCCGTTTGTAGGGGAAACATTATGGCATGTGCAAGATTCATGTTCTATCGGCGTTTGTCTCCGCTGACCAATGTTAGTACTCTGGGCACCTACTTCTGGTGATTTCGCTCTATTCAATGCTATTTGATGATGGTAGCTAAGGCGAAAAGGACAGCTTGACCTTCAATTGGAATCCAATCTTCTGGGGATTTGGGCCTGAAAGGTATTCGTACGACCGTACCACCCTGTAGGAAACCAT
>Ga0335072_10017606_pt1 | contig 10099 bp, 7 predicted proteins | sample Lox_Sample_21_FD_206725 | JGI IMG/M metagenome (GOLD analysis project Ga0335072, IMG submission 206725) | Soil microbial communities from Loxahatchee National Wildlife Refuge, Florida, United States - Lox_Sample_2.1 | ecosystem: Environmental > Terrestrial > Soil > Wetlands | place: USA: Florida...
GCATGAGACGGTGCTCTGCGTCGCCAATCTGAGCCGGTTTGCCCAACCGGCTTCGCTCGATCTGTCAGATTATGCGGGTCAGGAGCCGATCGAGATGCTGGGGTATGTTCCCTTTCCAATCATCTCGAAGGAGTCCTACGACCTGAGCCTGGCGCCTTACTCATTTCTGTGGCTCGAGATCCAACCCCCCAGCGTCCATCCCGAACCGCAACTCGAATCGGAAGAGGAACTGATCGCGCAACAGACCGCCGGCCATAGTGCCGCGGTGGAGCTGACCGCGCATGGCTGGGCCGGTTTGATGGCGGGTCGAGGAGTCGCCCTGCTGGAATCCGCGTTGCCGGCGTGGCTGGCTCAGCAGCGCTGGTTTGGCGCCAAGTCCCGCAAGATTCAATCGGTGCGGCTGGTGGAGTGGGCAGAGCTGCCGGCGAACGATGCAGCGCCGCAGGCAGAGGCCGAGCACGGAGCGGCGGCATTCTGCTTTGTCGAGGTGACATACAACGACGGGCCGACCGACCTATATCAGGTGCCTCTCGCGTTCAGCGCCGGGGATGCCGCGGAGGATCTGGCGATCGATCAGCCAAAGAGCATCGTGGCCACATTTGTCAGTGCTTCAGGATCGGTCGTGATTCATGATGCCACCGCGCTTGAAGCATTTCGGCGTTCGCTGCTGATGATGATCGAAAAGAACGGCACTCTCGCGCTCTCGGCGATTCGTCCGCTTGCGGCGGCCGCCGGCGAGGCGAATCCCCCTTCGGCGGTCGCCGACCACGCGGGACCGGTTGCCCCTGTGGCAATCGATGTGCAGCCGGGAGGGGCTGCGGGAGGGCCGCGCAGCGATGCCGAGACCGTCGCGATTGCCAGCGCGGGAAGCAAGGACCCGCGAGAATCTCCTCTCGCCGGCGAACCGCGAAAGCTCGACGCGCATTTATTGGCAGCAGCAGCCGGGCAGAGAATGGGCGAGGACGCGATTCGCAGACTTTCCTCAAGCCTGGGCTCGGCGGAACAGTCGAATACATCCGTGCTCTACGGCCGGGATTTGATTCTCAAGCTGTTCCGCAGGCTTCAGCCGGGCGAGAATCCCGACGTGGAGATTGGCCGGTTCCTGACCGAGACGGCTCACTTCTCCCACATCGCTCCGTTCCGCGGAGAGATTTCGCTGATCCGAAACGGCCAAGGAAAGACCACGGTCGCCATGCTGCAGGGCCTGGTAGAGAACGTGGGAGATGGTTGGAACTGGCTCCTCGATCGCCTTGCGGAATTCTTTCCCTCGGTGGCCGGACATGGCAGTCCCGCGGAGGTACCGGCCGCAAGTTTTCTCAGCGACCACGAGGCAGGCAGCGATGCCGATGGGCTCGCCGGTCCGGCGGTGACGGCGGCGAAACTGCTTGGCCGGCGAACGGCGGAAATGCACCTTGCCCTCGCGTCTCCCACCACTAATCCAGCTTTTGCGGCGGAGCCCCTTTCTTCAGAAGAGCTGATGCGCGATGCGCGCCGCATCGATGTGCAGGTTACTTCGACGCTCGGCGCCTTGAAACTGAAGCTTTCCGGGCTGAGCGACCAGATCGCCGACCAGGCTGCCCTGCTGCTTTCGCAGCGGATCAACCTGTTCAAGCGAGCCAACGCAATTACGGGTTCCCATGTGGCGGGCCAATGCATCCGCATCCATGGCGACTACCATCTTGGGCAGACGTTGCGGGTCGAAGCATCGAAGATGCCGGGACTCGAAGCATCGGGTGACTTCATACTTCTCGATTTTGAGGGTGAACCGGCGCGGCCCTTCACAGAACGGCGCCAGAAACAGTCGCCGCTGAAGGATGTTGCCGGTATGCTGCGCTCGTTCTCCTATGCGGCGCACGCGGGCCTGGAGAGATTTGCGCCCGTTGCGACCGAAGCAGGGCACCCTCAGCGGGCTGAGAGCCTGACGGCATGGGCCACATTCTGGGAGAACTCGGTTTCCACGGCGTTTCTCAACTCGTATCAGAAGACGATGGCAGCCAATCCTGCGCTGCTGCCGTCGCCGATCCAGTCGCAGGCAATGCTGGCGGCCTATATGCTGGAGAAGGCGCTCTACGAGCTGCTGTATGAACTGAACAACCGGCCCGACTGGCTGCATATCCCGCTGGCCGGAATTCTTGCCCTGTAGAAGATTGTTTCTACAAGCTACGGATTGATTGATCGTAGTGAATGAAGTGGTGAGCTTCAGCATGGTGACGTCAGACCCCATCCCCGGCCAAACAGCTTCCACCGTGAGCGTTCGCCCGGACCTTCTCGTCAAGCTTGCCAGCATGCCCTCCAGCCAATTTGAGCAGGTTGTTGCCAATCTCACGTCTTCGTTTCCGGCGGAGGGGCTGGTGGTCGCAACGCCAGATGCCGTTCCTCCCGGCTCGCACGGTCCCATCGGGATCGAGACAGTTCCCTCGGCAAATCCGTCGTGGACCCTGACCGCTCAGGATTTCGTCGCCGCGCATCAATTGGCCGTGAAGAACGAGGCCCGGGGAATCCTGATTCTGGGCGGTGAAGCCGGCTCGCTGGGCGCCCATGTGCTGCGGGATTTGGCGAATGCGGTTCTGGCAGAGGAAATGGATCTGGCTGTTCCGCATTATGACCTGCCGCCGAATGCCGGCATGGTCAACTCCGCGATTCTCTATCCGCTCACGCGGGCGTTGTTTGCGTCCAGGACCCGATTTCCCCTGGCGATTGACCTCGGCCTTTCGATGCGCATGGCCCAGCGCCTTGCCGTTGCGGCGCAGCGCTTCACCGCCGCGAATAACCCCGAGGCGCCGATCTGGCCGATCAATGAAGCGATGGTTGCGGGTTTCTCGGTTGGGGAGTGCGCGGCAGGCACGCGCGTCCTGCCGCAACCGGCAGAACCCGATCTGAATACCATTCTTCCGTTCGTGACCGGTTCACTCTTCAGCGACATCGAGGCGAAGGCGGCGTTCTGGCAACGGACGCGGCAGCTTCCACCTCTGCGCCATCCGAACGGAGTTGCGCGTTCTGCCCCGGCGGATGCGGGAGCCGATGTGAACCAGATGCTGCAGGGCTTCCGGCTGGCGTATACCAACCTGCTCGAGATCTGGTCGCTGGTTCTGCCGCCTAATTCCCTGATAGGACTGAAGCGCCTTTACCGTACTGATGCGGCCGCGTTTCGCATGCCCGAGGATTTGTGGGCGCGCGTCGTATACGACTTCGTGCTCGGCTATCGCCTGCGGACCATCAACCGGGGGCATCTGCTCGGCGCGATGATTCCGCTTTACCTTGCCTGGGTCGCGGGCCATATCAACGTGATTGCGTCGGGCATCGATCCAGAGAGCCACGTGGAGGCAACCGCCGCGGCATTCGAAGCTGAAAAGCCCTATGCCCTTTCGCGGTGGCGCTGGCCCGACAGGTTCAATCCATGAGGAACCGATTCAACTCGCAACAGGTGCTTCGCCGGACCGCGATCGCAGATACGGCTCCGGCGGCAAAGCACACGAAGGAGTGAGTGATATGCAGCTAACCTTTGCCGCTCTTTTGCCGGCGGAACCCATGCAGGCCGTTCAGCCCCTCGTGGCGGATGGCGGCACGATCTGGCACCACATGTCGCAGGCGCTGAACCAGTCACTTTACCGGGTGCTGTCGCTGCTGATCGCGATTCTGCCGGGGATTCTTGCCTTCGTTGTGGCGCTGGTGTTGTTCACGATCATCGGGATGGTTTTGTCGGCGGCGATGCGCCGCGGCCTGACCTGGGCTAAATTTGATGATCGGATCGCACGTGGACGCGGACGGGCCGAGTGGACGCCCTCGACGGCTCCGACCGCGCTGGTGGCGCGGGCCTCGTTCTGGGGGTGCGTCCTGCTCGGCCTGATTATTGGCGTCTCGGCTTTCGACACGTCGTTTTCGACGGCTGCCACGCTTCCCATCTCGCTTCTGCCTTACCTGACCCACGCGGTGGGCGCCACGCTGCTGCTGATTGCCGGAACGCTGATCGCGCGCTTCCTGGCGCGCTCGGTGCTGATTGGGGCTGTGAACGCCCAACTGCAGTACGCGCGCTTCCTGTCGCTGGGCATCAAGTGGCTGGTTCTGGTGCTGACGGCAGCCATGGTGCTCGATCATCTTGAAATCAGCACCGGGATCGTTGAGATGGCATTCGGAATCCTGTTCGGCGGCATCGTTCTCACGCTTTCTCTTGCCATCGGGCTCGGTTCGCGCGACCTGGTGAGCCGGTCGCTTGAAAGCCGGATGGACCGAAACCACGAGACCCCTGAGGAACCGGCGGCCGCCGGAGCGAGCGAATCGATCCGGCATTTCTGAGCGGGTTGCGGGAGTGCGACGGTCGAGGCCTTTCACTTGCCGTCGTGAAACTGGGTGACGATTTTTTCTGTCACGGTGCGCTGCAGCACGGGTGAAGAAAGCACGGTTGCCGTGGATGTGGTGCCATAGTGGCCGAGCTTGTCGAGGAAACGCTCCAGGTGCTCGACCGAAACCACGCGCGCCTTGACGATGAACGAGTCGGAGCCGGTGACCCGGTGACATTCGAGCACTTCCTCCCACATCTTCACCTGCTGCTGAAAGGTGCGCACCAGTGCCTCAGGGCCGGCCATCGAGAGGCGAACGAAGATCAGGATAGGAAGGCCGAGGCGTTCGAGGTCGATGTCGGCATGAAAGCCACGAACGACTCCCAGTTTCTCAAGCCGGTGCACGCGTTCGGCCACTGCGGGAGTGGTGAGCCCAACACGGCGTCCAAGTTCAGCCCAGGAAATGCGCGCATTCTGTTGCAGCTCTTCGACGATCCGCCATGCGATGCGATCGAGGTCGGCGGGCTCATAGGGGCGACTGAACCGGCTTGTGGACATGGGACCGCACTCCTTTGATTGAAAGGACAATAGCACCGCTTTCTTAAGAATGTAAACCGCCTGTGCCCATGCTCCTTTTGAACAGGGTTGTCAGGCGAAGGAATGGAGTGCGATACTGCCCGACGATAAAGCTTCCCGGAGCTTCCCCACAATGAGTCGAACGAAAGAGCAATTCACCTACCAGTCCGGATTCGGCAACGAGTTTGCCACTGAAGCAAAGGCCGGCGCCCTGCCGCACGGCCAGAACGCTCCGCAACATGCGCCGCTCGGTCTCTATACGGAACAGATCAGCGGCACCGCCTTTACGACGCCTCGTGTTCTCAATCGCCGCACGTGGAGCTATCGCATCCGGCCGTCGGTGATGCACGAGCCCTATAAGGAATTCAGCAAGGCCACGCTGATGCGGAGCGGACCCTTCAACGAGATGCCCACGCCGCCCAACCAGATGCGCTGGAACCCTCTGCCCATGCCAAAGACGAAGAAGGATTTCGTGGAAGGCATCGTGACGCTGGGCGGCAACGGCGACCCCTCGCTCCAGGATGGCGTCGGGATTCATCTCTACGTGGCCAATGCCTCGATGCAGGACCGCTTCTTCTACAACGCCGACGGCGAGATGCTGATTCTTCCCCAGGAAGGAAAGCTGTTGCTGCGGACCGAGCTGGGCATTTTGGAGGCAGGGCCGGGCGACCTGGCGGTGATTCCGCGGGGAATCAAGTTCCGCGTCGAACTGCCGGACGGATCGGGCCGGGGATATATCTGCGAGAACTACGGGCAGAGCTTCCGGCTGCCGGATCTCGGGCCGATCGGGGCCAACGGGCTCGCTAATTCGCGCGACTTTCTGACGCCGGCAGCGGCATTTGAGGATCGCGAAGGCAATTTCGAAGTGGTCTCGAAGTTCCTGGGCAAGCTGTGGAGAGCGGAGATCGACCACTCGCCTCTCGACGTTGTGGCCTGGCATGGCAACTATGCGCCCTACAAGTACGACATGTCCCTCTTCAACTGCATCAACACGGTGAGTTTCGATCACCCGGATCCATCGATTTTCACGGTGCTCACGGCGCCTTCGCCGCTGCCCGGCACGGCCAATGTGGATTTTGTTATCTTCCCGCCGCGCTGGCTGGTGGCCGAGCACACCTTCCGGCCGCCGTGGTTCCATCGCAACATGATGAACGAGTTCATGGGGTTGATCCTCGGCGTTTACGACGCCAAGGCGGAGGGATTTCTGCCGGGCGGGGCAAGCCTGCACAACTGCATGTCGGGCCATGGGCCGGATGCCGAGACCTTTGAACGCGCCAGCAAGTCAGACCTGAAGCCTCAACACATTGAGGGCACGCTCGCCTTCATGTTTGAGACGAGGCTGCCGGTGCGGCCTACGCGGTTTGCGCTGGAAGAAAAGATTCTTCAGCATGAGTATTACGAGTGCTGGCAGAGCCTGAAGAAAAACTTCCATAGCAACGGGAAACGTTAGAGTCGCGGAGCGCCGTGGATGGACGATCTCTCCTGGCAGCGAAAAAGCTGGATCGATTCGGCGAATGACCCCGAAGGCGGCTTTCCGCTGAAGAGCCTTCCGTACTGCGTCTTCGCCGATCGGGGCGGGGCGGCTCGCCTCGGGGTGGGCATCGGCAGCTTTGTGCTTCATCTGGCGCGATGCGAGCAAGACGGGCTGCTGAACGGTTTGCCGCAGGCCGTTCGTGCCGCCTGCCAAGGGCCTACCCTGAATGGGCTCGTCGCCTGCAGCGTCGAAGATCACAGGGCATTGCGCGAAAGGCTGTTGGATCTTCTTGACGAGGATGCAGGCCATGCGGTGCGAAGCGATGTTCAGCGAGCGCTGGTGGCGATGGCCGAAGCCGCCTTGCTCAAGCCAGTCGAATCGACGAACTATACCGACTTCTACGCTTCGGTTCATCACGCAACGCGCGTGGGAAGGCTTTTCCGGCCCGACAATCCCTTGCTGCCCAACTACAAGTGGGTGCCGATCGGATACCACGGCAGGGCATCGTCGATCATTGTGAGCGGCACGCCGGTGCGAAGGCCAAGCGGCCAGACAAAGCCCGGCGACGATGGAGTTCCCCGCTTTGGACCTTCCAGGTCACTCGACTACGAATTGGAGATCGGGCTCGTGGTCAGGGGCGGCAACCGGCTTGGCGAGCCGATTCCGATTCGGGAGGCGGGAAGCCGGATCTTTGGCGTTTGCCTGGTCAATGACTGGTCGGCTCGCGACATCCAGCCCTGGGAATACCAGCCCCTCGGACCTTTCCTGGCCAAGAGCTTCGCCACCAGCATTTCGCCGTGGGTCGTTCCGATAGAGGCGCTGGAGCCGTTTCGGGTTCCGGCAGCGCGAAGAGGCGAAGGCGATCCGGAGCCGCTGCCGTACCTCCAGGACACCGCCGATCAGGCCGGCGGTGCAATCGACGTGAGCCTGGAGGTTTGGCTGCTGACGCCTGCGATGCGGACTGCGGGCGAGCCGGCGCATCGGCTGAGCCAGGCGAATCTGCGCGACCTGTACTGGACTCCTGCCCAGCTGGTGACGCACCACGCCAGCAATGGCTGCAACCTGCTGCCGGGCGATTTGCTAGCGACGGGGACTGTTTCCGGTGTGGCGGACGATTCGGCTGGATGCCTGCTGGAACTGACCGCCGGCGGCAAGAATGCCGTGAGGCTGCCCAATGGCGAAACCCGTGCATTTCTTGAGGATGGAGACGAGGTGATACTGCGTGGCTTTTGCCGGCGGCAGGGCTTCCTGCGCGTTTCGCTCGGCGACTGCCGCGGCTTGATTCTGAAGGCCTTGTGATTACCCTTCTAAAGTTAGCCTAAAGTGAGCTTCTACCCATCATTCGTTAGGGATTTCAGCCGATCTTTCTTCAGATCGCTCTTCAAAGTCGTGTTTCAGCGGGCCTATGCTCGTGGCGTTACAGGCTGCGGACTACCCCCGTTTGAAAAGCCGCAGACCCGCGAAACTGGAGGTCCCCCGGATGGCTTCTTTAGCACCGAGCGCCGTCGCGCAATCCAAAGACTTTCTACCCCTCAAAGGCACTGACCACGTCGAGTTCTACGTGGGCAACGCACGCCAGGCGGCGCACTACTACCGCACCGCATTTGGGATGAGCCTGGTGGCCTATGCCGGTCCCGAGACCGGGCAGCGTGATCACTCGTCGTACGTATTGCAGCAAGGCAAGATCCGCTTTGTGTTCACCACCTCGCTCAAACCGGGTTCGGTGATCGCGGAGCACGTGGCACGTCATGGCGACGGCGTGCGCGTGATCGCGCTCGAAGTAGACGACGCCCGGGCGGCTTGGAGAGAGACAACGGCACGCGGCGCGCGCAGCGTGTCCGGACCGGTTGAAACCGCGGATGACTGCGGGCGCGTCACCACTGCGTCGATTGCGGCCTACGGCGACACGATCCACACGTTTGTGGAGCGCGGGCACTACAACGGTCCCTTCCTTCCCGGCTTCCGGTCAGAGCCGGAAGACCATATCTCCCGGCCGACGGGTCTTAAATACATCGACCACATGGTGGGCAATGTGGGCTGGCATGCGATGGACGAGTGGGTCCAGTTCTATGCCAACGTGATGGGCTTCCAGCTGTACCAACACTTCGACGACAAGGACATTTCGACCGAATACTCGGCGCTGATGTCGAAAGTGATGGCCAACGGCAACGGCTATGTGAAGTTCCCCATCAACGAGCCGGCAGAAGGACGCAAGAAATCCCAGATTGAGGAGTATCTCGAGTTCTACCAGGGCCCAGGCGTGCAGCACATCGCCATGGCGACGGACGACATTCTCAGCACGGTTTCGCAGTTGCAGGCACAGGGCGTGCAGTTCCTGACCGTGCCGCACACCTATTACACGGAGTTAGCCGGTCGGGTGGGAAGAATCGATGAGCCGATTGAAGACCTGGAGCGCCTTGGAATCCTGGCGGATAGGGACGACGAGGGATATATGCTCCAGATCTTCACCCGGCCCGTCGAAGACCGTCCGACTTTGTTCTACGAGATCATCCAGCGCAAGGGCAGCCGCAGTTTCGGCAAGGGCAACTTCAAGGCGTTGTTCGAAGCCATCGAGCGCGAGCAGGCGCTCAGGGGGAACCTGTAATGGCCACCGCGGTTGAACTGCACAAGGCCGCCCCGTTTCTGATCCAGCAGAACTATGCCGCCTACACCTCCGATCAGCATGACATCTGGGCGGAGCTGGTGCGGCGCCGCATGCCGCAGCTCGAGCAGCACGCCGCGCGGGAGTACCTCGACGGCTTCGAGGCATTGTGTCTGCCGTATGACCGGCTGCCGAGCTTGCGGGCGATCTCGGTCAAGCTGCAACCCCGCACGGGTTGGAATGCGACGCCAGTCAGCGGGTTTATGCCGGCGCCGGCGTTTTTCGAAATGCTGGCGGCAAGGCGGTTTCCGACAACGACGTGGCTGCGGGGGCGGGACTCGATGGAGTACACACCCGAGCCGGACATCTTTCATGATGTGTTCGGCCACGTGCCGATGCATGCGCACCCCGTGTTTGCTGACTTTCTTGCGCACTATGGACAAGTCTGCTCACAACTGACGGACGAGGGGATCCTGGAGCGGATTGGCCGCGTGTTCTGGTACACGGTCGAATTCGGTTTGATCCGGCAGGATGGCCGCGTGAAGGTGTATGGAAGCGGGCTGATCAGCTCGAACGGCGAGTGCTCGAATGTGCTGCACAATGGCTGCGAAGTACGGCCCTTTGTACTGGATGAAGTGTTGCGGACGCCGGTGAAGGTGGACGAGATGCATCACTTGCTGTTCGCCATCGAGAGCTTCGACCAGATCTACGAGGCTATGCACACGCTCGAAGCGCGCATCCGGCAGGGGTCTCGGCTGGATGACTGAGTTCGGGCGCGGCTTGATCGTCGATCAGGCTTGGAATCCCTTGTGTGCGTGGTCTGCACGTGACGGCAGTGTCCGTTTGCATCGAAATACATGAAATGCTTTGCGGCCAGACCGGAGATACTGTGTCCAGCGCTGAAGGGGATCGCTCAGTCTCTGGTTTTGCTGAATTCCCAGCCGTATTGGACGGTGGAATGGCCAAGCAACTGACACCGGAAAACGAACTGCATTCGACACTGGATTCGAATTCCCCACGGGTAAAGACAAATCGGCAAGCGGTCACGGCTTTGCTGGCCGGGCTGAATGAGCAAGAAGACACAATACGCCAGGGCGGGGGAGCCCAGGCGGCCAAGTCCCAGCACGATAAGGGCCGGCTCACGGTGCGGGAGCGGCTCGAGTTGCTGCT
>Ga0335072_10017607_pt1 | contig 10098 bp, 6 predicted proteins | sample Lox_Sample_21_FD_206725 | JGI IMG/M metagenome (GOLD analysis project Ga0335072, IMG submission 206725) | Soil microbial communities from Loxahatchee National Wildlife Refuge, Florida, United States - Lox_Sample_2.1 | ecosystem: Environmental > Terrestrial > Soil > Wetlands | place: USA: Florida...
CTTCGGTTTCAATTGCAACCAGGCAGCACGCCGAGCGACATTGTGCTTCATATCAACATGCGAGATGCTTCAAATCCCCTCGAGCAAGAGGCGATCGGCATTCTGGGAGTGAACCTGATCTACGCTGTCTTTTTTCAATTGCAATCAGGAGAATCATTCCTCAAGAATCTGGCTGAAGACATCGAGACACGCGTTGAAATCGACTATCTGGAGGCGCGTGGGCCCGCCTTCGAAGGATGGGATCAGCGAGCGATCCTGGCTGAACTCGTGCGTTCTGGGCTTGCTGAGGCGGTCTGCTTTCCATCGAAAAGGCCGCCCGGGCCACCGATTGAAAGTCTTCATAAAAAGGCTCTCGTACTCGCACCGGGGTCGTTCGAACACTTAGATCCTTCTCATGCGGAGATTCACGAAGAAATGTTGACGGCGGGCATTCGCCAGCTCCGCGAAGAGCTCGATGAAAATGATCCCTCACCGATGGGTTTCTTCTGTCTCTCCGCAATGCCGATCTTAGAGGGCGACCCACCGCCAAAGGTCGTTGACTTACTGGAGCGCATTGACGCGCTTCACGCGCGTGGCGGCGACGTACTGCTGTTCAGAGAACGAGAGCTGTTTTCCATGACAGATCTGGTCAATCGCTACACCAAGGAGCGTGTTCGCTTCGTCATTGGCTTATCTCTACTTGTTCGCGTATGGGAGTATCGATACACCAAGCTTGCTGGGAGCTTTCTTGAAGCTTTATCGCGCCTCTTTGCGCGGAATGTTCGGATCTACGCCTATCCGATGCATTCTGGGGATCTCGAGCAATCGATACGAGAGATCTCGGCTACAGGCTGGAAATGGGATGAGCCCGGCGGATGGGTCTCCGCTCGCGCACTTCATCCTCCCGCGCCGCTCGGTCACCTCTACGACTACGTTCTTGCCAGCGGTTTTCTCGTGCCCATGCAGATTTCAACCGTCGCGCTTTCCGCAAGGGATTGAGACGAGTTCGAAGGGGTTCGAAAGCGTGGCCGTTGCTGGATATCAGTGAAGGGCCGCTCATTCGATGAAAGCGGCGTCTCACCGATCGCCCTCAAATTGCTTGACACACAGAAGCAGCATTTCGGCGGCGAGGGTGGTACCGAAGTCGGTGTTGAACATTGCATGATACAGGTGGCGTTCGGGCCACTTTAACCCGAGATTGCGACTGACGAATTTGGCGCGTGCTTTGTCTGTGTTATCGACCTGCCTGATAGCCTGGTCTTCAGGCGCGCCCGTGGAGATCAGTCTGTGAATCTTGATATCACGAGATCCGTAGAGAAACACGCGGAAGACATCCGAGCGATTGCGGAGGAAATACTGAGATCCTCGTCCAACAATTACCGAAGGTCCGCTGGAGACTGCCGCCTGGACCGCTGATCCCGAGGCCGCCGCAATTCGACGCGCGTCGAGCAGTTGGAGGCGGTCAGTTGGCGGCAGGCCGCCCTCGAATGCTCCTCGAAGAAAGTCTTCGAGAATCTGGTATGCACGAGCATCAGTCCGCCATTCTCTTTTTTCGACAGCCTGGGGTGTGCTCTTCGTGAGCCGAGCAATCTCTTGCGTCAGCTCCTTGTCCCACAATGGCCAACCGAGGCGGCTGGCAACCAGATTGGCAACTTCGGATGCGCCGCAGCCGAACTCGCGTTCAATTGTGATGGCTCGAATCATCGTGGCATTCCTCAGCCCACCGCAACCTCTCCACCCGCGCCGGGATCATTCTTCTTCAGGAAAAAGGCGAGAACGAACATAATGGCGCAAAGCACGCCCAGCACCCAGAATGTGTCCATGAACGAGAGCGTGTGGGCTTGTTGATTGACCAAGCCGTAAAATCTGGCGATCGCCTGATTGTGTGCGTCTATGGTGCCGAGCCCCGAGTGCTTGATGCTGTGTGTCAGGCCGCGCAAAGCTGCCCGAAACGCCGGCGCGTCAGGAGCAACATGACCGACCAGGATTTGCTGATGATATTGGGAACGCCGGGCGATCATCGTCGTCACAATGGAAGTGCCGATACTGCTGCCGATGTTGCGCATGAAATTGACCATGCCCGAGACGCTGTTGCCCTTCTCAGCCGGCACGCCGATGTAGCCGGCAGCTGTAATCGGAACAAACAAGAATCCGATACCCACCACCTGGGCGCAGCGCAGCCACATCGCGAAGTTGAAACTGATAAACAGATCGATTCTGTAAGCGGAATAGAACAGGCCGATCGCAAGGCAGAGCCACCCGGCAGCAATTAGAAAGCGGGCTTGAACCTTTGAAGTAAGGCGACCCACTACCGGCATCATCAACAACAAAATGAATCCGCTCGCCGATAAAACCAGGCCAGCAAGCTCCGCAGTGTAACCCAATAGCGTCTGAAGAAATTCGGGGATAAGCACCAATGTGCTGAAAAGCATGACACCCATCATGAACATCATGAGATTGGCCGCCGCAAAGTTGAAGCTCCTAAACATGCGGACATCGATGATAGGCTCTTTGCGATACCACTCCCAAATCACGAGCGATGTCAAGCAGACCGCCGCAGTGATCGCGAGGGTGAGAATGAATTGAGAACCGAACCAGTCATCCTCCTGGCCCTTATCCAGAACAACCTGGAGAGAAGCCACACCGAGCGTGAGAAACGCAATTCCGATGTAGTCCACGCGAATGCCGCCATGCTTTGCGCGACCGGCGGATGTTTCCCGCACCAGCGTATACGTCATGTAAAGCGCAAGGAGCGCGATTGGCAGCTTAATGAAGAAAATCCAACGCCACGAATAGTTGTCGGTGATCCAGCCGCCCAGCATGGGACCAATCGTCGGAGCCAGCACTGCCGTGATACCGTAGAGCGCAAATGCCGAGCCACGTTGTTCGGGTGGAAAGGTATCGTTCAGAATGGCCTGGGCCATCGGCTGCAGGCCGCCACCGCCGATGCCCTGTATCGCGCGAAAGATGAGCAAGAGCGGAAGATTGGGCGCGAACCCGCAGAGCAGGGAACTCACGGTGAAGATAATCAGTGAAAGCATGAAATATCTCTTCCGCCCAATCACCTCCGCAAGCCATCCACTCACTGGAAGCACGATGGCGTTTGCTGCGAGATACGAGGTAAGCACCCACGTGCTGTCATCGTAGCTGGCACCCAAATCCCCTGCGATGTACGGCAGCGCGACGTTTGCGACGCTGGTATCGAGCACCTCCAGGAACGCAGCCATGGACACCGTGATGCCGATAAGCCACGGATTCACGCTGGGCCGAGCGACGGCCTGCGCTGCGGGCAAGCTGGCCGCCGCTGCGCTCATCGCAGGTACACCTTCACTTCGACGTTCATGCCAGGCCGAAGCTGGTGATCGCGATTCTCGCCTGGTTCCAAAACGATTTTGACCGGAACTCGCTGGACAATCTTGACGTAGTTGCCGGTTGCGTTCTCAGGCGGAAGCAAGCTGAAAATCGGGCCCGTTCCTCCCGCTATGCTATCGACGTGACCGTGGTACGTGCGACCATTCGAATCCAGCTCGATCTGTGCTTTCTGACCAACACGCATATGCTTAAGCTGCGTCTCTTTGAAATTTGCCGTAATCCACACCTGGTCAAGCGGAACAACCGTAAGCAATTGCTCCCCGGGCTCGACATTCAATCCGACAACAACCTTTTTCGTGACCTCACCTGTCACGGGCGCGGGGATCTTGGTGTATCCGAGGTTCAAGCGCGCTTGTTCGACGGCCGCTTCCTTTTGGTGGACGTCAGCAACAGCGGAAAGCGCCTTGGCCCGCGTGGAAGCAACCCGTTGCGGGCCAGCTTGAGCGTTTTCAAATCGTGCCTGGGCCTCGACCAGACGGCTATGCGCCTCCTGAACCGCCTGCTGGGCCGCGGCTTCATCTGCTTCCGCTGCTGCTACGGCGGCGACGTCTGTGGCAGCCCCAGCATAGGCATGGTCATACACCTGCTTGGGGACCTCTTCCTTTGCAAGGAGCAGACGATAACGGGTGACGTCATCTTGTGATTTCACTTTTTCCGCCAAAGCCTCCAGGACACGTGCATGAGCGGCGGTGGCTTCCTTTTCCGCAGCCTGAATCGCTGCTTCGGCATTCTGGATATCCGATGACGTGAATTTCAATTGACTTGAAGTATCAACAGAGGAGACAGGCACGTCGATGTTCAAGCTGTTCGCGATCGCTTTCGACGTGTCAAGCGTTGCGGTTGCTCGCGCCAAAGCCACTTCATAGTCTTCTGGATCAATTTCGACGAGTGTGGACCCTTTGTTGACCCATTGATTGTCGTTGACGTTGACTTCCTGAACATATCCAGAGATGCGGGCGCTGACGGGGTAAAGATGTACATCCACCTGCGCATCGTCGGTCGATTCAAAGCCGGAGAGATAATGCCACAAGACAACGCCCGCAACAGTCAGCACAATCACCGACCCGATCACGATCCAGCGCTTTCGAGAGCGGCCCTTAGGATAGGCTGAGACAAGCACATCCTCTTCGGCGCTTTTACCGCCCGATGCGTGCGGCCCCGGCGTTATGCCATGTTGTGGATTTGCTGGGTTACTCTGCTCCGGCATATCTACTCTCCCCTCAGATAGTCCGCGTATCGTGACTCGGCGACCCCGGTCGCCTTCGCCAGGGATATCTTCGCCACGTTGTAGCTGTAGAGACTCGCAATATAGGCATCCGAAGCAATTGCGAGCGCATCCTGGGCTTGAACCACCTCGATGTTGTCTGTTACTCCCGAGCTGAATCGATCACGGGATTGCGCCAGCGTTTGGGTAGCGAGTTCCACGGCACTTTTCTCCACTAATACTTCCTGCCCCGATGCTTGCAGATCGAGATAGGCGTCCCGGACTTCCTGATCAATTCTGGCCTTCAGGTCGTCGAGCCGCTGCCTCTCCTCGTTGAGCTCGGCATCGGCGCGAAGAACATCTGCGTGCACCCTTCCGCCCTGAAAGATCGGGATGCGGAGCGTGGCGGCCGCATCGACTGTGCCGTGCGAGGCGCCCGGGTTGACTCCCGATAGACCGTAGTCAGTCTCCGCACCGATTGATGGATACCGTTCCGCAGAAGCAGCCTTTCTCCTCAGTTCAGCGGAGCGGATGCGATTCAGCTGACTCTGAAAATCAGGGCGAGCGTTCAAGGCGCTCTGAATCGCATCATCCAGGCTCGAAGGAGTCAGTTCTTGATAGAGAACATGCGTGGTCAAGTCGAACTGTTGTCCCAAGGGAAGCCCAATGGCTCGTGCCAACACCAGCTTTTGCTTCGCCAAGTCATTCTTTGCGCTGATCAGTTTCTGTTCGCGTGACTGCAGTTGGACCTGTGATCGAAGAACGTCCACCGCCGAGGCAAGCCCCGCGGTCTTCTGGTCCGAAGCCTGTTGAAAAAGCGCCTTGGCGGTGTCTCGTTGCGATGTGGCTGAATCAACCTCCGATTGGTCGGCGATCGCCAGCAAGTAATTGGAGACAATCACGAGCACGACAAGCTCGCGCGCGTCCCGGGAACTGTACTCTGCCGACTTCAGCTGTGCCTGTGACGATCGCTCGCGCTCGATCGATTCCCAATCAAAAACTGATTGTCTAAGGTATCCTCGTGCATCGAAATAACCGAATGGTCCGATGATGGGAGGCACCCCAGGAATAGATAGGCCGATCTGCGCCTTCAGAGCGATTTGATGGACTCCAAAACCCGTATCGGTGATCACATTGGGCAGCAGAGCGCTTAGCGCCTGCCATTTTTCTCCCCGGGCATCCGTTACCGCATCTGTAGCCAGAGCCCCCCCGAGATTCTGCTTGAGCCCGCGGTTGACCGCGTCTTCGAGCGAAAGCGCCAGCGGGGACTGGTTAAGCCTTCCAGTGGATACTCCACCGAGGTACGGATTGTCCGACAGGCTTTGATAACGATTCTGCCCAGCTTCTACAGCTGTTCGCGGTGCTCCTGTGACTTCGGCCAAAGCGATGGGGTTGTACGGCGCAGGCGTGGCCGGAGTGCTGTATTGGGCAGACGCGGCGAGCCAGCAGTTCAGTAAGGAAGCAAGCAGGATCGTCTGAGCCCAACGTAGAAGCCATGGTGTGAATCGCGTCATGGCGTTCCGGCACCATGCCCTCGCTGGTTGATTCTCCAGCTTCGACGTGACTTTGCGGTCTGCTCTTTCGAAAAATCGCATGCAACGAATCCCCAAGATTGGAAATGCTCCTGAACCGGCTGCTGGGGCGTACCTCGAAGAATTCTCGAACGTGGGTTCTTGCGAGGCCGAAGCGTTAGTCCTTCCTGCATGTTCTCTTGAAGCTGGCGCCCGGACACGACTTGCCTAAATCACAATGAATGCAAGGATGAGCGCGCATTACCTTGGGACGACCTCGAACCGGATGGCTGCCTCGCCCTGGGGCGGCGATGCGTTGATCACACCAGAAACCGAAACGCGAAGCAATTGGACTAAGGTATTGCCAGTACGTTGGTGAGTCCGGCGTTCAACTTAATATCCGGCGGATGCCTTCGTACGATGGCGGAGTTCGGGCAGCCCAGAAGACAATTGGCGGCGACTGGCGAGGTGGCTTGCGTCCGCATCTGTTGATGGAACCGGAGACGAAACGAGAACCAACCGCAAGCGTTATAGTGCTCTTAAGCGATGTCTTCTCATCTACGAACCCCTTCAATCGGCCTGCCAGACGTCATTTCCAAATCCCTGAACGTAATCTTCTGTGGAATCAATCCGGGACTGCGATCTGCTACAGTCGGACTCCACTTTGCTAATCGCAGTAATCGATTCTGGCGTGTGCTTCACCTGTCAGGCTTCACCACGCGACAACTAGAACCCGAGGAAGCACACCTCTTGCTTGATTACGGGTGCGGAATCACGTCCGCGGTTGATCGGCCAACCGTCAGCGGAGCAGGACTCCGTCGTGCCGAATACATTGCCGCCCGTCCTGCTTTCGAGAGAAAAATCGCGAGGTGCAGGCCCAGATACCTGGCGTTCCTGGGGAAGGCGGCGTGTTCCGTGTTTCTGAATCAGCGCGACCTTTCGTGGGGATTGCAACGATCTTCGTTCGGCGGTTCTGTAACATGGGTATTACCCAATCCGAGTGGCTTGAACCGCGCATTCACCGTTGCGATGTTAGCGGATGCGTATAGAGAGTTATTCGAGGCTGTGGCCACGGACGAAAGGAAGCCTTGAAGACTTGTCAAAAAACATCTGAGCGGCTCATCCCGGCGCGCGTCACTCGCAAGCAGATCGGAAGGGCCTTCTTTGACCGCTCTCCGAAGGTGGTAGCTCGCCAGCTGTTAGGAAAGGTACTGAGGCACAATTACAAAGGCGAGTGGCTAAGCGGCAGGATTGTTGAGGTGGAGGCCTATCTGGGTGTGGATGATCCCGCTTCCCATGCCTTCAATGGTGAGACGGAACGGAACAGGGTCTTATTCGGACCTCCCGGCGTGGCGTATGTCTACCTGGTGTATGGCATGTACTACTGCCTGAACGTTTCTTGTTTGCCGGCGAGCGGCGTACTGTTTCGCGCGATCGAACCGCTGGAAGGGATCAAGACCATGGCCAGGCTGAGAGGCATATCCGAATCGGCGGATTGGGTTCGAATCAGTGGAGGCCCAGGCCGACTGTGCGAGGCGTTGGGCATCACCCGCGGACTTCACAACGGAGTCGACCTGTGCCGGCGGGGCTCGGTGTTACAGGTCGTTGATGACGGCTATCATGTGTCGCGCGTCGGCGTAACGCCAAGAATTGGAATTCAGAAGGCAGCAGATCTTCCGTTGCGATTTTTAATTACCGGCGATTGACGAACACCAATTGCGATCCGGGCGACTATGTGTCGCCTGTTGTCGTTCTCAGGAGGGTTCGCCCTGCCCGGTAGATTCAAACCTTTGAGCGCGACGGCGAATTCTTCCAGAGCCCATATCTAGGCTACGTCTTGACCCAGCAGCCGCTAGCTCATTGAGGTATGATGGGTGAACGATCAGCAGCGGGCTCCTTTCTCCTCTGAGTTGTGCGAGAACGCTTTCCTGGCTCACTCAGGTCCCGTTGAATCGCAATCGGGCCCCCTTTTCAAATCAAGAAAGACAACGATACGTCTGTGCCGGCGGATGCATCGACGTCCAATGGCCTCCAGCTCCTTGTTCAAGCAGCGTTGAAGGAGGGATCGAGAATGACCAGGGCTGTTCCACCCATTTATTTGAAAGTTCCTCAAGGGATATCGTTCAAGACGATCTGGCTCAGGAGCCCAGCTTAGCCAAGGAGTCTGAAATGGCATCAAGCGATTCCACTGAGGGCATAAGGCATCTTCAGCGCTGCATGAGTGATCTGATCAGCGTGCTCACACTCCCGGCCGTCTGGAGTGGGCAAGATCCCCGCTTGATCGTGACGACCTTGCACGATGCTCTCATATCTATGGTTCAGCTCGATTTCCTCTACACTCGCGCGAGAGCCGAAGCCAATCGCGAGCTCATTGAAGTATTGACGATTGCGCCGCATTGCGCGACTACATGCAGCGCAGATGACGTCCGCCGGGCCTTCGATAGCCAGTTCGGAAACAATCCGCAGAAGTGGCCAGCAGAGGTGCGAATCCGCCTCACGGGGAGTGACACTTCGCTGGTTCCCATGCGTTTGGGAATCGAGGGCGAAATCGGCATTGTCATCGCTGGATCGGAGCGTGCTGATTTTCCAACACAGTCGGAGAGGTTGCTCCTGGGTGTGGCTGCGAACCAGGCAGCTGTCGGACTGCAACAGGCACTGCTTCTGAGTGAACAGAAACGGGTTACCAGTGACCTTGATCGACGCGTCGCGCAACGAACCGCAGAGCTTGCCGGCGCTAACGAAGAACTCCAAAGGGAAATTGCCAGTCGCAAACGCGCCGAGGAAGATCTGAGGAGTAGCGAGGAGATGCATCGCCTTTTGGTGGAGAGTGCCAGCGACGCCATTGTAAGCATTGATGACACGGGATCTATATTGTTTGCTAACTCTGCGATCGCTTCCGTGTTTGGCTATCATCCAAGCGAACTTACCGGAAAACCCTTGATTGTCTTGATGCCTGAATACATGCGGAAACAGCATGAGGGTGGGTTCAAGCGGTATCTGACTACGGGTCAGCGACATATAAGATGGCAAGGCACCGAACTCATCGCACTTCGTAAAAGCGGGGAGGAGTTTCCTGTAGAAGTTTCATTCGGCGAGCTGACCAGAGATGGGCGCAAGATATTTACTGGATTCCTCCGTGATATTAGCAAGAGAAAGCAGGCGGAGAAGGCGCTCCGTGCGGCGATGGACGAGCGGACACGCATCAGTGCATTCCGGGAAGAAATAGGGGTGGCTCTATCGCATCAGGATGATTTGAAAGGGATGCTGCGCAATTGCGCCGGCGCAATGGTTCGGCATCTCGATGCTGCCTTCGCCCGCATCTGGACGCTCAGCGGCGACGGGCACGAACTTGAGCTTCAAGCAAGCGCAGGAATGTATACGCACATCGATGGGCCCCATAGTCGCATCCAGGTCGGACAACACAAAATCGGTCTAATCGCTCAGGAAAGAAAACCGTACTTAACTAACGACACTCAAAACGATCCAGGCGTCAGCGACAAAGATTGGGCACGACAGGAGGGGATGATCTCTTTTGCCGGCTACCCCCTGGTCCTGGAGGACAGACTAGTGGGCGTGATGGGCATGTTCTCACAGCGCCTGCTTACCGATACTACGCTGGAGGCTCTCTCGTTCGCCGCAGGCATTATCGCGCAGGGTATTGAACGCAGACGAGCGGAGGAAGCTTTGCGTCGCAACGAGGCATTCCTTGCGGAAGGTCAACGTCTTGGTCAAATAGGCAGTTATTCCTGGCGCGTTGCGACAGACAAGATTGACTGGTCAGACGAGCTCTATCGCATTTACGAGTTTGAGGTCGGCAGGCCCGTGACGCCCGAACTGATCCGCACCAGAGTTCATCCGGAGGACCTCAGCCTGTACGAGAAAATGGTCGAAAGCGTCCGAAGCGGCGGCAGGGACTTTGAGTGGCAGTTTCGGCTGCAGATGCCCGACCGGTCGGTCAAATATATGCATTCCGTTGCGCATGTAACTCGAGATCAGGATGACCAACTGGAGTACAGCGCCGTGATCCAGGAT
>Ga0335072_10017608_pt1 | contig 10098 bp, 10 predicted proteins | sample Lox_Sample_21_FD_206725 | JGI IMG/M metagenome (GOLD analysis project Ga0335072, IMG submission 206725) | Soil microbial communities from Loxahatchee National Wildlife Refuge, Florida, United States - Lox_Sample_2.1 | ecosystem: Environmental > Terrestrial > Soil > Wetlands | place: USA...
TCACCAAAGCTTGCACTCACAGTCGGCCGCTTGATCGTCGCCTTGTAAGCTAACGCAGGCTCCCACCACATGCTAACAAGCACTTCTTCTGGGGGAATATTATATAGGCGGGAAATGACCTCAGCTGACAAGACGTTCGACTGTCTGGTTCGGTCATAGCTCTCCCAATCCGGAAACATAACGTCGAATGTGAGCTCATATGGCCCTGCGTTCTTGCTTCGAACGACAGTGGCTAGCGCTGCCAGATACGCAAATCCCTTCTCCGGTTGGCTGCCCAATACACTAGCTTTGGATTCGACATGCACACTACTAGGAATTGAGTCGCTATTCTGTGCTCCGTTTGTACCACTAGGAGGCCTACGGTTCGTTGCAGTGTTTGCCCCGTCGACTCTATGCGTCGTTATTGGGAAAAGAGACGTCGGATCCGCAACTGGCATAACGTGATAAATGCAGAATTCCGAGTATAGCCCTAGCGGGATATCGAATGGCGAGAAGGGCATTGCAAAGTTGCCGGCTGTTGCAACCTGGTGAGGGTAAGGCGCATGCATACACCAAATCCTGGCCGTATTCGCTACGTGACTTGCTTGTTCTTGTGTCTCTGCCCCGTGCTTCACCTACGATGCAAACTTCTTTGGGTATTGCGTCCGGGTCAGGCTCCAAAGCCTTCATGATGGCATTTTTGCCGTAAATATGTATATCCAAATCGAAATGGTACGGAATGAGTTCCTTGACCTTCTGTTTGCCGCGCACAAGGAATTCGTCTATTTGTGAGAGAAGGATTGGATCGTGAAAGCCGCCGATGAATACGCTTCTATACCCCTTGGCTCTTGCGGCCTCGAGCTTGACGGTATATTCTGCGGCTGGTGTGAACATAGCCCCCCGAACGCGAACAGTCCTTTGATCAGGAAGCTCCTCGTATGTCGCTGCATTCAGATCCAAAACCCCTCCGGGGCCTACCAGAATATCCGGGCGGCTCTTCTCATATAACGTGTGCGCGGCAACGGAGATCTTCGTACACCTTGCCTTTAGATCCAAGGGCTTGATATCGAAGCTGTCTCTCCCGACTATTGCCAATGCTTCTTTGCTCTTTGGCTTCGCGCATAGCGCGCCACATTCCATTATTTTGCCCATGTGATAGGCAATTCCAAGGTCGGTAAAGCCTTTCCAAACGCAGAATGCGGCGAACGGCGCTGGATCGTATGATCGACCACCAACAATAATGTCAAAATTTGGATGTTGGTTCACTGCCTTTAGCCACGGCTCCAAGCCCATCTGTGCCACAATGCGGGAAGCATCGTCGATATCGGACTCCTGGAGTTCGGGAACAGCAGATGTACAAGGCGTTACTAGCCCGTTTCTCCAGTTCTCCTTTACCACGCTCTTGTCTACTTCAGCGTAGATACGCACAATTTCCATCGGGCGGTATCCTTCACAAGTAATACAATTCGCAATAATGTCGGCAAGTAATTCAACGTGACTATCCGCGCCGTCTCCTCCAGCTGAGCCTACCAAGCGTTAACAAGAACTAACAGCAGCTATCGACTCTTTCTACCGATCAGCAGCGGCACTTTGTGGGAATGACACGCTGCAACCATGATGCCTAAGTCGCGCTCGTAGGCTTTACGAGAGACGGTTGTAGTGCCAAGAGCGAGCTTAGACGGCCCACTGTCCGTTGAACCACTATCAAGTATGACCGCGTCGACTCCTTCCTCGATGGCTGTCCAAAATAAGTCTTCGCTAAAGCCGTAACCAAGCATTCCAACTGGCGTCAAGATTCGCAGTTTGTCCTTCATGTTGACAGTCAGTAGTGTGCGATATAGAGAGAAAGCTGATACTCAAGAAAACGCTGACTCGACACAGGCTTTTGAGTGTTTTCCGTCGAAGCGATACCGGGTTCTAGAAGCCAATAGAGAATGTTGCAACTACGTGTATCCCAGTAGCAAGAGTCGAGGGCGCAACCGCCACGTCATTGGTTGAAACGATCGTCTGGCGGCCGAGAGCCGGCTCGATACCGGAGCGCCGCCGATCGCTTTTGCGTTCTTCGCCTGCCTTTCTACGGTACCACCTGGAGTTTCGATTGCGGAGCAGAACATCCTTTTAGCCGATTCTTGCTGTCGGCATATTTCTCAGCTGCACGTCCTCTTCGGCAACTGTAACCGCGTCGAGCTCCAAGGCGCCATGCCGGTCATAGTATTGGCATCAGTTGCAAACATTTGCGCCGTCGTCGCATAGAAAAGTGATACAGCCAACTCAGACGCATGCCTTACTTTGGAAAACATATCGCCACAATGAGATATATAACTTCTTCATACTCTGTGTTCAAATGAACACGCTGTGACATAGCAGATGTCAAAACCTTGCATCTGGCGAGATAGAACGAAAAAAACACCGTTCAGATTGGTCACCTAACGAAAACTCAAGCGTTCGAAACAATAACACAATAGTAGTTTGAGTCTAATCTATGTGTCCGCTCCATTCAAGTCCGTCGCCGCTCTCTTGATTGGATACTTCCGTATGAAGACGTGTGCGGTTGCGTACACTGTAACGCCAAATGCGCACATACCACTAATAACACCAAATCCCATGAGGTATTTGGGTGCATCTTGGCTCGGGAAGAGGTATGCACCGTAAATTTGCGCAAGATTACCCATTGCGTTGACCAAGGCAAGGCTGACTGCGCGAACCTCTTGTGGCATGGCACCGAATGTCGACGCTGCATAAGAGAGAGACAGTCCGTTCGATGCCCACAGTCCAGCGGCCATGAAAATAAGAAGAATATACCGCGCAGTGAAGTTGTAGACCGTACAGACAACAATGCCGCAAACCATGGACAGTGTTAGCCAGATAGAAATAACGAGACCGCGATGTTGCGGGATCTTGTCCATAAAGTACCCAGTGAGAGCGACAGCAACAAAAGCAACAGCGTAAATGGGTACCACCATGAATTGTGCTTTCGTTGCGGTGTATCCAAGACCTTGAACGAGAGTCGGGTAGAAGTACGAAAGCGTACTGGAGCCAACAATGACCATATAACCCGCAATTAAAAGCCATGTTCGCCAATTTCGGATTGCCGCAAGAAAGGCCTGGAGTGACGACAGCGTTGGCGTGTCTTCGGTGCGAGCCGAGACTGAATCTGCGAGCAGGCGACTAACAGCCAGGGCTCGTTCGCGTGAAGAGAGTTTCTTTGTGGTTGCCGGGAAATCGAGAAGAATAAAGTGGGATATAATAGCCCAGCCCTATTGTTAATTAGCAAAAACACCAAGGCAAAAGCATTGAAATCCTTACGCAAGTCGCCGCGCCTTCTACAATGAAGAGCCATCTCCAGCCTGCAATTCCGTGGGCCCCATTGAGCCCTTTTGTGATTGCGCCAGCGATGATGCCTCCAAATGCTCCTGAAAGTACGGCCGCACTTATGTATAGAGCAAAGCGTTTTGATTGCTCGTTCTTTTTGTACCACGAAGACAGAATCAGCAGAATTCCGGGCGCAAATCCGGCCTCAAGGATTCCGACAATGAAGCGCAGGGCCACGAGTTGGTGATAAGTCTTGACAGCTGCCATACAGCAAGTTACTGCGCCCCAGAGCGTCATGATAACCGGCAAAAATATCGACGGGCGGGTCTTGGAGAGGATCATGTTCGAAGGAACCTCGAAGGTGACGTATGAGACGAAGAATACGACCAGAGCTACGCTATATTCGTTGGAATTGAGCTTCAGGTCCTTCTGCATCCCTGCGATTTTGGCGTTGCCAATGTTTGTGCGGTCCATGTCTGAACAAATTAACAACTGGTATCCGTTGGTGCCGTGAACGCTTACAAGATAGCAAATACATGAGCCATATCGTTGGCAAGAGATAAAGATCGATCTTCCGGACGAGAGCTTTCTCTTCCTGGTCGTATTGTTCATCCGACCTCTCGTCAAACTGCTCGACATATTGGCGTTCGCCCTTGACGTCGATTGCTTCAGTGCCCATGGTTGGGTTAACTCGAAACTAGGCAATGACGAATAAGCTTGGTCAAATCGAGATGCAACAAAAAGACCAAAGACTTGGTAGTAGTCTCCAGGAGGTACGTTGGAAATTTGACAGGCAAGCTTCATCTTTAAATGCTTGTCAGGGAATCTATTCTCGCAGAATCGTAGCCGGGCGGCTGCTTGACCTGCCCCGGCAATGGTCCACCGTGGCGACCCGTCACCGGGGCATACAGACAACTGGCCTAAGGCGAGATGATCTCCGCATGGAGGGATGCAGAAGAGGGTGCGGAGAATCCATGACAGAACCATGCATGGCGCTTCTGAGGCGTCTCGCTCTCCGCTCGGAACCCCGTGTCGAGGTTGCCGTGCCCTAAACTCCTCTCCTTCCGACCGACGATTTTATTTCCTACATCCCAAAATGGCCAGATAGGATACCTCGCGTCTAGGCTTCACTAATCTCGTCACGATGCTTCCATCTCCGACAACGCCTGGCTCCCGGACCGTGCGTCGCAAAAGGCCTAGGAACTCGCGCTCCCGTGGGTTGAGAGCGACTACAGGATGCCAGATGTGCAGAAGTCGGCATGTGAAATGCGATGAGGTCAAACCAATCTGTGGATCATGTGCAAAGGGACAGCGACAATGCACGTACGGGTCAGCTCCGAAACAGGTGCGTTGCTCTCAAATCATACCTGTGGTGAACTGGAGCTCCTGTCAACGACAGTCCAAATGTTTCGTTCTCGATCGTTTTCACGCATCTCTTGAATATAGTGGTCTTAAAGCGAAGTACTTTAACCCCTAGACCAGTTCGGAGATTGCAGCTAGGATATCTCGTTCATTTGTGTATCCAGAAAGCCGCGCTGTTTCGTAGAGCACCAACCCGCGCAGGAAGGACTAATACTAGATAGGCCTCAAGCCATACGATCACTACTCCGAATGACAGTCTTGGTGACAACGACTCGACCTGCCAAGGTGTTTTCCTCGTACCCGTTTCTGAGGTCACTGAACCCGCTCCCCAGGGCGAGGTGCCAACGGGCGACACGGCAGGTGTGGTCCGAAGCGATCCCCAACAAGAGCCACAGTCGGGAATAAGTCCGCAGGCTCACTGGAATTCGCTTCATGACTTCAACGAACTCAATACGACAAGCCCCCAATCTACCTCTTCTGTAGGCTGGAACCTTGACGTTGCCTCACTTCGATGGCTCGGCCTTCTGGCAGACGACGCTGCCAACGATGGTGAATTCTTCGCCGATGTCTTTAATTGGAATGACTCCCTCACATTCCAAGATAACGGCAGATCAGAAGATCATCCGACCAGTCTGCCGCCTCCTGGCATTTCCGCTTCTGTTTTCGTGCCTCCAGTATCGCCTCCGACTCCATCCGTCACTGGTCTGGCCCCAATCCAGAAGCAGGAATGGCAGGCCTCAATCCAGCTTTTCGATCATGAGATTCCAATATTCCGACGGTTTGTTGAACGCCTAGCTCTGTGGTTCGATCTTTTTGACCCCCAAAAGCACTTTGCTTCCTTTGTACCGCACCTCGCGATGTGCAACGAAGGACTAATGAAAGCAATCCTCGCACTAGGAGCGAGGCACATGTCTCTAAAGCCAGCGGAATCCGGACCTGCCCTTGACAGGACGGCAGCGGTGCAATACTATTACGAAACTTTGCGTTATCTACAGCAGGCGATGAAATTTGAGTCCTACAATCGAAGCCTGGAGCTAATCGCAACAGCACTCATTGTGTCCATGTACGAGATGATCGATGGCGCGGGCAAAGGCTGGGAACGGCACCTAAAAGGAGTCTTCTGGATTCAACGGTCGCGCAACATTGGCGCAGAATCGCTTGGATTAGAAGGCGCCGGGTGGTGGGCATGGCTAAGGCAAGATGTTTGGGCGGCATTCAGAGAAAAGAGAAAGGTCTACAGCTATCATAAGCCTACCAAAAAGTACCAAGACATGGACCAGTACGATCTCGCCTCCAAATCTGTTTACCTTCTGGCCCAGGCTGTAAATTACAGCTCCGAGCAAGAAAGAAAAGAAGGCGAAAACGACTTTCAAGGCAGAGTCGAAAGAGCTCTCCAGCTCTTTGAGATGTTGGAGGAATGGAGACGGCATTTATCGGTGCACTTCAAACCGCTACTGCTCGAGAAGCAGGTAGCACAAAATTCGGCATTTCAGCCAATCTGGATAAATCCCTCACCACTAGGCACGGCGATACAGATACATCATTTCGCACGCATACTGCTGCTCGTCCACCAGCCTGCACCTGGAGGTTACATTGAGTTGTTCAGACGCCAGGAGCAAATTGCTGAGGGCGTCGACACGATATGCGGAATTGCAATGCTCATCAAAGATGAGCCATCAACGGTATCCTCGATTCAATGTCTATTTGCGGCCGGACTGTACACTCAAAACCAAACAAAAAGAGAAGCCATCATTCAAATGATTGACGAACATCAAGCGAGGAATGCCTGGCCCGTGAAGAGCTTGAGCGAAGAGCTGAGGACGGAATGGGCCGCGAGTGGCGCAAAATAGCAAATCGCCAGCGTTCACTGATTCGCTTCTAACAAACTACACCGAGATCAGCAGCGGCACGTTTTGCAGTTGTTGAACACTTACTCCCGATAGCACCATTAACCGGAATATCAATGCTCGTTGTGTAGCTTGCGGCATCGGAAAGAAGACTGCTCATGAGTCAGTAACTGCTTATATTCCCGCATTAACAATACTCACTAGACATAAGCACCACCAAGCTCACTCACGTCTGCGAGTCTCGGGAAGCCTCCGTAATACTTCAGCTGTTGATCCCAGTCTTCTTGCCGCTCAACCCAGTAGGTCATCGCGGTCTTCACCAGTCCAGGCGACACTGAGTTAACTCGAATGTTGTACTGCGCCCACTCCATAGCCAGAGTGTGCACCATGTTGCGTACGCCTGCCTTCGAGGCCCCGTACGGTGCAGACGGCACCCGCTTGTTCGGCCTATACGATGCCATTGAGGCAGTAAAAACAATAGATCCAGGAACCTTCAGTTTGATAAACGTTCGTGCCGCAGCACGCGCAGTGTAGAACGAGCCAAAGAGCTTGAAGTCAATTAGCTTTTGCTTCCGGGAAATGCGGCATAGGTAGCCTTTTACATTAACGTTCCAGAGCTGTTCGATCTCCTCAGTAGTAAACTCCAACGCTGGCTTGTGCTTCGTCCTCCCGGCATTGCACACCATGCCGTGAAGGGCTCCGTCCTTGTGTACGATTTTATCAATTGCATTCTGGATACTCTCTTCACTCGTGACATCGGCAGCGATGGCGATGATCCTTCCGGGATAGCTTCTTTCAGTGGTCTGAAAGTCTTCTCCAGTCTCGCCGATGTCAAGAGAATAAACTTTCGACGCGCCATTGCTGAGACAACAGTTTGCAATCCCAAGGCCAATGCCTTTTACCAGTTAGTAAAACGGTATTAGCTAGCATTTGCCTTTGAGTACCTCGGTTTGCTCCCGTTACTTTCGTCACGAAAGTCAGCGCTGCTCACTAACTAGCTGAAGCGAACCTACTGGCAATGATCTTTCCCGCAAGGCTGATCTGTTTCTGCAGACCAAAAGCACTTTCGTTGGTCGTCATGGCTGCTTCTGTATCAGGAATGCTTTCGTGTCCGGGAAATTCATATTTCTATACTCCTCGAGCAAGCTGTTCCACTTCCGGCTCCACACTTTTGATGCACATAAATTCGTAACCTCGCCCGGCTCGGTCACCTGCTTTGTCGGCACGAGACGAGGTCCCTTGCCGTCTAGGGACTTCATTCGCTGCGCTCATACTTTCTGCGCCGGTTCGTCACCCATCACAAAATCTAGCTCGGGGAAGGCACGGAACCAGTCTATTTCCAGGTCTCTATCTCCATTTGCAATCAAAAACATATCAAAAGCGAGACGCGACTCACTTCGCTTTTCCAGCGGATCCGCAAACATCCATTTGCCACTCAACCAGTCTCTGCGCTTGCTGAACGCCTTCCTCCATGAGTTTCGTTAGCGGCAGGGCTGCTGCGTTTGCCTTGAGATGCTTCAGGTAATCTTCTAGCACAAGCTTATTAACGTTGACCTTTGTTATTCCCCGTTTTATGCACTCTTTCATGGTGTCCTCCGGAAGATCGTTGGTTCCGTGCATAGCAAGCCGAATTCGGCCTTTGCACTCCGTGCGGACGGCGTCGAGTCTGCGAAAGTTACCCTACGGACGTACCAAAAGGAAACATTGGCAATTACCTTTCAAAGTCGAATTGTGGTCCTCGAGGCCCATACTCTCCATGTACATTCCCAAATGCAGGAGCTAAAATATCCACACCTGTGGCGACAAAATCTTCCACATCGTCTGCAGTGGTCATGACACCTTCCAAGTCGGCTGTGTCCGCTATACCGTCCTCACCACCTTCTATTCTTCCAGGCTCTGCCTCTGTTGCGATGCCACGGGCATGGCAATATGCAACGAGTTCCTTTGTTTTGGCCAAGTTCTCTTCCCGTTCATGATGACTCATGTCCACCATGATCGAATCAAAAGGTAATGTGTCGGCCGCATTCTTTATCAGCTCCTCATCTTGCGCATGGTCCATATGCACGGAAACCGGAACAGAGGCGTTCTTCGCGGCGAGTGCAGCAGCATGAACAAGGAGTCCGTTGGAGAAGGTGACGGCCCACGGAAACATCTGCAGTATCAGAGGCGCCTGTTTCTTCTCTGCAGCCCGCACGAAGGCCAAAATGTTCTCGAGGTTGTATATGATCGGCGCGACGACTCCGTAACGGCCATCCTCTGCGTCTTTGAGGATCCGAACAGTCTTGTTGCTCTCGAGTGTGCTATGAGGCATTGCGGTAGTAGGGCAGAGAAACGTCGAGCTGTGTAGTGCATGCCATGTTGCGCCAGAGTTGATGATATCGAGATAATTTCAGACGTTCCGATACTAATTAGTCGATGAGACTCGTCTCGGGTACTCTCAAGTGGCGTTCTAGGTCCGGCTTTCTTTGCCACAACAGCCGAATCTCATCAGCAAAAGATCTCGAGACGCAATGCTTTCAGCCGTACCATTCTACTCATCACGGCCAGTGTGTTATTTGAACAATAATCCAACATGAGAAACGTTTTCCACCATAAAGCAAAAGGGAGCGACTAACGAACAACGCTAGCAGAAGCTTGTAATGATCTCGTCTCGAGGTCCACCCAGTTCGGATTTTTGTGCCGCTTATGGCAAACTTTCGGAATGAAAGCCGAGCGCGCGCCTCGTGCCGTACAAAAGTGCTAAAGGCATTTCCATTCGTATACATTTTGTTTCACAACGATCTAAAAAGCCTGGAGGCGTTTGAATTTCCCCGAGACGCACCGCGTACTTCTCGGAATGCTGCTAGTAGTTCGCCTAATATCAGCTGCATTTGCGTATTTGCCTCCCGACTCATCCTATTTAGTCTCAGTCCTGACTTCAATGGCTCTCTGATTCTTACAATTTCTCTAACTATTCGTGGCTTTCTAACGGAAAATGCTTGCAGATACCAGCGCTTACAGCACCAACGGTGCTCTCAATGGCTCAAGCGGTAATTCTACAATGGGCGACGTAGTGTTACCGTACCTGAGCACTCAGCCTCCAGTGGACAACGACTGGCGAATCACGCTTGAAGGCAAAGTTATCGCTATCACTGGTGCCAACCGGGGCATCGGCCTGGGCATAGCAGAAGTCTGCCTTGCGAATTCTGCCAAAGTGGTCTACTCCGTTGATCTAATGGACCCGAGTGAAGATTTCAACTCGCTCAAAAAGAAGTATCCGAACCTTAAATACATCCAAGCAGACGTTACTTCAGAGCCCAGCATCGAAAAAGCCATTGATAGCATTGTCGAAGCTGAGGGAAGCATTGAGGGTCTTGTTGCCAATGCCGGAATGACGAAACACCAACCCGCTCTGGATTTCTCGCGCGACGAGATTGAGAAGCTCTTTAACCTCAACGTCTTCGGCGCCTTTTCCTGCGCGCAGATTGCTGCGAGGAAATTCATCGCACTAGGAATCAAAGGCAGCATCGTCTTCACAGCATCCATGACTTCGTACCGGCCGAATCGTGCCGCTCCAAGCGCGCCATATGGCGGCACGAAAGCTGCTGTCCGCAACATG
>Ga0335072_10017609_pt1 | contig 10097 bp, 7 predicted proteins | sample Lox_Sample_21_FD_206725 | JGI IMG/M metagenome (GOLD analysis project Ga0335072, IMG submission 206725) | Soil microbial communities from Loxahatchee National Wildlife Refuge, Florida, United States - Lox_Sample_2.1 | ecosystem: Environmental > Terrestrial > Soil > Wetlands | place: USA: Florida...
ATGCGCTCAACCTCAATCGAAATATGCCGTCAGCGTTAGCACCAGAAGCAGCAACCCGATAAAGATGGCTGTAAATCCAATCGCCTTCGAGAAATTCACCTGCCAGGTTTGTGGCGCCTCGCCGATCCTTCCTTCGAGTTTCCCTTCCTTCACCAGCCGCTCATATTCCTTCGAACGCTTGTGCGCAAACTCTTCTTCGCTCTCGACCCCGGTGAACACCACCATGTCCATGGGAAAGCTGTCGGGCCGGAGATGCGTATTCACAAAGTGAATTGAGAAGATAAACAGAATTGCGAGCAGGCCCTCTTCGCTGTGAATCACGAGCACTGCATTCAGCGCCCATCCGGGAAGGAAATGCGCGAAGAACGGCGCGAACCACATGGCATAACCTGAAAACCCGATGACGATCATGCCCCAGAACACCGCCCAGTAATCGAACTTCTCCCAGTAGGCATAGCGCTCGAACTCCGGCTTCTTGCCCAGTCCAAGGAACCATCGCATGTGGCCAAAGATATCCTTCACGTCTTTCCAGTTCGCCACCATCGAGGTGGGACCCCAGAAGATTCCCTTCTCGTGACGAAGGAACGCACGTGTGAAGAGATCTTTCACGTGAATCAAAAACGCCAGCGTCAGCACCAGGGCGCAAAACTTGTGAAAGAAGAGAATGGCGCCGAATCCCCCCACGGCCTTGGCCATTCCGCGCGCCCATATGCTCTCGCTAAAGCGCAGCGGCAACCCCGTGGCCGCCAGGCCAAGAAATGTGCTGAACAGCGTGGCATGCAGATACCGTTGCGACCGCGTAAAGCGCATGAAGTAACGTCCCTTGCCACTGGGGGGCTCGACTCGCTTTTCTGTTTCAAGTTCCAATTCAGGCATTCTTTCCTCCCTCTGCCGAGCCTTTCTTCACCTGGTCGTAGCGAGACCGGATCAGCCACAAAATGGTGTGAATCACAAAGAACGTCAGAACGCTAACCAGGAGCAGATTCATGAACAGCCGCACAAAATAGAGCGCCGGGTTCAGCTTCCTGTCGTGCGCGTTGGCATGCGGCTGATATTGCACAAAGCTGACGTTCGCCCCGTTATGGCATCGGCTGCAGGTCTTCACCAGGTTCGCCTTATTGATCGGCGACCGCGGATCGGATGCAGGATAGATTTCATGCGCTCCGTGGCAGTCCCAGCACCGTGCCGTCTCCACGTATCCACCCAGCGACCCCAGTTGCGAATGGAACGTGTCGCGATAGGTCGAGAGCTTGTCCTTGTGGCACGAACCGCAGATCGGCGTTGACTGCGTGCGGAATTCCGCTTCAGTCGGTTGCAGAATCGCGTGCGCCGTGTGGCAGTCTGTGCAGACCGGCGCCTTGAAGTTGCCGCTCGCCACTGCGTGTCCATGCGCGCCGCCCTGGTAGTCGTCGTTGATCTTGGCGTGGCAACTGCCGCACGTCTTGGGAATGTTCGCCTTGTAGGTCGGACTCTGCGGGTCTTTGTGGCTCAGGATGTGATGTGATCCGTGGCAGCTCTGGCAGTTCGCCGCCACCAGCAGGCCTTCCTTACTCAGGGCGAATCCGTGAATCGAGTCGATGTAATTGGGATATACGCTCGGCAGTCCGTGCTTCTGCGCCATCCCATCCGTGCTGTGACAACTCCCGCACGTCTTGGGAATATTCAGCGGGTACACAGCCGATCGAGCGTCGGTCTTGGGAAAGATCGCGTGCGCATCCCCGTGGCAACTGGTGCAGGGATGGTCCTTTGCCGAAGAATGCACGCTTCCCGCCAGTTCCGATGCTTGGTCCGCATGACATTGCTTGCAATCGACGGGCGCAATGTGATCGGGGTGCGGATATTCCTTGATGTCGGCGTGGCAGTTATTGCACTGCAAGCTTCCATGGATGCTCTCGCCAAACGTCTTCCCGTCCACTGCGATGCTGTGTCCCGCTGCATCCTGCATGGTCTTATCGCCATGGCACGAGAGACAGTCGGTCTGCGCTCTCAGCCCGTACGGTGCAAGCGCAACCAGCAGCACCAGCAATCCGGGAGCATGATGCCGAAAATGAAAAGGTGCCTTGGCCAGCCACTTTATCCGACCCGCGATATGCAGCGGAATCGAAATGAAGAATGCAACGATTCGTGCGGCTTCGTTCATTCTGCCGTCTTCTTTCCCCATGGCGAAGTAGCCCCATCCGGTTCGCGCATGGCCCTCCCGCAGCGGATTTATCCACTGTGTTTGGAAACTTTCCTGCGGGGACTCAGCTATGAGGAAAGTCTTTTTCGAGAAAACCTTCAGTGATAGGAGTCACAACTGCAACTCGCTCACGCAACTCATTTGCGCTTCGCTGGCGTGACCATGCGCACCGCTCTCGCCAAGTGCTCCCGCGCGCGCCTCAGCATGTCGTGTTCCTCGTCACGAGTTTTCGGTTGCCTTTGCCGTTCACGCAGCAACATCCGCTCATCGTGATGTGGGTCACATGCTGCTGAATTCCCATTCATTGAAAATGGGATCGCTGCTTGAGGTACGTTTCATGCCATCCGTCGCGGCTTCAGAAACAAAAACCATGCTCACGCTTCCAGGCGACGCTGTCCGCCAGATTCAGTGGCGTTTCGCTGACCGATATGACCTTCAAATGCTCGTGCAATCCGCTCGTGCCGTGGCACGCGGCACAGTAGCCCATATGGTTGCCGGCGGCGAGCGAAACAACCATGAGTGGACCCCCGCCAAGAACGCGATGCTCGAAGCATTCGACCGCGCCGGCCTCACCGCCGTCTTCATGGAGCCGGAAGAAGGTGGTTTCATTGCCGGCCCCAAGAATCTGGCCTTGTCGCTTTCGGCTTTTGAACTCGCCTGGGTCGACGGCGGCGCCGCCACCGCCAGCCTTGCAGGCTTCCTCGCCCTCTCTCCCATCCACGAACGCGGCACCCCGGAACAGGCGAACCATTACATGAGCCTCTCCGCCCCGCCGCAACCGGGTGACGACCGCAAACCCTGGCGCGGATCCTTCGTCCTCACCGAGCCCATCCCCTATGTCGGAGTCGATACCGGCATGCTGAGCGGGAAAGTGAGCGTCGCGGAATGGAACTTCGGAGGAGAACCGTGGCTCCAGGTGGACAAGCGCGGACGCTTCATCACCAATATCGCCTTTGCAAATTTTGTTACCGCCGCCGTCAACTCGTGCGACCCGCGCATCAAGGGAAGTTGCGTTGTCATTCTCGAAGAAACTGACGAAGGCACCTTTGACCGCGGTACAGCGACAAAGAAACTTGTCCATCAGCTTTCCTCGACGGGCGATCCCATCTTCAATGTGAAGGTCCCTGCAAGCCGCATTGTTGGCGGCTACACGATGAAGGACGGCGTGATCGTTCCCAACTACAACCACGCCGAGATCATCGAAGCCGTCTTCCGCCGTACGCGCGTCACGGTCGGCCTGATGACGGCGGCCAAGCTCCTGTCCGCCGTCGAACCTGTCATTCGCTACCAGCGCGGCCGCTTCAGGGGAGCCGAAGGGGCAAAGCCCGGCACCATCCGTTACGAACAAGGCATCCAGCAGCGTGAAGACGCCTTGCACCGCCTCGTCGACGTATGGGCTACCGGCGAAGCAGCAGCGTCGCTCGGATTTGCCGCCGCGCGCATCTTCGACGAACTTGATCCCCTTGAGAAGCAGAAAACCGCCCTCCTCGCTGAGCGCGGCATCACCGGGAGCCGCGCCGAACTGAAGGCCCTTCGCAAGACCGAGCAGCGCGCCGTCGAATACCTGTCGCTCCCTTCGAACGACGCTCGTCGTGCCGATTTCCTCGCCGATCCACTGGTTGACTTCGTTCTCAAGGATGCCGAAGCCAACGTACTCTGCCCTGCCACAAAGCTGTGGAACACCGGCCATGGCGCCAACATGATGCGCGAAGCGATCAGTTTGATGGGCGGCTATGGCATTACCGAGGATTGTCCCGGATTCCTCGCCACCAAATGGATGGACGCGCAGCTTGAGGCCACCTATGAAGGTCCCGAAGCCGTGCAGCGCCGCCAACTCACCGTGACCATGACATCTGAAGTTTTTCTTGCCGAATTCCGCGCCTGGATTGCCGAAATGCGCCGCATCGCATCCACTCATCCGGGCACTGGCGCCTGTACTCTGGCTTCCGCGATGCAGTTGTGGCTCTGGACGCTCAACCATCTGCAGACGGCAACCGACGCGACAGGCTACAAGCTCTACCACGGCCAGCGTCAGGGCGTGACCTTCCCCATGGCCGACGCGCTCTGCTGGCTTCTCGCGTCACGCTGTCAGATTCTCGATGTGCTTGAGCTCGATTCGAAGGGCAGTAGCGATCCGACAGTCAGTGAGGGCCTGGAGGGCACTGTTCAATTCCTGAGCGACCTTTGCCACACACAGGCTGCCCACGCGGCCGGCGAGGTGTCGCGTATCTGCGCTGAACTTGTCTTCGGCTATAACAGCCATCCGGCCTGGGACGAAGAGGGTTGTGCCGCCTGCTACCAGGCGCAGGAACTCGAAGATCTGGAAGAGACCATGCCCGGCATCTCCGCCTTCGCGGTAGATGTGGTTGCCTCCAACGGCAGCCATCCGCAAAAGGCTGGCCCGTGCGCGAGTTGCACCGGCAATAGCGATTTTCTCCGTCTGCAGAACAAGCTGTGCGCCTGCCTGAGCGGCTCGCGTCTCGCCAAAGATCGCGCCGCCGAAACCGTCAGCAAGGTCATGATCCCTGAAGCCCTGGACTATCCTGCATGAGCGTGTCATCGCAAATCCCGGGTGCGCGCGTCACAGGCGTTGAGGCGGAGACTTCGGAACAAGCCTCCGCCGAGTTCGTGCCCGATCGCCCGTCGATGGAAGTTGACATAGCCTGCGTCGGCTTTGGTCCCGCAACGGGCGGGTTTTTGACCACGCTCACCAATGCCTGGGTCGAAAATCCTGCCGACCCCGCCTTCGAGAGCCGCGTTACGCCCGGGATGCCGCTGCAGGTGCTCTGCTACGAACGCGCCGACGACATTTCGGCGGGTGTCAGCGGCGTCGTGACCCGCGCGCAAGGCATTCGCGCCAGCTTTCCCGGTGTAGATCTCGCTGAAATCCCCATGTCCGCAACCGTCGCGCAGGAGAGGATGCTTTATCTGCTCGATCCCATCGGAGCGAGCCGGCGCTCATTCACCTTGCGCATGGCGGATCGGCTACTTCGCGCTTTCGGTTCGATTCTCGGAGTGCGCCATCACGCTTTCTCTCTTCCATGGGCACCTGCCTTTCTGCATAAGCACGGCGGTATGGTGTTTTCGATCGGTCAGTTTAACCAATGGGTCGGATCGAAACTCATGGCCGCCGGCCTCGTCCAGATCTGGCCTGGAACGCCGGTCGCCGAGCCGCTCTTTTCCGCGGCTTCAAATAACACGGATAAAGCGGTAGTCGGCATCCGCCTGGCCGATCAGGGCGTCGAGAAAGACGGTTCTCCCAGCAGCAGCTTCACGCCTGGAATCGATGTTCGCGCGCACCTCACGGTCGTCGGCGACGGCCCCGTGGGTGCCGTGGGCCAGGCCATCAACGAAAAGATGAGAAACGGCGAAAGACGCGAGTGGGCCCTCGGGATGAAGTTCCTCATTGAGGTCCCTGCCGACTCACCCCTGAAGCCCGGCACCGTCTGGCATACCTTCGGATACCCAGAGCCGGAAATTTTTGGCTTTCTTTACGTACATCCCGAGCGCCTGGTATCCGTCGGCCTCTTTATTCCGTCCTGGATGGCCGACCCCTCCCGCACTGCTTACCGGTATCTGCAGCACTACATCCAGCACCCCGCCCTCTGGCCGTATCTCAAGGACGGTACACTTCGCTCCTGGGGCGCCAAATCCCTTGACGAATCGGGCCGCCGTGGCGAGCCATTCCTCACCGGCGACGGATTCGCGCGCATCGGTGAAGGCTCGGGCTCGACCAACATGCTCACCGGCTCCGGCGTCGATGAGGCGTGGACCACCGGTGTGCAGCTCGGCGAATCTGTCCTCGAACTGCTGCGGGCAGGCAAGCAATTTACGCGCCAGAATCTCGCTGAAATCTACGAAACCTGCCGCCGCGCAAGCTGGGTGGAACGCGGCGCTCGCGAAGCCGAGAACGCCCGCAATGGTTTTCATCAAGGTTTCGTGAGAGGACTGATCGGCATGGCGCTCGCCGGATTGACCCACGGCCGCCTCTCGCTCGCCGCGCGCATTCCGCCGGCTCATAAGCAGATTCGCGTCGGCGCAACCGGCATAACATCTGGACGGATCGAGCAACTGGCACAAGCCGAGCAGGCCGGTGGACGCCCGCTGCACGACGCGCTTCTCTCAGAACGTGGCTGGCCCGAGATTCCCTTCGATGGTCATCTGTTGGTTACCCAGCAGGATGCGCTGCTCCTGGGAGGCAAAGTGCAGGCCATGCCCGGCTTTGCCGATCATGTGCGGATCTATAACTCGTGGCTCTGCATGGCTTGCCGGCAGAAGACCTGCATCGCCATGTGCTCCGGCCAGGCCCTGACGCTCGGCGCCGACGGCGTTCCACTTTTCGAACGCGAAAAATGTGTTCACTGCGGGGCCTGCCTTTGGAACTGCGCCCATACACCCGACGGAATGCACGGCAACATTGAATTTCGTGCCGGCGCAGGAGGCCTGCATTCAGCGGAGAACTGAAAAGACAACGATTAGCTTTCAGCTCTTAGCTCTTAGTTCAAGCTTATTTGCTCCCACGCGGAGGATAACGGGACGGTACCAGGAAGAACATGGCGCAGAACTACCAGAATCTAATCGTATGGCAGAAGGCAATCGAATTGACGGTGTGCATCTACACACTTACTCAGGCATTTCCTAAGAGTGAACTATATGGGTTGACGTCGCAAATGCGAAGGGCCAGCATTTCCGTCGCCAGCAACATTGCTGAAGGCCGTGGAACGCTAAACACGGCAGAGTTCCGTCAATTTGTCGGAATTGCACAAGGATCTGTATTTGAGCTGCGGACCCAGATTCTGGTTGCTAAGAGTCTAGGTTTCGCTGCCGGTGAAGTGTTGACTCAAGCGAAAGTTCTCAGTAATGAAGTATCAAGGATGCTAACAACCTTTATTCAAAGACTGGCTCTCCAATCCCGGAATCAGGTTAACCGGCCAGCTTGCATGCGCCGCACCAACGAGCTAACAGCTAATAGCCAAAAGCTAACAGCCTGAGAGGTTTTCCATCATGCGTCACTCTTTCCACATCGTCGTTTGTGCAGGCATTGCACCCGATCCCTTGCAGACACTCGAGCCTGCGACAACTCCCAATGGCCCTGCGCTCAAGAACGAGATGCTTCTTCCCGCGATTCTCGATCCCTGGGCTGCGAGCGCCCTGTATGAAGCCGCGCATCTTGCGTCGAAACACGCCGGCAGCAGGCTGTGGCTGGTCTCGCTCGGCCCAAAAGCGAAACTGCAGCAGGTGATGATGACGATTGCGCAAAAAGTCAGCTTTGAACTCGTGCCCGTCGATGGCCCCGCCGGCGGCTTTACCGATGCGCACGCAACCGCCGCCATTCTGGCAGAAACCATCGCCGCACTCCCTGGCCTCGATCTCAGTTCGCTTCTGCTCTTCGGTGGATGGGAATCGGCGACCCGCGGTGCCGGCGTCACGCTGCAGCTTGTGGGCGAGCGTCTCGGCATTACCGATCAGTTTCAGGGTGTGGATCAGGTCTCCATCCGCGAAGATGGTTCCTTCGAAATACTGGAACGCATTGAAGGAGGCCGCCACCAGGTTTCAGCGTGTGTGGGACCACCTGCCGTGCTCGGCTGGGCTACCGGCAACCTTCCCGAACCGCGCAACAATCCGCAAATCGGCATGACCAATATGCGCACTCTGATGCCTGCGCTACAAAAAGCGAAGCCGGGAAAGCTCGAACTGAATGGCCTGCAATATGCGCAAGTCAGCCTGCCCGCACAGCAGCGCGCGACGCGTGTTGTCAAAGACATGTCCGCGGATGATATTGCCGCCGAACTGGTGAAGTGGATTGGGGCGGAGTGAAAGAAATGGAATCGATTCTCGTTCTCACCCATGTGAATGAATCCGGCGCAGCATTGACTCGCAGTTCCCTCGAAGCCGTAACTGCCGGGCAGCAACTCGCGTCGCGGCTCGGCATGACTCTTGCCATTGGCATCGTCGCCGCTGACCCGCAACCTGCAGCAGATGAACTCGCATCCGCCGGTGCGCGCCTTCTTGCCGTCTCAGGCGAAGCATTTGCGCAGCCGCGTTATGCCAGTGGCGCCGCAGCCTGCGAGGCCCTTTGCCGTGCGGCGCAGGCAACCATCGTTCTGGCGTCCGCCGGTTCCAGGTTCTCCCGCTGTCTTGCGGGAGTCTCGCATCGCCTTGCCGGAGTGATCGACACGCACATCACGGCGCTCTCCGGAACCACTTCGCTCGCAGTTACCCGCTGGTTTTACCGCCAGCGCATCGAGGGTGTTTTCAGCCGCACAGCACGCCCATGGTTCCTGCTGCTCGAAACTGGCGCCTATCCAGCCTTTGCCGGCGCCCGCGGCGCAGCGAATCTGGAACAGATTCATGTTCAACTGCCCGAACTTCGCACCACCGTCATTGGAATCGAATCGCCCGCAAAAGATGCCCAAACCATTCGCCCTGATGCCGGGCTTCTCTTTGTCGCCGGCGCCGGATGGACCAAAAAACAATCCGACGGACATGTTCATATCGCCGAAGCCGGCGACCTGATTCTCAATTTTCTGCGCCTTGCCCAACCTTCCTTGGGCAGCAGCAAGTCTCTCGTCGATCAGGGAAGCGATGGGCAACCGGTCCTCCCGTTCCTCACCCACATGAACCAGGTGGGCCAGACGGGTTCCACGCCTCGCCATCCAAGAGGCCTGTCAACCTGTTGCCACGGAGAAGAACCCCACGTCGTCGGTTGGCGTTTCATCGGCGAGCGACGCGCCATCTCCCTTGACCCCAACTGCGGGTGGACACGCGGCAAGGCGGACGTCGTCTATATTGCCGATGCATTCCAGGTGATGTCGAAGGTGAATGCACTCCTCGCGGACGCGAAAAAATAGATCGCGCCCAGCGGCTCGCATCTCACACCGGTCGTGCCTGTTTAACGGGCGCTTTCTGGGTGTGCCGCGTGAGCAGCCGTCATCCTTTCCGGCAAAGCCCACGCAAACAGCACGCTTCCGCTGCCGGCGACGATGTATTGCCGCCCGTCTAATTCATACGAGATAGGCGAAGTCTGCATGCCTGCTCCCAGCCCTGCATGCCAAAGCGTTTTGCCGTTGCTGGTTTCGAGAGCCAGCATGTTGTCTTCCCCATCGCCCGTAAACGTCACCCCCGAGTCGGTCGTCATCACGCCCGCGCCCGATCCGCCCTCGCCCACAAAGTGGCTCCAGCGAATCTTTCCTGTCTGGTAGTCGATCGCCTCGATCACGCCCTTACCCCACAAACCGTAATCCGCGCCGGCCCACCCGTACGCACCGTCCGCCGGCTTCGCAAAATAGAGGCTATAGCTGGGGTGCGCATCGACAATGAACAAGCCGGTCTTCGGATCAAAGCTCGGCGCGCGGTAATTCGTCAGCCCGCCCTCGTCGGGCGCGACCAGCCGTCCATCCGGTGACGGCTCTTTCTCGGGATTCGGAATCGGACGCCCCAGCTTGTCCACCCCCAGTGACCAGTTGACTGGCCCATACGGAACCGTCAGCAGATCCTTTCCATCGGTCCGGTCGAGCACAAAGAAATAGCCATTCCGCGAACTCTGCATCAGCATCTTGCGCTTCTGCCCGTGAAACACCCCGTCCACCAGCACTGGCGTTTCCACCGCGTCCCAGTCATGCGTGTCATGCGGAGAAACCGAGAATCCCCACTTCAGCTTGCCGGTATCGGGATCAATTGCGACGATACTGCACGTGTACTCGTCCACGCCGGGACGCGTCTTGCCGTTGAGTACCGGCGTCGGATTGCCCGTACCCCAATACACAAGGTTCAGTTCAGGATCATACGTTCCGGTCATCCACGTCATGCCGCCCGTAGGCGCGTTTGGAGTTCCCGCGGGGGGCGTTGCGTCCCATTGCCACTGCGTCGCGCCCGTCTCCGGATCGAACGAGTGCAGGAAGCCCGGCAAATTGTCGAA
>Ga0335072_10017611_pt1 | contig 10097 bp, 6 predicted proteins | sample Lox_Sample_21_FD_206725 | JGI IMG/M metagenome (GOLD analysis project Ga0335072, IMG submission 206725) | Soil microbial communities from Loxahatchee National Wildlife Refuge, Florida, United States - Lox_Sample_2.1 | ecosystem: Environmental > Terrestrial > Soil > Wetlands | place: USA: Florida...
GACTTCCACCTCGTCCATAAGGATCGCGGCTTTGTCATCCCTCTTGAGCTGCCGGTGCAGGTCCAGCATCGCCAGCCCCTTTAGAGTTCCGACCCAGAGCTTATCGTCCGGGGTGATCGCCATGTTGGGCTGACCCGTGGTGCATTCCCTGGTGTTCAAGCCGTCGGCAGACCCGTAGGAGGTGTAATTGAGCGGCGAATCCGGATCCAGTTCGGCGCGTTTGAGGTCGCTGGCGGCAACCCGGTAGATGCCGTCTCTTCCGCTAATCCAAAGGTCATGATCGCGGGACTCGACCATGCCCGCAGGTTGCAGCGTTTTATTCACACTGATGAGCCGATTGTCCTGTATGCGGTTGATGCCGTTTACCGATGAAAACGCGTACAAGTTGCCGAGACTGTCTTGCTCAAGCGGCCCGTAAGGAACCTCTCCCTCCGCGGGCGCTGCCCGCACCGGGGTGAAGTGATCACCCGTGAGGTGGTCGACCCCCGCATCGGTCGCCACCCAGATAGCGCCGTCACGGTCCTGGAATGCGGTGATGATGCGATCGCTGGAGAGCCCGTCAGCGGTGGTGTAGTTATGGAAATGCTCGTGCTGCATGTGGCTTAAGCCCGCCGTGGTCGCAATCCAGAGCGATCCGTCCTGCGCCGGCGCCAGGCTCAGCACCACACCACTGGGCAGCCCCTGCGGAGTCGAGTATTGGGTGAAGCGGCCGTTGCGAAAACGGAAGAGCCCGCCGCCCCAGGTGCCGATCCAAAGATCGTGGTTCGTGTCTTCCGCCAGGCTCCATACGCAGGAATTCACCAACCCATCCTTCTCGCTATAGGTTTTGAAGCGCTTGCCGTCAAAACGCGAAAGGCCTCCGCAGTTGCTGCCCACCCAAAGCGTTCCGTCGTGCGCGGCCAAGACGGCCATAGGGATATTGGAGTCGGGTAGTCCGTCGGCCGGCGTGTACATTTTGAAGCTGCGGTCTTTGAAGCGAAGCAGTCCCTCGCTGCCGGTGGCTACCCACAGATCTCCGTTCCTATCCGAGTAGAGGTACCTGGCGTGCACGCCCAACGTCAGATCTACTGTGCCTTTGTCGCTCAGGCGAAACAGTCCGGACGCTTTGTTGGTCCACATAGTGCCTTGCGGGTCCTCGTAAATCCGATAGGCTGCATCTCCCGGGAGATGGCCAAAGGGCGCCAGCTTTTGGAATTGTCCGTTCACCAGGCGGGCAACACCGGAGCTGGTGCAGAACCACCGAACCCCGTGGCGGTCTTCGTGCACTTGAAAGATCCCGTCGCTCTCCACGCCAAGCTGCCTGGGATATTCCGGATGCTGCAGGATGTGCGCACCGTCCCATTCGACGAATCCGTGTTCGCCAACGATGAGCAGGTGGCCATCTGCGGTTTGGCTCATGGTGCTGATCGGCTGGTCCGGGATTACGGTCACGAAGTGGCCGTGATCCAACCGATAAAGTCCGTGGCCGGTTCCCACCCACAAAGTGCCGTTGCGGAGGAGCAGGCACGCGATACGGTCGCTCGGGCCTGCGCCCGGGTGATACATGGTCACGAGTGAGCGATCGAAGTGGTCCACGGCTGCGGCCGGTATGTAGGCAAGGCCGGAATCGGTACCCACCCACAGCGCCCCGTCCGCCGCGGTCAAGAGAAAACTTACGGGGATTTCCTGGGAAATTCCCGGGCGCAGACGAATCGGCGCGAAGTGCTCTCCATCGAATCTGGCCAGTCCACCGTCGGTTCCCACCCAAAGGAATCCATTGGGGGTTTGCGCGATGGCATTCACCTCGTCATCGGGCAAACCCTGTTCGACGGTGAAGTCGGTGCGCAGATAGCTGCTTGCCTGTGGATCAAGCGCCCGAGCCTGCCACACGAACCACAACTGCAGGATGAGCACACCCATCAGCGTTCTTCGATACTTGGGCTTTTCGGGCACAACTCACCCCGCTCCTGCTGCGTAGCGAGACTGTAACGCCAGCGGATAGCGTGTGGATTGTCACATATTGCGGTGATCTCAGGGGTGCACTAGTTGGTTCTCGATGGGATGGCAGTTCGGCGCGCCCTGCGCTATTGGCAGAGCCAGAGTGCCGAGTCCGAAATCTGGCGCCGAATGGTGAACACGATGGTAGTGCGATCGAGATCTCACTACGGGCGTGATCGCGTATCTTTCCAATAACTTCGGGAAGAGCAACCTAAATAGGGTGGCTGCTGCATAGCTTGAGTAAGAACCAGGTCTGACAGAGAATGAAGCAGGCGATTGTCTCTTCCCGGGAGAAAGAATGGCGACGTCAAGGACTGGACCAGCTCAAGAGCCAGCCCGGCGTTAGCGGGACAAAATACAGGCAGAGACTGCAGCGATCGTGTTTTACGACTGACGTTAAGACTGTTGAGAGGAGAGGATGGAAGGAAAGTGTGGAGTTAAGAATCTAGCCGCGATCGTTCTAGCCGCGCTTGCATGGACAATTCCGATCCTGGCGCAGGATTCACACTACAAGCCGGTCAACCAGCAGATTCCGCCTCCGACCTGCCTCACGCTCAAGGGTGCATGGGAGGGAGGATACACACCCTGCACGGACGAGACGCATCAACTGTGGCTGGCCGATGTGACGCATTGGCGCACCGAACGGCTGATTCGCATCGGCTTTGATGATGCGCGCTATCGAATGCCGGCGCTCCAATGGGCTCAGTCCGCATTCATCCAGCCTCAAATGATGGTGCAGGACCGGTACTTCTACGATCCCGTGGCCCATAAATATACGGTTGACCGCTACCTGGATGACCTCGATAAGCGATACGGAGGCATCGATGCGGTGTTGATTTGGCCCACTTATCCGAACATGGGCATCGACGATCGCAATCAACATGACATGATCCGTTCCATGCCCGGTGGCGTCGCGGGCGTTCGCCAGATGGTCGAGGACTTCCACAAGCGCGGAGTGCGGGTTTTGTTTCCCATGATGATGTGGGACCAGGGAACGCGACAGCCGGCCAGGCCCTGGCCTGTCGAGATCGCCGAGCTGATGAAGGAGATCGACGCCGACGGTATCAACGGTGATACCCAGGATGGAGTTCCGCTGACTTTCTCTCTGGCCGCGGATGCGGTCGGGCACCCGCTCGCGTTTGAGCCGGAGGGCGGCCCTGCCGACGAAGCACTCGCCTGGGATGTGCTCACCTGGGGTCAGTACAAGTTTCAATTCGTGCCTACCGTGGATCGCTATCGCTGGCTGGAGCCAAAACACCAGGTCAATATTCAGGGACGCTGGAATCGCGATAAAACCGACGACCTCCAATTTGCTTTCTTCAATGGAGAAGGTTGGGAAAGTTGGGAAAACGTTTGGGGCATTTGGAACGGGGTAACCCCCCGCGACGGAGAAGCAACCCGGCGCATGGCAAGCATCGAGCGCGCGATCGCGCCATTCTTTGCGAGCAGCGGATGGGAGCCGTTTTATCCCATGCACATGTATGGGGTCTTCGCCAGCCGTTGGCCGTTGGAAGGCCGCACCGCTTGGACCATCGTCAATCGCAACGAATACGACGTGAACGGCCGGCAGATGAGTGTGCCCGCCGAAGATGGCGTTCGCTTCTTCGATCTATACCACGGCGTCGAATTGAAACCGGTGCGTGAGGGAGAGCAGGCGGTCCTTTCGTTCTCTCTGGAAGCCCACGGAATGGGCGCAGTGATGGCTATACACGGAGCACCGGATGGTGCCACCAATGAACTGATGTCGCGTATGAAGAAGATGACCGCGACGCCACTCTCTTCGTATTCCCATGAGTGGAAACCCCTGGGGCAGCAGTTAGTCGCGATTGAGAAAACCAAGCCCGCCGCGGCGACGCCGGAAGGAATGGTGAAGATCCCGGCTGGGGATTACGTCTTCAAAGTGCAGGGCATCGAAATTGAAGGTTCGGATGATGTAGGCGTGGATGTGCAATACCCCTGGGAGGACTCCGCGCGGCGATTTCATGAGCATCCCATGCACGTGGAAGCGTTCTATCTCGACAAGTACCCGGTCACGAATGCCGACTTTAAAAAGTTTCTGGATGCTACCCACTATCATCCTCAGGATGACCTGAACTTTCTGCGTGACTGGAGGAACGGTTCTTATCCCGAAGGGTGGGACAAGAAGCCTGTGACGTGGGTGTCACTTGAGGATGCACGCGCGTATGCAAAGTGGGCGGGCAAGCGGCTGCCGCGTGAGTGGGAGTGGCAGTATGCAGCCCAGGGTGGGGAAGAGAACCGCATTTATCCCTGGGGGAACACCTGGAATCCGGCCAATGTTCCAGTGCCTGATAAGGGACGTACCTTGACGCCGCCCGATGACGTGGATGCTCATCCCGCGGGCGCGAGTCCCTTCGGTGTCATCGATCTGGTCGCCAACGTGTGGCAATGGACCGACGAATATGTCGACGAACATACCCGTGCGGGCATCCTCCGCGGTGGAAACCACTACCAGCCCCAGGGTTCCATTTGGTACTTTCCGGAGGCTTATCGAAATGATCAGCACGGAAAGCTGCTTTTGATGGCGCCGGGCTACGACCGGTCGGGGACTCTTGGCTTCCGCTGTGCCCAGGACGTCGAATAAGTCCGCGAAAATTCTCACGTCGCTGAGGGATACGCCCAAGGTGCTAGTTTTCGCTTCGGGGAATGCATCGTCGAAGCAGATCACTTCAACAAGCTAAAGCAAAAGCTTGTTGAAGTGAGCACAACGCTGCCAGCCAATTCCGCGTTGGCCGGCGTGCGTCTGTCCGCGACCCCAGTTGTTTTCAAAATAGGGGCGCCTGCGATAGGGAAACACACCGGCTAGCGCGAAGCCGGAAACCCTGGGTTAGGTTTCAGAACCGTGAACCATCCGGTTCCTCCGACGCTAAATCCCCGATTCGTTATGGAACGTAGAAGCTTCATCATTTCCTCCAGCCCCGTGCGTCAGTGGATCCTTCCGTCTGTCGCCGGTTTTTCTCCGTTTCCTGCAGTGTCCCTGTTTTCAGTATTTCAAGTTTGGGGTGCACGTCCGTTTGTCGCTGGGTTTCCACTTATTCCGCCTTGCCACCCGAATACAGAAAATCCTTCACGATTTCCGGTCGGTACTCGCGGAAGCGGCGGTCGCGCCAATCCGTTATTCCTTGATAAAAATTAGGCGCATTCAAGTCGATGGTGGCGACGGCCGCAGTTCCGCGCTCGTGCGCTTCGGCGATGCGTTTGCCGTTGTGGTCCATGATGTAGGTGGGGTGATCGTAGCCGGAGGTGACAAGAAATATCTGATTCTCGATGGCGCGCGCGGCGGCCAGCACCTCGTCCCCACCCCAAATCGGAAGCAGGATGATTTCCGCTCCTCGCTGGGCAAGCTGGCGCGCCGGCTCCGTGAAGTACACGTCGTAACAGATCATCATGCCAACGGTGCCGAAATCCGTGTGGAAGACGGGGAATTCATTTCCCGGAGTCAGCTGCACCATTTCGCCGCGCGGAAGGAACATTTTGCGATACCTGCCCACCAGGTTCCCTTCGCGGTCAATCAGAACGGCCGTGTTGTATTTCGCGTCGCGTTCGCGCTCATAGAGGCCGGCGGCAACGTAGCAGTGTTTGGCTCGGGCCAACTCCCCCAGTTGCGCGGTAGTCGGCCCCGGCACGGGCTCGGCAACTAGCCCGCAGCTGAGGCCGCCGGGGTCGGTCCCTACCACGCTGATGCCCTCGGGCAGCACAATCAGATCAGTGTCAGCGGGAGCCAGGCGCTCCGCAGTTTCGACAAACTGCCGTACGCTCTCGGCTACCGTACCCGTGTTTGACGGCTTCAGGTTGATCGTCGCGATCGTTACTTTGCGCGGCTGAGGAGCAGGGATCTCCTCGAAAGAGATATCGTCCCACCAGACAATTCCCGTTGCGGCGTGGGCCAGGAATAGCTCCAGAACCACGTAGGTCGCACCGGCCGGCGCCGGAACTTCGAGGCTCACCTCTGTCCACTGGCCTTTGCGTACGGAACGGGCGGCATAATCCACGCGGTCGTCGTTGCCGATTTCGGTGCCGCCGGGCTTTTGCCAGTAAAGGTCAGGAACGATCTGCCAGTTCTCGCTGGTCAGGCCGGCGGCACGGTAGTGGGCTACAAATCTGTACCAGGCGCCTTCTTTGATGCCGGTCACCTTACGCTGCCAGCCACCGTAAGCCGCAATATTTCCGTCTCCCGACACTCCCAGTGAGCCGGACCCGCCACGCGACACGACCATATCGACAAAGGTTCGCGGCGCCGTCTCCGGCCGGATGCTCCAGGCGCTCCAACCTTCGGGGTTCGCGCCGAAGCCTGACTGGTGGAAAAGCACGCGATCTTCTGCCGCGCGGCTTGCGGATATGCCTGCGTTGGTGTCGCCCGCACTGAGCGCCCCTGGAAGCATCAGGCCGGCGCCCGTGATCAGTGCGGATTTCTTCATAAACTGGCGACGCGTGGATTCGCCTGACTCGCTCACAAGATTCCTCCAGCTTATCAATGAGTGCGCGGAGCGCCTTTCCTGCTGAGCCAGGATTTCGCTAGCAGCCGCTGGGCGTTCTCCTCTGTCAACGCTCTTTTTCCAATGCCGGTCAGGCTAGACTCCCGGACCTCCCACAACGCTACCTCGAAATAAAAATTTGGAAAAGAACAATCCCGCTGGATCTACGTCTTTGGTTTGTGAGTATCCCGAGTATGAGAAGTCAGGCCGAGCGTCAGGTTAGCGGAAATATCGTTTTCGAGAAACTTCGTTCTTGTCACGACCTGTGCCGTATCATCTCTTCTTCGTCGGTCAGCGTTGGCGAGGGAGTACCTTTGCCAAGGCCTCGGATCCAGGTGGTTCACGGAACGGTTCCACGGAGATGCGCTCGTAACGCACTTCCAAGACCGTCAGGTTTTCGATCCCGCCCGGTGCTTCGAGAACTACGGTGTCACCCGCTGCCGACTTCATCAACGCGCGCCCCAGGGGCGACACCCAACTGATGTGATTGCGGTCAAGATCGACCTCGTCTGTGCCTACGATGCTCACCACGCGCTCCGCGCCCGCGGCATTGGCATAGCGCACGGTCGCCCCGAAGAATGCCCTCGTCTTCGCCTGCCCCGCTCTCGGAGCTTCCGGGTCCACGACTTCGGCGGCTTCGATTCGCTTCGTTAAAAAGCGAATTCGCCCATCGATCTGCCGCAGCCGCCGCTTGCTGTACTGGTAGTCGGCGTTTTCACTGCGATCGCCGTTGCCGGCAGCCCACGCCACAACCTCCGCCACGGCCGGGCGGTCCCTAGTGAGCAGGAACCGGTGCTCGTCTTTGAGGCGTTGCAGGCCGCCCCCGGTTATGTAGTTTTTGCCTTGCGTCCCAGGTTCGTCCCGTGGCGGATTTCTTGTAAGCCCTTTGCGCATCTCGTGGTCCTGTGAACTGCCTCCCTCGCCAGAGTTTAACTGAATCTCAGAGAGCGCTTTTCCTTGGGGAGAACGAAAAAGTTAGTGTGACGAGATGCCAACTTCTCATGTCCCACGAAGGTACCTTATGGCAAGCGCTTTCGAGGTATAGGCTTGGAACCGGTGGTGGGAAGTCTGACCTGCGAGGCGGAGATCGAGAACGAAAGTCGCCCAGGTCGCCCCCGGCTGTGACATTTCGCCGCGCCCCGCAGACCGGTAGGCTGATGTCACCATGAAGATCTTAATAGCGTTGGTTCTGCCGCTCTTTCTCCTTGGTTCTGCCGTTGTCTTTGCGACCGCACCTATCAAAAAAGCCTCGCACAACCGGGTCACGCAGAGCGCAACGGAACATGGTGTCTCCTCCGGTTCAGACACGTTTACTATCGCAAACCTGATTCGGTGATAGTGAATCAATCTGCGCCTGCCGTGGCTTGACGTGAACCTACGGAAAGCCGGGCGTGCCTACACTCAACCCGGATAACCTGGGGACGATAACCCGAGGTCCACTACAGAGACATTTCGTTTTTCTATAGAACGATACCGGTCAACTGCCCGTCGATCACCGGTTCCGAGTGCCGTCGAGGAACGTCATGACGCCGCATCAAGAGACCGCAAACCATGCTTTGCTGAGATTGCCGCTCCCTGTCTGTCGACCGTTCACTCGAATCAGAAATGAAATTCTTTCAAAGTAGAGCTAGGGCTGCGGGTAGTAAGAAGTGTTCGTGCGTGAACTGAGCCCTGGTTTATCCACCGTGATCTGCAACGGGCGGGTTTTCGATGTCCTGGGAGGCAGGCGCCGGATCGAAGGAAAGCACATAGTATGAATTCAGCTCCGTCATACATCGGTCGATATCGGCCACAGGTCTTTGCCGTCAGCGTAGACTCGGCCGCCGCTCTGGTACACGAGAACCGGCATGAACCCCCACAGACAAGTGAAGATATGCATGAAAAACCAAGTCCCGAACGTCAATCTCGAAATCTTCCTCAGTCTTTGGATAACAGCTCCCTCATTTCCGCGTTAACCTAAGTAGTATTCTGCGCTCAATTGGGCGATCGCGAGGCTAACCGGATGCGGACTGTTCTCCTCCTCTTCGCAATGCTCTCCCTCTCGTTGCAAGCTCAAACGCCGGCCGCTTCCAAGTCCTTTGTGGTCGCGGACGTTCACGCCAGCCCATTCACCCCCTACCCCTTTATGCACGGCAACTCCGTCCAGGGCGACCGCTATTTCCTTACCCAGGCCAACATGGCCGAGCTCATTGCCACCGCCTACGGCGTCGACGTAGCCAATGTGCAGGCAGGTCCAACCTGGCTCGAGCGCAATCACTACGACATTCGCGCGAAAGTGCCGCCCAAGACCACACCGGAGGACGTCAAGCTCATGCTGCGCGCACTCCTCGCCGATCGCTTTCACCTCGTGGTCAAAACCGCCTCCGCTCCGATGCCTACCTATATTCTCTCCGCCGGCCCTGGGAAGCCGAAGATGACAGAATCGGAAGGTTCCGGTGAAAGCTCCTGCGTCCCGCTTCCTCCGCCACCCAACCCTGCTCCGGGGGCGCCGTTCTACATCAACGTTAGCTGCAAGCATCTCACCATGCCCGCTTTCGCCGAGACGATCCACATGTTCGCCGGCGGATACCTCGATCAACCGGTGGTCGACGAAACCAAGCTGGAGGGCGCCTGGGACTTCACCCTCAAATGGTCGCCTCGCAACCAGCTTGAAAAGCAGGGCGCCGATGGCATCTCCATCTTTGCGGCCGTGGAAAAGCAGCTGGGGCTCAAGCTGGAACTCAAAACCGCCTCCCGCCCTGTCTTCCAGGTAGCAAGCGTCGACGAAACCCCGACCCCCAACGTCGCCAACATCAACGACCTGCTTCCTGAGCCGCCTCCGGCCCCCTTCGAGGTCACGGTCATCAAGCCTACCGCCCCAGGCGAGAAGGGCTACGGCCGCATCACCGGTGACCAGATCGAGACGCGTGCTATTCCGCTTCGGTTCCTGATCAACTTCGGCTGGAATCTGAACCCCGGCAATAAAGAAGCGATCGCCAACGCACCCAGTTGGCTCGATAGCCCGAAGTTCGACATCACCGCCAAGGCTGGAGCCAATGTTCGCGTGGACAAGTTTGCTTCCGGCAACCTCATAAACTACGAAGACCTGCGCAGTATGATGCGGGCCATGCTTAGCGAACGTTTTCAGATGAAGTGGCATATGGAGGACCGCCCCGTCACCGCGTACACGCTGGTAGCTGTTCACCCCAAACTGAAGCCCACCGCCGACCCCACCGAACGCACCAAATGCAAAGAAGGTCCGGGGCCGGACGGCAAGGATCCCCGCATTGCCAACCCCGTCCTGAACCGCCTCGTCACCTGCCAGAACATGACCATCGCACAGATCGGCGACGAGCTTCAGCGGCAGGCCGGCGGTTATATCTTCAACACGGTGACGGACGGTACAGACCTGAAGGGGTCCTACGATTTCACGCTTAGCTTCAGCTCCGCCGACAAGATCCAGATCACCCCCGGAGATGCCTCCAATAGCTCGGACCCCAACGGCGCACTCTCCGTCTTCGACGCCGTCAACAGGGAACTAGGGCTCAAGCTGGAGAAGACCAGACGTCCTTACCCCGTCCTGGTCATCGACCACATCGCGGAAACACCCACCGAAAACTAGAGCCATGGCTTTTCTTCCGAGGCGTC
>Ga0335072_10017614_pt1 | contig 10096 bp, 4 predicted proteins | sample Lox_Sample_21_FD_206725 | JGI IMG/M metagenome (GOLD analysis project Ga0335072, IMG submission 206725) | Soil microbial communities from Loxahatchee National Wildlife Refuge, Florida, United States - Lox_Sample_2.1 | ecosystem: Environmental > Terrestrial > Soil > Wetlands | place: USA: Florida...
GACGCCGTGGAGGGCGGGGAGCCAGCTGGAGAGCAGGTTGTTCTCGTAGTTGGGACGGAAGAAGCGCTCGGTGCCGAAGTAGAGGTTGGCGTCGTGCTCGTGCCAGCCCACGCCCTCGCCGGTGCGGAAGGCCTGGGTGATCTTCGGCTCGTCTTTGAAGCAGGCGGAGATGACGTGGAAGGCGCCGGGCAGGTCGAGGGTGGTGAGGGCGAAGGCCTGCTCGGGAGGCAATTCAAACTGCTGCGTGGCGGGATCGTAGGTGACGAAGCCGCTGGCGGCGTTGGCGTTGAGCCACTCGCGCACGTAGCGTTCGGAGGTATTGGTTCTGGCGGCGAGATCGGCGGAGGCCATGGGGCCGGCGCCGGCCATGGCTTTGTAAAGACCGAGTTTGTCGCCGATGACGACGAGGGCGGCGTGCATGGCGGCGCCCATGTCGAGGACGGCCTTGCCCATGAAGGCATCGAGCCTTGATGGATCCATTGGGCGTGAAGATGCGGGAGAAGCTGTAGCTGCCATAGTGACCTCCTGTTTTAGGGGCTTTGGGTGCTAGCCGGGGAGCGGGCCTGGGGCAGGAGCCTGAAGGGGCCTGGGAATGAGACTGGCGAAGGAGCCCAATAGTAGCGCGAGCAACATTCCAATGACAAACTGCGGTCGACGGGATCAGGTGACAACTGGGCTGGCTCGCCCGTGATGCATTCGTGCTTCGCGGTGCTACCGGGAAGCGACTGCGGTTGCAAGCACTTCCTGGGCGTGATGGAGTTGGGGCATGGACGGATCGGCGGAGGGCCAGGCTTTCAGAAATGTCGCGTACTCGGTGCGGGCCTGGGTCGAGTTGCCGGCGAGCTCGTCGGCGTGGGCGATGCCGTAGAGTTCGAATCCTGAGTGGGGGCGCTCGATGAGGGCGGCTTCGTAGGCGGCGCGGGCTCCGGCGTAGTCTTTGGCGCGCAGCAGGGCTTCTGCCTCGGTTTCAGCGACGGGGCGGATGTACATGGGCGGCTCGTGGTAGCCGAGTTTTTTCTCGGCGGCGATGGCTTCGGTATAGAGCTTCTTCGCAGCGTCTGACTTGTTGTCGGCGAGAAGGATGCCGGCGCGGAGCTCCATAGAAGAGACGGCGAGGGCTTTGACGAGCGGGCCGGCGTTGGCGTCAGGATCGAGGGGCGTGGTGGGCGGTTTGGTTGCGGACCTGGAAGCGCCGGTATCGGACTTTTTGTCCTTGTTGCTGTCGGCGCCGGATGGCTTCTTTGCATCTTGCTTTTTTGCCTCGTCGGCGGCCTTTGCATCCTGCTGTTGGCGCCAGAGGCCGGCGTCCATCTCGGCGGAGGCGGATTTCGCGGAGGCGAGGTCGCCGCGGTCGAGGGCCTGCATACCGGTGGCGAGGCTGCGGAGTTCATCGCGAAGGAAGCGGAGATTGGCGGTGTTGTCGGCGCTGGGGAGGTTGGCGGCGTCGATGAGGGTGAGGACGGTGGGCCAGTCGGCGGTGCGGAGGGCGACGGGGAGGCGAAGGCTGACGCGCGACATCTGATCGCGCGCGCTCCAGATGTAGAGCGAGGCTTCGAGCTGGCCGTGCGCGGCGGCGAGATGGTCGGAGAGTGCGTTGGCGGCGGCGAGGCGGCCCTGCTCCATCTGATTGGCGATGGAGTACATCATGTTGTGGACGTAGTTCCAGTCGTCGTCGACCGAGACGTGCTGGTCGCGGAGGTAGCGCTCGTCGGCCTCGGTGGAGGCGGTGAACCAGCGATTGGCGGAGGCGTAGTCTCCGACGCGGTAGTAGATGTGGCCGGGCATGTGAACCATGTGGCCGGATGTGGGAGCGAGCGAGGCGAGCAGCGCGGCGGAGGGGATGGCGCGCTCGGGGTGGTTGCCGGGCTCCATGGCGTGGATCCAATAGTGGTTGGCGGCGGAGTCGTTGGGGGCGTCGCGGAGGACGGATTCGAGGATGGCGATTTTTTCTTTCATGCCAGGTTTGGGATCGCCGTTGTCGTCGTAGCCGTCTTCTACGGCGTTGGCGAGGAAGATGCGGGTTTCGAGGTCGCGGGGTTCTTTTTTGACGAGCTTGCGGTAGAGGGCGATGGATGCGGTGTGGTCGCTGTCTTTGTCGGAGTCGTTTTCATGGGACTCGGCGAGGGCGGCCTGGATGTAGAGCCGGTCGGTGGCGCTGGCGTGGCGCGCGAGCTTTGCAGCTTGCTGTAGAGCCTGGTCGGCGTAGACCTTGTCTTCTTCGCCGCGGAAGGTCATGGCCTGGGCGAGTCCCCAATAGCACATCGCGCATTGGGGATCGGTGCGGACGGCCTGTTCGAAGGCTTTAGCGGATTCGTAGTCCCAGAAATCATGGAGGAGGCTGAGGCCCTGGTCGAACCAGGCCTGGGCTTCGGGGGTGGCCTTGATCGTGATATGTGAATTGCCGATGCCGGACATGCGGGTGGGCGCGGGGAGCTGGTCGGGCGGCGAGAAGGTGTGCATGCCGGGCATGGGCGGCATGGCCTGGGCGGCGGCCAGCATGGGCGCGGCGAGGAGAAGGAGGGCGGCGGTGACTTTCATGGAGAAGGCTCCGGGGATTCTGCAAAGCAGTGCATCATGCGGGGTGGAGACGTGGCAAGGGGGCTGGGTGGGGTTTGTTGGGGTGGGGTTTGTTGGGGGTTGGGTTTGTTGGGGGGCCGGGGGTTCATTTTGGGAACAGGGCTTTCCGTTTTGGGCCGGGCGGCACCGTGGTGATGTGGCACGGGCTGAGGGCTCTTGATTCGAGCGATGAAAGGGAATCTTCTGCTTGCTCTGGGGTGAACCTGGCCTTGGGGGTTTTTCGGGGGGCGTTCGACCCGAGTGGAGTTTCAGTTTGGGAAAGGGCTAGGTACTGAGGATTTGCCTTCGGGCGCAAAACGCTTGATGGTTGCGTGGCTTAGGGAGTCTTCTGCTTGCTGTGGGGTGAACCTGGCCTTGGGGGTTTTTCGGGGGAAGTTCGACCCGAGTGGAGTTTCAGTTTGGGAAAGGGCTAGGTACTGAGGATTTGCCTTCGGGCGCAAAACGCTTGATGGTTGCGTGGCTAAGGGAGTCTTCTGCTTGCTGTGGGGTGAACCTGGCCTCGGGGGTTCTTTCGGGAGGGCTCGATCCGGGTGGAGTTTCATTTTGGGAAAGGGCAAGGTACTGAGGATTTGCTGTCGGGGCTAAACCGCTTGATGGTTGTGTCGCTAAGGGAGTCTTCTGCTTGCTGTGGGGTGAACCTGGCGTCGCGGGTTCTTCGGGGGCTCGACCCGGGTGGAGTTTCAGTTTGGGAAAGGGCCAGGTACTGAGGTTTGGCTGTCGGGCCTAAACCGCTTGATGGTTATGTCGCTAAGGGAGTCTTCTGCTTGCTGTGGGGTGAACCTGGCTGACTCCATGCTTTTCTCGTGCTCGCTGACAGGTCGCGTTCTTTTCAGATTCGACACCTCGGCTGAGATCATGAGGGCCGCGACAAACGGCTCAGGACCAGTCGACTTCGCGGAGGCGGGTGGTGGTTTCCTGAATAGCACGGGTGAGGCGGAGGACGTCGTCGGGTTTGCCGGCGCGCTCGGCGCGCTCGAGCTCGGCGCGAAGCTGGCGCTGTTCGTGCTCGATGGCCTGACGGCGGATGGCGAGGACCGCAGCGTCGACATCTTCGGAGCTGGGCTCGGTGTCGTGGATGGAGAGGAAGAGCTCGGCGAGCATCTGGCGATGGGCAGGCTCGGTGAGGGCGGTGAGGGGGTCGGCGCTGTCCGGACGTGCGCGAAGCTGGTCGACGATGGCTCGGACGTCGGATCGCATGGCGGCGAGTTCGTGTCCGTGCTGGTGCCAGTTGCCTTCGGCAATGATGTAGCAGTCGGTGGAGCGCGGGGCGGAGAAGGCCTGGAGCAGGATGCGCTCGGCGTGCGTGAGAGGAAAGTTCTGGGAGGCGAGTGAGTCGCGGCGTTTGGCGGCGGCTTCTTTCAACTCGGCGCGAACGAGGGCAGAGTCGATGCCGAGGGCCTGGGCGGCGTCAATGGCGAAGGCGTCGCGCGCGATGCGGTTGGGGATCCGGCGGATGTGTGGCAGCAGGAAGTTGAGGGCGTCGGCTTTGGATTTGGGGTCGCGGGACGGGAAGAGCTGGCGGGCGCGGTCGGTTAGATAGCTTTGGAAGGTGGGTGAGGCGCGGAGGGCGTCGACGTAGGCGCGGGCGCCGCGCTCGCGGACGTAGCGGTCGGGATCGAGACCGCCTTCGAGAGTGAGGACGCGAACATCGAAGCCTTCTTCGGTGAGGAGAGCGATGGATTTTTCGGCAGCGTTGGCGCCGGCGGTGTCGGGATCGAAGTTGACGATGACGCGGGTGGCGTAGCGGCGCAGGAGGCGGACCTGAGGTTCGGTGAAGGCGGTGCCGCTTGTTGCTATGACGTTGGGAATGCCGGCGAGGAAGACGGAGATGCAGTCCATCTGGCCCTCGACGAGGATTGCGCCGCCGTCCTGGCGGATGGCCTGACGGGCCTTGTCGAGATTGAAGAGGACGTGGCTTTTTGAATACAGCGGCGTTTCGGGGGAGTTGAGGTACTTGGGGCCGGCCTTTTCGCCGGTTTCGAGAGTGCGCGCGGTGAAGGCGATGACGCGGCCGGCTTCGTTGGCGATGGGGAACATGATGCGCTTGCGGAAGCGCGCGTACATGGGGCCTGGGGTCATGTGGCCGGCACCGTCTTCCTGGTCCTTCCAGGAGAAGAGGCCGGAGGCGCGCAGGGTGTCGGGGTCGGCGAGAGACTGCAGGCGCTCGCCGAGGGCGCGGAAGGAGTCGGGCGCATAGCCGATGCGGAATTTGGTGATTCCTTCGGAGGACAAGCCGCGGCCGCTGAGGTATTCGCGCGCAGTGGCGGCTTCGGGGGCGCGGAGCTGCTCTTCGAACCAGGCGGTGGCGGCTTCGTGAAGGTCGAGGAGCTTGCCGCGCTGGCGGTGTTCGGCGGCTTCTTCGGGAGAGGAGAATTCGCGTTTGGGGAGCGGGATGCCGCACTTCTGCGCGACGGTGCGGACGGCCTCGAAGAAGCCGACGTTCTCGATTTTCTGAATGAAGGTGAAGACGTCGCCGTGCTCGTGGCAACCGAAGCAGTTGAAGAACTGGCGGCCGGCATGGACGGAGAAGGAGGGAGTCTTTTCTTTATGGAAGGGGCAGAGGCCGGTGTAGTTCTGGGCTCCGGCTTTTTTCAGGCGCACGTAGTCGCCGATGATCTTGACGATGTCGGCTTGCTCCTTGACGGACTGGGCGAAGTCGGAGGCCACGGCGGAGGGTACAGGGACAGGGTACAGCGGTGGAGGGAGCTAAGGACCGGTTAGCTGATGAGGCGGTTATCGAGAAACGACAGACCACCACTCAATTCTCGAGCAGGTTCTGTAGCTCAGCGATTCTGGCTATCGGAAAGTCATCCTGAACCCACTTTTTGCGATATCCATCAAGACCGTAAGTCGACTCAAGCCTCTGCAACTCGGACAATAACGCACCGGCCAGCGTGCGCAATCGGCAGCGGCCTTAAAGATCGCTTTTCCTTCCTCATCTGGACGTCCGCCTTGTGCGAACTCAAGTATTTGAACGAAGACGGTCCCTTCTGGAAGCGGCTCGAAAATCCAGCGGTACTCGCCTGGCTCCTCCGTAAAAGAGGCGACTGCGTGCGAAAGTCCTCGCAGAGCGGCCACGCCGCTACCGCTGATGCCAAATCGTCGAGTGCGTCAGAAAGATATGAGGCGGTCACCGTCGCGGTGGCGTCGTTTATCCGGATGACACACTCGGCCCAACCGGTGCCCGCGAGTTCGTAAGAAATCTGAACGCTCATTGAATGATCCCGTGTATTTCTGCGAAATGATCAGGCGCGCTATGCAGGAGGGAGTGGGCTGCCGTCTTTTTCAGAATGGCACGAAGGACGGTACTTTGGGGGCGAAGCGGACGGCCGGTAATCTTGAAGAAACGCTGGCTGTGGCCTTAGCTTCTTGCTGTGGGGTGAACCTGGTCGTCAAGCAATGGGGTGCGTGGGGTCAGGTTCCCGGAATGGGTCGATGACGGTACTGTTGTTCGCTGCGAGGGATTGTTCTGGTTGAAACCGGGGCGAAAGTGGCCAACGCTTCTTGCTGTGGGGTGAACCTGGCGCCGCTGCTGCGGGCGCTGGGATTTTTTTCGGGTAACGGTACGACGGTTCGGTGTGGGATTAGGCGTGTTGGGTCCGTTCTCTGATTCCTGCTTCGGTTGTTACGGTACGTTCGTTACCGATCGCGGTGCATGGTGAGAGGTCACGGTACTCGCCCCGAAGGTCACGGTACGCTGGTTTGCACCGGAAGAGGGGCGGTTTCAGAGGGTTGATGAAACAATTTGGCGATTTCCACATCTAATTTGGTGAGGATCCTGTCCCGACGACACGACATGGAACGGCGCATTCTGGCGCGAAATAACAGAAATTGCCGGAGTTAAGCCGATTTGTGCTATTCTGGACGTCCCGGGGAGACGTGCGCCTTATTCCCAGCGACCATTGAGCCGCAATGGGTTGTGCCGATTATGGCCCTGACCGCACCTCGTCCGCTCCAGGTGACAGCAGATCCGAAAAATTAACGCGGGGGACCAATCCGCTTGGCGATTGAAGACAAATACGAAGCCGACATTCAGAAGCTGATCGACGCGGGGAAGGAGAAGGGCTACCTGACCTACAACGAGGTCAACGACCTTCTTCCGGGCGACATGAACTCGCCCGACGATCTCGACGATCTGATCACAACCATTGGCACACAGGGAATCGACATTCTTGAAGGCGGCCCGAAGATTGGGACGCCCGGAGAGCGTGACGAGTTTGAAGGAGAAGAAGGTGAAGACGTCGAGCTGGACCTGACACCGGGGACGCTCGAAAAGACGAACGATCCGGTGCGCATGTATCTGCGGGAGATGGGCACGGTTCCGCTGCTGACGCGCGAAGGCGAAGTGGAGATTGCGCGGCGCATCGAGCGTGGGCAGTTGCGCGTGCTGAAAGCGATTTCGCGGTCGCCGGTGGTGATCCGCGAGATTGTGGCGCTGGGCGAAGACCTGAAGCGCGGCGTGCGCAACATCAAAGAAGTGGTCATCTTCGACGATGAAGAGCTGACCGAGGAAGTGGTGCAGGCCCGCGTGCGGGCGACGGTGAACAAAGTCGACACGCTGGTGAAGCACCAGAAAAAGGCACAGCAACTGGAAGAGAAGCTGGCCACGGTGAACCAGAAGGCGAAGCCGAAGGAGCACCGGCGGCTGCGGTGGAGCATTGCGCGCGAGAAGGTGATGGTGTCGCGGATCGTGCGCGAGCTGAAGTACACCAACCTCGAGCGCAAGCGGCTGCTGGACAAGGTGAACAAGACGGTCGAAGCGATGCGGACGCTGGAACGGCAGATTCGTTCGCTGGACCAGAAGTTCGAGCAGTCGCGCTCGGAAGAACTGAAGAAGGAGTATCGGCGGCAGCAGAAGAACTGCAAGACGGACCTGGAAAAGCTGGAAGAAGAAGCGGGCGTCACGATCGCGGAGCTAAAGCGGACGCAGCGCGAGATGATCCAGGGGGACATGGATGCGGAGCAGGCGAAGCGGGAGCTGATTGAAGCGAACCTGCGCCTGGTGGTGTCGATCGCGAAGAAATACACCAACCGCGGACTGCAGTTCCTGGACCTGATTCAGGAAGGCAACATCGGCCTGATGAAGGCGGTGGACAAATTTGAGTACCGCCGCGGTTACAAATTCTCGACCTATGCGACGTGGTGGATCCGGCAGGCGATCACGCGCGCGATTGCGGATCAGGCAAGGACGATCCGCATTCCGGTGCACATGATCGAGACGATCAACAAGCTGATCCGGACCTCGCGGCAGCTGGTGCAGGAGCTGGGGCGCGAACCGACTTCGGAAGAAATCGCGAAGCGAATGGATATTCCTGTGGCGAAGGTGCGCAAGGTGCTGAAGATCGCGCAGGAGCCGATTTCGCTGGAGACGCCGATCGGGGAAGAGGAGGATTCACATCTGGGCGACTTCATCGAGGATCGCCAGGCGGTTTCTCCGTCGGACGCGGTGATCAGCGTGAACCTGAAGGAGTACACGTCGCAGGTGCTGCGCACGCTGACTCCGCGCGAGGAGCGCGTGGTGAAGATGCGGTTCGGTCTGGAGGATGGTTCGGAGCACACGCTGGAAGAAGTGGGACAGAGCTTCCAGGTGACGCGCGAGCGCATTCGGCAGATCGAAGCGAAGGCGCTGCGCAAGCTGCGGCACCCGTCACGTTCGCGAAAGCTGCGGGCGTTTGTGGATACGGTGCACGACTAAGGACAAGGTATAGGGTATAAACAAGGCCGCCGCGAAAGAGGCGGCCTTTTTGTCTGTCCTGAAGATTTCGGCTTGCGAGCTCGGATAGTTGCGTGCGAAGGCTCGGAAGGCGCATGAGGGGTCAGGGTTTCCCGAAACGGATCACGGACGTCCAACGGTACTGTGGCCCAGGGCAAATTCTGTTGAAGATTGTGCTGTGCGAGTATCTGCTTCTTGCTGTGGGGTGAACCTGGCGCCCTCGCGTGGGTGGGCGGCGGGAATTTTGGCGATCCGACCGATTGAGAACGCGCGATTTAGAACGACCGCCCATTGCGGCAGCTTTAGGCAAAATTCCTGGTGTGACCTTCAACCGTCGCCAGCGTCCGGGTTGAGGCTTCCGGGTATGTGTGAACCCGACCGGGAAGCGCGCCGCCATGAGGCGGATCAAGCGGTGGGGGCGAGGTCAGGTTCCCGGAATGGGTCTAGGGCGGTACTCTTGTTCGCCGCGACGGATTATTGCGGTTGAATCCGGGGCGACAAAGGCTGAGGCTTCTTGCTGTGGGGTGAACCTGGTCGTCGAGCATGGAGTGGGGGGATCAGGTTCCCGGAATGGGTCGAGGGCGGTACTCTTGTTCGCCGCGACGGATTATTGCGGTTGAATCCGGAGCGACAAAGGCTGAAGCTTCTTGCTGTGGGGTGAACCTGGCGCCACCCAAGAGGGAGGGGGTGTGAGTTGGGGGTAGTTCCTAGTTTGGAACGGTTTGTGACCTTGGCACACCTTTGTGATCCTGCAATACCTTTGTGATCTTGTCACACCTTGTGACCTTGCCACACCTTTGTGACCTTGGCACACCTTTGTGATCCTGCAATACCTTTGTGATCTTGTCACACCTTTGTGACCTTGCCACACCTTTGTGACCTTGGCACACCTTTGTGACCTTGCCACACCTTTGTGACCTTGGCACACCTTTGTGACCTTGCCACACCTTTGTGACCCTGCCACACCTTTGTGAGCTAGCCACACCTTTGTGATCCGGCAGCACCATTGTGACCCCGGCAACACTACTGGACCACGCTACTGGACGGTCAGGGTGAGTTTCGCTGTGTGGACGATGTTGGACATGGTTCCAGTGATTGTGATTGTATAGGTTCCCGAGGGTGTTGAGGTGGAACTGCCGCCTCCGCTCCCGGTCCCGCCACCTCCTCCTCCCCCGCCGCCTGAACCGCTGGTGCTGCCTACGCCGCACCCGGTGAGGATGAAGGCGACGATGAGGAACAAGAGTGCGCTTCGGGCGCGGCGGCGGCCGCGAACGCCAATCAGAGCGAAGGGAAGCGCGAAGCTGAGGAGACGGGCCGCCGATTTCCAGCCCGAGGTTGTTGCACCCGGGGCTGGAATTGCAGCTGCGGAGGTGGCGACTCCGGTCGCGATGGTGACGTTGACACTGGATGAATTTGCGCCGGAGACAGCGATGCTGGTGGGATTCAGGGAGCAGGTGGAGTTTTGCGGGGCACCGGCGCAGGTGAGGGCGACGGTGCCGGTGGTACCACTGAGGCCGGAGAGCTGGAGGGCAAAGGCTGCAGTTTGACCGCTGGTGATGACGGTCGTGGAAGATCCGCTGACCGAGAGGCCGAAGTCCTGGCCCTGACCGGAGAGGGTGACGATGAGGGATCTGGTTAGATTTGTAGCCGTAAGTGTGACAGATCCGGAGGCGGGACCCGCAGCAGCGGGCGAGAAGCTGACGCCGAGGTGGCAGGCGGCGCCGACAGCCAGCGTGGCGGGGCAATTATTGGTGGCGAGGGTGAAGCCCGCCGTGATCGTCGCCGCAAGGCCAGTGAGGTCGTAGC
>Ga0335072_10017616_pt1 | contig 10095 bp, 6 predicted proteins | sample Lox_Sample_21_FD_206725 | JGI IMG/M metagenome (GOLD analysis project Ga0335072, IMG submission 206725) | Soil microbial communities from Loxahatchee National Wildlife Refuge, Florida, United States - Lox_Sample_2.1 | ecosystem: Environmental > Terrestrial > Soil > Wetlands | place: USA: Florida...
CCGGGGCACAGCACCGAAACCCCGACGGGCGACCCGACGGCCGCGAGATCGTGCGCGAGCGTCTCCGAGAGGCCCACCACGGCGTGCTTCGTGGCGCAGTAGGCGCTCAGCCCTGGCGAGCCCAGCAACCCGGCCACCGACGCCGTGTTGACGACATGGCCCCCTCCCTGCGCGATCAGATGCGGGACGAACGAGCGGATCCCGTGCACCACGCCGAACAGGTTCACGCCCACGATCCAGTCCCAGACCGGTGCCGGGACCTGCCAGCTCAGGCCACCGCCGGCCACCCCGGCGTTGTTGCAGACCACGTGCACAGCGCCGAACCGGCCGAGGGTCGCGCGGGCGAGGGCGTCGACGGCCGCTGCGTCGCTGACGTCGGTGACCGCCGCGGCGGTCTCGATGCCCTCATCCGCGAGGCTGCGGGCGGCGGCCTCCAGGGCGGGCTCCTCCACGTCGGCCATCATCACGCGCATGCCGTCCGCTCCGAGCCGCCGGCTCAGGGCGAGGCCGATCCCGCTGGCCGCGCCGGTAACCACCGCAACCTTGCCCGACAAATCCCGCATCGCCCGTCCTTTCCGTGCCCGGCAGCCGGACCGCTACGACCGGGACGTCCTGATATGACCGGGACGGTACCGCAACGGTCGCGCCGCGTCATCGTCGCGTGGGTGCCGGAACCGGGCCGGCCACCAGCGCGTGCCACCGGTGGCCGCGCCCGGGCCAGAGTTTGGCCTGGTGCGCCGCGGAGCAGGTCAAGGACGTGGCAATCGCAGTGCGGCTGGCGAGCGGCAGTCGTGCCTCCGGCTGGTTCGAGACGCAGATCGTGCACACCGGACGGCTTCCGCTGTTCTTTTTCTTCGTCGCGTTCCTGGTCAGCTTCGTCTTTATCCGCGTCTCGGTGCGGCTGATCCGGGCTCAGGTCCGCTGGTGGCCGGGAAACATATCGAGCGGCGATACGCACGTGCACCACATGGTGTTCGGGGTCGTCTTCATGGTCATCGGCGGAGTGGGCGGGTTTGCCGTCCCGGCACACTCGACGCCCTGGCGCGCCGCCGCCGCCGCGCTGTTCGGCGTGGGCACAGCCCTGGTCCTCGACGAGTTCGCGCTCATCTTGCACCTGCGCGACGTGTACTGGAGCAGCGCGGGCAGGGTCTCGATCGACGCCGTGTTCGTCGCGGGCGGGGTCACCGCGTTGCTGCTGGTCGGCGTCACGCCGGCGGGCGTCTCGGATGTACGGAGCTTTCTGAACCTGCCGGGCAGCGCAGGGGCACTGGCCAGCCTCCTGGTGACATTGCTGGCGCTGTTTGCCCTGGCCGCGATCACGCTGCTGAAGGGCAAGATCTGGACCGGCTTGTTCGGCCTGTTCATGCCCCTGCTGTTCCTCATCGGAGCCCTCCGGCTGGCCCGGCCGCATTCGCCATGGGCCCGCTGGCGCTACGGCCGCAAGCCTGCCAAGCTCGACCGCGCCCGTCGCCGGGAGCGGCGTTTCCGCGAGCCGGTGGTCCGGACCAAAACCAGGATCCAGGACCTCGTGGCCGGCTACCGCCCCGAGCGACGGCCTGCCAAAGTGCCGGAGAAGCGGGATGGCCCATTAGACCGAGAACGATCTTGCGAATCTCTATTCGCCCCTCGTCATGTGCCCGACCTGCTCCTAGCTGCGCCGATGAGCCCGCCACTCCTCGTCTAGGGCCTGAGCCGCCTCGGGTTCACCTAGAAGGCGCAGGTCAGTGGCGAGATTGTCGGCGGATTCCAGAGTCCGAGGGTGATCGTCGCCCAGCACCCGCCGCTTGCGAGTGAGAGTGTCCTCATCCAGCGCTCGGGCGCTCAATGCTTCACCCAGCATGCGCAAGTCGGTGGCGAGGTTACCGGCCGATTCCAGAGTTAGGGGGTGATCGCTGCCCAACACGTTTCGCTTACGAGCCAGGATGTCTTCGTCGAGCTCTTGAGCGGCCCGTAGTTCGCCCAGCCCGCGCAGGTCCGCCGCCAGGTTGGTCGCTGATGTGAGGGTGCGCGGATGATCCTCGCCAAGAAGACGGCGTCGCCGGGCCAGCGTTTCTTCGTCGAGCACCCTAGCTGACTGGGCTTCACCGAGCATCCGCAGGTCCGTGGCGAGGCTGCTTGCCGAGTCCTGCGTATCCCTGTGGTCTTCGCCGAGCATCCGGCGGCGCCGCGCAAGGGTATCTTCGTCCAGTGCACGAGCGGAACTGGCGTCACCTAGGGCGCGTAGTTGAATGGCGAGGTTGGTCGCCGAAACCAAGGTGTCGCGGTGGTCGTCGCCCAAAGCGCGACGACGACGAACCAGGTTGTCTTCATTGATCTGGCGGGCGGCCTCGTTGTCACCCATCTCCTCGAGCGAGCTTCCGATGCTGTTCGCCATCCGGAGCGTGTGCAGATCGTCGTCACCAAGCCGGTGACGCCACTGATCGTGCAGGCGGTAGGCATATCTGAGACAGCTCCGCGGATCTCCGCGCTTGAGCAAGTACCACGCGGCGTTGCAAGCTTGATCGCGCAGTCTTGAACTGCTGGAGGTAGCCGGGTCGGCGGCCAGCAGGTGCGGAAGTAGTTGGGCCCAGGCTGGCCACGTGAAAGGATTCTCGGCATCCCCGGGATCGTTCTCGACCAATATCGCCGCCACGCGTTCCTGCATTGCCGAAATCCGTTCCGGAGCTAGCCCGTCCCGGAGAATGGCCTGGGTAAGCCGGTGCATCTGAATCCCTCTATGGTCAATACGGACGAGCGTGCTACGACCGGCGCGGGCCAGGAGTCGTGACCACGTCAGCGGATCGGCGGTCGAGGATGCGAGCAGGTCGGGAAGTTCCCTGGCTGCGTCAATAAACCACGCGGGCGGAATTGGCTCGGGCGCCAGGAAGGCACAGAGCCGGACCAATTCCACGACAGCCGGATCCCCTGCCGTTAACCGGTCGATGACCAACTGCGTCGTGACCGCGAGCGACCGCGGATAAGAAGGCGGCTGTCCAGCGGCAAGGATCTCTCGAGCACGGGTTGCCAAGAGGCGCTGATACTCGTCAGCGGGCATGCCTGTCTCGACCAGGTAACCTGCCGCCTGGGCTACGCCGAGGGGCAGGTCACCGAGGTCCTCCGCCAACCGGTCCGCATTAGCAACGGTGAGTCCCGGAACCCGTGCCTGCAAGATCGCGACAGACTCAGTCCGGGCGAACACATCTATTTCCACCGCTGCGGCAATCTCGTCCCAACCCTGACTGCGGGTGGTGATCAGGACGTGCCCTGCTGTTCCGCCGGGCAGCCAGAACATCAGATCCTGCGGAAGTTCTGCGTTGTCAAACACCAGCAACCAGCGACCCCGACGACGGAGCTCGGCCAGCACCGCCCTTGACGCGACCGCCGTCTCTGTACCCGGTTCGGCACAGCCGAGCTCGATGGCGAGCGCCGCGATCTGATCCCCGATCACGCTGGTCTGTCCTGCAGCGATCCACCACACCAGGTCGTAGACCCCGGCGAACTGATGGGCGTATTCCACGGCAAGCTGGGTCTTCCCCACGCCGCCCATCCCGTGCAGGGCCTGCACAACAGCCCGGTCACCTCCGAGCAGCCGCTCCCGGATCTTTATCAGCAAGCCATCGCGCCCGGTAAAGCCCGAGTTGCGAGCCGGGACATTCCAGATCTGCGGCATCGATCCTGGGAGCCTGGGACCCGAAGCACCCATCCGGCTCAGCCCTCCAGGCGTACCGCGCCCCGGGTAAGACGGCGGGCCGTCGGGCCGATGCGGCCCGGCGGTCGCTTCCAGCAGAACGCGCCGGGCCTGGAGTTCATCAAGACCGAACAGGTCACGAAATATTAACGAACGCAGTACCGAAGGCACCTGTTCCGGGGCAACGTTCTCGATCCTCAACGGCAGTAGCCGCCCTGCGTCGTCACCTGACCCATGGAGCACCGACGCCGACCACTCTTCGGTCGTGTAGCGGGATCGTTCGAAGTAGGCCGTCGAAAACAAGGCGATCAGGCGGTCGGCACGGTCCAGCGCCCTGCTCATCAGCGTCACGAAATTCTGGCCGGCCGCCCAATCCCAGACATCCAGCTCGACGGCATATCCAGCGTCGGAAAGCTGCCAGCCAACCCACTCTGCCCAATCGCGGTCGCGTCCGGCGTGACTAATGAAGAAATCGATTCGATCCTCGCGATCCCCTCCCATGTTCGGAAGTATCCCATCGGCCTTTTGGTCTGGCTCGCCGCCGCGGTGCGGCAGGCAGAACGGACGTCGGGCCTGGATGCATGCCGGACGAGCGGCGATCTGCGGGCTGCGCTGGGCCTCCTCGCCGAACCCCGAGCTCCGCTAGGGCGCTGATGACCGTGAGCAGCAGGGTCAGCGCGGCGCCCGCGAGGATCGCGGCCGACGCCGAGGCCGCACTCTGCACCGCCCCGGCCATGATCGCGCTGACGGCGTACCCGACACCGCCCGCCGCGTACAGCATCGAGTACCCGGCCGCGTGCGCGCTTCGCGGCAGACAGGCGCGCAGCGACAGATTGCGGGTGAGCTGCACACCCGACTGGAGGAGCCCGGCCACGACAAGCGTGCCCGCGATCCAGGCCAGGGAGGGAACGGTCGCCGCCAACGTCACGCAGGCGGTCACGCCCAGCAGCAGAACCAGGCTCTGCGCGCGCACCGAGCCGGGCCATCGTCCGCGCGCCCCGTACAGGGCCGCCCCGAGAACCGATGCGAGCGCGAACCCGGCGAGGAGCGGCCCGGCCCAGCCCAGGCCGATGCCCCGCTGCTTCAAGAGCGCGGGCAACGCGAGTTCCGCGAGCGCCACCAGCGACGCCCCGGCGGCACCGGTGACGTAGACGGGCCAGGCCCGGCCGAGCGCCTGCGCCAGCGAGGCACCCTCCCGGTCACCACTGTCGGTCTCCCACCCCGCGGGCAGCGCCCGCAGGCCGACCGCCGCCGCACCCATGCACACCGCGGCGAGCACGAACGGTCCCGACGCGGCGACGTTGAGCGCGAGCACGACGGTGAGGGCGGGCGCGGCCGTCCACACACCGAAGACAAGGAAAGACTCGGCGCTCAGCGCCTTGACGATGAGCAGTTCCGGGAGCTGTGAGGTCAGCAGGGTGCGCAGGCCGCCAGGCGCGGCGGCGGGAGCGGCTCCGGCGAGAACGGAGAAGACACCGAGCAGGAGCGGATCCGCGTGCGGCAGCAGGCCGAGCGCGCCGAACGAGGCGGCGCCGACGGCCAGCCCGGCTGTTAGCTGCACACGTGCCCGTTCCGGGTTCAGTCGCGGCCCGAGTACCGCGGCTCCGGCCACCTCGCCGATCACGTAGACGGCGGCGAGCGCAGCGCCGAGCGCATACCCGCCGGGACGCCCGCGGACCAGGAAGACGAGCGCGACCGGCGCCATCGCGACCGGAAGTCGTGCCCCGATGGCGACGAGCGCCCAATTCATCGACGATCTTGTGGCGAGCTGCCGGTACCCCGCCGCCGCGCCAAGGCTCACGCGCCGGGTGCGCCCAGACCCGTCCCGAGCATCAAAGGCACCTGTTCCCGATGCGCGCCGTGCCGCATGCAACCCCCCAGCTTCCGGTCCCAGGATCCTTCCTGCTCATGGTGCCCGACACCGGAGCGCGCGATCAAAGTTTTTTTCCCGCAACTAACTATTGCCGGGCCCGTGAACCGAAGTTGGCCACCTGCTGGGCGGCGGGGCGGCGGGCCGCGCGGGTCCATCCTCGACGGTGGTGAGCGGTCGAATGCGCGCGTAATCCCCGCGGCCAGGCGCAGCCAGCGACCGGGACTAAGTAGTTGTCGATGATCCAGCCGAGGATGACCGCGCCGATCAAGCCCAGGCCGATGAAGTCGATGAGCTCGACGCCGACGATGATGCCCACGAACAGCACGCCCAGGCCGGTGAAGAACGTACCGGGCATCGCTCTTTCCGCGCCCCGGCTGAGCGCCTCGTAGAGGGCTCCGGCGAGCACCGGACCGGCCAGCAGGATCACGATGACCGCGACGACAATCAGGATGATGACGAACGTGCGTAGCGAGAACCAGGGCGCGGCGTGCCGGGCCTGACTGGCGGCAATGCTCAGCGTGCCGGCGAGTTGTCCTGGCAAGGGTCCGTCCTCGACGCGCGTTGCAGGTAATTCCGGGCTGAACGCTCACGGCCTGCCGCCCTGGCCTGGGCACCCCCTTGCGCGCGGCAGTCTCGATGACGTGCCGAACTGGTCAGAACGACCGAAAACTCGCCGCATTCACGGATCAGGAATCTCCCTGCCAGGCAAAGAGACAGCAACGGCCGACCTTGATCAGCGCGACTCTTCACGGTTTCGGTGCATTTGATGACCCACTTTGTCCAATTCATCCCCACCGAACCCGTAAGAAGTCGCAATAGTCATGGACCGCTCGGGCGGACGAGGCGCGTGGGGCGCGTGTGAACCGGGGGCGCGGGGCGGGGCGGGGCGGGGGGCGGGACGGCGGGGTTCAGCGGGCGGGCTCGGTCAACAGGGCCACGATCCCGGGAACAGCCAGCCGGGCGCGCTCGCTGACGCCGTCCGGGGTCAGGCTGGCGACCGGATGCGGCGTGGTGACGTACCGGTAGCCTGGCGCGCCGCGCAGGTCGGCCATGGCGTCGGCGCTGACCGTGAACGCGTCGCTGCAGATCACCACGGCGGGCACCCCGGAGCGCTCCAGCACCAGCCCGTCGGCGACCGCCGACGCGCTGCAGGACCCGCAGTCACCCACCCCGGTCACCACGACGTCGCACGAGACGCGGAGCTGCTCCAGCGTCGCCTCCGGCGCGGTGTCGACGATGTTCGGCTTCTTGGCGGCGAGCACGGTCGTCATCCCGTACCGCTCGCCGAGAACCCGGCCGACCTGATCGAGGAACTGCTCGGCGTTGCGCTTGGTGTTGGCCAGCAACCCGAGCCGCAGCCCGGACAGGCTGGCCGGGCGCGGGGCCAGGGTGGGCTGGTCCTGGTTCGAGACGGCGGCCGGGCCGATGGTGGGGTCGATGATGGTGTCGAACACGGCGGTCTCCTCGGGCCGAGCGGGCGCGCGTGCCTGAAGCGCCCCGGCTAGACCCGACGTTACGGGCAGCGGGCGCGCCGCGGCCATGGCTATTCCGCGACGCGGAACCGGGTTCGGCCCCGGGCCCGGATAGGCCGCCTGACGACCCGGATCAAGCGGGAGCCGGGGCGTTCAGTACATCGAAAGAGCAGCGAGTGCGGCGTTCACTATGGAGCCCGCGTCAAGGTCGTGCGCACGGTAGAGGTCGGCGACGCTGCCGGACTGGCCGAACGAGTCCACGCCGAGGCTGACAGCGGGCACGCCGAGTGCCGACCCGAGCCAGCTCAGGGTGTGTGAGGCTGCGTCGTGCACGGTCACGATCGGGGCACGGGCGCCGAACACGGTGCGCAGCGCGCCCGGGATCGACGGCGTGGTCGCGGTGCGGACGCCCTGGCGCAGCGTGCGCTGCCACGCCCGGTACAGACGGTCGGCCGACGTCACGTCGATCACGTGCGCGGCGACGCCCTCGTCGGCGAGCTCGGCCGCCGCGGCGAGCACCTCCGGCAGGACCGCGCCCGATGCGGCGAGGTAGAGCGCTGGCGCGTCGTCGGCGGCGAGCTCAGACGCGTCGATGAGCCGGTAGGCGCCGGCCAGGACCTGACGGCGCAGCATCGCGTCGCCCAGCCGGTCGCGGGCCCGGGCGAACGGGTCCTGATCGATCGCCCGGGTGGTGAGCCGGAAGTAGTACGAACCGCCCTCGGTGATCGCCCGGCCCGGGGGCGCCGAGTCCGGGGCTGCGATCGACTGCAGCGCCCCGCAGAGCAGCCAGTCAAGAGCGACGCTGTAGGCGGGCTCGATGAACGTGACGTTCGGCAGCTCCAGGCCGACGGACGCGGTGATCGTGGACTGGTGCGCGCCGCCCTCGGGGGCCAGGGTGACGCCGGACGGGGTTCCGGCCACCACGAAGCGGGCGCCCGAGTAAACCGAGTAGATGAACGCGTCGAGGCCGCGCAGCACGAACGGGTCGTACACCGTGCCCACCGGGAGCAGCGGCTGGCCGGAGAGATCCCATGCCAGGCCGAGCTGGCCGAGGAGCAGGAACAGGTTCATCTCGCTGATGCCCAGCTCGATGTGCTGGCCCTCGGGGCCCTCCGACCATTTCAGCGCCGGGTCCTCGCTCCACGAGCGCCGGGCCGTGGGGCTGAACACGCCCATGCGGTTGATGAAACCGGCCAGGTTGGTCGAGGTGGCGACGTCGGGCGCGGCGGTGACCAGGTACGGCGCCACCCGCTCGTCGCGGGAGAGGCCGACCAGGATCCGGCCGAACGCCTCCTGGGTGGATATCGGCCGGCCGGCCCGCAGGTCGGAGCTGTCGGGCACGGCCACATCCGGCGAGGCCGGGCGCCGCTCGCGGACCAGGTGCTCCCGGCGGGCGGCCACCCACTGCCCGGCCCGGGTCATCGGGTCGAGCCGGTCCCACTCGGTGGCCGTGGTCAGCCCCAGCCGCTCGCGCATCTCGTCGATCTGGGCCGTCGACAGGAGCTGGGAGTGGTTGCGGGGGTTGCCGGCCATCGGCAGTCCCCAGCCCTTGACCGTGTAGGCGAACACGACGCTGGGCCGGTCCTTCTCCCTGTCACACTCGGCGAAGACGTCGAGCAGCGAGCCGAAGTCGTGCCCGGCCAGGTCGGTGACCAGCCCGGCCAGCTCGGCGTCGTCCTCGACCGTGGCGCAGAACCGGCGGACGTCCTCCGGGGCGCCGTCAAGGAACCGTGCCCGCACCTCGTCCGGCGGCAGGCCGAACAGCGACTGGTAGTGCTCGTTGGGCATCTCGTCGATCCAGGCGCGCAGCGATTCCCCTCCGGGGCGGGCAAACGCCGCCTGCAGCCGCTGGCCGTACTTGGCTTCGACGACGTGCCAGCCGGCGGCGGCGAACTGCTGCTTCCACTGAGCGATCCGGATCCCGGGGACGACGCGGTCCAGCGACTGCCTGTTGAAGTCGACGATCCACATCACGTCGCCGAGCCCGTCGGTGGCCGGGTCGGCGACCGCCTCCCAGATGTTGCCCTCGTCCAGCTCGGCGTCGCCGATCAGGGCCACGAACCGGCTGCGCGGCCTCGGCCCGAAATGGGCGTCCACGTAACGGCGGGCGGCCGCGGCGAACAGCGGCGCCGCGGCGCCCAGGCCGACCGAGCCGGTGGAGAAATCGACGGGGTCGGGGTCCTTGGTCCGGCTCGGGTAGGACTGCAGCCCGCCGAAGGCCCGAAGCGTCGGCAGGTAGCCGCGGTCGAGGTTGCCGAGCAGGTACTGGATCGCGTGGAAGACCGGCGAGGCGTGCGGCTTCACGCTCACCCTGTCCGGTGCGTCCAGGTACGCGAAGTACAGCGCGGTCATGACCGTGACCAGGCTGGCGCTCGAGGCCTGGTGGCCGCCGACCTTGACCCCGTCGCCGGTGTCGCGATCGTGGTTGGCGGCGTCCACGATGCGGGTGGCCAGCCACAGCACCCGCTCCTGGATCGTGTCCAGGACGGCCAGGTCGGCGCCTGTATCCGCCACGGCCTCGGCCATGCTGCCAACTCCCTTACCGCTCACCCGCCGGCGTCATCGCCGGACCCGCGCATCCCGTCCCGGCTCGCCCGGCTCGTCCCCCGCATGTTAGCCGGGCCGGCTCTGTGACCTGCCTCACAAGGCGCCGGGGGCCAGCCGGGCGCGCTCGGCGTCGGTGAACGGGACCGGCCTGCGCTCCCCGGCGTCCCAGCGGACGGTGACCACCCGGGCCTGCGCCGCCACATCGCCCGGCGCGGTGAGGATCGTCTCGCGGGTGGTCAGGCTGGTCGTCCCCAGGTGTTCCGGCTCTATGTGCACCGTCACCCGCCGGTCGGAGTACCGGACCTCGGCCCGCAGGTCGAGTTCGATCCTGACCACCACGTAGATCGGGTCGCCGCCGAGCAGCCTCGCGTAGAACGCGTCCCGGCCCTCTTCGAGGTAGGTCAGGAAAACCGCGTGATTGACGTGTCCCAGCGCGTCCACGTCGCGCCACCGGACATCGACCTGATGCTCGAGCCTCGCGTCCACCCGCTCGCCCCTCACAAGAACATTTCGGGCGGCCGCCGTGATGAGCGGCG
>Ga0335072_10017617_pt1 | contig 10095 bp, 11 predicted proteins | sample Lox_Sample_21_FD_206725 | JGI IMG/M metagenome (GOLD analysis project Ga0335072, IMG submission 206725) | Soil microbial communities from Loxahatchee National Wildlife Refuge, Florida, United States - Lox_Sample_2.1 | ecosystem: Environmental > Terrestrial > Soil > Wetlands | place: USA...
ATCCTTCTGCTGCGACTCACGTAACAACTGTCTTATACGATGGCTGCAGTGGTCTAAAGGACTTTCCGCGCCGTGGCCGCGCCGGGCGGATCGAAGGCACTCGCGAACTGGTTTTCCCAGGACTGCCTTACATCGTTGTCTACCGGATTCAAGATCAATTCGTAGAAGTGCTGCGCATCTACCATGGTGCACAGGATTGGCCCTGAAATATTTTCGAGGTGATCTCGTGAGAACTCTGCAAAAATTGGCTGTTTTGATCCTGGTATCTTTCCTGGCTTCTTTTGCCGCCGCCCAATCCCAACCTCAGCTCAACCTCATGCCCATGCCCGCCAGCGTTCAGCCTGGCACGGGACAACTCGCGATCACGCAATCTTTTTCGGTGGCAGTGACCGGAAGCCGCGACGCATCGCTCGACAGCGAGGTGCAACGGTTCCAGGCCCAACTTTCCCGCCAGACCGGAATTCCGTTTCGCCCCAAGTCCGGCGCGGCTCCCACGCTAGAAATCCACGCCGACCACGGCCGCGACGCGGTGCAAAAACTCGGCGAGGACGAATCCTACGAACTGACGGTCGCCGACTCCGGCGCGAAACTCACCGCGCCAACAACGCTCGGGATTCTCCGCGGTCTGCAGACGTTTCTCCAGCTTGTCCAAATTACTCCCACGGGATTTGCCGCTCCGGCAGTCACCATCAAAGACCAGCCTCGCTTCCCATGGCGCGGCACTCTCATCGACGTGAGCCGGCATTTCATCCCGCTCGACGTGCTGAAGCGGAATCTCGACGCTATGGCCGCGGTGAAACTGAACGTCCTCCACTGGCATCTTTCTGACGATCAAGGTTTCCGCGTCGAGAGCAAGAAGTTTCCCAAACTGACGGGTATGGGCTCCGACGGGCTCTTCTACACGCAGGCTGAAATTCGCGACTTCCTCGCCTACGCGCACGATCGCGGCATTCGCGTGATCCCCGAGTTCGATATTCCCGGCCACAGCCGCTCCTGGGTCATTGGATATCCCGAACTCGCAAGCGGCCCCGGACCATACACGCTCGAAAACGGCGATCCAATCATGGATCCGACGCGTGAATCAACATACAAGTTCCTCGAGAAATTCGTTGCCGAGATGGCAAAGCTTTTCCCCGACGCTTACTTCCACATCGGGGGTGACGAGGTCGACGGCAAACAGTGGGATGCCAATCCGAAGATTCAGGAATTCATCCACTCCCACGGCATGAAGAACAATCAGGATCTGCAGGCGTATTTCAACGAGCGCCTGCAGAAAATTCTGGCGAAGAACCACAAGATCATGGTGGGGTGGGATGAGATCCTTCATCCTGATCTGCCGAAGACCATCGTCGTGCAATCGTGGCGCGGGCAGAAGTCGCTGGCCGAGGCGGCGAAACAGGGCTACAGCGGCCTGCTTTCCTCCGGATATTATCTCGACTTGATGTGGCCGGCGGCGCGGCACTACGCCGTAGATCCGATGACCAATGAAACCGCGAGCCTGACTCCGGAAGAGAGCAAACACATACTCGGCGGCGAGTCGTGCCAGTGGGCAGAGTGGGTTACGCCCGAGAATGTCGACTCACACATCTGGCCGCGCAATGCTGTAATCGCCGAGCGTCTGTGGTCTCCGCAGAATGTCACGGATGTCGCCTCCATGTATAGGAGGCTGAATGCCGTGAGTCTGGATCTTGAATCTCTCGGCCTGACTCATCGCTCGGCGCGCATGCACATGTTGCATCGCATGGCCGGAACCGGCGATATCTCTGCACTTCGCGTGCTCGCCGATGTGGTCGAACCGGTCAAGGACTACAACCGGTGGGACGATGCGAAAGGTCCGATCGACTTCCATGCGCCGTTGACGCGCATGATCGACGCCGTCTATCCCGAGAGCGATGTCGCGCGTCACTTCAGCGATCTCGTACAAACGTTTATCAAGAGCGGCTACAAAGATCTCGCTACCGAAACCGAGATTCGGATGTGGCTCACCACCTGGCGCGACAACGATGTCAGGCTGCATCCCCTGCTTCAGCAGACGTTTCTTCTGAAGCAAGATGTGGCGTTGTCTCAGAACCTGTCAGCCCTCGGTGCAGCCGGCCTGGAAGCGCTCGACTATCTCGACAAAGGCCAACCCGAGCCCGATTCGTGGAAAACGCAGCAGGTCGCACTGATCAATCAGGCCAAACTGCGTACCGACGACCTGTTGCTGATGGTGATCGGACCGATCGAGCAACTGGTGGAAGCCGGCGGAACCTCGCCAAAATAAAATTCAGGACGCGCGTCGGGTTGCGGCGTGAAATCTGCTCGAGGCGAAGATGGAAGGTTGAGTGGCGAGACGCCCGAAAAGCCCGTCTCGGATGAAGACCTATCGCAGGATTAATACGACAAGAACGACCAGCAACCTGGAGCATAAGACCTTCCCATCCCAAACGGCCTCGGGGCAGACGGATTGATTGTAAGATCTGACGGTGATATCATGATATCACCTCAGGACAGATTATGGCCCAGCTTGTCGTCCGCAATCTCGAAGACGCTGTGAAGGCCCGCCTGCAACGCCGCGCCCGCCGCAACGGCCGGAGCATGGAGGCCGAGGTTCGCGACATTCTGCGCAATGCGGCCAATGAACCGGAGCCCCGGACAACAGGGCTGGGCACCGAAATCGCTAATCTCTTTAAGGGTAAGGGATACGATTTTGAGGTCACCGAACTGCGCGGATACCCTGTCCGTCCGGCCACATTTGATGAAGAGTGATCGATGATCCTTCTCGACACGAATGTAGTATCAGCCCTCATGCGCAATTCCCCGGAGCCGGACGTCGCCAAATGGCTTGATCGCCAGCCTCCAAGTTCGATATGGATTACCTCAATTACGGTTCTTGAAATCCAAGTCGGTCTGCGAACGATGCCAGCGGGCAAAAAGCAGACGTTCCTATCCGAAGGGTTTGAGGAACTGCTCAATCGAATCCAGCATCGCATCGCCGGTTTCGGCGAAGAGTCAGCGCGCCTCGCCGCGGGTCTGACTGCTGAAAGGCAAAAGAAAGGGAGGGTCAGCGACGTTCGCGATACTATGATCGCGGGAATTGTCCTCACGCACCGTGCCCGCTTGGCTACGCGGAACCCTTCCCATTTCGATGACATCGGCGCCGTCGTGATCAACCCTTGGAGCGCCTAGCTTTGGCTTCTCCCGTGATATTCTATTAACTCCAGCTGCGCACCGTCTTGGCGGAATTCCCCGCAGTTCCTGAAGTCACAAAGAAAACATGCTTTCAGTCAGCAATGTGTCGATGCGCTACGGCGCCAAAATTCTGTTCGACGAAGTCTCCACGGCGTTCACGCCGGGTAAACGCTACGGCCTGACCGGGCCCAACGGCGCAGGAAAATCTACGTTCATGAAGTTGCTCAGCGGGGAACTCGAACCGCAAAAGGGAACCGTCGTTCGCCCGCGCAAACTCGGCGTGCTGAGCCAGGACCAGTTTGCCTTCGATGCCTATTCCGTCATCGACACCGTCATCATGGGCAACAAGCGCCTGTGGGCGGCTATGCAGGAGCGCGACGCCATCTACGAAAAACCCGAAATGACCGACGCCGACGGCATGAAGCTCGGCGAACTCGAAGGCATCGTCGGCGAAGAAGACGGCTACACAGCCGAGAGTGACGCCGCGATCCTGCTGCAAGGTCTCGACATTCCCGACGAGTTACACACGCGCAAGATGGGCGAGTTGCAGGGTGGACAAAAAGTCCGCGTCCTGCTGGCGCAGGCTCTCTTCGGCCATCCGCAGGCCCTGCTGCTCGACGAACCCACGAACTACCTCGACTTGGATTCGATCCATTGGCTGCAGGGATTTCTCAATGCCTACGACGGCATCGTCATTGCCATCTCGCACGACCGGCATTTCCTCAACAGCATTTGCACGCACATCGCCGACATCGACTACGAGACGATCATCACCTACACCGGCACCTACGACGACATGGTCGTCGCGAAAACGCAGGTGCGTTCGCAGATCGAATCGCAGAACGCGCAGCGCGAAAAGAAGATCGCGCAATTGAATGAATTCATTGCGCGCTTTGCCGCCGGCACCCGGTCAAGCCAGGTACAGTCGCGTCGCAAGGAAGTCGAGCGCCTGCAGGTCACGGAACTGGCGAAGTCCAACATCCAACGGCCCTACATCAAGTTCGAACAGAAACGGCCCTCGGGCAAGCACATCCTCGAAGTCGAACATCTCGGCAAAGCGTACGGTGAGAAGCAGGTCATCCGCGACTTCACTGCGAGCATCACTCGCGGCGAGAAGATCGCGCTTATGGGACGCAACGGCGCGGGCAAGACCACGCTGGTGAATGCGCTGCTGGCGAATTCTCCGACGACTCCTGATGCGGAACTGCGTAAGACCAGCGGTTACGACGGACCATTCATCGACTCCGGCAAAGTCCTCTGGGGACACGAGGCCTCGATCGGCTATTTCGCGCAGGATCATCGAAGCCTGATTGAGGATGGCACCACGGCGCTGGAATGGCTGCATCAGTGGGATCCCGCCGCCGTCACTGAGGAACTGCGCGGCATTCTCGGGCAGATGTTGTTCCAACGCGACGAAGCGACCAAGTCCACGAGCGTTCTCTCCGGTGGCGAGGCCGCGCGCATGCTCTTCTGCAAGCTGATGTTGCAAAAGCCTAACGTGCTCGTGCTCGACGAACCCACGAATCACCTTGATCTCGAGTCGATTAATGCGCTCAACATCGCCTTACAACGTTTTCAGGGAACCGTTTTCCTCGTGACCCACGATCATGACTTGATTGACGAGGTCGCCACTCGCATCTGGCACTTCGAGAGCGACCACAAAATTACCGACTTCAAGGGCACCTACGAAGACTATCAAGCGGCAGTAACGACGGCGTAGTTCCACACCGGATGCCCGTCTTAAAATGGCCGTCCGGAGCGGAGTTTCCAACCCTCGCGCGGGTTGCACCATTTTCGCTGCATGTAAATCAACCAGGTTCTCCACAGGTTTTCAAACGATTTGGAGTTGCGTTTGCTTCCGCAATTTCACGATAATGATGGCGGATGCCCTGCGGGGGGCCGCAGAGGCGTTGAGCATCACAGTGTACAGTCGAGCTGATTTACTAAGGATTCTTCGCATCACGCCGCGCCAGTTGATCAACTGGGAGCGGAATGGTCTGGTCACGTTTGCCGAAGCGTATTCCTTCTCCGATCTCCTGCAAATCAAGAAAGTCCGCGACCTGTGCGCGATGAGCGTGCGTCCGGCGGTGATTCGCCAGTCGCTCGATGCCATGCGCAAACAGGCGTCCGGCGTAGAAAAGCCTCTGCTCGAAGCCGCGGCATGGTCTACCGCGAAACATCGCGTCGCGTTCCGCCATCAGGGCAAGTTGTTGGAGCCGATCGCCGGCCAATTCCTTATGGATTTTTCCGAGCGCGAAAAGGTAGTGACCAGCACACCCGTGCCAAAGTCTGAACCGACTCCGCGCGACAGCGAAGTAACCTCGTGGTTTGCTCGCGGGATCGCCCTGGAAGAAGATCCCAGTTCGCAGGCCGAGGCCATCGCTGCGTATCACAAGGTCCTGGAGATCGAAAACGCGCACGCCGCTGCGCACATCAATCTGGGCACGCTCTATTACAATCGCCAGGATTTTGGCCTCGCCGAAAAACACTACCGCGAGGCGATCGAGGCCGATCCGCGCTACGCACTCGCCTACTTCGATCTCGGCAATGTGCTCGACGAGACTGGACGCGTGCAGGAAGCGATTCAGACCTACAAAACCGCTTTGCAACTCGCTCCCACCTACGCCGACGCCCACTACAATCTGGCGCTGGCCTATGAAAAATGCCGCGAGCCCCGCAAGGCGCTCAAGCACTGGCAGTCCTACGTTAAGCTCGACACCTCAGGCCCGTGGGCCGTGCACGCCCGCAGCCAGATCAAGCGCATCCTGCAAGCCGACGGTCTACGGCTGGTCCACGGCTCAAAGCGCGCCTAGAACATATTTCGCTTTTCCCCTGTGTACCCTCCGTGTCCCCCGTGGTGAGCTTTTTTCTCGTCCTTTCTCCCCGAAATCAAAGTGCTAAAATTCAAGGTTTGCTCATTCGTTTTCCGAAGGTGATCCCATGCCCGAAACGCTGCAAGCTTCCCTTCCCGCTCCTCTCACCACACTCACCGAAGACGAAATCCTTTTCCGCGACAACATTCGTCAATTCGCCGACGAAAAGATCCGTCCTCTGGTCAAGGAGATGGACGAAAAGGGCGTCTTCGACAAAGACCTGATCCACGACTTCTTTCAGCTCGGTCTGATGGGCATCGAGATTCCCGAGCAGTACGGCGGAGGCGGCGCGAAGTTCTTCGAAGCGATTCTGGCCGTTGAAGAACTCTCCCGCGTCGACGCCTCCTCCGGCGTCATCGTCGATGTGCAGAACACGCTGGTCAACAACGCCCTGCTGCGATGGGGCAGCGAAGAGCAGAAGAAGCGCTTCCTGCCGAAGATGGCTACCGAGACAGTCGGCGCCTATGCCCTCAGCGAGGCCGGTTCCGGTTCCGACGCATTCGCGCTGCAGACGCGCGCCGCACTCCACGGCAGCGATTACGTCCTCAACGGGCGGAAGCTTTGGATCACGAATGGAAAAGAGGCCGGCCTGTTCGTCCTGTTCGCGAGCATCGATCCGGCCGCCGGATACAAAGGCATCACCGCATTCCTGGTCGAAAAGAATTTTCCCGGATTCACCGTCGGCAAGAAGGAAGACAAGCTCGGCATCCGCGCTTCGTCCACTTGCGAACTGATTCTCGAGGACTGCCGCATTCCCAAAGAGAACGTACTCGGTGAACCGGGCAAGGGCTACAAGATTGCCATCGAAACGCTGAACGAAGGACGCATCGGCATCGGGGCGCAGATGATCGGCCTCGCCCGCGGCGCCTGGGAGTTCGCCTGCAAGTATGCCGTCGAACGCAAGCAGTTCGGCAAAGCCATCGCCGACTTTCAAGGAATTCAGTTCCAGATCGCGCAAATGGCCACGGAAATCGAGGCGGCGCGGCTCATGGTCTACAACTGCGCGCGCATGAAAGACGCTGGAGTGAACTTCGTCAAAGAAGCCGCTATGACCAAGCTCTTCGCGTCGCAGGTCGCCGAGCGCGTGACCTCGCTGGCCATCGAAATCTACGGTGGCTATGGATTCACCAAGGATTATCCCGTCGAGAAATACTGGCGCGACGCCAAGATCGGCAAGATCTATGAAGGCACGTCGAACATGCAGTTAGCGACGATCGCTAAACTCGTCTTGGGAAAGTAGCCTGGCGCTACTGCTGCTGCGGATCGAAGCGCAATTCGATGAGCTCTTTGGATTCCGCGGTGGCGGCGGCGAACTTCCACTTGTACACCGCGTCCTGCGCGGCCTGGATCAGCACTGGACTCCCGCCGACCGGTTGAACGTTCTTCACCGTTCCATCCGGCGTTATGGTGGCTTGCACTTTTACAGTGCCTGAGAGGTTCATCTTTTTCGCAATCTCTGGATAAATAGGCATCATCTTTCGCACAACCCGGCGTCCTTCCGGGGCGGACGATTGACCTTGAGCCGTTCGCGCCGGGCCCACGCACAATGAGACCAATAGGAACAACACCGCAAAGCACCGCACACGCATGATCGTGTTCCCTGAGAAAAGGAGATTATTTGCTTCCCTTACTTGAAAGTGATCATAGGGCTAGCGAGGCTTGACAGAAAAGTAACCGTAGTAATGGCGATAATTTCCGATCTGGAATTGGGAAAGTCGAGTACGGAGCCAGCCCGCCGGCACCCGATTAGCCCCCAAAAGCCGCGCCCAGCGGGCGTTCTGAATCGCATAGGCGCGGGGAAAGAAGCAAATCCTCCTTGCTCATAATGTGCAGGGAATTGCACTTCCTAACCCGTCGCCGTCGCTGCATAACCATACTAACCAGCTTGTTATCAGTAACTTATACGACATCTTGCCAATGGCTCCGTGGATGCAATTCCCTGTGTGCCCGCCAGCGAGGGGCAGAGACCGGAGCGCTACTTTGACGACCTTATTCGAGACCGCCGTCGCACCCACCGCACCCCCAATCGATGCTCCGGTGGCGCGCAAGAAGCACGGCTGGTTGCCGCTGCTGACCGTGCTGTTCCTGATCTCCTACGGTTTGATGACCATGCTGATCGTGGAGCAGGGCTCGACCATTGAATCGCAGCGCGCGCTGATCCGCGAGTTGTATCGCGACAGCGCCGAACTGACCGCCCAGAGAATGAAGGCCCAGCAGGAAAAGAGTGTTGCCGACGCGCAGCACCAGGGCCAGACTCCATCGGCGAAAACACAAGCTCCAGTGACCCAGTACCCGTCAACCCAGGCACCGACCAAGCAAGCCCCGTCTTCCCAGGCGGTACCACAACACCGTGCGCAATTGGAAAAAACGAAACCGCAGTTCGAGGCGCCGTCGCGGCCAGTGTCCGATCGAGTCGACGACCCACGCTCTTTGATCACGCTGTAACGCACGACTCAGGAAGCGAAGTCAGAACACAACAAACTTGAGCGGCGATTCTGTGGATACGCTGTAGAAAGTACTCCAGAAAGAACGAAGAACAATGAAGGTCCTGACCCTAGCCTTGTTGTTAAGTCTGCCCGTTGTTCACTTGACGCCGCCTCAACCGCTGCGCCAGCCCACCACACAAGCCACCCGCCGCTCCAAAGGCGGACGCTGGTACTTTGCCGCCAGCGGACATGCGGTGTACTGTTACGGTCCGGTCATGACCCTGCCCCGCGCCAACGGCGACCTGCAGCGCGTCGCAACTTTCTGCCGCGACGGCAGCGCCGTGGTGCCGCTGAAAGACTAGTCGGAAATGTTGTAGCGCCGGCATCTCGCCGGCTGTGGGTGAATGCGCCTCGCACTCGAGTCTAATCCTGCGAATCTGGATACTACTGACCCAGCCTGGTCTGCAGGTCCTGAATAGCCGCGATCCAGTCGTTCAAACCGTCGGCCTCCATCCACAAATCTTTCAATTCAGAATTCCGGCGCACGCGATCAATTGCTCGAAGCGCCACCTCTCTGAGTTGCGGAGTCAGCGCCTGCGGATGGCTCTTCGTCCACGCGGTAATCGCAGCAGGCGCACCCTCGGCGGGCGAACCGTTTAAAGCAGCAACGACCTCCGCCGCCGCGACCGCGACGCTGGCCTCGGGCCCTTCAAGATACTCAGGATCGTCCGCCGCACGAGCAAATATGGGCGTCAGCTGATCGGGAGTTACAGTCGCCAGGCTCGCCAACCAATCTGCTGCGTCGTCGTTCTCAAAACTTCCAGTGCCCCACGCTCCCACACAGCCTCCTTTGACAGGGACCCACCCAGCCATTCAAGAATTCATCACGACTCCACTTCATAGCCTGCGTTTAGTCGCTCAGAGATTGGAAGGAATCAGCGCAGAATTCGCCCATTCGCTTATGGAATGCGTCGCGCCGCAGTCCATGCACTTGGTCACATCAAACCTCGTCGAGCAATACGGACAGACTGCATTGGTAGCAAATGTATCGAATCCCTTCCCGCACTTGGCGCACTTCCAGTAATTCCCCACTGGAGGTGACGTCTTGCAACTCGGACAGGCAAACCCAGTCCGTCGTGGCAGGTTGGCCGCGCGCGACAAGGCGCGCGCATGTTGAAGTCCGCCCCAACAAACCACAAGCAAGTAGAACGAGATAATTCCCAGCCACGGATCACGCACCCATAACGCAAGTAGAACGAAACCGATCGCACCGATGATGCCCAGGACCGTGGCGGCGAGCAAGCTCCGGGCGCGTCCCAGCACAAACCACAGCAGGGATCGAAGAATCTGGCCCCCATCCAGTGGGTAGACCGGCAGTATATTGAAAATCAATAAGTAAAGATCGATGCGCCAGATCTGGTGCACAAGCTGATGCATGTCCGGCGTCGCCCCGGACCATCCCGCCATCTGCGTATCCAGAACGAACAAAACCGGCAGGAGCGCCACATTGACCAATGGTCCTGCCGCGATGCTCCAGAGCGTGGCTCCAGGCCGCGGTGGCGGGTCCACATACGCCACTCCGCCCAGCGGCCACAACATAATCTTGTTCGCAGTACCACCAACTT
>Ga0335072_10017618_pt1 | contig 10095 bp, 10 predicted proteins | sample Lox_Sample_21_FD_206725 | JGI IMG/M metagenome (GOLD analysis project Ga0335072, IMG submission 206725) | Soil microbial communities from Loxahatchee National Wildlife Refuge, Florida, United States - Lox_Sample_2.1 | ecosystem: Environmental > Terrestrial > Soil > Wetlands | place: USA...
TAGCCGACGGCAATGAGTCCGGCAACGATCGCCACCGCCCCCAATACGATGCCGGCAACTGCGGCGCGGGGATTGGTTGCCTCGCGGCGCTGCACCCGCCGGCGGGCAACGTCGCCCGTGATGACCGCCACGATGCCGAGGGGTACGCCGATCAGCAGCCAGCAGGTGCTGAGCGCGACCGCACCCAAGATCACAGAAGCAACGCCGACCTGGTTTCGCGGTGCGTCGGGGTGACCCATGGCTGCCAATTCTAGGCGCCGCGGCCCGGTGCGCGACCCCGAATAACCAAACCGCCTAGAGCTGGGCCAGGCGGGGCGCATATCCTTTAGACCGCAACGTCTTTCCCGCCTCACGAGTCAGTTCCCGCGCGCTACCGAGTAACCCGTCCAGGATCAGCGCCCGTTTGACGTGGCGGTGCAGCGGGTGCTCGGCGGTGAAGCCGATACCACCGAGCACCTGTTGGCAGTGGCGTGCCGTGCAAAGCGCCGCCTGGCCCGCCGCGGCCTTAGCCAACAGGCAGGCCAGGCCGTCCGGGTCGTCTGTTTCGGCAGGGACGGCTTGCAAGGTCGCCTCGGCCCCCTCGATCGCGACGAGTGTCTCGGCAAGCCGGTGCCGGATCGCCTGGAACGAGCTTATGTGCCGGCCGAATTGAACACGATCCACGGCATGCTGGCGCGCCAGTGCAAGCATCGCCCGGCTCGTGCCGACCAGCCACCACCCCAAAGCTCGCCGCCCCGCAGCCAATGCGGCCTGCGGCAATGCGTCTCCCCGCGGCACAGAATGTATCGGCAGCTCGTCGTCGAGTGCCGAGCTGGAACTATCGCTGCGCTCCCACACCACCCAGCGCTCACCGGTGAACGGCAGTGGCACGCTACCTCCTGGCGTACGTCCTGCCGCACGCAGCACGACATCGTTGAGCGCGGAGGCGTGCGCGCCGGTCTCGCCGAGCAGCCGAAACACCAATGGAATTGCAATTTCTGGGATTTCGTCGAGCATGTCGAGCCACCCGAGCTCGGCCAACGCCGCATCGAGCTTGGAGCCATGCGCAGCCGTCATTGTGGTGCGCAGGGAGTCGGCCAGCATGCGGAGTGCCTCGGGGTCCATGGCTCACTCCTTCCCGAGGTCGAGCAGCCGGCGGGCGATGATGTTGCGCTGAATCTCTGCGGTCCCGCCGTAGATGGTGGCCGCGCGCGAGTACAGGTATTCCGATCGCCACGGTGTGTCGTCGAGCTCCAGCGTCCCGGGGAGCAGATCGCGGACAGTGTCGTAGAGCCGCTGCTCGGCGGCTGCCAGCAGCACCTTGTCGATCGAGGTCTCCGGTCCGAGCCGGCCGCCGTCGCCAAATCGGTGCTGGGTGCCGCGTGACCGGCAGCGCAACGTGTGCAGCGCGAGATAGGCTGCGCCCAGGGCGGATTCGTCGGGATCCTGCGCTGCTGAACTTTCCTGGATCAGTGCGTCGAATCGTGAGTAGAGGTAGGCGATCCGCTGCCAAAAGCAGGTGGAACGTTCGTAAGGCAGCAAATCCATCGCGAGGCGCCAGCCATCTCCCGGCCGGCCGAGCATCCGGCTCGCCGGAATCACCACATCGTCGTAGTACACCTCGCAGAATTCGTCGACCCCGTGCATGGTGCGAAGCGGCCGGATGGTGATGCCCGGCGTGTCCAGGTCGACGAAGAACGCGGTGATTCCGTCATGGCCCGGTGCGGTGCGGGTGAGCAGCACGCAGCGGGTCGAGAACTGTGCGAAGCTGGTCCAGACCTTCTGCCCGTTGACAATCCAGTTGTCGCCCTGAGGGGTGGCGCGCGTGGTCAGTGAGGCCAGGTCGCTGCCGGACCCTGGTTCGGAAAACCCCTGACACCATTGCTCGCGGCCGCTGAGCAGCCGCGGCACCATTTCCGCGGCGAGTTCCGGGGGAGCGTAGTCGATCATCGTGGGTGCGAGCACTTCGAGCATCGAATACGGGCCGGGTTCGGCGAGACGGCGTCCGACCACTTCTTCGCCGACGATCGCGCGAAGCAGCGCGGGACCGCCCAGGCCGCCGACTTCGACTGGCCAGCCGTAGCGCATCCAATCGGCGTCATAGAGCGCCCGGCTGACTCGGGCGAATTGCTGCATATGCCCCTGCAGGGAGCGGTCGGGCGCGGGGGTTAGGTCATGGTCGTCGAGCCACGCGCGCAGGCCCGCCCGGAACTCCTCGACATTCACGGAGTGGGGCGGCCGACGGCGTGTGGGCGCCCGGAGTCGTGCACGCCGCTGCGGCGAATGAATGTCATGGCCCGGGTTTTCAGACGCCATCCGTCGGTGGTGCGGGAGTAGGTGTCGCGGTAGTAACCGATCCGCATGTCATGGGTGGCGTGGTCGATGAAGCACAGCGGTTGGGTGCCGCTCGCCGAATCCCCGTCGATATCGACGAGCGCGGTTCCGGTGAGAAACAAGCCCTTTGGGGCGGCGGCCACCAATTCCGGGAACCTGTCCAACTTGTACGTGTCGCCGAAGGCGCTGTAGGTTCCGTCGGGTGTGAAGACGCCGATGAGACCGTCGATGTCTTCCTGGGTGATGGTCACCGCGTAGCGGGCGAGCAGCTGCTGGATCTCGACCAGATCGTCAGTTCTGGTGGGCTGATTTGTCGACATAGACCTTGCCGCCTTTCATGACAAAGCTGACGTTGCGAGTAACGGTTATGTCTTCCAATGGATTTCCCGGTACCGCGATGATATCGGCGAGCTGGTCCTGCGCCAGCCGCCCGCGGTCGGTCGAGTTGATGAGCTCGGCGGCGGTCACCGTGGCCGCGCGCAGCACCGCTAATGGCGGCAGGCCCCATTCGACGAGGGTGACAAGCTCGTCGGCGTTGCGGCCGTGCGGTATCGCCGGGGCATCGGTGCCGACCGCGATCTTCACGCCGGCTTCGTAGGCGGCCAGTATCGAGGTGCGCGACTTCGGGAACATCTCGGCGGCCTTGGCCTGTAGTTCGGGTGGGGCGTGCGAGACGTCCATCCCTTCGGCCAGGCGCCGGGTGCTGACCAGGAACGTGCCGTGCTCGACCATCGTCGCGATCGCCTCGTCGTCGATCAGGAAGCCGTGCTCGATGCAGTCGATGCCGGCGGCGACCGCATGCTTGACCGCCTCGGCGCCGTGCGTGTGCGCGGCCACACGCAGCCCGCGCCGGTGCGCCTCGTCCACGATCGCGCACAGCTCGTCGTCCGAATAGTGCTGCGCGCCAGGAGGTCCAGTCAGCGACATCACCCCGCCCGAGCAGCAGACCTTGATCAGCTCGGCACCGTGTTTGATCTGGTAGCGCACCGCCTTGCGGATCTCGTCGATCCCGTTGGCGATGCCCTCCTCGACCGTCAACTCCAGCGCGTGCGGTGCGAACGCCGCGAACATCGTCGGATCCAGATGGCCGCCGGTGGGCGTGATGGCATGGCCGGCCGGAACTACCCGCGGCCCCTCGATCCAACCCGCGTCGATTGCCTTGCCCAGCGCGACATCCAGCAGATAGCCGCCGGTCTTCACGAACAGTCCGAGGTTGCGGACCGTGGTGAATCCGGCGCGCAGTGTGCGGCGGGCATTGCCAACCGCCCGTAGCACCCGCGTCGGCGGATCGTCCTGGACCTGCGACAGGCCGGGCTTCTCCCCGCGGCCTCCCATCAGGAGGTTGACCTCCATGTCCATCAGACCGGGCAGCAGGATCTGGTCGCCGAGGTCGATCAGCTCACCCTCGGTGTCACCGCCGACACCGGCGATCCGATCGCCGTCGATCCGCAGGATGCCGGGCCGAAGGATCTCGCCGGCGTCAACGTCGAGCAGCCCGGCGGCCTTGAGCGTCAGCACCGTTCAGATCACCGGCTCCCGGATCAGCTCCACCCAGGCCGCGCCGCTGTCGGGCACTCGCGGCTGCTTCCACGCTTCTATTGGAAACGACACCATGATCAGCGACTGCATGATGTGCATGAGCGTGCGTGCGTCCTCAGGCAGATCGTCCAGCGGGTATTTGTCGCAGTACTCGATGACGTCGTTGAGCCGGGGGAACGCTACGTCGTAGAACGCCTGCATCTCGGTCATCGTCGAAGCCAGCCGCTTCGCATAACGCTCGGGTTCGGTGGCCAGGTCCCAATCCAAATAGGGCTCCAGGTCAGCGAATTCAGACGGTAGCGCCATTAGTCTGGTACTCCTTCTCGTAGTCACCCGCCACTTTGTGCAGATGGCGGAGCAGGATTTCCTGATCGCACAGCGGGAAGTCCTTGATGACCTTGGTGCCGATCATGGTCTGGGTCGCTTCCAGGGTGTTGGAGTCCTGAAGCGCGTATTCCTTGAAGGTCACCGCGGCCAATTCGTGGGCCAGGCGTTCCCGCGCATTTCGCGGCGGAACGAAATACAGCGTGCACTCGAAGATGTGCTTGTCGACGGCGGTCGGCCAGTAGTGGTAGGTCAAGAACCAGCCTGGCTCCCAGATCAGCAGCATGAAGTTCGGGAAGAAGTGCCAGGAATCGATGCCCCACTGCTTGATTTTCTTCGGGTTGACGCCCGGAGGCAGCTGATCGAGCTTCTCGATGACCTCCGGCTTGTCCCAGGGACCGAAAAGCCCGCTGCGCAGCACCTGGTCCATGGGCTTCACCATGGACATGTCCACGGGAGGTGCCTGACCGCCCCAGGTCGAGATCATCCCGTGCGGGCTCGCCAGCTCGTAGTACAGGGCCTCGAACCCGTATTTGATGATCTTGGCGGCTTCTTCCTTGGTGTACTGCCCCTGGTGCAGCACCGGTGCGTGGTAGAACTCGGCGAACGCGTCGATAAACAGCTTCCAGTTGCTGCCGACCTCGGCCCGATAGGAGTAGGACTCGGTCATCTCGTGGAAGGGGTAGCCCTCGATGCCCTTGGCCAGTGGCCCGAGGTAGTCGACGAGCGGCTTCGCGTTCTGGTCGAGGTTGACGAAGATGAAGCCTTCCCACACCTCGCAGCGGACCGGCACCAAGCCGTACTGACCCTTGTCGACGTCGAAGAACTCATCCTCCTGCTGGATGAAGGTCAAGTCGCCGTCGAGGCTGTAGCGCCAGGCGTGGTACTTGCAGGTGAACTGCCGGCAAGTACCCGAGGTCTCCTCGTGTGGATAGTCGTTCCACACCAACTTGTTTCCGCGGTGACGGCAGACGTTGTGATACGCCTTGATGGCGCCGTCCTTGGTCTTGACGACGATCACCGACATACCCGGGCCCGCTGACGGCAGTTCTTTGGTGAAGTAGCTGCCGGTGCGCGGCAAGCGCTGGACGCGACCGACGTTCAGCCACGTCCGCTTGAATATCGCGTCGCGCTCGGCTTCGAAGAATGCCGGATCGATCGAATCGGTGTAATCGACTGGCGCGGTGCCCAGTTCGGGATAGTTTTCTGTCCAGCTGCCTGCGGCTGGTTTCGGAAAGTGAGGCAAGGTTCTACCTTTCGTTCTCGAGCTCTACGCCAAAAGTGTTGATGGCCATCGCGAGTGCGATGTAACCGCCGATGGTGAAGATCAAGTCCATTCGCTGACGTTCGTCGAGCCGATCGCAAAGAGCGGTCCACGTCTGATCCGAGATGTTGGATTTCTCGTCGAGCTCGTCGACGGCCGTGAATACGGCGCGTTCGAACTCGTCGTTCGTCTCGCCGCTTTGGGCGGCGGCGATGTCGGCTTCGGACAGTCCCGCTTTCTTCGCGATGTCCACGTGGTGTGACCATTCGTAGCCGCACCCGCGTCGATGAGCCACGCGCAGGATTGCCAACTCGCGGATGCGCGCCGGGAGGGTGGAGCCCATTAGCAGATACCCGCTGAACCGCAAAAATGCGCGGGTGAGTTTCGGATGGCGCACCAGCGTCGACATGAGCGTGCCGGCGTCCTGTGGGTTGCATCTTTCCGGGGGCAGCATGACGGAGAGCGACTGCTGGACGGCCTCGTCCCACTGATCAGCCGGCAGCGGCTGCAGGCGCATCGGCAGTGTCCTCTCGGTCAAGGAGAATCATATTCTCATTTCCAACTAACAGACTTGCATGATTCGGTCGACTGGTCAATGGGAAGGGGCGGGGATCGGCACTGTTGGACACCCGAAGGTCCGCGCGGGGCAGGCGTTGCTATACCGCGCCGTCCCCGGCGGCGGCATCGAGCGCACTCATGGCGCCCTACATCGGACATTCGGAGTAGCTGCCGTGAACCGCGATTTCCGCCACCGTGTTGTCGTACCCGCGAGGAAGGACAGCCCAAATATTTGTTCCGCGATGATCTGGACGTATTCGCCTTGGGGAATCCATGAATGTTGATTCTCACATCGCGAGAAGATAGTTTTCGAGGTAGCGGGCTTTGCGGCAGACGCCGGCTCCCGACAGCCAACCAGATTCGGGAGCTGATTCCTGAAAGGAACGGTCACATGAACAAAGAAGACATGATGCTGATCAGTGTTGACGACCACACCGTCGAGCCGCCGGACATGTTCAAGAACCACCTGTCGAAAAAGTACATCGACGACGCACCCCGGCTAGTGCACAACGCCGACGGCTCGGACATGTGGAAGTTCCGCGACACTGTGATCCCCAACGTCGCGCTGAACGCGGTCGCCGGCCGGCCGAAGGAGGAGTACGGCATCGAGCCGACGGGGCTCGACGAGATTCGGCCGGGTTGCTACAACGTCGACGAGCGGATCAAGGACATGAACGCCGGCGGCATCCTGGCCTCGATCTGCTTCCCGTCGTTCCCGGGCTTTGCCGGGCGCCTGTTCGCCACCGACGACCACGACTTCTCGATCGCGCTGGTGCAGGCCTACAACGACTGGCACATCGACGAGTGGTGCGGTGCCTACCCCGCGCGGTTCATCCCCATGGCGATCCCGGTGATCTGGGATGCCGAGGCGTGTGCCGCCGAGGTGCGCCGGGTGTCGAAGAAGGGCGTGCATGCGCTGACCTTCACCGAAAACCCCGCAGCGATGGGTTACCCCAGCTTCCACGACGAGTACTGGAACCCGCTGTGGCAGGCCCTGTGCGACACCAACACCGTGATGAACGTGCACATCGGTTCCTCGGGGCGGTTGGCCATCACCGCGCCGGACGCGCCGATGGACGTGATGATCACACTGCAACCGATGAACATCGTGCAGGCCGCCGCCGACCTATTGTGGTCTCGGCCCATCAAGGAATACCCGGACCTCAAGATCGCCCTCTCCGAGGGTGGGACCGGCTGGATTCCCTACTTCCTGGAGCGCGCCGACCGCACCTACGAGATGCACTCCACCTGGACGCACCAGGACTTCAAGGGCAAGCTGCCCAGCGATGTCTTCCGCGAGCACTTCCTGACCTGCTTCATCAGCGACAAGGTCGGTGTGGCGCTGCGCAACGAGATCGGCATCGACAACATCTGCTGGGAGGCCGACTATCCGCACAGTGACTCGATGTGGCCGGGCGCGCCGGAAGAGCTGTGGGATGTGCTGTCGCTGAACAACGTTCCCGACGACGAAATCAACAAGATGACCTACGAGAACGCCATGCGGTGGTACTCGTTCGATCCGTTCACCCACATCACTGCGGAGCAGGCTTCGGTGGGCGCGCTGCGCAAGGCCGCCGAGGGGCATGACGTGTCCATCAAGGCGGCGGGCCACGACAAGGACTCCCGAGGCGGCTCGTCCTTCGCGGACTTCGCGGCTAACGCGAAAGCCCTTACCGGCAACAAGGACTGACGCTACACCTGCCGGAATGCTAAGTGCGCCAGCGCATTTCGAACCAGAGGAGATTTAGCAGTGCCCGGCGGCGGAATGAATTTCGAGCTGACCGATGACCAGGAGTTGATCCGGCGGTCGGTCGCCGAGCTGGCGCGGAAGTTCGACGATCAGTACTGGATGGAAAAAGACCAGGCGCACGAGTTTCCGACCGAGTTCTACCGGACCATCGCCGACGGCGGCTGGCTGGGTATGACGATTCCGACCGAGCACGGCGGCCATGGCCTCGGAATCACTGAAGCCACACTGCTGCTCGAGGAGGTCGCGAAATCCGGGGGTGGTATGAACGCGGCCAGCTCGATCCACCTGTCGATCTTCGGTATGCAACCCGTGGTCGTGCACGGCTCCGAGGAACTCAAGGCGCGCACCTTGCCGTCCGTCGCGACCGGCGAAGTGCACGTCTGCTTCGGGGTGACCGAACCCGGTGCCGGGCTCGACACATCGCGCATCACCACATTCGCCAAGCGCGACGGAGATCGCTACATCGTCAACGGCCGCAAGGTGTGGATCTCCAAAGCGATGGAATCCGACAAGATCCTGCTGTTGACCCGCACCCAAAGCTACGACGAAGTCGCCAAGAAGACCGACGGGATGACGCTCTTCCTCACCGACCTCGATCGCAACAAGGTCGACGTCCGCCCGATCCGCAAAATGGGCCGCAACGCGGTCAGCTCCAACGAGCTGTTCATCGACAATCTCGAAGTTCCGGTCGAAGATCGAATCGGCGAAGAAGGCAAGGGATTTCAGTACATTCTCGACGGCCTGAACCCGGAGCGAATGCTGATCGCTGCCGAAGCGCTCGGCCTCGGCAGGGTTGCGCTCGACAAGGCGGTGAAGTACGCCAACGAGCGCGAGGTCTTCGGCAGACCGATCGGAATGAACCAGGGTATCCAATTCCCACTGGCGGACTCGCTGGCCCGCCTGGACGCCGCTGAGCTGATGCTGCGCAAGGCAACCTGGCTCTACGACAATGGCAAACCCTGTGGGCGCGAGGCAAATACCGCCAAATACCTGTGCGCCGATGCCGGCTTTACTGCCGCGGACCGGGCATTGCAAACCCACGGTGGCATGGGCTACTCGGAGGAGTATCACGTGGCGCGCTACTTCCGTGAGGCCCGGCTGATGAAGATCGCGCCGATCAGCCAGGAGATGATCCTGAACTTCCTGGGAGCCCACACGCTGAAATTGCCGAGGAGCTATTGACCGCCTCGAACGGGCCCGACGGCCCCGTGCTGCTGTCGGAGGACCATGATGGGGTGCGCACGCTGACCCTCAACCGCCCGCATCGCAAAAACGCCATCACCCCAGAGCTGTGGATCGCATTGCGAGACGCCCTTGATGGTGCCGGCCGCGACCGCAGCGTGCGGGCTCTGGTCGTCACCGGTGCCGGTGGGAGCTTTTGTTCCGGCGCTGACATTTCCGTCCGCGATGACGTCCATCCGAAAGACAAACTGCAGCGCCTGACCGACGTGGCGCTCGCGCTGCACGAGCTCACGATCCCGACGGTCGCCAAAGTCAGCGGGGTGGCGGTCGGCGCCGGATGGAACCTGGCGCTGGGTTGCGATTTGGTGGTCGCGACGCCCGAATCGACGTTCTGCCAGATTTTTTCCAAGCGAGGCCTGTCGATTGACCTCGGTGGATCTTGGCTGTTGCCGAAACTTGTTGGCCTGCAACAGGCTAAGCGGCTCGCGCTGCTCGCCGAAACAATCGACGCCTCAGAAGCCCAGGCTTTGAACCTGGTGACCTGGGTGGTGTCCGCCGCGGAGATCGACGCCTTCGTCGCTGATCTCGCCGACCGGTTGGCGGCCGGTCCGCCGATCGCGCTTGCCCAGACCAAGGCCCTGCTGAACGAGGGCGCCAACCGCACCCTGCGCGACGCACTGGCCAACGAGGCTCGCGCCCAGGCCGTCAATTTCGCGACGACGGATGCCGCGGCCGCCTATGCCGCTTTCGCGGAGCGACGTGAGCCGTCGTTTACTGGTCGGTGGGCGCTGACAAAATCTGACCAAGAACAATCGGAGTAAACATGCGTGAGACAGTCATCGTTGAGGCGGTACGCACGCCAGTCGGTAAGCGCAACGGCGGGCTTTCCGGTATGCACGCCGCCGACTTGTCCGCCGTCGTCCTGAATGAACTGCTGGATCGTACCGGCGTCGGTCCGGAGATCATCGACGACGTGATCTGGGGCTGCGTATCCCAGGTGGGCGACCAGTCCAGCAACATCGGGCGCTACGCGGTTCTGGCGGCCGGCTGGCCCGAGACCATCCCTGGGACGACGGTCAACCGGGCGTGCGGTTCCAGTCAGCAGGCTCTCGACTTCGCGGTGCAGGCGGTTATGTCCGGCCAGCAGGACGTCATCGTGGCCGGC
>Ga0335072_10017622_pt1 | contig 10094 bp, 8 predicted proteins | sample Lox_Sample_21_FD_206725 | JGI IMG/M metagenome (GOLD analysis project Ga0335072, IMG submission 206725) | Soil microbial communities from Loxahatchee National Wildlife Refuge, Florida, United States - Lox_Sample_2.1 | ecosystem: Environmental > Terrestrial > Soil > Wetlands | place: USA: Florida...
ACCCCGAACCGGTTCAGCGTCGCGTCCGACCGCCCGAGCACGAAGCAGCCGCCGCGCTCGTTGACCCTGAAGAAGTCGCCCTGCCGCCAGACGCCCGGCCAGGTGTCGAAGTAGGTGGCCCGGTACCGGGTCATGTCCTCGTCGTCGCCCCAGAACTTCACCGGCATCGACGGCATCGGTTTCGTGATCACCATCTCGCCGACCTCGTTCACCACGGCCTCGCCCGCGTCGTTGAACGCGTACGCGGCGACGCCGAGGTTGCGGTGCTGGTGCTCGCCGGCGTAGACGGGCAGCGTCGGCGAGCCCCCGGTGAACCCGCAGCACATGTCGGTGCCGCCGCTGCCCACGTGCAGCCACAGATCCCGCTTCACGTTGCGCAGGAACCACGCGTACACCTCGGGCGACACCGGTGAGCCGGCCAGCATGACCGCCTTGAGCTCGCTGAGGTCGTACTTGTCCTTGGGCACGACGCCGCGTTTCGCCAGCATGTCCGCGTACGCCGGCGACCCGCCGAACATCGTCACCTTCGCATCGGCGGCCATCCGCCACAGCGCGTCCGGCTCGGGGTACCCGGGGTTCCCGTCGTACAGCAGCGGCGTGACGCCCAGCACCAGCGAGCTGACCAGGAAGTTCCACATCATCCAGCCGGTCGTGGTGTAGAAGAACAGCACGTCGCCCGGGTTGAGGTCCATGTTCAGCCGCTGCAGCTTCAGCTGCTCGAGGAGGATCCCCCCGTGGCTGTGGGTGATCGCTTTCGGCAGTCCGGTGGTGCCGCTGGAGAACAAAATCCACAGCGGCATTCCGAACGGGCCCGTGTGAAAAGTGAAGTCCTCCGCTGCTACCGGCGCGTGGTCGAGCAGGTCGGGCCAGCTGTGGGCGTGCTCAGCCGGCGCAGGAACGTCGCGGAACGGCAGGTAGATGACGTGCTCCAGGCAGCCGAGTTCCGTGACGATCTGGGTGAGCTCGCCGCTGCGGTCGTAGTCCTTGCCGCCGTACCGGTACCCGCCGGTGCAGATCAGCACCCTGGGCTGCAGCTGCCGGAACCGGTCGAGGACCCCTCGCCAGCCGAAGTCGGGGGAGACGCTTGTCCAGATCGCCCCGATGCTGGTGGCGGCCAGCATCGCGGTGACGGCCTCGGGGATGTTCGGCAGGGTGGAGGCGACGCGGTCGCCTGGCTGGACGCCGAGGTTTTTCAGCTGAGTGGCGAGGATGCGCACGTTCGCCGCGAGCTCGTCCCACAGCAGCGGGGTGACCGGCGTGGTCTCCGAATGGTAGTAGAGCGCGACCTCGCCGGGCCGTTCGCGGGCGAGCACGTTCTGCGCGTAGTTGAGCCTGGCGCCGGGGAACCATTCGGCGCCTGGCATGTCCTGGCCGGCGAGCGACCGGGCCGGCCCGGCCTCGACGACGATGTCGCCCCAGTCCCAGACCGCCTGCCAGAAGGTCCCTGTGTCGCTCACCGACCACTCCCACAGGTCGGGATAGCCGGCGAAGTCCAGGTTCCTGGTTTCCCCGAGCCAGCGGATGAACGCGGTGATGTTGGCGTTCGCGACCCGCTCGGGCGACGGCGTCCAGAGCAGGTCACCGGCCTTGACCGGGCCGGTCAGCGGGTCTATGTCAACGGCTGGCCCGCTCGCGGGCAGGTCAGCGGAATGGGCGTCAGCGCTCACACCGCCGAGGTTCGCATAGCGGGCACCGCGTAAGCAATGGAGGAGCGGACGATTTCGGCGTTCCCTGTCTTGGTTTCCCGCCCAACACTGCCTGCTCACCCGGCATCCGTGACAGTCGCCGCACCGCTGGACGTGTACCATGCCATGGGTGCTGACCGATTCGCTGACCGCCATCGACGTGCACGTTCACATCGAGGCCGACGGGCATGGCCACTACTCGCTCGACGACGAGCTGATGGCCGCCTCCGCGAAATACTTCCGGGCCGATCACGACCGGACCCCGACGCTGCCGCAGATCGCGGACCTGTACCGGTCGCTGTCGATGGCGGCCGTCGTGTTCACCGTCGACGCGGGCACGGCGACCGGGCACCCGGCGCTGTCGTCGGAGGACATCGCGGACGAGGCGGCGGCGCACGCCGACGTGCTGATCCCGTTCGGCTCTGTGGACCCGCTGCGGGGCGCTCTCGCTGTGTCGCAGGCGCGGTCGCTGGTGCTCGACCACGGGGTGCGGGGGTTCAAGTTCCACCCGTCGATGCAGGCGTTCTCGCCGGACGACCAGGCGTACTACCCGCTGTGGGCGGAGATCGAGTCGCTGGGCGTCCCGGCGCTGTTCCACACCGGGCAGACCGGGATCGGCGCGGGCCTGCCGGGCGGCCGCGGGATCAAGCTGCGGCTGTCGGACCCGATGCTGCTCGACGACGTGGCCGCGGACTTCCCGTCGCTGACGGTGATCCTCGCGCACCCGTCGGTGCCGTGGGCGGACTCCTCGATCTCCATGGCGACGCACAAGTCCAACGTGTACATCGACCTGTCGGGCTGGTCGCCGAAGTACTTCCCGCCCGCGCTGGTGCGCGCGGCCAACTCCTACCTGCAGGACAAGGTGCTGTTCGGCACGGACTATCCGCTGCTCACCCCGCAGCGGTGGCTGCGCGACTTCGACACGCTCGACCTCAAGCCCGACGTCCGCCCGAAGATCCTGAAGGAGAACGCGATCCGCGTACTCGGCCTCGGCGAGAAATGAAAAAAATGTAAATAGTGCGCACATAGTGCCACAGAAAGCTTCGTGGGCTAAATTCCTGCTGAGTTCCCTTCTGTGCACAGCGAGGTGCGGCCATGCGTGTTGTCGTCCGGTCCCTGGTTCTCACGGCGGCGCTCGCCGCGGGCGCGCTCGTGTCGGTTCCCGCCACGGCGGCTATGGCGGCCTCATCGGCGCCGGCCGCGCCTGCCGTGGCGAGCCTGTGCCCGGACGCCGCCTCCCCGGTTTTCGGCCCGAATGTGTGCGTGTTCACCGCGACGATGAGCCAGGCGGCGATCCAGGCTGACCTGAACGCGATCGCGACCCAGCAGGTGCCGGCGGGCAGCCAGTTCGACAGCAACCGGTACACGCTGTTCTTCGCACCGGGCACGTACGGGTCCGCGGCCGACCCGCTGGTGTTCCAGGTCGGCTACTACACGCAGGTCGCGGGCCTCGGCGCCCAGCCGTCCCAGACGGTCATCAACGGCGCGATCGACGTGTTCAACAACCTCTGCACCGCCGGCACGACCGACTGCAACGCGGACGACAACTTCTGGCGGTCGATGTCCAACCTGACCCTCAACGTGGACCTGCCGGCCGCGCCGCCTGCCTACGCGCCGCCGGCGCTCGATCCCTACGGCACCGGCTGTGACAACAGCGCGGAGATATGGGCGGTCTCGCAGGCCGCGCCGATCCGCCGGGCCATCATCAACGGCAGCGTCGTGTTCCAGGACTACTGCGCGTCCAACAACTACGCCAGCGGCGGGTTCATCGCCGATAGCCAGGTCAGCGGCGACCTCGACTTCTACGGCAACCAGCAGTACCTGACGCGCGACAGCTCCATCGGCGGCGTCAACGGCGCCCTCTGGAACATGGTGTACTCCGGCGTCGAAGGCGCGCCCCCGGCCTCGTTCAGCGGGCAGGGCTCGCAGAACACCGTGCTCGCCACCAGCCCGGTCACCGAGGAGCAGCCGTTCCTGTACACGGACGCGAGCGGCGCGTACAACGTGTTCGTGCCCGCGGTGCGGACCAACTCGTCCGGCCCCTCCTGGGCCAGCGGCTCTGAGGCAGGCGCCGCCAAGCCGCTGTCGTCGTTCTTCATCGCCACCCCGGCCACGTCCGTCGCCGCGATCAACCTGGCACTGCTGGCCGGCAAGAACCTCGTGCTGACGCCGGGCGTCTACAACCTGTCGGCGCCGATCACGGTCACCCGGCCTGGCACGGTGGTGCTCGGCCTCGGCTTCGCCACGCTCGTCCCGCAAAAGGGCAACGCCGCCCTGGTCGTGCTGCCGGACACCGGGGTCAAGGTGTCCGGCCTGATCGTCGACGCAGGCCCGGTCAACTCGCCGGTGCTGGTCTCTGTCGGCCTGCCGGGGAACGGCGCGGCGTCCAACCCGGACCTGATCTCTGACGTGTTCTTCAGGATCGGCGGCGCGGAGACGACAACCACGTCGGCCACGGTGAGCCTGCTCGACAACGCGTCGCACTCGATCATCGACGACGTGTGGGCGTGGCGCGCCGACCACGGCGCTAACCCCAGCGACGTGGGCTGGACCGAGAACAAGGCCGACACGGGGCTCATAGTCACCGGCTCCGACGTCACCGCGTACGGCCTGGCGGTCGAGCACTACCAGAAGAGCGAGGTCGTCTGGACCGGGCAGGGCGGCACCGACGTCTTCTTCCAGAACGAGCTGCCCTACGACGTGCCCAGCCAGGCGGCCTGGAACGAGTCGGCTTCGTTCAGTGGGTACCCGGCCTTCCAGGTCGGCGCGGGCGTGAAGACCTTCCAGGGCTACGGCATGGGCAGCTACGTGGTGTTCATCGACACCACCGCCACGCTGCACGTCACCGAGGCGTTCCAGGCGCCGCAGGCGGCGGGGGTGCAGTTCCACGACGTCTTCGGCTTGTGGATCGGCGGCACAGGCGGCCTCGACTCGATCATCAACGGCACCGGCGGGCCAGCCACCGACATGACCGACGCGAGCCACGCGCCGGTGGACGTGGTCAGCTACCCCTGACCGGTCCCTCAGGGCGGCCGGGCCCGGCGCTACTATCCGCACATGCTGCGCGGTGAGCTGACCGGGCTCCGGGCCCGCCTTCCCGGCGAGGCCGAGATCCTGCACGCGGAACTGTACGACGACGTCGAGACGCGGGTCAGGGCCGACTCCCGGCCGTGGGTGCCCATCCCGAGCGGTCCCGTGTCGCCGTTCTGGGTCGGCGCCGGCCCGTCCCAGCCCGTGGACGCGGCGGTCTTCTCCGTCGTCGAGCTGGCGACCGGCCAGCTGGCGGGGGACGCGGTGCTGTGGGCCATCGACCCGCACAACAGGTCCGCGCACATCGGGATCTCGCTGCGGCCGGCGTGCCGCGGCCGCGGGCTCGGCACCGACACGGTCCGGGTGCTGTGCCGGTACGGGTTCGCGATCCGCGGGCTGCACCGGATACAGCTGGAGACCCTCACCGACAACGAGGCGATGATCCGGGTCGCGGAGCAGGCCGGCTTCACCAGGGAGGGCGTCACCAGGGGCTCGGACTGGGTGAACGGCGCTTTCGCGGATTCGGTCATCTTCGGCCTGCTGGCCAGTGACCAATGATCATCCACAGCGACGGATGTTTATCCACACGGCGTTGCCGCACGCCACGCGCATCTGCTTGCGATCGTCTGCACAGCTAATCCACCGTTCCCCACAGCCCTGGCCACAAGCCGCGCCGGCGTTTCGCACACTATTGTCCACAGGTCCTGTGGACAACCGCGCGGGATGGGTATGGAACTGTAACGCGATACGTCTTATCAAGGTTTTATTTTTCTGCTATAGTGTTCGAAACTGGTTATAGCCTCGGCTGCCATGGAAGACAACCAGCCGAGCTTCACGGCGCTGACGGCGGCCGCAGCGCGGGCCGCGCACCTCGTGGTCGACGGCGAGCCGGTGATATTCGCCGACACGCTCGCGTCGGTGCTACTGGGGGAGCGGGCCGGCGAGCTGCTCAGCTACCACACGGCCCACGGAGCCCACCCGGTGCTGGCGGGCGCCAGGGCGCAGGCCACCTGCCGGAGCAGGTACACCGAGGAAGCGCTCGCCCGCGCCGTCGGCCGGGGCGTCACCCAGTACGTGATCCTCGGGGCCGGGCTTGACTCCTTCGCCTACCGCGGCGGCCTGGCCGCCGGCGGTCATCGGGTCCGGGTGTTCGAGGTCGACCACCCGGCCACCCAGGACTGGAAGCGCCGCGCGCTGGCGTCCGCGCGGGTGCCGGTGCCGGACGGGGTCACGTTCGTGCCGGCGGACCTGGCAGCGGACGCGCTGACCGGCTGCCTCACCGCGGCGGGCTTCGACAGCTCCGCTCCGGCCCTGGTCGGCTGGCTCGGTGTCACCATGTACCTCACCAGGGACGCGATCGCCGCGACGCTGGCCGCGGTCGGCGCCCTCGCGCCGGGCACCGAGGTCGTCGCGGACTACATGCTGCCCCCGGAGCTGCGTGACGAGGCCGGCGCCGTCTACGGCAGCCTCGTCGCCCAGGCGTCCGCGGAGCGCGGCGAGCCGTGGCTGTCGTGCCTGACGCCGGATGAGATGGCGGACCTGGCGCGCTGCGCCGGATTGAGTGCCGTGCGCAGCGTCCGGCAGCGCGACACGATCCCGGCCGCCCTGTGGGAACGCCAGGACGCCCTGCGCCCGGCGGGGCTTGCCATGCTGTGCCACGCCACTGTCCTGCCCGGCACCGTGCCAAACGCGGCCGGCGATCGACAACACAGCGGATAACAGCACGTCGCGGCGCAGCTGCGGGAAGACCTTCGACACCTTGCCCAGCAGGTAGTCGCCGTAGGTGCCGGTGAAGGCGCGCAGGTCCTGGCCGTCCCAGCGGCGCTGGCCGTCGTCTCCGGTGGCCGCGCGGCCGGGCAGCGGCGGCACCTCGGCCGCGAACCCGGGGTCGAAGAAGAACGGGAACGACAGCCGCGCGTGTCCGCTGAGGTTGCGGACCCGGTGCGGCGTCGACCGGTACCAGCCTCCGGTCAGCCGGTCGAGCATGTCGCCGATGTTGCAGACGAGCGTGCCGGGGATCGGCGGGGCCTCGATCCATCCTTCCGGCGCGGCGATCTGCAGGCCGCCGCTGTCGTCCTGGGCGAGCAGCGTCAGCAGCCCGTAGTCGGTGTGCTCGCCGACCCCCCAGCCGGCGGCCTCCGGCGGCGACGGCGGGTAGCTGAAGATCCGGAACAAGATGGTCGGGTCGGCGGTGTACCCGGTCGCGAAGTACCCGGCGTCGAGGCCGAGGCTCAGCGCCACCCCCGCCAGCACCGACTGGCCGAGGCTGGTCAGCGCGTCCAGGTACGACAGCACGAGCTCGCGCAGCCGGGGAACCTGGCGCGGGAACAGGTTGCCGCCGTGCAGCGGCAGGCCGGCCAGCACCCGCGGGTCGTCACCGGGCAGCTCGGTGCCGAAGTACAGCCCTTCCTTCAAGTCCGGCTGCCCGGAGGTCAGCTCGCCGCCGACCGGGAAGTACCCGCGCCAGGCCCGGCCGCCGCGCTCCATGGCGATCTCCATCTTGTCCGCCACGGGCAGCGCGAAGAACTCGGCGCTCGCGGCGGCCAGCTCCTCGAGCAGCTCCGCGGGCACGCCGTGGCCGGTCACGTAGAAGAAGCCGCGGTCCCGGCACGCCGCCTGGATCTGCCCGGCGACGGTGGTGGCCGCCGCGGCGGCGGCCGTCCCGGCGGCGGCGCCGGCCAGCGGCGCCACGTCGATGACCGGCAGCGCCGGAGAACCTGTCATGCGCCCATCCTCCCGCCCAGCGGCTGTTCACGGGGTACCCACCTGGGAATGCCGCTGCGGCCCCAGCCGGGCGCTGAGGTCGTCGAGCAGCTCTTTCAGCAGGCCGGTGAGCGCGGCCCTGTCCGCGTCGGACAGGCTCGACACGAGGTCGGCCTCGCGGCCGAGCACCCGGTCCACCAGCCGCTCGACCAGGGCGTGCCCCGCGGGTGTGAGGGTGACGACGACCGCCCGCGACGAACGGTCCTCGGCCGGCGTCCGCGTGACGAGCCCGGATCGCTCGGCGCGGGCGACGCGCTGCGAGATCGCCCCCGCCGTGACCCGGGTCTGCTCGGTCAGCTGGCGCGTCGTCAGCTGGTAAGGCGGCCCGGCCCGGCGCAGCACGCTGAGCAGGTCGAGGGTCGCGGCGTCGGCGCCCGCGTCAGCGAGGACCCGGCGGCGGTCCTCGCCGAAGAGCCGGGCCAGCCGCCAGATCCTCGTCACGATGCCGATGCCCTCCACCGGCGTCCCCGGCCGCTCGCGCAGCCACGCGAGCGCCGTGGCGTCGACCGGATCGGTCTCGTCCCACCCCATCACGCCTCCGCTTGTTTAGGTCTAAACGTCAGGGTAGCGTGGTCATGACGACTTCGGAGGTGACATGAATCGCACCGTGATCGTGACCGGCGCGAGCAGGGGGATCGGGTACGCGGTGGCCGCGGGTTTCGCGGCGGCCGGCGACGACGTGCTGATCACCGGCCGGCACCGCGAGCCGATCGAGGCGGCGGCCGCCGCGCTGGGAGCCGGCGTCACCGCCGCCGTGTGTGACGCCAGCGACCCGGCGGAGGTCGAAGCGCTGCGGTCGGCCCTCCCGGCGACCGTCGACGTCCTGGTCAACAACGCGGGCGGCAACACCGACTTCGACCGGGCCGCAGCCAGCGACCTCAAGGAGCTGGCCGACAGCTGGCGGGTGAACCTGGAGGCCAACCTCCTGTCGGCGGTGCTCATGACCGCCGCCGTGGCGCCCCGCCTCGCCCCTGGCGGTGCCGTCGTCAGCATCGGCTCCATCGCCGCCGACAAGGGAGCGGGCGCGTACGGGGCCGCCAAGGCAGGGCTGGCGTCGTGGAACGCCGGCCTCGCCGCCGAGCTCGGCCCGCGCGGCCTGACGGCCAACGTGATCTCACCCGGCTACATCGAGCGCACCGACTTCTTCCGCGGCCGGCTGACCGATCAGCGCCGGGACACCCTGATCACCGCGACCGCCACCGGCAGGCCGGGTACCCCGGAGGACATCGCGGGGACCGTGCTCTTCCTCGCGTCGCCGGCCGCCAGGCACATCACCGGTCAGGTGCTCGCCGTCAACGGCGGCGCCCTGACGACCCGGTAGCAGCTGACGACGCGCTAGCGGCTAGCTGACAAGGCGGGTGTCGACCCCGCGCGACCCGGTGAGCGAGATGGTGAACCACACGGTCTTGCCCGAGCCCTCCGCGGCCGGGATGACGCCCCAGGACTGAGCGAGCATGTCGGTCAGCCACAGACCGTAGCCTCCCTCGGGACCGGGATCCCGGAGCGCTGGTTCGCCGGGTCCGTCGTCGGTGACCTCGATCCGGGCCATCCCGTCCGCGATCGAGATCCACAGCCGTGCCGCGGAGTGGGCGTGCACGAGGGCGTTCGTCACTAGCTCGCTGGCCACGAGCTCGCCGGCCTGCTGGCACCACGGGCTAGCGCCGATGTCGGCCAGGTAGCCCCGAGTGAACTGCCGGGCTACGGCGGGAGCACGCCGACTGGGGGCAAGCTGCCGTCCTACGATCCGGACTCCGGTTGCCTGATCCAGACCCGAGCTCATCATCGCCTCCCTCATTGCGGTCTTTCTGTCCGGCCACAGCCGTACAGTGGGCTACCCGCTGCCCGCCGGGCCAAACGGCCGGCCGGGAGCCGAGCTAGCCGGGGGACGGCGGGTTAGCTGTGGACGAGGTGGGGCAGCAGGTCCGCGATCGAGTCAAGGATCAGCGTCGACCCGGGCAGGCCCGTCCGCGACGGCACCGCCTCCAGCTCTGCCCGCGCCGAGTCGCCGGTCAGCACGCCGGCCACGATGCCCGCACCCGCCCGCAGGCCGGACTCGAGGTCGCTCGGCGTGTCGCCGGCGACAGCCAGCTCCTGCACCGAGCCGGCGCCGAGCCGCAGCAGCGCGGTGAGCGGCATATCCGGCCACGGCCGGCCGCGCCCGGCGTCGGCGGGGGACAGCACCAGGTCCACCAGCGGCCCCCAGCCAAGCGCGTCGATGATCGCGTCCCGCGTGGCGGGGGAGAAGCCGGTGCTCAGGCACACCTTGATCCCCGCGGACCGGCAGGCGGCGAACAGGTCCGTCGCGCCGGGCATCGCCGTCACCTCGCCCGCGCCTACCGCCGCCGCGTACTGCTTCTCGAACGCCGCGTTGGCCGCCTGCGCGGCGCCCTCGGAGCCGAGGATGTGGCGGAACACCTCGATCTTGGACTGGCCCATCGTCGCCTTGATGTACTTCATCGCGGTGTTGAACTCGGCGACGGGCAGGTTGAAGCCGGCGATGGCGGCGTTGAACGCGTCCATCACGGTGCCGTCGTCCTTGACGGTGGTGCCCGCCATGTCCAGGCAGGCGACGGAGATTCGGGGCTGGCTCACAGGAACGTCTCCTCGGCGATCGCT
>Ga0335072_10017623_pt1 | contig 10094 bp, 9 predicted proteins | sample Lox_Sample_21_FD_206725 | JGI IMG/M metagenome (GOLD analysis project Ga0335072, IMG submission 206725) | Soil microbial communities from Loxahatchee National Wildlife Refuge, Florida, United States - Lox_Sample_2.1 | ecosystem: Environmental > Terrestrial > Soil > Wetlands | place: USA: Florida...
TGAGTCCAGGACGGTCACCCATTCAGCTTATCTGCTGTACAGATACTTTTGGGTTCGACACGGCAGGCCCTCTCGGGATCAGGATCGCTTTTTCGCGGCTGAGACACCGGCTCCGCCGTCCGGGTGCACCGTCGTCCCGGTGATCCCCCGGGCCCTGCCGGAGGCGAGATAGACATAGCTCCAGGCCATGTCTTCGGCCGACAGCGCGACCTGCAGCGGGACCCGGGCGGCCATCTCCGCGGCGCGGCCGGGCGTGTCGCCCAGACTGCGTCCGGCCGCGCCCAGGCTGACCAGCCCGCGCAGGTCGGTGTTCAGGGTGCCGCCCGGGGCGACGCCGTTCACGCGGACCTCGGGCGCCAGGTCGTGGGCCAGCGCCGTCACCAGCCCGCGGACGGCGAACTTCGAGGCCAGGTACAGCACACCGCCACGGCCGGGATAGTAGGCCGAGCTCGATTCGGTGAGCACGACGGCGCCCTGGCCGGAGGCCTTCATAGCAGGCAGCGCCGCCTTGACCGAATGCAGCATGGACTTGACGTTCACATGGAATGTCTCGTCAAAGGCAGCGTCGATGACGTCGGCGTCCAAGTCCTCGATGCTGCGGTAGTAGTCGAAGATCCCGACGCAGCTGACCAGCACGTCCAAGCGGCCGAACGCGCCGGTGGCGGTGGCCACGGCCTCGTCGTTGGCCGCGCGGGTCGCCGCGTCCCCGGTCACCGCGGGCACCTGGGGATGCGCCTGGGCCAGCGCTTTGACCTTGGCCGCGTCGCGTTCCAGCGCGGCGACCTGAGCGCCCTCGGCCAGGAATGCGTCTACCACGGCGCGGCCGATACCGGAGCCGGCGCCTATCACCAGGGCCGTTCGGCCATCCAGCCAGCCGGTCACGGGCTTTCCTCGTCATCAGGCAGCAGCGAGCCGTACGGGTTGCCCACCATGGCGGAGAAGGTGGCGGTGTTCTGCCAGGTGAGCGCCTCGAGCTCCAGTGGGCACAGGGCGACCCACTGCCCGGACTTGGGCGAGGAGATAAACAGTCGCGAGCCGTTGCGGGTCTCGACGCGGACCACCTGTACCTCGGCGAATTCGTTGGCGATGGTGATGGGCTCGCCGACGGCGTGGCGGAGCAGCCCGGCGCGTTCGGCGGCCGAACGGCGGGCGGTGCGGGCGTCCTCTTCCTCGCCTTCCCAGGCCATGGCCCCTTCCGTCGTCACAGGAAGATCGCCAGGTTCTGCATCCGGATGACCGCGTCGTCGGCCATGATCGTCCGGCGGGCCAGTTTCCAGCCGTCCGGCGTCCGCCGGAGCAGGTCCTCGCGTCCGGCCGAGACGAGCGCCCCCTCGCGCACGTCGCCGCGGCTGCGGAACAGCAGGGTCGCCGACTCGGCGATCAGGTGGTCGTCGTCGCCGGTGGCGAAGGTACGCACGTTCGATAGATGGTGACGCAGCCGCGAGGGCGGGTCCTCGGTCCAGGCGTGCTCGGTGAGGAAACGGGCCACCCGCCGGGACAGGGAGTACTTGTCCTCGTCAAAGTGCGCCATCCCGGGTGAGGTGTCGTACCCGGCTCCGGCTGCCGTGGTGACGCGGACGGGCATCAGGTAATGGATGTCCTCGGTGAGCAGGTCGAGCCACTCCTCGTAGGCCTGCGCGTCCAGCAGCCAGGCCTCGTCGACCAGCCACTGGTGCGCCAGCAGATGGCGCTCGTCGCCGAACGGCAGCGTCCGGCCCGCCCGCTGAAGCGGTGAGGCATGAGCGCCAAGGACCGAATTGGGCGTCCTCATCGCGGCTCCTCCACGGCTTCACCCATCTCCAGGCGGGGAGTTCCCGCCATCGGCCGCTCGATGTGGTCGGCCCACCGGGCCAGCAGGGCACGCTGGTTGAACTCGCTGTAGCCGGGGTGGGCCAGGCCAGGGCCGTGGAACTGCTCCGGGTTCAGCGGCGGCGCCACCTCGGTGCCGTCCTCCAGCAGCCCCATCCGGCTGTTGAGCAGCAGCCGACGGGCCATGGAACCTGCGGCGGTGCTGGTCAGCGACACCCAGTTCTCCACATCGTCCTGCTCGAACATGCCAGTGGACCCGAAACACATCAGGTAGGCCTTGTAGGAGAGAGCCTTGAACTCTTCGGGCGCCTCCGCGTCCACGGCGAACCAGGACAGCACTTCGGTCTCGTCCTCGCTGATGGGCTGCCACTGCCTGATCGAGATGAACGGCAGCACCTGGTCGGTGTTGGCCACCTTCGGCCAGTTGTGGACGAAGGAGAGGTTGGGGTAAATGGTGGCGGCCGAGATCATGAAGCCGTCCTCGCCGACGACCTTCAGCTGATCCGCCGACAGGTTCTGTTTCATCCTGTCGACCATCTCCTGCGGGTAGCCAACGTAGCGGAACCGCTCGTCCAAGTCGCCGGGCGGCAGCTTGTAGGTGGTGCCGCCGCCCACGTGCGCCCAGTAGGTACAGCCCTCCTTGCGCTTGGCCGCCCTGGGTTCGCGGAACAAGCCGATCTCCACGACCGAAGTGTGGGTGTGCGGGGTGTGGTACATGTCGCCGGCGAAGTTCTCGGCGCCGATCTTCCAGTTGGCCTTCACCCGCCACCGCTGCGGGCCGTGCAGCTGGATACCGCTGACGCTCTGCTTGGTGTAATAGTCCAGGTAGAAGCGGAAATCGCCGAGGTAGTCCGCAAGCGGTTCTGCGGCCGGGTCCAACGAGATGAAGATGAGCCCGTTGTAGCTGGCCAGGTTCGGCGCTGGCAGCAGGCGCTGGCCCTTGCGCCTGAACCCGGCCTCGCCGCCGTAGGCGTCCTGGTGGAAGGGTAGTCCGGTGAGCCGGCCGTCATTGCGGTAGGACCAACCGTGGTAGGGGCAGCGGAAGTGCGACGCGTTGCCCATTTCTGCCCGGCAGACCTGCATGCCGCGGTGCAGGCACATGTTGAAGTGGGCGCGGACGACGCCCTGCTCGTCGCGGGCGATGATGAACGAGTCCTGCAGGACACGGCGAACCACGTAGTCACCCGCGTCCGGGATCTCTGACTCGTGCGCCACGAATATCCAGGCCCGGCCGAAGACGCGCTCCTTCTCCAGCTCGAATACCTGAGGGTCGTTGTAGATGTGCGCCGGGATCATGCCACGGCGGACATCCGCCAGCACGCCGGAATACTCGGTCATCGGTCCTCCAGGACGACGGTGACGGTCTTGGTCTGGGTATAGGAGACAAGCTCGTCGACGGACTCTTCGCGGCCCACCCCGGAATCCTTGACCCCGCCGAACGGCAGGCCCCAGTAGTGCCGTGAACTCCCGTTGACCCAGACGTAGCCGGCTTGCAGCTGGGCGGCCATGCGGTGGGCCCGCGTCACGTCGGAGGTCCACACCGCCGCGGTGAGCCCGTACCGGCTGGCGTTCGCCATCTCGACGGCCTCATGCTCGTCACGGAAGGTGAGCACGGACAGCACCGGGCCGAAGATTTCCTCGACGGCGGCCGGGTTGTCTGGGGCGACCGCGCCCAGCACCGTTGGAGCCACATACCAGCCATCCGGACCCACCGTCTCCGGACGACCGCCCCCGGCGAGGACCGACGCGCCGCCGGAGGTGGCGGCCTCGATGGCCCCCATGGACTTGGCATACTGCCTCCGGTCGATGACCGGGCCCATCTGGCTGCCCTCGTCCAGCGGGTGCCCGACCCGGATGGCCTGGACCTGCTCAACCACCCGCCCGAGCACCTGCTCGGCGATCGAGGTGTGCAGCAGCAGGCGGCTGGTGGACCCGCAGGACTGCCCGGCGGTGGCGGTGTAATTCATCCCGAACACGGCGCTGTCGGCGGCCCGGGCCAGGTCGGCGTCGGGCATGACGATCAGCGCGTTTTTCCCGCCGAGCTCCAGCGTGACGTGCTTGACCCCGGCCTCGGCCGCCTGCCGCTGGATCAGCCGGCCGGTGTCGGGCGCGCCGATGAAGCCGATCCGGCGGATCAGCGGGTGACGCACCATGGCCTGGCCGCTGACCGCGCCGCGCCCGGTGATCACCGAGCACAGGTCCGGCCCGAACACCCCCGCCGCCAGCTCCGCCATCCGGAGCGCCGACAGCGGCGTCTGGTCTGGTGCCTTCAGCACCACGGCGTTGCCCGCGACCAGCGGGGCGGCGGCCTTCCCGGCGGCGAAGAACAGCGGATGATTGAACGGCACGATCCGGCCGACCACCCCGTAAGGCTCCTGCACGGTGTAGTGCAGGTTCCCTGACAGCGGGAAGGTGGCTCCGCCCAGGCCCAGCGCATGGTCGGCCATGATCTCCAGCAGGGTCACGGCCGCACCGATGTCGGCGCGCATGACGGGCAGCGTGAACCCGGCGTCGACCGCGTCCAGCGTCGCCAGTTCCTCCGCGTGCTGAGCCAGCACGGCGGCGAACTCACGGACCTTGGCCGCACGGGAACGCGGGGTCAGCCGGGCCCAGCCGGGCTGGACCTCGGCCGCGGCGCGGACGATCCGGTCGACCTCCTCCGGCGTGCAGTCGGGGACATCCGCCAGCCGTCGCCCGGTGGCCGGATCCTCGATCTCGTAACGGTCCCGGGTAGGCATCGGCCTGCCGCCGAGCAGAACCTCCCAGGGGCGGTCGGCGATGGTGGACGCGGTGTCGAGCAGGGTCATGTGCGTGGTCCCCAGATCATCCGTAGGCGGCTAGTGATGCAGGAGGCCGCCGCTGACGTGCAGGGTCTGGCCAGTCATGAAGCGGGCGTCGTCGGACAGCAGGAAGGCGACCACGCCAGCCATGTCCTCTGGACCGGCGTCGCGGTGCAGCGCCTGGGCGGCGCGCATGGCTTCCTTCTGGGCGGCCGACACGGTGCCCCGCGGCACCTCGGTGTAGGTCGCGCCGGGCGAGATGGAGTTGACCCGGATCCCGTCCCCGCCGAGCTCATGAGCCATGGAATGCGTCATCCCCGCCACGCCGGCCTTGCTTGCCACGTAGTGCAGGTAGCCGGGACGCCCGAGCCATACCGCGTCCGAGGCCACGTTGACGATGCTGGCGTCGCCGGCCGCCCGCAACGCGGGCAGCAGCGCAGTGGTCAGCAGCCACGGGCCGCGCAGGTTGACCGCCATCAGCCTGTCCCACTCCGCGACGGGGATTTCCCAGAACGGACGCATCTGGATCGTGGAGAAGACCGCGGCGTTGTTCACCAGGCCGTGGACGGCCCCGAACTCAGTGCTGACGGCAGCGGCCAGCGCTGCGCAGGAGGCCGGGTCGCCGACGTCTAGCCGCTCGAACCGGGCCTGCCCGCCGCTTTCGTGGATCTCAGCGGCGACCTCCTTGCCCTTCTCCTCGTTGATGTCGGCAAGAATCACGGCGGCGCCGTCGGCGGCAATGCGGTGAGCGTAGGCCCGGCCCAGGCCCTGGCCGGCGCCGGTAACCACCACAACGCGGCCTTCGAGCGCGCTCATGACGGCCGGGCCAGGTTGCGGGTGCGGAACGACGGTTCGTCGGCCGGGACGATCTCGGCCTGCAGCAGCGTGAGGCACCGGGGGCAGAACGTCTGCCGCAGGATGACCTGGCGGTCGGTGAAATGCCGCGGTTCGGCCCGGACCGAAGGCCCGGCCTCCTGCGGGTCGCTTTCCCTGACGCGGGCGTCCCGCAGCGGCTCGGCGGCGATGCCGACGGCGGTGCCGCAGTGCCGGCAGGCCACCGTGCCGTCGTCCCGCTGCTCCAGGTTGTCGTCGATCTGCAGGGTCATGACGACGCTCCTTCCATCTCCAGTCCGGCCCGGCGGCGGCGCAGGGCCGCCCGGCGGCGCTCGGTCGCCTCCCCGGCGATATGGCCGTGCTCGTCGAACTCCACGCCGTACACCTCTTCCGCGCCGCGACGCGAGACCTTGTGGGCGCGTACGTCGGCGGCAACCGCAGCGGGATCACGCAGCAACGGGTCGCCGTACCCGCCGCCGCCCTGCCAGTGGGTGTAATACACGTCGTCGGGTCCAAGGTCGGTCTCGTGATGGGCAGCGACCAGTTCGCGGTCGCCCCCGACAGCCTCCAGCGAGGACGGGATCCAGCCCTGGGCCAGCGCGCCACGGATGGAGCTGCCTCGCACCAGCACGTCGTACTGCGTGCCGGCCGGCAGGCCGCCGGATGTTCCGGCCGCCAGCGGGAGAGCCTTCCCCGGCGCGGATACCACCAGGTGCACGCCGCCGAGCGGGCTGTCGTAGGGGATGAAGCAGCTCGAGGCGCCGACCCCGCCACGGAAGCGGCCGGGGCCGCCGGAGTCGGCCTCCTCCCGCCGCCACAGGTACAGCATGGGGAAGGCGAACTCGTTCATCTCGACGTCGGCCACCCGGCCCATGGGGATGCAGGCCAGACCGCCGGTGTCGACGCCGTCGGAGTCTGACCGGGCGCCGAGGCCGCCGGCCATTGAGTCGCACAGCATGGTCACGAAGCCGCCGCCACGCTGGTCCACGCCAGCCAGCAGGGCGAAGTCCCACGTGCCGCAGCAGACGCTCATGACCCGACGGCGGTGCTCGGGGTGGGCGTCGAGCAGGCCGGCCAGGCACTCGGTAGCCACGTTGGTGGTGGCCCAGCCGGAGGCCACCGACGCCTTGCCGATCCCGGCGGGGAACGTGCAGTTGTTGATGGTGCCTGGTTCGCTAATGATGTCGATACAGCGGTAGATGCCGCCGGGAGCCCACGGTATGTCACCGCAGAGCATGGTGAGGATGACCGGCATGATCCCGCCGCGCAGCCCGGTGAGCGTGCAGTTGATGAGCCCGTCGACCTGTGGGTCGGTACCGGTGAAATCGAAGGTCAGCCGGTCGCCCGCCTTGGTCAGGGTGAGCACGATCTTGTAAATGCCGCGGTCGCCGGCCCGCGCGGAGTCCTGGTGCGCCACCGAGGTCCAGGAGCCGTCGGGCAGCTCGCTGAGCTTGGCCCGCAGCCGGGTCTCGGCGTCGTTCATGGTCCGGCGCATGACCGCCTTGACCGTGGCCGCGCCGTACTTCTGGCACAGGGCCCGAAGCCGCTCGTGCGCGACGTTGTTCGCGCCGATCTTGGCCCGCAGGTCCAGCGCGACCAGCTTGGGCACCCGGGACCGGCGCAGGTAGACGTCTTCGATGTCGTCGCGGATCTGGCCGCCCTCGACGATTTTGACCGGCGGGGTGGGCAGCGACTCCCAGAAGACATCGGTGGCGCCGACCGACCAGCTGCCCGGCGAGACCCCGCCCAGATCGACCTGGTGCGCCACGGCTCCGGTCCAGCAGAATAGCTCCCCATCAACGAACAGGGGCGCGAACAGGCTGACGTCGTTCTGGTGCAGGCCGCCGCCGACCCATGGGTCGTTGCACAGGAACATGTCGCCGGGGCCGATGCCGGGACGGCGGCACCGGTTGCGCAGTGTCCAGCTGGCTGCCATGTCCAGCGAGGCGGCCAGTTCCGTGTTGTAGAGCCCGACTTGCACCACGTCGCCGACTTCGTCCATGATCGCGGCGTCGAAGTCGTTGCAGTCGGTGACCACGACCGAGCCGGACATGCGCTTGAGGGCCTCGCCCATCTCCTCGGTGATGGAGGTGAGGCGATGCCGGATGACCTCGTAGGTCAGGGGATCAACCGCGTCCACCGCGGCAGGGTCGACGTCGTGCAGGCGGAGGGAGTCACCGACGACGCGACGGGTCTCCTGCGGGCTGACCGGCCCATTGGCGAACTCCTCGGAGCCGGCGACGGGAATGGTAGGCATCTGGATCTCCGATCAGGCCTGCGTGTAGTGGATGACGAGGTTGCCGAGGTGGTCGACTCGGCCGGCACATCCCCCGGGCAGCGCCACGGTGGTGGTAGGCGCCTCGACGATGGCGGGGCCTTTGATCTCGTGGCCGCCGCCGAGATCGCGATAGTCGTAGATGTCGGCGTCCTGCCAGCCGCGGCGGGCGTCCAGGAACACGGCGCGGCGGCCAGCGGGTACCGGCGGGCCGGAGGCTTCCGGGATCTCCCGCAGCCGCGGCCGGATCGGAAGCTCGCCGACGGCCTGAGTGCGGTAGGTGATCAGCTGCAGGCCCGCCTCCGCAAAGCCGGAGCCCTGGCCATACAGCCGCTCGTACAGTTCCCCGAAGGCGGTGCCGACCGCCGCCAGCTCCTCGGCATCCAGCTCGCCGACCCGAACTGGCGTCTCTACCTCGGCCAGCTGCATGGTGTAGCGGATGTCCGCCTCGTTCCGGTAGCCGACGCTGGCGAACTTCAGGCCCTGCTCGGCAAGGCGCTGATCCAGCTCCCGGCGCAGGCGGCCGAAGGCGGCATTGAACTCCTCGGGCGGCGGCGGAAAGTTCGCCGGTGAGGACAGCTCCGCGGTCAGGACAATGTCGGAGGCGGCCAGGCCGTAGGCGGAGAAGACCGCGGCGGTCGGGCCCAGTGGGACAACCACCTCGCCGATCTGCAGGTCGGCGGCGTAGCTGGCACAGTGCATGGGCGCCGCGCCGCCGAAAGCGTACAGCACGAAATCGCGGGGATCCTGCCCGGCGTTGACCACGACCTTGTGGACCAGGTCGGCGGTCTGTGCGTTCTGGATCGCGTAAACCGCCGCGGCGGCCTGGTCGACCGACATGCCCAGCGGCTCTGCGACGTGCGTGCGGACGGCCTCGGCGGCCAGTTCCCTGGACAGCTTCTTGCGACCGCCGAGAAAGTTGTCCGGGTTGATGATCCCCAGCAGAAGGTCGACGTCGGTAATCGTCGGCTCGGTGCCGCCATCTCCGTAGCAGGCCGGGCCTGGCCGGGCGCCCGCGCTGCGCGGGCCGACCCGGAGGTTGCGGCCGGCGTCGAGCCAGGCGATGGCCCCGCCGCCGGCGCCGATGGTGTGGACATCCACCATGGGCACGCTGAGCTGGTACTGATTGAGCACGGTGGAGGTGGTCGAGACCGGCTCGCCGTCGATGATCAGGCCTGCCAGGAAAGTCGTCCCGCCCATGTCCGTGGACACGATGTTGCGGTGCCCGAGCTCGCGGGCGAGCCGAGTGCAGCCGACGATCCCGCCGGTCAGGACGGAGCCGATGGTGGTGATCGCGCGCGTCGGGGCGTCGCTCGAGTCGACGCACCCGCCGGAGCCCTGCATCACCAGGAGAGAGCCGGTGAAGCCCCGCTCTCTCAGTTCGGCTTCCAGCGGCTGCAGGTAGTCGCGCAGCCGAGGGCCGACCTGGGTGTTCATGATTGTGGTGGCGCTGCGCGCGTACTCGCGGATGCGCGGGCTGACGTCACTTGACAGCGCCACGTAAAGACCAGGTGCCTCCTCGGCGATGAGCTGCCCGATCCGCTGCTCATGAGCCGGGTTGCGGAAGCTCCAGAGCAGACTGACCGCGATCGCCTGCGCGCCGGCCGCCACCAGCTCCCTGATGGCCCGCCGGGTGCCTTCCTCGTCCAGGGGCACCACGACGGCACCCTTGTGGTCGATCCGCTCGTCGATCTCACGCACCAGTTCGGGCGGGACCAGCGGAGCAGGCTTGTTGGTGCGGACCATGTCCTGCACCTGGTCCGAGCCGAGGCCGGCGTACCGGCCCTCAAGGTTCATGATCGTGATCGAGTCCGCGTGACCGCGGGTGGTGAGGAACCCGACGGTAGAGACATCCCCGGTGATCAGCGCGTTCAGCGTCGAAGTAGTGCCGTGCACGATGTAGTTGCTGTCGGCCAGCAGGGTCCGGGTGTCGCTGCCGAGGGCCGCCGCGAGCTCGTCCAGGACAGCAAGGAAGCCCTGGGCGAAATCCGGGGGAGTCGAGGCGGCCTTGGCGCTGGCCACGCGCCCGGTCTCATCCGCGACGAAGGCGTCGGTGAACGTGCCGCCGATATCGATCCCGATCACATGTGCCATGGCGCCTCCCACGCTCGGAACTCCCTATCCAAGGACCGGGTCGGACGACTCCGGCTACATCACCTAAACACACAACTAATCTGCTGTCCAGTAGTTGTATCTGACATACAGATAAGTAGTTGGTTACGGGGATCTGCCGCCCTCTGCCTGCCCACCGCCGGCGACGACCCGGCTCAGGCGCTCGCCCCAGAGCCTCGCGAGTTAGATCCCGCGCTGGCGTACGGGGCTAGACTGCGAGCACAGGCGCTGGGAGGCGTGATGGTGTGGATCGGCGGACCGAAAAGGGACCCAGAAGACCACCT
>Ga0335072_10017624_pt1 | contig 10094 bp, 14 predicted proteins | sample Lox_Sample_21_FD_206725 | JGI IMG/M metagenome (GOLD analysis project Ga0335072, IMG submission 206725) | Soil microbial communities from Loxahatchee National Wildlife Refuge, Florida, United States - Lox_Sample_2.1 | ecosystem: Environmental > Terrestrial > Soil > Wetlands | place: USA...
GCCGAGTTGGGCTGGTTCCAGCCCGGTCAGTTCCTTCAGAGCGCGCCGGTAGGGCGGTGATGGCCAGCGGACTTCGCCGCTTTCCCACCGGCGGATGCGTTCCTCATCACAGGCCAGCCGGTCAGCGACCCCGGACGGCGAGGCGTTGATCCGGTCGGCCATCTCGGCACGGGACAGGTAGTGCTGCGCCCGCCAGTTCCGAAGCGGGATGTTCGGGACCGTGCTCGTCATGCCGCCCCCCGTGGAAGGGGGGCCGAAGGGGGCAAAGAGGGGGGCTGCGAGGGGTGGGCCGTAGCTGGCCTGGCTGGTTTCCTGCACCTATGTTCCATTACACGCAGAAAGCATGGCCATGAGATCACGGCGGGTTTGCCTCCGAGGTCAAGTTGGCCGCAATCATCCGCTCGACCCGCGCCACCCGCTCGGCCAGCTCATCGAGGTCGGCGCGCAGCGACCCGATGGCTGGATCTTGCTGCGCGCCGTTCTGATTCTGTCCGGGCGGTACCGACCGGTCGGTGACGAACACTCCGCGGCCCTGGTAGGCCTCGACGAGCTGCTCCTGGCGCAGCACGTCGAGCGCGTGACTGATGGTCATGGGCGCGACGCCATAGCGGCGGGCCAGCTCCCTGCCCGATGGGAGGCGTTCTCCCGGCTTGAACGTCCCGCCGCTGATGTTCGCCCGCAGGTCGTCAGCCACCTGCAAGTACGCGGGGCGCGGATCGTTCGTCTTCGGCTTCACGCATCCAGCGTAAGGCGCCCCAGCTGTCTAGGGCGCATAGCCGATCTAACGGTGGGCTTGTGTCGGCAAGCCAACTGTTCTAGTCTGCTCTATATCGACCTAGTACAATCTAGTTAGGAGAGACCAATGTTCCTACAAGGTCCGTTCCCGGTGGAGTTCGGGACGGTGTTCCCCAGCGGCGCGTTCGCGGCCGGTGGGTTCGAGAAGGTGCGGGACTTCGACAAGTCCAGCGGCGACCGGGTGGTGCAGCAGGCCGACAAGCAAACGGGCCTGCCGCTGTGGGTGATCGAGGTGATCGACGCCGGCCCCGAGGCGCGGCAGCGCACGGTCAAGATCAAGGTCGCCGCCGAGCATCAGCCGGTGCTGCCCCCGGCGGCGCCCGGCTCGCCGTTCACGGCGATCGAGTTCGAGGGCATGACCGCCACCCCCTACGTCGATAGCGGCCGGTGCCAGGGCCAGGGCAAGTGCCGTGCCCGGCAGGCGTACTCGCTGAAGGCCACCGGGGTGCGCGCCCCGTCCCGGCTGGGGCGTCCGGCGCCCGAGCACAAGGACGCCGCCTGATGGGCGCCCGGCGGGTGCCCGCGCTGGCGGTGCCGGTCGACCCAAGGTCCGGGGTCACGTTCCTCGGCTACCCGAACCGCTCCCCGCTGCTGACCATCAGCACCGGCCGCGCGCTGCTGGTCACCCTCACCATGCCCGAGCAGCTGGAGGCGGGACACGTCGAGTTCGCCCGCCAGCTGGCCTGCCGGGCAATGGCCTACGCGGTGGAGGTCGAACGCCGCTACCGGGGCCTGGCCCCGCTAGAGCCCGGAGAACAGGTGACGACATGACCACCGTGCAGAGCAGCGCAACGGTCCGGTTCAGCTCATCCGGCCCGGTCGAGGTCGAGCCGACCATCCGGCTGAACGCGGCCACCCGCATCCACTGCCACGTCTACGACGATCACGCGCCGATCCTGGCCATCGATGACGGGAACGTGCGGCTGTCGCTGACCGTCCCCGACACGGCCCACGTGACGGGCGAGGACGTGAACCGGGCGATGGCGCTGGCTGATGCGGTGGCCCGGTACATCACCGAACTCGGCGCGCACGTGGCCGACGACGACGGCGCCGCGCAGGATGCGGCGTGAACGGGCGGGGCGGCTGGAGCTGGTACCTCCGGCCGCCCCTTTTTCTCTCCCCCGCGGTGAGGCAAAGGAAGAGGTGAGCATCTTATGCGCAAGGTAGTGACGGGTGATCAGGTGGCCCAGATCTACAACCGGGACCCGCTGGCGTTCCCCGTCTGGCGGGCACCGGTGTACCGGACCCCGGGCTGGATCATCGCCATCGCGCAGCTGTGCCGGTTCCTGTACTGGCTGATCCGGCTCGTCGTCCGGCACCCGGTCGTGTCCCTGGCCCTGGCGGTGCTCGGCTGGATGTGGGCGGAAACCGGCTGGCTCGGCGTCACCCTCCTGGTGGTCTGGGCTGTCGTGGTCCTGGTCAGCTGGCGGGTGCTATGGCCGGTCGGGTTCGCCCGGCGGGTCGCTCGTCCGGCCCGCTCCGCGTGGCGTTCCCGGCGGTACCGGCGCCGGTGGGAGTCGGTGATGACAATCTCCGGGCTCGCCCCCTGGTGTTAGCGGCCACGTTGTCTGCACATCGTTTGGCAGCGTTCGGTGTGCATGTTCTGGCAGTTCTTGGTGGTGATGATGCCCGGCTGGCGGCAGGAGGTCAGGCTGTGCTGTTGCCGGTGGAATCGTCGTTGAGCAGGCGGGCGAGCACGTCGATGGTTTCGAGCAGCAGCGCGTCGATTCTGGCTTGCTGGTCAGCGGTGTGCTGAGCGCGGTAGCTCGCGATGAGACGGTCCCGCCGGGCGGCTGCCTGCTGTTCGTGTTCGGCGGCCTGGTGTCCGGCTTGGTAGCCGGCCTGCCACCAGCGCAGGGCTTCGGCCCGGTTCATGGCGCCTGCTGGGTGCGGGCAGTCAGTTTCTGGTGAGTTCGGCGACTGCTTTCTTGGCGCAGGCATCGTCGACGAGGTCCTGGCCGGCGGCCGCGGCGGCGATGAGCGCGGCGGTGGCGGCGTTGTTCAGGGCGCGGGGCAGGCCGGAGGAGACGCGGTGCAGCCGGGCGACGGCGTCATCAGCGAACAGGGGCTCGTCGCGCCCGGCCAGGGTCATGTGGTGGCGCAGGTAGGCGGCTGACTCGGCCAGGTCCATCGGACCGATGGCATACCGGGTGGCGATCCGCTGGTCGAGGGCGGCGAAGGTGCCCATCCGCAGCTGCCGGGCCAGGGTGGGCTGGCCGATCAGGATCCCGGCGAACGGGCTGGCGCTGTCCATCTCGGCGTTGGTCATGAGCCGCAGTTCTTCCAGCTGGTCAGGCTGCAGCAGGTGCGCCTCGTCGACGATCAGCACCACGGTGCGGTGCCGTTCGGCGGTCTCGGCGGCGAGCAGGTCCGCGGCCTGGGCCATCAGCTCGGCTTTGAGGTAGCGCGGCCGGTCGCCGAGCGCCCGGACTACCTGCACATACAAACCGCGGGTGCCGAACGCGGGGTTGGCGACGTAGATGACCTGGTGCCGGGTGGGGTCCAGCCCGGCGACCGCGGCCCGCACGGCCACCGTCTTGCCGGCGCCGACGTCCCCGGTGATGACGCCGAGCAGGATCTGGTCGATGCAGAAACTGATCCGGGCGGTGGCCTGGGCGTGGGCCTGGCGGGCGAACAGGTCCTTAGCCGCGATCGCCTTGCCGAACGGGGTGCGGGCCAGCCCGAAGTGCGCCGCCCACGGCGCCCGGCTAGGCATCGCCGTCCTGCCCGTCCTGCCCGTCCTGCGCGCCGGGCAGCATCTTCAGCCGGGTGAAGTCGATCGCCGCGCCGGTGCCGGCCTGCTCGTCGTGCGCGGCGGCGACCATGCCGAGGTAGTCGATCCCGGTCGGATCCGCCGCCGGGGGCGCAGGCGGGGCGACGGCGCGGTGCACGTGCCGGCCGATCACGAACGGCACCGCGGCCCCGGCCGGCCGTCCGTCCAGGAACACCTCGATCACCGCCAGGTTTTCCGGGTCATATCTCAGCTCGACGCGCCGGCCGGTGAGTGCGGGATCGACGGAGTAGGAGTTGCCTTCCAGCGGGACGGTCGCGACCCGGGTCACCCGCCGGGTCACCGACCAGCGGAACGCTTCGGCGATCAGCGCCGGGTCCGCCTGCCGGTGCGGCCCGGCCGCCTGGAACCGGTCAATGGGGGCCTGCCCGGTCTCGGCGTGTATCCGCCGGTTGGCGACCTGCTCGGCCCACGCGGCGAACCAGTCGTTGAGCTGGTCCAGCGACTCGATCCCGTGGTGGACCGCCTCGGCCAGGAACCCTTCCCGGATATACCGGTTTGCCCTTTCCTGTTTCCCCCGGCCCTGCGGCGAGTACGGCTTGCTGTGGATCAGGCGGATGCCGAGCACCGCGCAGGTCCGCGCCAGCCACGCGTTCGCGAACGGCGCCCCGTTATCGGCGTAGAGAATCTCCGGGACGCCCCTGCGGGTGATCGCGCGGCGCAGCAGCTCCTGGCAGATCCGGGCGTTCTCCCGGTCATAGAACCGGCCGTCGACCAGCAGCCGGGAGTGGTCATCGACGATCAGGAACAGCCGGGCCCGCGCCGACCCGTTCCGTTTCGGGCAGGGCACCCACGGCCCGACCAGCACGTCGGTGACCCACCGTTCGTTCGCCCGCTCAGCTTCATATCTCCCGTAAGCCTTCGGGGCGGCCTTCAGCGCGGCCCGGTGCAGCCCGGCCCGGCGCAGCTGCCCGCTGACAGTCCGCTCGGCGACCCGCACGCCGTGCCGGTGATAGAGGATGGAGGCGATCTGCGCCGCGGACCGGCCGGGCAGTTCCAGCCGCAGCGCGGCGGCCTCGCCGAACAGCTCCGGCATGGCCCGCACCTTCCCGGTATCGGACCGGGGCGAGGGCCGCAGCGCATCCACCCCGCCGGCCCGCCAGGCCCGCAGCCACCGGTCGATGGTGCCGCGCGAGTACCGCCGCATCGTCCCGTCCGGGTGGGCATGGCCGCGCGCGGCGATCGCCCGCACCACCGCGCCCCGCTCTGAGCTGGTCAGCCGCCCGTTCGCGGCCTCGGCGATCACCGCCCACCGGTGCAGCGCGATCTCCTGCCGCATCTTCTCATCCATCACGCCGGCACCTCCCGTTCCCAGTGCCGGAACGCCCTGCGCGTCACCGGCTCCTGGGAGGCATGAAACGCCGCCTGCCGATGACCAGCCAGGGTGAGGATGCGTTGGCGGCCAGCAGGCTCCCGCCGGTCACCGCGCTGGCGAACCGCCACCGTCCCAGCGCCGCCCATCCCGGCAGCCCGGCCGCCGCCGTGAACGCCGCGCCGATCGCCGCCACAGCCGACCGCAGCGGATCCGGCAGCAGGCGGACCGCCTCCCCGCCCAGCTCAACGGCCAGCGCCGAGAAACTCACCGCCAGCTCCCCGGCCCGCGCCGCGAACCGGCGGACCCAGCCCCGCGCCGTCGTAAACGGCACCCCCGCCGCGGCCGCCGCCGGGCGCACCCCGCCCGCACCGGCAGCGACCTGCCCGATCACCAGGCCCGCGCACTCCGCCGCGTCCAGCCGCCGGACAAGGACGAACGCCGGCAGCAGCGCATGAGTCACCCCGCAGCCGCAGCACCGGACCCGCGGGATGAAGATCTTCCGCTCCCGCTCCTGCCAGCGGACATGCCGCCAGTAACCCGACCAGAACACCACCGGCGACGAGCACGACGGGCACCGCGGCCGCGGCACCCGGACCGCCCGTCCCAGCAGCACATACGCATCGACCGTCAGCGGACACGGCCATACCATGGACATGGCGAATCACCGCCTCAGATCCCTTCTCGCGACAGGACGGCAAACCCAGGCGAGGAGGGATCTCTACAATCAAGTGACAGATCCACCACAATCCTGAACCGCGCCGGGAGACCCCGCAGCCCGCATCACCAAAGAACGCGGCCATACCCCCACCGAAGATGATCAGCCAATCAGGCCGTCAACACCTGGTACCAGGGCCGGATCATCCTGCCCGTGCTCGGCAAGGTCCGCTCCACCGCCTACGTCGACCGGGTACAGGTCCGGCTCGTCTCGGGCCAGTCAGCCGCTCAGGTCGCCGACGTCGCCGACAACCTGGCCCACGGGTTCGGCGCGATGCTGTGCCGCGTCCGGACCGCCCGGTCCGGTGCCGTGCTGCTGGAGTTCGTCCGCCGCGACGCCCTGGCCGCGATCGTCCCGGCCGCGCCGATGCTGGCCCGCCCGGACCTGCGAGCCCTGGAAGTCGGCAGGCGCGAGGACGGGCTGCCGTGGCTGGTTAAGCTGCACGGCACCCACGTCCTAGTCGCCGGGGCTACCGGCGCCGGGAAGGCGTCCCTGCTGTGGGGCCTGGTCCGCGCCATGTTCCCGCTGATGCAAGACGGCCTGGTGCGGGTGCTCGCCGCCGACCCGAAACTGATGGAGCTGGCCTTCGGCCGCATTATCTTCGACACCCACGGCGAGTACGCCGCCGACCCCGCCGCTATCGCCGACATGCTGGAGCGCGCCGTCGCCGACATGCAAGCCAGGGCCGCCCGGTTCGCCGGAAACCAGCGCGACCACACCCCCACCATCGCCGACCCGTTCACCGTGATCCTGGTCGATGAGGTCGCGTTCCTGACCGCCTACCAGCCCGACCGCAAACTCCGCGACCGGATCATGAACGCCCTCGCCACCCTCACCACCCAAGGACGCGCGGTCGGCTACTGCGTCGTCGCCGCACTCCAGGACCCACGCAAGGACGTGCTGACCATCCGCAACCTGTTCCCCGACCGGATCGCGATGCGGCTCGATGAACCCGAGCAGGTGGACATGGTGCTCGGCGACGGCGCCCGCGACCGCGGCGCCGCCTGCGAACTCATCTCCTCTGACCCGGCTGTCGGCGCCGGGGTGGCGTTCGTCCGGCTGGAAGCCGACCCGGACCCGGTCCGGGTCCGCGCCGGATGGGTCTCCGACGCCGACATCGCCGACCTGAGCGTCCGGTGCTACCCCGACACCGTGCCCCTGGAACTGGAGGGAGTGCCCGCATGACCACCGCGGCGGTCTGGCTGCTGGGCGAATCCTGCCCCGACTGCGGGACGGGGATGACCCTGCTCGATGACGGCTCTAGCCCGGCCCGCGCCGAGTGCGGTTCGTGCGGGTTCGCCGAGGTGCGGGCGGTGACCGTCCCGGCCGGAGGTGAGCGGTGACCGGTACCGGTAAGACGACGCGGGCGCAGCGGATGGCCATGCCGCTGGCCCGTGACGTCGTTAAGGACCTGGCCATCAGCCACGGCGGCTGCATCCGCCCCGTCCAGCTGCGCCGCACCGACCTGACCACCGGCGAAACCGAACAGGTGCTCGTCCCGTGCGGGCACACCCTGGCGTCGGTCTGCCCGGCCTGCGCCGAACGCGCCCGGAACCTGCGCGCCGCGCAATGCCGCGAAGGCTGGCACCTCGACCACGAACCGCACCTCGAGCCCGACACGGCCACCGATGACCAGGAGTGGTGGATCGAGAACCGCGCCGAGGCCCAGGTCCAGCGGGACCATGCCACAGATTCCGGCGAAGATACTGGGGACCTGGAGGAGCTGCTCGGCGAACTCGATGAGGAGATAAACCGCGCCGGGATGCGCGGCAAAGTCACACCCAACAAGGCCAGGCGGCACCGGTCCACTAAGCGGCGGCAAGACGCCCCGCCTCTCCCGCGCCGCAAGATCGACCCACGGACGATCGGCAAGACCTACAAGACGCCGGACGGCAAGACCTTCCGCCCGTCACTGTTCCTCACCCTCACCTGCCCGTCCTACGGGCGCGTCACCGCAGATGGCACTCCGGCCGATCCGGACAGCTACGACTACACCGCGGCCGCGCGGGACGCGCTGCACTTCGCTGCCCTGTTCGACCGGTTCATCCAGAACCTGCGCCGCCTGGTCGGCTACGACCTGCAGTACTTCGCCGCCATCGAACCGCAACGGCGCCTCGCCCCGCACGTGCATATGGCGATCCGCGGCACCGTCTCCCGCCGCGAGCTGCGCGAGGTGATCGCCGCGACCTACCACCAGGTCTGGTGGCCCTCCACCGCGGCGGTCCGCTTCGACGGCGATCACCTGCCGGTCTGGAACGAGCACACCGCCGCCTACCTCGACCCGGACACCGGCGAGGTACTGCCCAGCTGGGAACAGGCGCTCGACGCCATCACCGACCAGGACGAGCCGTTGCACGTCGCCCGGTTCGGGACCAGGTTCGACGCCCAGGGCGTGCTAGCCGGATCAAAGGATGCTAACCGGTGCATCGGCTACCTGACCAAGTACCTGACCAAGCACCTCGGCGACTGTCACGAGCTCCAAAACGACGACCAGGCAGCGCACGCCGGACGGCTCGCTCAGGCGCTGCGCTGGGAACCCTGCTCACCGGCCTGCGCGAACTGGCTCCGCTACGGCATCCAGCCCAAGAACCCCAAGAAGAACCTGCGGCCCGGGGCCTGCAAGGGCAAGGCGCACCGCCGCGAATACCTCGGCTACGCCGGACGGCGCGTGCTGACCTCCCGCAAATGGTCCGGCAAAACTCTCGCTGATCACCGCGCCGACCGCAAGAACTGGCTAACCGAGATGCTCGGTCTTCCGGCAACCGACCCGGCCCGCTACTCATGGGAACCCGTCCAGCCCGGCGACCAGGACCACATGCCCACAGGGCAACGGCTGCTGCACGTCGTCGCCGACCGGATGCGCTGGCTCCAAGCCCTCGACCAAGCCCGCCGACGAGCCCAAGGACTGCCCGACGACCTTTCGGCAACCGGGGAGGCAGCGTGAAGACAGAGCCCATCGAAAGCGGACTTCCGGTCTTGCTCGTCCGCCCGGAGGACGCTGCCCGCATGCTGGGGCTGGGCCGGACCAAGGTGTATGAGCTGATGCGATCAGGCGCGCTCCGCTCGGTCCGGGTCGGCGGTTTGCGCCGTGTGCCGGTGACGGCGCTAGACGAGTTCGTGGCGAGGCTTGAAGCGGAGGCAGCGTGACCAGGCGCCGGGGGAGCGGTGAGGACTCGGTTTACCGGGATGGCGACCGGTGGCGGGGCGCGCTCTCCCTGGGATACGACGAGCACGGCAACAGGCTTCGCAAGAAGGTATCGGGTCGCACTCGCGCCGAGGTGGTAGAGAAGCTTCGCAAGCTGCACCAGCAGATAGATAGTGGCGTTGTCCCAGATGACAGGCTTACGGTTCAGGCGTTTATCGACCGGTGGCTGACTCTCAACTTGCCTGGCTCCGTAGCTGAGTCGACGGAGGACGACTATGTGGATACGGTGCGACTGCACCTGATTCCGGCGCTCGGCCGTAAGCGGCTGGCCAAGCTGACCGTCGCCGATCTTGACCGGTTGTGGAAGGCGAAGCGGGACGCGGGTTACAGCTCTAACAGTGTCCGGATCATGCGCACGGTGCTGCGCCGCGCGCTCGGGCAGGCTGTACGTGAGGGAATCGTGGGCCGCAACGTGGCCGCGTTGTCCGCCGCGCCGCGCATCAGGGCCAAGGAGGGCAGGACGCTCACCGTAGCCCAGGCGCGTCAACTCCTGGACGCCGCGGCCGGGTACCGGTTTGAGGCGGCGGTCGTGCTGGCTCTTGCCTACGGGATGCGCCGCGGTGAGGTGCTCGGCCTGCACTGGTCAGCCCTGGACTGGGAGGCTGGCACGCTGCGGGTGACGCACAGTGTGAAGCGGGTCAAGGACCGTGATCCCTCCTCGGATCGCCAGACTCGCCTGGTGGTTAGTGAGCTGAAGACGCCGAAATCACGGCGCCTTCTTGTGCTCACTCCTGAGATGGTGACCAGGTTTCGGCAACATCGGGTGCGGCAAGCTGAGGCGCAGATCGCGGCCGGGACGCTGTGGCAGGATCACGGGCTGATCTTCGCCAGTGAGACCGGGACGCCGATGGACCCGGACAACTTCTCGCATTCCTTCGCCCGGCTATGCGAGCGCGCGGGCCTCGGTCACTGGCATCCGCACGAGCTGCGCCACTCCGGGGCGTCGCTGATGCTGGCCCAGGGAACGCCGCTGCATGTGGTCTCCGAGGTACTCGGCCACGCCAGCATCGCCATCACCAAGGACGTATACGGGCACCTGCTCGAAGGTGACAAGCGGGCGGCGGCTGAGTCGATGAGCCGGGCGCTATTCGGCGGCTAACACGTGCGCATGGCTCCCAGCGTGGCTCCCAAGAGAGCAAGAAAGGCCCCTTCCGTAACCGGTAAGGGGCCTCTGACCTGGCGCGCTCGGAGGGACTCGAACCCCCAACCTTCTGATCCGTAGTCAGATGCTCTATCCGTTGAGCTACGAGCGCTTGTCTTTGGTTGTCCTACC
>Ga0335072_10017626_pt1 | contig 10093 bp, 8 predicted proteins | sample Lox_Sample_21_FD_206725 | JGI IMG/M metagenome (GOLD analysis project Ga0335072, IMG submission 206725) | Soil microbial communities from Loxahatchee National Wildlife Refuge, Florida, United States - Lox_Sample_2.1 | ecosystem: Environmental > Terrestrial > Soil > Wetlands | place: USA: Florida...
AACCGAGACAGCGGAGGGCGATGATGGCGTTGAGCATGGCCGGATAGATAGCTCCAAGGCCATCGGACATCTCAAAGCGCTCAAGCATCCATTTTTCAGCCTTCTTGATTGCCATCTTGCGCAGGGGCCGAATGTGTACGCGCTCGAACCAGTGCGTGATGCGATCGCACAGGAGGAAAAAGTTGCGCCAGCCTACGAGCTTCTTCCTATCCCAGCGGAGGTGAAGATTCGCATTTTCTCGACCGCCGACGAAGAGTTCGTCAATTCCCTGCTCGGGCCGGACCTTCTTGAAGGGCTTTTTCGCGTAGGCGATCGACAACGGGACCAGAATCGCACGCGACCACGAGGAAATCTCGTAGATGTTGAAGTAGAACCACTTCGGAAAGAGCACGATCTCCGGAGGAATCGCAGGTACGGCATCATACTCGTACTGCCCAAGGAAACAGAGATAAATCTTCGTGAAGGTGTTGCACTCAACCACGCCACCGTTGGCCAGGATCCACTCGCGCGCCCTAACGAGGACCGGATCGTCCGCAGTCATGCCCATGAGCTTGGCGGAGAAGTAGCATTTCACGGAAAGACTGATGTTCGACGGACCACCGGGGTAGATGGACCATCCTCCATCTGCGTTTTGATAGCGAAGCATCTCGGTTAGAGCGCGCTCAAGGCGGCCCTGATCGCCGGTGCCCAACAAGGTATGAGCAAAGATGTAATCGGCCTCGAGCATCGGGTCAGCTTCGAGTTCCCCGCACCAGAAGCCTGCCGGATCCTGAAGGGAAAAGATGTAGTCACAGGACCGGTCGGCAGCCGCTTCGACCTCAGCCAGGCCAGCATCAATTCGACCAAATTTCACCTGTGGGGCGCTGGCGCTCTTGGTGCTCTGCGCCTGGCTTGCCGCACGGTATGCTGTTTTACCTGAGATGTCGGATTGTGGTCTTGCAACTTTTATGCTCATGCTCTGAATCCGCTTTCAAGGCAGCGGCATTTAGCCTACCTGCTTACCTAGACAGATGCTGCTGCGCCGGCCGCGGGAGCGGATTGAATCGCCTGAACGATCTCCGGCGGCAGACCAAAGCGAACATTTTCCGGCATAACTTCCACTTCCTCGACGGAGCCAAACCCGCGATCGCGAAGATACGCAACGACATCTTCAACAAGAACTTCGGGAGCCGAAGCCCCTGCAGTCACCGCAACCGTTGCAACGCCCTCAAGCCACTCTGGATTGATAGCGCCGGAATTGTCGATCAGGTAGCCCCGTGTTCCGAGGTTTTCCGATACCTCGACCAGCCGATTTGAGTTCGAGCTGTTATTTGATCCCACCACGAGAACGAGTTCCGCGTTATGGGCGACGTTCTTGACAGCCGTCTGCCGATTCTCGGTCGCGTAGCAAATATCTTGCGAATGCGGACCGACAATATTGGGAAACTTCTCCTTGAGAGCCTGGATAATGTCTCGAGCTTCATCCAGCGAGAGCGTGGTCTGCGTGAGGTAAGCGACACGATTTGGGTCTGGTACCTCCAACGATTCAACCTCTCTCGCAGTTGAGACGACAGTAGTCACGTCGGGAGCCTCGCCTAGCGTACCTTCGATCTCATCATGGTCGCGGTGGCCAATCAATACCAGCGAGTACCCCTGCTTCGCGAACTTGACGGCCTCGACGTGTACCTTTGTGACCAGCGGGCAGGTAGCATCAATAACCTTGAGATTACGCTGCTTGGAGCGATCGCGGACGGCCGGGGAGACCCCGTGGGCGCTGTAGATGACGCGCATGCCAGCCGGAACCTGATCTATATCATCGACAAAGATAGCGCCCTTCTCTGCCAGCTCATTGACAACAAACCGATTGTGGACGATTTCCTTACGAACGTAGATGGGCGCACCAAAGGTTTCCAGAGCTATCTTCACTACGTCAATGGCGCGGACCACCCCAGCGCAGAAGCCGCGGGGCTTAAGCAGAAGTACGCGTTTTTCAATTTGCGAGGCGTGCGACTCCGAGTTGGGAGTGTAAGTTTCGAGGGTCGTAGGGGTCACCCATCCAGTATATCGCGCCGGGGGACATGGCGAAAGAAATCAATGGCCTATCTGGGTGATACGCTGAGGGGGCCCGGTCGTCATTGGAGCCCATACATCTGCGCGGCTGTCCCACGCAAAACCAGGCGTGCGATCTCAATCGCCCGATCACGGGTGATTTCGCCATCTCGTACCATGCCCGTAAGGGCCAATCCAAGTGCCTGACGGGCATTGTGACTGGCAATCCATGTGGTCTCTTCCCAACCCATCGAGTCAGAAAACGGGTAGCCGTCGGTCCCAAACATCACCTTGTCCGGATAGGTTTCCAGCCATTCCCGAAGCCATGCAGCGATGGTTCTCGGCGGGAATGTAAGCGCCTGCTGTGAGAGATCAAGAAAGACATTCGGCTTCTGCAGTAACGATCCAGCTTCGCGCACAAATGGCCATCCTCCATGCAGCATCACGAAACGAGTCTTGCGTAGCCGGGCATCGTCAAAGACGGAATCAAGAAGCAGGGGATTACCTTTTGCGATGTCGAAGTATCCGCCTCCGCCGGACATGGTGTGCAGGTGTATGGGCATTCCGAGGCGCCCGCACTCAGCAGCGATGTATCGGAAAAGAAAATCCTGCAGGGCCTTATACTCGGCGGGGTCCGGATGTTCTCCGCCCACCCATTTGGAATAAATTCGTTCCGCCTCAGGGCGCGGGGTATCGGCAAAATCGAAACCGCGCAGGTAAGCTACTTCGAATTTCTCGGCGACTGCGCCTTCAGACTTTTGCCGCTCCAGAGTGGGAGTTATAACGCGCGTGAGATATTCATCGAGCGTCGGCGGGAGAGAACCCACGCCGGCGGCCTTCAGGTATTGTGCACGCAGTCGCTCCTCCAGCGGAAAGAACTGCTTCCGGTCCGGGGTGGATTCCAGTTCGGTGTTATCCAGCGGAAAAAGCAATGCGTCTATGTATGGAACCCATTCGAAATGCGGCTTCGCAAGACCGGGGCCCATCGCCACACGATTGCTCAGCATGACTGTGATGCCGGCTTGATCCAGCACCATTGGGCGTAGTGCGGGCCTTCCCGAGACTTCACCTTCGCTCTGGCCTCGTTTAACCCCTTCATCCCTTCGGCATCGAGTGGCGATGCCTTGCCAAAACCCCACAGAGCCTTCCACGCGGCTGTGAGTTGCGGATTGTTCGGCCGCCAGGCAACTGGATCCGTGTCCGGCTCCATATGATCGACTGGAAGTGCATCGAAGTTGCGGTCGGTGCTTTCGTTGGGAGGAGGTAAAACCGGATGCGCGTGATTGTCAATTGCAGGGATTGTAGCGATGGCTGCGGCAATCGCTGGATCGATGTCGCGATCGACGTTATCGGAGGGATTCTGAGCCCGCGGCACGGGGGTCATGATCGCGGCAAACAGAACGACGATGGCGAACTGCGCCCGTCGCTTGCCTACCAAGACCGACGACAGCGAAGCACGGTCGACGGGGGAACGAATCAGCATTCGGCAGGTCCGCCATTCATCTGGATTTCCATTGTTTTCCCGGCCGGGCCACGGCGTACATCTGCGCGGCGATCAGATCGAAGAGCCCCTGACGGTCGTCGTCTGTCCTATAGAGATCGAAATGGGTTCGGTTATCGATGTAAGTAAAGTGCGGATCAGCGTTGAGGCTCTTCAGGACTGCTTCAAATTTGTGAGCCGGTCCATCGAGATAGAACGTGTCTGCTGTACCGACGAACACGTGAATTTTTCCTTTTAGATCGGCGCCGCGACGCGCCCAGTCGGTAGCCACAATGTGGGCGAGATCGTAGTGGTCGCGCCAGTATGCAACAACCCCAGGATCGACGTTCCCGGTCTCGCGATTGAACATCTGCAACGGCCGTCCATCCGGACCACGGGGCGAGAAAACCCATTCGAAGGAAGCAAGCTGACCGCCGTAGTCACCAAGGACACGCTCCTGCCGAGCAAGCTGCTCCATCGTAGCCTGCACCTTGGCGTGATCGCGCACAATCGGAGCTGCCTTGCCGTTGGAGTCCCGATATAGATTGGGGTGATCAGCATAGAGGTCGATGGTGGAGAATGCATGGAAATCGCTGGGGTCGGGGGATGTGGACCAGGTGCCACCGAATATCTTCGGGTAATTGACTTGTAGCTGGAGCGTCGCCCATCCACCCGAGGAATGGCCTTGGAGAAAGCGGCCACTCGCCTTTGCGTCCATGCGATATTTCGATTCGAGATAGGGAATGAATTCAGTTGTCAGCGCGGTTCCCCATGGTCCATTGTTGACCGAGTCGGCAAACTCGTGGGTTCCCGTGGCAAGAGATTCATCCAACATGACCCAGATCATCGGCGGCATCTTGCCCTCAGCCATTCGATTAAACAGGCTCTCGCCGGAGAGCTTGCAGTAGGGCAGGTTGCCTCCAAAACCGTGCGTCCAGTAGACGGTGGGATAGTGCTCACCGGGGTGGTCAGAGTACTGGGGCGGTAGTATGACCCAGGCACGGATGTGTGTTTCCCTCCCTGAAAAGCTGGTAAGTACGGGACTGGTGAAATCCTCAAGATGCGCGGCGGCTTCGGCAGCCTTCTCTCGTTCTGGCGAAAGCTGTGTTCGAGGCTTGCGCTGCGGAACGACGTTGTTGAGCGTCAATTCAGGTTCAACGCCTTGTCCGGGGGCCCAGGCAGTTAGCAGAACCACATCGCTGACGAGATCGCCGGCGGACCTACCGCTGTAGTTGTAATTGTGATCTACATCGAGCACGGCCTGTGCTTCGTAATCGCCAGACTTTAGTGCGGAAAAGCCAGCCGGAAACGCGCGCTCGTCCGTATCGATATCGACAGCCGTCCCGGGCTTCCAGTAATAGATCTCCTTGGCTGTGATGGAGACATCACTCGGCTGAAAGGGATTGGCGTCTACTTCCTTCGCTCCAGTTCCCTGCTTGAGAAAGATGAGGAGACGTCCGGAGACAGGGGCCGCGAACTGGGGCCCTAGCGTGACGCGAAAGAAGAGATGTTGAGGTTGTTGGGCAAGGACGGATGAAACAACAAGGAGAACTGTAAGAAAGGCCAGAACTGACTTACGCATGTGCATTGCGCCGCAGTTTAACAGGTGAGTTTTTTGGAAGGATAGTTCTTCCGTGCTCCGGAGGGCGGTCGTACACTACATCCCAGAACTAGTCGCGGCTGGATCTGATCATCTGCTCGGCGTGACGGAGGGATGTATCGGTCACGGTTGCGCCGCTGAGCATGCGAGCAATCTCCTCGGTGCGTTCTCCTTTTTCAAGCAGGTGGACGGATGTTTTTGTCCGGCCTCCCTGCGACTTTTTCTCAATCAGGAAGTGCTGGTCTGCGAAGGCGGCGATCTGGGGAAGGTGCGTTACGCAGAGAACCTGCTGCGCTTTCGACAGCGCCTGGAGCTTCTGACCCACGGCTTCAGCGGCGCGGCCACCGATACCAATATCAATTTCGTCGAAGACGAGGGTGCGCGGCGCCTGAGTTTTCTTCTTGCCACGCGCCGCTCCTTCCTCGACGCTGACCTTCAATGCGAGCAGCACACGCGACATTTCGCCACCAGACGCGATCTCGTCGAGAGGCTTAAGCGGCTCACCGGCATTTGTAGCGATGCGGCATTCGACCGTATCCCAACCGTGTGCGGTCCAAGTGGCGGGATCCTCATTGGCGGTGACAGAGATCGCGAAGCGCGCCTTCATGGCAAGATCGTTGATCTGGGTTTCTGCGGATTTTTCCAGTTTTTTCGTAGCGGAGACACGCTCTAAATGAATGGCGTGCGCGGCCGTACGATATTGCTGCATGGCTTGGTCAAGATCGGCGCGTAGCGACTTGATGATTTCCTCGCGACTTTCGACCTCAGCCAACTGGCGTGCGACATCCTCTCCGAACGCAATCACCTCGCGGAGTGTCGTGCCGTATTTGCGTTTGAGCCTGTCAAGCGTCGATAGGCGCTCCTCAATTTGTGCCAGGCGCTCCGGCGAGGCTTGGATACCCTCTGCATAGTCGCGAGTTGTTGCACTAACATCTTCAACAAAAGCGAGTGCGGAGTTGAGCTGCTGCGCCGCGTCCTGAAACTTTACATCGAAGCGCGATATTTCCTCGATCTGTTTCAAAGCATTCCGCAGGCTGGATTCGGCCGAGCCATTGCCTTCATACAAGAGATCATAGGCATTCATCGCAGCGGAGTAGAGCCTTTCGGCGTTCATGAGCACACGGCGCTCTGTTTCAAGAGCGATATCTTCATCAGGTTGCGGACCAGCGGCCTCGATCTCGCGACTCTGGAATAGCCAGAGATCGACCATGCGAAGTTTGTCCTGTTCGCTGCTTTCGACGTTTGCCAGCTTCGACCGCAGCTCACGCCAGCGACCAAAAGCCGCGGCGACGGCGTCCGTTGAAAGGCCTGCGTACCGGTCCAGTAAGCTACGCTGCTGGGCCTGATCAAAGGAGCCAAGCGTTTCACTTTGCGCGTGCACGAGAGCAAGTTCGGGAGCGAGCTGTCGCAGCACCGCAACCGTCGCCGGCTGGTTGTTGACATAGACTCGGCCCTTGCCGTTTTCGAGAATTTCTCGCCGAAGAATGATTTCGTTACCTTCTACGTCGATGCCATTCGCTTCGAGGATCGCCTCAGCCCCTTCAGTGCACTCGAACACGCAGGCAACGACCGCTCTTTCTGTGCCATGACGTACGACGTCGGACGAAGCCTTACTACCCATCAGAAGGACCAGAGCGTCGACAAGAATAGACTTGCCGGCGCCAGTTTCACCGGTCAACAAGTTGAGTCCGGGGCCAAAGACAGCGACCGCGTGATCGATGACAGCGTAGTTTTCAGCCCGGAGTTCGAGCAGCATGATCGTATCTTAAGGGGTCTTCGCGCAGCATAGCAGGTATGCAGGTCAAGCATCTGCTCAAGCGTCTTCCCTTCCGACCCTTTTGCCATTCTCTGTGGTCTGAGCGGACAAGAGCAACGCTTCGGCTGAAAGCTGCCGTAACCATCTCAATTCCGCAATCTCAGGCAGCCTGGAATGGCACCCTGTCGTCTGATAACGTGGAATCAAGGCGTGATGACACATTTTTTTCTAGCCGTATTTCTTCTACTGCTGCAGACGGACGCAGATAGTGCCGCCGCGCCGCCTCCCAGCAACAATGGCAGCGCGATTCTCGAAATGCTTCAGAACAGCGGGCCAATTGCCATTGGAGTGCTTGTCATTCTGCTGGTTGCCAGCCTGTGGTCGTGGGCGATCATCCTTGGTAAGTGGGGAGGCTTTCGCCGGGCAGACACACAGAGTAAAAGATTTCTGCGCGCTTTTCGCAAAGCCTCGCGCCTACAGGAGATTGCGACAGTCAGCGAACAGTTCAAACCGAGTCCGCTAGTGAATGTCTTCGACGAAGTGTATGAAACTTATCGCCGGCAGACAGGCGGTTACGGACCTCCACGTAATATCACGGCTCTGGAGCGAGCGGCACAGACGGCGGCCAGTGAATCACTCACCGCAATGGAAGGCCGCTTGACGTGGCTCGCGACTATCGGCGCCATCTCACCATTCGTCGGACTCTTCGGGACCATTATGGGAATCGTGGATGCGTTTCATGGATTGGGTACTGCCGGGGCAGCCACGCTTCGCGCAGTCGCACCCGGTGTCTCCGAAGCTCTGATCACGACCGCAGCCGGCCTGGTTGTGGCGGTTCCGGCCGTCGTCGCCTTCAATCAGTTCACAGGCCGCTGCCGCGCCTATGCAGCCCGCATGGATGACTTCGCGCGCGAGTTACTTAACAGTATGGAAGAAGTGTCACTGATGCCAAATCAGGACCCGGTGGAAAGGGAGGCCGTGCGTGGCCTTCACAAGTAACAACGGCCATACGCAGACAGCACTCGCGGAAATCAACATCACTCCGCTGGTGGACGTGGTGCTTGTGTTGCTAGTGATTTTTATGCTGACCGCTCCTGTACTTCAGTCAGGTATCGAGGTTTCAGTTCCTAAGACCAAGACCGTCAAGGAGATTACCGAACAGCGTCAGGTTGTGACAATCAACCGCGACCAAGAGGTTTTCCTGGGCGACAAGCCGGTGAACCTGGCCGATCTGCCGTCGCGGCTGGCAAGACCAGGAGTCGATCCAGCGCATCAGGTGATTTATGTCGAGGCAGACGAGCGGGTGCCTTTCGGCGCGTTTGCGTCCGTCATGGACGCGGTGAAACAAGCGGGCATCACGAATATCAGCATAGTGACGCAGCCAATTCAAAACGGAGCCCCCAAAGGCTCCGGAGCCGCGAAATAGCCGGAGAAGAGGCTTGGCGGTGAGAGAAACAATCCAGCTCGACGGCGAATCTTTCGGCACGCCGCTGGCGAAATCTGTCCTGCTGCACCTTTTCGTAATCGCCACGGTTACGCTAGGTGCGTATCTTGCCGGACGCCTGCACGGAACTTCCTGGGGGAACGACCAGGCTCCGGGAGCGATCCAGGCGACGCTCGTTAGTTCGGCACCTACCATCCCGTTGCCACAAGTGGCGCCGCCCACTCCAAATGTGTTGGCTACAGAACAACCTTCACCGGCTCCGGCACCGCCGCAGCCCAAGGCAGTGCCTGCGCCACCGCCTGATGCCATCCCGGTCCCGGCCAAGCAACCGGAAAAGAAGGTTCCAGAGAAGAAAAAGGCCGAGCCATCACCCAAACATGCGCAACCCCAGCCTTTGCAGCATCGTGCTCAGTTCGGCGAGGCCCCGGCGACACAGATCCCTCACTCTTTAACAAGCAACCAAGGCCCGAGCAATCCCGTCAATGTGAACGGAGGAGATTTCGGCTCCAGATTCCCCTGGTATGTGGATGTCATCCGCAGAAAGACCGCGCAAAATTGGTTACAACGAGAAGTGGCTCCCGGGACGCCGGGCGGAACAAGAGTGTATTTGTCGTTTGTGATTTCGCGAGACGGCTCGCCCAGCCAGATCCGCATCGCTCAGTCAAGCGGCTCACCGACTCTGGACACTTCCTGCCTCCGCGCTGTGCAACGGGTTGACACATACGGTCCCCTTCCACCGGGCTACAACGGGAGCACCCTTTCTGTGTCTTATTATTGTGAGGAGCCGAATCAATAAAACTTCAGGAACATCCGGCGTAGTCCGAATGAAGCCGCGCAAGACGGCATTCTGTACGAAACGGCTTTGATTTGGACAAGTGTCAGGTCCCGAGGCCGCATCATTGTCTGCAGGACGGAAGAATGACCATAAGCTGCAAAAAGAACCTACCCTCCAGCACGCGCTTTCTATTTCTTCTAATCGGAATTATCTTCATCGCCAGCCAGACTCCCTGCCAGGCACAGGACTGGGTAAGAACGGGAACAAACCTTGGCGTGCAAAAGATACGTCTGGCCGCCGCCGACTTCAAAGCGGCATCGGGCGATCCACAGACGGCACCCCTTAAAACCGTATTTGACGCCACTCTCTACAACGATCTGAAAAATGCCGGAGTCTTCGACATGGTTTCGAAGAGCATGGCTCCGCCGCAGACGCCCGGCAGCCCGCAGGAGATCAATCTTTCCGCGTGGGCTGCAGCCCCTTCTAGTGCCGAAATGGTAGCGTTCGGATCGCTCTCTGTCAGCGGCGGGCGTGTAACCGTGCTCGGTTACTTGTTCGACGCCAAGAATACGCAGAGTCCTCAGATTCTGGGCAAGCAGTACGCGGATACTGCCTCGGAAGAGAACACTCGGCAGATCGCGCACCGTTTCGCTGACGAGATCATTTTGCGCCTCGGTGGGGGCATTAACGGCATCGCCGAAACGAAAATCTACTTCGTCTCAAATCGCACCGGAAACAAGGAAATCTGGGGGATGGATTACGACGGCCAGGACCAGCACGCGATTACGCATCTGGGCACAATCTCGATCTCCCCGAGAGTTTCTCCCGACAACTCGCGTATCGCTTTCTCCTCTCTGGGCAAGGACGGGTGGTCAATTCGGATGTACTCGCTGGAACTCGGGCGGCCTGTCAGCTTTATTTCCCCGGAAGGAACTACGCTGTCACCAGCCTGGTCGAGCGATGGTTCCAAGCTCGCGTTTTCTTCGAGCAAGACGGGCGACAACGAAATT
>Ga0335072_10017629_pt1 | contig 10092 bp, 9 predicted proteins | sample Lox_Sample_21_FD_206725 | JGI IMG/M metagenome (GOLD analysis project Ga0335072, IMG submission 206725) | Soil microbial communities from Loxahatchee National Wildlife Refuge, Florida, United States - Lox_Sample_2.1 | ecosystem: Environmental > Terrestrial > Soil > Wetlands | place: USA: Florida...
AATGGGTGAAATTTTCAGGAGCATCCTGGACGAAGGACGACAAGGGATTTTTCTACAGCCGCTACGATGAGCCGAAGGGAACGGCGCTGCGAGAGGCCAACTATTTTCAGAAACTTTATTATCACCGGATGGGAACGCCGCAGTCGGAAGATAACCTGATCTATGAACGGCCCGATAACAAAGAGTTACTCTTCCAGGGAGATGTGAGCGACGACGGCCGATATCTGGTGATTCATGTCTCGCAGGGCACTTCGCCCAAGACGCGGCTTTATTACAAAGACCTCACGCATCCGGACTCGCCGGTCGTGAAGCTGCTCGATGCTTTCGACGCGCGTTATCAATTTATCGACAATGACGGGCCCGTATTCTGGATTCAGACCGATCTCGACGCGCCGCGCGGCCGGCTGCTCGCGATCGATACGCAGCATCCCGCGAAAAGAAATTGGCAGACGGTCGTTCCGCAGAGCGCCGATAAATTGGAGTCAACCGACGTCGTCGATGACAAATTCCTCATGTCTTATTTGAAGGACGCGAAAACGGAAGTCCGCGTCTACAACTTGAAGGGGAAATTTCTGCGCAATGTCGATTTGCCAGGGATCGGAACAGCGGGTGGGTTTCACGGAAAGCGCCATTACAAAGAAACCTTTTATTCCTTTACCAGCTTCATTTCGCCGACGACGATTTATCGCTACGAACCGGAGACGGGGAAGAGCACAATTTACCGGCAGCCGAAAGTCGATTTCGATTCGTCGCAGTACGAGACCACGCAGGTTTTTTACAAGAGTAAAGACGGAACGCGTGTGCCGATGTTCCTCACCTATAAGAAGGGCTTGAAGCGGGACGGACAGAATCCGACGCTACTATACGCGTATGGCGGGTTCGACATTTCTCTGACGCCGTTCTTCTCCGTGCCGAATCTTGTTTGGCTGGAGATGGGCGGCATCTACGCGCAGCCGAATCTGCGCGGTGGCGGTGAGTATGGGGAGGAGTGGCATCTGGCCGGCACGAAGGGCAAGAAGCAGAATGTGTTTGACGATTTCATTGCGGCAGCCGAGTGGCTGATCGATAACAAGTACACGTCGACACCCAAGCTGGCGATTCGGGGCGCGAGCAATGGAGGGTTGCTGATCGGTGCATCCCTGACCCAACGCCCGGATCTTTATGGCGCGGCTTTGCCGGAGGTCGGCGTCATGGACATGCTCCGATTCCAGAAGTTCACGATTGGCTGGGCGTGGACCTCGGATTACGGATCTTCAGACAATGCGGAAGACTTCAAGTGGCTGTATGCGTATTCTCCGCTCCACAATCTGAAGCCGGGGACGAAATATCCGCCAACCATGATCTCGACCGCCGATCACGATGATCGAGTTGTGCCGGGGCACAGCTTCAAATTCGCCGCCACGATGCAGGCGGATCAGGCGGGTCCCGCGCCAGTGCTGATCCGCATTGAGACCAAGGCCGGACATGGTGGCGGGAAGCCGATTTCAAAGATTATCGACGAGACGGCGGATGAGTGGGCGTTCGTGGCGCACAATTTAGGGATGGATGTGACGCTTCATTGATGCGGGTGGGGGTGACGCGACCGTGAATCAGCAAAGGCATTCCTGCGGAATTCCCTGATTAGCACCCTCTAAGTTCAAGGTATCGTTTCCTTCCTGCGGAGTTCTCGCTGGCACAGAAGGAGTTGTGTCGGGGGACTCACACCCGCGAGTCTATGACTCTTTCTGGGCGGTATTCTCAATCTGGTAACCCTGACCATTCGGATCGAAATTTTGACGCTACTTGATGCAATCCACAGCCGAATTGGGGATATATTGATATTAAAGCTCTTGAAAAAACAGTTTGACAATCACTCGATGACGCTTGGCGACCGAGCTGACTACCTCTATCCAAAGGAGCAATTAGGAGTAACAACTATGGCGAAACCTAAGACCCCCAGAAAGAAATCCAACGGCAATGAGCCATTACCGACTGACGTGACCACGGCTGAGACGAGTCCGGAGAACGGATCGGCATCGTTGATGGCCGAAGCACCAGCCGAAACAGGGAATAACGAAATGAAGAGCACAGCAAGGAAGTCGACACGCAAGCCGGAGATCGTGAAAACAGAATCCCGCTCGAACCTGGTCCCCATCAATCTGGAGGATGAGGTTCGCCGTCTGGCTTATTTGATGTCGGAGCGCCGTGGGTTCGTGCCCGGCCACGAAACGGAAGACTGGCTGGCAGCTGAACATGAAATTCGGGAGCGCTACCACCAGCAAACCGTTCAGACAGCATAAGAACCCTGAGTGGGTGTACCCGGCTGGCGGCCGATCCCCGGCCGCCGCAGGCTCTATTCTGGGTATTTTCAGTACTCTTGAGGACACCTCTCGGTTGCGGTTGCCTGACCGAAATTATTTGCGCCGCTCGATATTCCGCGGAAGTGTGTTTTGTTCATCGCGGGATTAAGCGTTGTGTGCGGTTGCCTCCGTCCGCAGTTTCTGAAAAAATACGTTGGGGTTCCCCGACATGGCAGTCATCGGTAGTTACGCCTTGCTGCTCGCCTTGGCGCTGAGCGTCTATTCGTTCGTTGCGGGGTTCATCGCGCTGGCATTTCGCAGTCCCGAGCCTGCCTTGGCTGGTCCGGGACGCGTCGAGATCGATCCGTCACTTTCCGGACTGCTGCGGCGAAACTCCGACCGCATCGGGGAAACCGCGCGGCGCGCCGGGATCATGATTTTTGCCGCCGTATTTCTTGCGGCCGTTGCGCTGGTCATCGCCGCCTTCAGCAACGATTTTTCGATTGCCTACATTTTTCATCACAGCAACCGCGATCTTCCCGGTCCCTATAAGTTTGCCACGCTGTGGTCGGGGCAGGAGGGGTCCCTTGTCTTTTGGGCCCTGCTGTTATCCGCCTATGGTTGCGTGCTGCGGATACGGTATAAGACCGATCCGCGGTTATTTGCTTATGCGTCGGTGGTGATTGCGGGCGTTCAGATCTTCTTTTTGTTGCTCGTTAATTTTGCTGCGCATCCCTTTGGCTTGATCGAAGGACCCATGCGCGCGGATGGCGCGGGTTTAAATCCTCTGCTCCAGTATCCGGAGATGGTGATTCATCCCCCGATGCTCTATCTCGGATACGTGGGATTCACGGTGCCGTTCGCGTTCGCGCTGGGCGCGCTGATCATGAAGTATCCCGGCGAGAAGTGGATTCACATCACGCGCCGCTGGACGATGGTCACATGGGGATTTTTGACGATTGGAATATTTCTGGGCGCCCACTGGGCATATTCAGTTCTGGGGTGGGGTGGGTACTGGGGATGGGATCCGGTCGAGAATGCCTCGTTGATGCCATGGCTGGTGGGCACCGCTTTTCTGCATTCGGTGATGATGCAGGAAAAGCGCGGCATGCTGAAAGTCTGGAATATGTGGCTGGTGTTTGCCGCGTTCTGGCTGGCGATTCTGGGGACGTTTCTAACGCGCAGCGGAATCATCAGTTCGGTGCATGCGTTTGCCCAATCGTCGATCGGAGACTGGTTCGCGTATTTTCTGGCAATCACGTTCGCAGTGTTCGTTTATTTCTTCGTCAGGAACAAGAATCATCTGCGCAGCGAGCACAAGCTGGAGTCGTTAGCATCGCGCGAGTCGAGCTTTCTGTTCAACAACCTTCTTTTCGTTTTATTGTGCTTCACGGTTTTGTGGGGGACGTGGTTTCCGAAGATTTCGGAACTGGTGCAAGGCAACAAAGTTACGGTGGGCGCGCCGTTTTATAATCGCGTCGCCATTCCAGTCGCTCTGCTGTTGCTGATTCTGACTGCGCTGGGTCCCTTGCTGGCCTGGCGCAAGACTTCGTTCGAGAGCCTGAGGCGGAACTTCTTCTGGCCGAGCATGGGCGCGCTTGCGGTGATTGTGTTTCTGATGATCACGCCATCGGCATGGGGATCCCCGTTCGGGCTGCGGCCGTGGCAGGACATTGCCTATTTCTATTCGCTGATGGCGATCGGGCTCTCGGTGCTCGTAGCTCTTACGGTCGCCAGCGAGTTTTATCGCGGCGGGCGCGTGATTTCAGAGAAAACCGGGCAGAGTATGTTCGCGTCGATGGTGCAACTCACGCATCGCAATACGCGTCGCTACGGCGGATACATCGTGCACTTCGGCGTCGTGGTCGTGATCATCGGCCTTGCCGGAGCGGCGTTCAATCAAGATAAAGAAAAAGAAATGGCGTACGGCGACAAGATGGAGATCGGGCCGTTCACGCTGGTTTGCCGGTCGTATACCGATGAAGACTTCCCGAATTATATGGCGGAGTGGGCGGTGCTCGACGTCTTCAAGAACGGCAAGCAGATCGACACCCTCACACCCGAGCGGCGCTTCTACAAGGCCAGCCAGCAGACGTCGACAATGCCGTTTATTCGTTCGAATCTGAACGAAGATCTTTACGTCGTGTATGAGGGATTGAATCAGGACACGGGGCATCCAATTCTGAAGGCACATTTGAACCCGCTCGTGATGTGGATCTGGCTCGGGGTGTGGATCATCATTGGCGGGACCGTGCTGGCTTTGGTGCCGAATGCGCCGGCGCCGGTGCGGATCTCGGCGCGCGTTGGAGTGCCGGCGAATGTCTCGCCGGTGCCGACTGCGGGAGATTAGCCGGCCAAGGCTGCGACGCGAAACATGAGGTCCCTCGACCGAGAATTGCCGAAAAATGGCAATCCTGCTCCGCTCGGGATGACAGAGATTTCGATGTGAGTAGCTTCAATAAGCAGAGTTGTGGGCTCAGAATTGTGGAGCGATGATCAGAAAATCAAATTCTGTGATGAGGCGCGCATTGGGAGTTGTGATTCTTTGCGTCGCCGTGTTTGCGTTGATGGGAGCAGGATCGGATCCAGCGGCACGCTTCCACGATCTCGGCCATCAGATGATGTGTATCTGCGGATGCGGCCAGATTCTGCTGGAATGCAATCACGTCGGATGTCCGGATTCTGACGGCATGCGCAATGAACTGATGGCGGCCGTGAGTCGCGGCGACAGCGACAGTCTGGTGGAGCAAGCCTTCGTGCAGAAATATGGACCGACTGTTCTGGCTGCGCCTACAACTGCGGGATTTGACCGGGCCGCGTACATCGTCCCATTTGTGGCGCTATTCTTCGGGGCAGGACTGGTAGTCCTGGTCGTGCGCGCGTGGAAGAATCGACCGTCTCCCGCGTTGGCCGATGGCATTCCATCGGCGCGCAATGCGGAGCTTGAAAAATTCCGTGAACAGGCAGGCAAGGAGACTGAACTGTGAGTACCTTCCTGGCTTGCGTCTTGCTGGTCACGTTCGCCGCAACGCTGCTTTACGTCTTTGCTTTACCTGAGAAGATATACATGGGCCGGCAAAAGACACGAGCCTCTTACCTGCGCGAGCGGAAAGATGTGGTGTACGAGAATTTACGCGACTTGAATTTCGAATACAGCGCGGGCAAAGTTCCGGATAGCGATTATCGGTCGCTGAAAGCATCGCTGCAGGATGAAGCTGCGGCGCTTCTGGCCGAGATTGCGCGATTGGAAGCGAATGCGGCGCCGAGAAAAGTGAAACCATGAAGTCAATGCAAAAAGAGAGCACGCCGGTACATAGAGAAAAAGAGCCTCTGGGTGGTTCCGGGCAGTCATGCTGCGCTCGACCGGACAGCCGAGGGTGGCTGTCGCTACCTGGATACTTTGTACTTCTGGCTGTCGTCTTCTTTTCATCTTTCTCTTCGGCACAGACCCTCGCTGGCACAGTGAAAAACGGGACCACCGGCAAACCTGCCGCCGGAGACGAAGTCGTGCTGCTCAGTCTCGGGCAGGGGATGGAAGAATCCGGACGCACCAAAACAGACGCGAAAGGGAATTTCAGCTTCAAGCTGGATAATGCGCAGGCGCCACACCTGGTTCGTGCCATTCATCAGGAGGTTACATATCACCGCATGGCGCCTCCGGGAACGACGTCGGTAGAAATGGAAGTGTACGACGTCGGCAAAAAAATCGAGGGCGTCGAAGTCGTGGCCGACGTGATGCGAATTCAAGCCGAGCAAGGGCAATTGGAGATCATGCGCGCGTTCGCGGTGCAGAATAATTCGAAGCCCCCGCGGACACAGATGAACGAGCGCAACCTCGAGTTCTACGTGCCAGAAGGAGCGAAGATCATTGAGGGCTCGGCGATGACGGCGGGCGGCAATCCCCTGAACACGATGCCGGTTCCCGTCGATGATAAAAAAACGCGTTATTCATTTCTTTTTCCCTTGCGTCCGGGCACGACGCAGTTCGAGATCGCCTATCAGCTTCCGTATGACGGCAGCGCGAATATCGATCCCAAAAGCATTTATCCGCTGCAGCATTTCGTGGCGATTCTGCCCAAGGGCATGAAGTTTGCCGCGGCCTCGGGGGCAAAGTATCAGTCGATGAACGATCCCCAGCAGCCGGATGCGAATGTACAGGTCGTGTCGGGAACGACACTGGGGCAGCGGCTGGCTTTTCAGATTTCCGGCGAGGGAACGCTGCAGGCGCGGCAGGAAAACAGCGGTGCTCCAAGCGAAGCCAACTCGGCGCAGAGCGAAGACCGTCCTGGTGGAGGTCTCGGTCCTCCGATTGATGCTCCCGATCCGCTGCAGAAATACCGCTGGTGGATTCTGGGCGGAATGGGACTGGCGCTGACGATTGGCGGCGTATATGTCGCGTCGCGGCAACAAGCGGCGAACCGGCGGGCCTCGCGAGCGATGAAAACGCAATCCCGCCTGCCGGCGAGCGAGATGGATGTTGAGTTCGAGGATGTGGAACTGATCGGCACAGTTCCGGGCAATGGCCGGCGAGTGGATGCAGTCGTGAGCGACAATGTGCACCGGCAAACTGCATCGTCGATGTTCCTGGAGGGGCTGAAGGAGGAACTGTTCCAGCTGGAAGTGGAGCACAAGCAGGGGCAGATTTCACAGCAGGAATACGAGAAGGCGAAAGCCGCCCTGGACGAGACTTTGCAGCGCGCACTCAGGCGCGAAGCGAAGCGCGTGTAGCGGCGCTTCCGACTACGGCATCGGAGCGTAGCCCTTCTTCAGACAAAGCGCAGGATTCTTGCGAACGGGTTTTGTGCACGCGAGATTGCCCGACCAGGAATGAAAGCGTGGCCTGCGAAATGACCACAGCTCTTGTGTCCATTCCACCTACCGCGCTACCATGACCTGCGCGCCTGAAGGCGCGGAGTGGACGCTATGCCGCAAAATTACGTTCCCATTTTCATCTTCATCGCGATCGTCGGCACACTGTTGCCGGTGACGCTGCTCCTGGCCAAACTGGTGCGGCCGGAGAATCCGAGCAAGACCAAGCTCATGCCCTATGAGTGCGGCATCGATCCCGTCGACAGTGCGCGCGGACGCTACACGGTGCGCTTCTACATCATTGCGATTCTGTTTGTGGTGTTCGATGTGGAAACGATCTTTCTCTTTCCCTGGGCGGTGAAGTTCAAAGCATTCGGCCTCTTCGGACTCATCGAGATGCTGATTTTTCTTGTGATCCTGATCGTGGGCTACATCTGGGTTTGGAAAAAGGGCGCGCTGGAGTGGGTGTAGAGGTTGAGTCTTTTTAGTGATTGTCGGATTTAGTAAATCGGCCGACACGCTTTGCAGAACACGGCCCAGGCGCCTCCAGATGGGATGTCCCGCTAAAGCAAAACGCTTATCGAGAGCGCCCGTAATCTTCTGTCCTGCGTTGACACCATCCGCTCAAGCTGATAAAAGTGAACGTTCTTCCCGAACACAGACGGCGCGAGATGGCTTGATTCGCGAGCTATGCCGGACGAAACCAAATCTGCCTCGACACCGCCGCCGGAGAACAAGAAACCGACGGCGGATAAGCCCGCGACTTCCGGCGGAGTGAAATCCGCACCTTCGGGATCGGTGCAATCGGATAGCAAGGCTGCCTCCGAAAAACCTGCGCTGGCTCCTGAAAAATCCGAGAAACCATCAGCGGCAACGCCGGAAAAACCCGCAGCCGCAGCGCCAGCGAAGCCCGCCGCAGCGGCTACCCCAGCGGCGAAACCGGCTGCCACACCTGGGCATCCAGCGCCACCGAAGCCGGCTGGGCCTGCACCCACGCCATGGGATTCGCCGATGATTTCGAAGCTGAAGCGATCCTATGGATCAGGCATTGAACCGCTGACCTACATGGGCCAGAACTATATGGTGGTCGATCGGTCGCTGATTCCCGAACTATTGCAGATCCTGCGTGACGAAGAAAAATTCGATTATTGTGTGGACATTACGGCGGTGCATTATCCCAAGCGCGAAAAGCAGTTTGATGTGGTGTGGGTTCTCTATTCATTTGCGCGGAACGAACGCATTCGGGTGAAAACCTTGATCGCGGAAGCTGAAAGTTTGCCGAGTTCAGTGCCGCTTTGGCCCACTGCGAATTGGCTGGAGCGGGAAGTTTATGACATGTTCGGGATCGAGTTTGCCGGACATCCGGATCTGAAACGGATTTTGTTGCCGGAGGGGTGGAAGGGATTTCCTCTTCGCAAAGACTACGGGATTCTGCAGCAGGACAACGAGTGGGTGCAGATCAACTTGGGGATTGAGAGCGGCCAATGAGGCTGGGATCGCATCGGCATTTTGGTGCTTGTCGTCCTGACCGAAGCGAAGGATCTATGCAGTCCGTCGACACCACCGGTGCTGTTGAGGAATACATAAGTCCGTCGCGGCAAAGAAGGCCGCTCAGGATAATAAGCATCCGTCGAGGCGAGCGACGATTAACGTCCAACGACTGATTCATGACCGATCCCCGCACACTCTCGCTGCTTGATCTGGAAACACCGGATAAGACGCATCTTGACGCGAACGAGCTCGTCATCAATATGGGACCGCAGCATCCCGCGACGCACGGCGTGCTGCGCGTCATTCTGCGGCTTGATGGCGAGAAGGTCATGGGGCTGGAATGCGTCATCGGATACTTGCATCGCGGCGTCGAAAAAATTGCTGAGAACCGTACCTACACGATGTTCAATCCCTACGTCGACCGCATGGATTATGTTGCGGCGGTCTCGAACGGATTAGGATATTGCGAAGCCGTCGAAAAACTTCTTGGAGTGGAAGCGCCGCCGCGAGCACAATACATACGCGTCATTCTGACGGAGTTGAACCGCATCGCCAGCCACCAACTCTGGTTGGGAACTCATGCGTTGGACATTGGCGCGATCACGCCACTTTTCTATACGTTCCGCGACCGGGAAGAGATTCTCAAAATCTTTGAAAAATATTGCGGCGCGCGGCTGACAACGCACGCTTTCCGCATCGGTGGACTGCAATACGAGGTCTACGACGGTTTCGAAAAAGACGTAAAGGACTTCGTCGCGTTCGTAAAGCCGAAGATTGATGAATACGAAGAGCTGTTGACTACGAATCGCATCTGGCTGGAACGGACCAAGGGTGTGGGTGTCATTTCCGGAAAAGATTGCATTGCTCTCGGCGTGACCGGACCCGTACTCCGCGCCAGTGGTGTGAAATGGGACCTTCGCAAAGCGCAGCCATATGCGAACTATAAGAACTTCGATTTTGATATTCCCGTTGGAGTGAACGGCGATACGTATGACCGGTATCTGGTGCGTATGGTCGAGATGCGGCAATCACTGCGGATCATCGAGCAGGCGGTTGAGGGCATTCCCGAAGGGCCGATCATGGCGAAAGTGCCGAAGGTGATGAAGCCGCCGGTGGGCGAGATCTATCACTCGATCGAAGCGCCCAAGGGCGAGTTGGGATACTTCATTGTGAGCGACGGCTCGACACAACCGTATCGTGTGCGCGTGCGTCCCCCGTCATTTGTGAATCTGCAGGCCCTGGATGTGATGTGCCGCGGACAACTCGTTGCCGACGTTATCGCGGTGATCGGCACGCTGGACATTGTTCTGGGCGAGGTGGATCGCTAGATGCACGACATCGTCGTCTACATTCAGTCGTACCTCGATCCCAACGTCAAGCTAACGCCAGGCGCGGCCGGGAACTGGTTTTGGGCGACCGTCTATATTCTGCTGGTTTTTGTTGGACTGTCGATCGCCGTGATCGCCATGAACTGGCTGGAGCGGAAGATTCTGGCGCATATGCAGGTGCGGCT
>Ga0335072_10017630_pt1 | contig 10092 bp, 7 predicted proteins | sample Lox_Sample_21_FD_206725 | JGI IMG/M metagenome (GOLD analysis project Ga0335072, IMG submission 206725) | Soil microbial communities from Loxahatchee National Wildlife Refuge, Florida, United States - Lox_Sample_2.1 | ecosystem: Environmental > Terrestrial > Soil > Wetlands | place: USA: Florida...
TGGCGTCGCATCGAATCCGCCTGAGATAGCGCCCTAAATCGTCTCGCCTGGCGTCAGCGCGTGCTTCTCCACGACGCCACGGTAGTTCAACTTGATGTCGATCCGCGCATCGATTTCGCGCCGAAAACTCGCCATCCGCATCCGCGCAAGAATATTCTCCGCATCCTCGCCGCTGCAGCGCAGCACGCGCATGCCGGTGGCGTCCCGACCCAGGTATCGCGATGCGCCTTTGAGCCAACGCCGCTCCACGTGGGCGTCCGCGCTCAGCGATCCCAGCGCCAGCGCATCCAGCTTCGCCATCCAGCGCGCAGGCGCGGTCGCCACGCGCCAGTCCAGGAGGGCCTGCATCTCGCTGAGCCTCGGCGCTTCCTGCTTCACCGAGCATCCGCTCAACGCGGTCAGGGTGCGGGCGCCGTCGGCGTTCGCCGCGTACACTAGGTCCGGAAGCACGCCGCGTTCGCGCATCTCCGGTTCCAACTGCGCGTGCGAAACGCCCACACACACCGCAACCGGTTCGCGTTTTCGGATTTCATTTTTGAGGATGCGCAGGGCCTCATCGAGCGAGGTCACCACGAAGTCCACCACGCCCCCGTGCAGCGCCTGCCGCTGCGTCTCTGAGCCTGCTGCCGCGCACAGCGTCGCCGCACCGGCAATGTTCGCGGCAATCACGAGGCGGTTCGCTATTTCATCCAGATTCCCGGCGTAGAACAGCTGCCCGCCCAGTCCCGCATCGCTGCTGCGATCGTCCGGGCCGCGCCTTCGCGCCATCCCCATCAGGTCCTGGAAGGCCTGTTCAGTCGCGCACACCAACTCGAATACGTCCGGCGGATGGTATTGGTTGTTCAATGCAGATGTCTCGGGATGCCGTGCCGTGCGAAGCTGCACTAGTACGGAATCGAATAGGGAATGGGATCGCGGATGCTCCGCTTGCGCACCATCAGAACAAACTCGCCGGAACTTGCCTTCACCGTGTCCTGCTCCAGACTCTTTGACTTCCAGCACTCATCCGGCATGACAAGACCGTGTGCCAACACATCCGCCAGTGGGAACCACGTCTCCGTCGACGTGTCCTTCTGCCGGGCGACATCGCAATTTACGTAATACTCCGTGGAATTGTCGTATGTGGCGCGCACCGAGATGGCCGTAGCCTTGGCGGGCACCGTCACGGTCGCGGTCCCGTCGTCGTTCATCTTCACCCACTCCACATGCAGCGCACGCTCGCGATTGATGCGAACTTCGATGTTATTCGGCACAATCCGTTCGCCATTTCTGCCGTCGAGAATGCGCACTGTAAATTGCTTGACCGACTGTGCCTGCGGCGCAACCCAGGCCACACCCGCGCACAGCACCAGAGTCAGCCCAAGGCCGATCTCTTTTCGCATGCTCACCTCGTGCCTCTACCAGGATGAATACGGCTGGCCGTCCGATCCGGTGTCCTGCGAACCGGAGTGCACGTCGTTGATGCCTGAGTCTGTTTGATCGACAGACGAGAGTGCATCGCTCGTGTCCGTTACCCACGTATCCCGGCTCTTCGTCATGGGGTCTTCCGGGATGCTCCGAAGGTAGCCGTTCTGCACCAGATCGTCAAGCGACTGCGGAGCCTTCTGCTTGTCCATCGTGTAGGAGTCGATGGCCGACCGCATCACCTGGAGGTCTTCTTTCAGCACGGCTTCTCTGGCCGACTTCAGCGCGCCAATGAAGCTGGGAACTGCGAGTGTCGCAAGAATGCCGATGATCGCCATGACGATCATTAGCTCCATCAGCGTGAATCCCGCCTCGGATTGTGCGTTCCTCTTTGACACTGCCTGTTTCCCTCGCCGCTGGCCAGTCTGTATCAATCGCACGGACCAACTGACCACTGACAACTGTTTGCTGCCTTCCTACCAATCTTTGTACTTCGTTCCGTCCAACGCCGTGCCATCTGACTTCGAATACACGTCAAACACACTCTGCCCACCGAATGTGTCAGAGTCCGGATCATCCTGCATCGACCGCATTCCCCAGTCCGCCTGACCCGTCATCGGATCCACCGGGATCTTACGCAGGAACCGCACTTTCTTGCCCTGGACATCCACTCCGTTCACGAGTGTCTCGAGGTCCGGCGGGTAGTTCTGGCTGTCCACCTTTGTCTGAAACGCGCCGCGGTCTGCCGCATCTTTGTAGTGATCAATGGCGTCGCGCATCACCCACAGGTCCCGGCGAAGTTCACGCTCCTTCTCCCGCTTCATCTTGAACCGCGCAATCGGTACCGCAGCCGACGCCAGAATCGCCAGAATCGACACCGTAACAATCAGCTCAACCAGCGTTAGGCCGCGCTCCGATCGTTTTCGGATTGGGCGTCTGGTTTTCATCACCGCATTCCTACTTCACGACGATCGTCGTCTGCGCGCCCTGCGTCTGCACAGGCTGTTGTGCGCTCGTCATCGCGCCGGGCCGCGTAATGGTTATGGAACTGCCGCCTGCCGCTTTGGCCTGGAAGCTCAACACGCAGACCACCCCAGCTCCTGAAATTCCGGCAGCGCCGGGCGGGCGCGACGCATTCACCACCAGGTTGCCCGGTCCATCGTCGCGATGCACCAGGGCCACAGCCTGTCCGTCGCGATTGAGAAAGTCGCCGTCGCCTACGTTGACCAGCTCCAGCTTCGACGGGTCATACGTAAGCTGCAAAGGAACTGACGCAATATCCTGGGCTCCCGTTATCACAATGGGCACCTGGATCGTTCCGCCAACGGCCACCGAAGTCGCAGAAGGCACCAACGAAAATCGCAGCGAGCCGGGCGGAGCCATGCCGGGAGGCGGGCTCGCCTGCGGCTGCGGAGCCGCGCCCTGGGGCGGCGCCGGCGGAGTCGCCGCTGGTGCCGGTGGCGGTGCATTGCCGGCCGCGGTCGCCTGAATCTCCGCCAGGGCCGCAGGGGCTGCTGAACTTGCTGTCGCCCCCGGAACGGTGCCCGATGTCGTCGGCGCCTGCGCCGGCTTCTGCGGCAGCGGCACGTAGTACTTCGTCGTCGTATCCATCGGATGCACTTCGATCGATTGCCCTGTGCCCGTGTCGATCGGCCGCAGGTTCACCGGAGTTAGTTCCGGCGCACGCACAATATGTGGAATCAACAGGAAGACGATCTCATCGTCCTGCACCTGGTGATCCTTCGACCCGAATAGATACTTCAAAATCGGAATCGAGCTCAGACCCGGAATACCCGTCCAGCTTTCCATCTCCTGCCGGTCGAGAATCCCGCCCAGGATGCTTGCCTCGCCCTCGTGCAGCCGGATTGTCTGCTCGCTCTTCTTTTGCGCGATGATCGGTTCGGTCACGCCTTCAATCGTCGTACTTCCGCTCTCTGAACTTACCTCGATCGAGAGCTTCATTGTTACGTCGTGGTTGTAGTGCACGGTCGGCGTCATCTCGATATTGACGCCAACGTCAATGTACTGAAACTGCGTCTCCGCCAGCGGCGTAACAGCAGCGGCCACGCCCACGCCCGATTGGAAGGATCCGGTTGCAATCGGGATGCGTTCGCCGATCTGCATTGTTGCCTTCTGCGAGTCCGTCGCGCGGATCCGCGGGTTCTGCAGAATGCGCGTATTCGAGTCATTCAGCAGTGCATTCGCCGTGGCCGTTCCCACCGTTACCGCAAAGTCCGTCGAGTTCAGGTGGGCCAGGTTATAGAGCGTCGGATTCGTTGTTGTCGTCGATGAAGAACTCGACGAGGAAGAACTGCTGCTCGCATCCGGAGACTGCAGCGTGACGCTTGCGCTTTGCGGCCAGGCAATACCCAGCGTGCGCTCCCAGTTCTTGCTCACTTCCATCACGGCCAGGTCCACCACCACTTCGGGCCGCGCCTTATCTAGATCGTCGATGATCTTTTGCGCCAACATCAACTCGTCAGGCGTTCCCCGCATCACGATTGCATTCTGGCTCTGCACGCCGTAGGCGTGCGAATTCGGCATCACGTTGCGGATCGCCGTCTGCACCTCGTTCAGATCGTTCTGTTGCCACGCATTGTTCAGGTAGAACGTCTGCACCGCCTGCTCTTCAAGCTCTGTGCGTTTGGTCCGCGTATTCGCCGCAACGAAGATCGTGTTTGGCGTGACCGGTCGCCAGAACGTGCCCGAAAGCGTCGCCACGATTCGCAGCGTATCCATCAGCGACTCGTTCACCAGGTCCACCTGGATGCGCTTGCCCGTGTAGTCCGGGTCGAACAGCACATTGATGCCCGCGGCCTTGCCCACGGCCTGGTACACCACCTTCGAGTCCTCAACCATGTGCAGCGTGACTGGTTCGTTCGACATCGGCTGCAGCCGTGTCGGCGCCGCCATCGAATCCACTGCGGCCTGTTCGCTCGCCGCTTCCGAATTCTCCTGGTCCAGGCTTGGCGTCTGCTCCTTGTGCAGACTGCGGATGTGCGCAATCTCCTGCTGGGCCGCCTCGTCGGTCGGATCGATCTCCGTCGCGCGCAGCAACTCCATCAGTGCGCCCTGTTCGTCGCCTGTCTTGTAGAGCTTGCGCCCCTTTGCCAGGTGCACTGATGACGCCGAGAGCCGCACGCGATAAAACGCCGCCCGATAGCTCAGATCGCGCGGAGACATCGTATACGCCTTCTGATAGTCGGTAAAGGCGGTGTCGTAATCTTCAGCCGCTTCGGCCCGCTGCCCCATTTTGTAGTAGGACTTCGCCGACTCCGCCTGCAGCAGAGGGCTACCCGCACTGACCAGCACCACAAGGGCCAGCAGCACGGCACACGAACGGAAACGGGGAAAAACAAATGCGTCAGCGCGGCGGTTCATTGAGCACCCCAGCGTCGTCCGCGGCTCCGGTAGTCCCTGCGGCCGCAGAGGGCTGCCTGGGCCGCCCCTGACGCGATCAATCTCACAAGCTAAATCCATTCAAGGTCGCCTCATTTTAGCAAAGCACCACAATCGCACCACCGCCCGTTCCCCCGCCAAATCCTGGTCACAAAGCCGGGGTAAAGGCCGGCTGCGCGGGCTGGCCTTGCCCGATGCTACGATGAAGATTCAAGGATACTTCGCCATGCCGCGCCAATCCAGCCACGTTATCGCGCAGCAGGACCGATCGGGCCCGCAGAAGCCCGTGCGTCCCCGCGACCCTGTGGCCAGTGGAGAACGCGACGCCGCCCAGAATCGCGCCGCCAGTCACAACTACTTCCTCCTCGATAAATTCGAAGCCGGCGTCGCCCTCCGCGGCACTGAGGTCAAGTCCATCCGAGAGGGCAAGGCCAACCTCAAAGACGCCTACGGCCTCGTCAAAGACGGCGAAGCCTTTCTGCTCAATATGCATATCGGACCCTATTCGCACGGAAACATCGCCAATCACGATGAGACCCGTACGCGCAAACTGCTCCTGCACCGCGAAGAGGTTCGCAAGCTACAGTCAAAGACGCAGATCAAAGGCCATACGCTCATCCCCACCCGCCTCTACTTCCGTCACGGCCGGGTCAAGTGCGAACTCGCCGTCGCCAAGGGCAAACAGGACTGGGACAAACGCGAGACTGAACGCCGCCGCGAAGCCGACCGCGAGGCCCGCTCCGCCATCAACGCCAACAAGCACCGCATGGGGCGGTAGGCACTCCCTCCCGCCCCTAATGAAATAATGCATTCCATGCGCACCTCCCTTGCCTTCACCCCCCTGGCTTCTTTTGCCACCGAACTCCTTGCCGTCCTTGCCGTCGACACCCAGACCGCCAAGGGCCCCGATGTGAAGCCCGCCCTGACGCTTCTCACCAGCGATGCCGCCGTGCAGGCCGCCGCAGAAGCGGTGCTCGCCTCCGGCGAATACAAGGCCGGCGTCAACGAAACTGTCCTGCTGCACGCCCCGGCCGGCCTCACCGCCAAACGGCTGCTCATCGTCGGGCTGGGCAAGCAGGCCAGGGCGACGCTCCACTCTGTGCGCAACGCCGCCGGTGTCGCCGTACGCTATGCCAAACCCCGCGGCATCCGCGAACTGGTCCTCGCCCTGCCTGAAAACTTCTCCGAAACTTTGCCGGCAGCGAGTCTGACCCGCGCAATCGCCGAGGGCGCCATCGTCGGCGACTTCGACTCGGACACTTACCGCAGCGACCGCAAGGACCTGAGCATCCAGTCCTTCACCCTCGCCGCCTCGGAAGCTTCCGACCAGGCTGCACTCGAAGCGGCCCTCAGCGAGGGCGTAATTACGGGTGAGAGCCAAAACTTCGCCCGGACTCTCGTCAACGAACCCGGCAACAAGCTCACGCCCACTGTCATGGGTCAGCGCGCCCGCGAGATGGCCGCCGAAGTCGGCCTGGAGTGCCACATCTACTCCACCGAAAAGCTGCATGAGCTCAAGATGGGTGCATTCTGGAGCGTCTCGCAGGGCTCCGCCGAACCGCCCGCCCTCATCGTCCTCCACTATGAGCCCGTGGGCGTGCATGAAGGTCCGCTCCTCGGCCTCGTGGGCAAAGGCATCACCTTCGACACCGGCGGCATCTCCATCAAACCCTCTGACAACATGGACAAGATGAAGTACGACATGGCCGGCGGCGCTGCGATGCTCGGAGCTATGCGCGCTATCGCCCTGCTCCGCCCCAAGGTCAAGGTCATCGCCATCGTCTGCGCCGCAGAAAATATGCCCTCCGGCACCGCCCAGAAACCCGGCGATGTCCAGACCGCGATGTCGGGCAAGACCATCGAGATCATCAACACCGATGCCGAAGGCCGCCTCGTGCTCGCCGACGGACTCACTTACGCCCGGCAACTCGGCGCCACGCACTTGATCGACGCAGCCACCCTCACCGGCGCCATCGGCGTCGCCCTCGGCCAGATCAACGCCGGCGCCTTCTCCAACGACGACGCCACCTGGGACAAGTTCGCGACCGCTCTCGCCACCTCCGGCGAGAAGTTCTGGCGTATGCCCCTCGGCGAGGAGTACGCCGACCTGATCAAGTCTGACATCGGCGATATCAAGAACACCGGCGGCCGCTACGGCGGAGCCATCACCGCAGCCGAGTTCCTGCACCACTTCGCAGAAGACACTCCGTGGATCCATCTCGACATCGCCGGCCTCGCCTGGATCGATGACAACCGCGCCTACATCGCCAAAGGCCCCAGCGGCATCGCCGTACGCTCGATCCTCGAATGGGTCAGGAGCTATCAATAGTTGGCTTGGCGCCCAGGTTCCGAATCTGAAGCCTGGGTACGCCAACGTCGACGAAAGTTGCCGCTCGAAAGTCCGCCTGTGCCACCTTCAGGAGGAACCGTGCACAGGCTCTTTCCGCGTAGCACCCCCGGCAATCGCACGCGCTCAGAAGTGATACCGCACCGCCAGTTGCATCAGGCGCGGTGCCATTGCGCTGACCGCCTGTCCAAAGCTTCCACTGGAGATGTTCCCCTCCACAGCCGACGCGCCAAAGAACTGTGCGTGGTTGAACACGTTGAATCCCTCGGCCCGGATCTCGAGCGCGCGATTATCTCCCACCAGCAGACTGCGCGAGATGGTAGCGTCCAGGCTCTCCATACCCGGCCCGGAGAAGAACCTCCGCCGCGCATTCCCCATCGTTCCCAACGCGGGGAGCGCAAATTGGCTTGCCGCAAAAACCGCGGAGCCATCACGCGGATTCAGATTCAAGTGCAGCGCCTCGCCATTCCACTCCGGCGTATCCACGCCATTGTTGTTGATCCCGTTGGGAATCGTTCCCAGCAACGACGTGTCGTTGTTGTTCAGCAAGGTGACCGGCAATCCGGTGGTGAATCGCGCAATGCCCGCGACACTCCAGCCTGACCCGGCAACATGCAACCGGGTTCCAGCCCGGGGAGCGGGGATCGCATAGTGAAAACTCGCTACCACGTTATGCCGCAGGTCGAACGCTGAGAGCCCCCGGCTCAGCGACGGACTCACCGGGTTGACCGGCTCCGGCAGCCCGGCGGATTGATCGATAGACTTCGAATACGTGTAGCTGGCCAGCAGTTCCAGACCATGGCCGCGGTGATTGACCGTCGCCTCGAGCGCGTTGTAGTTTGCGTTGGCGATTGTTCTCTGCAACTCCACGCTGCCAAATGCCGAACCGAACTCAGTCCGCGCGGCTTGCTCATTAAAGGGACCGCACGCCGATCCCATGCTCAGGCACAAGCCCGGGTCCGCAGGATTTGCTTCTTCGAGGACGAGCAAATGATGCGAAGCTGCGCCCACGTAACTCACTGTCGTCAGGGTCGAGGCGCCAAACTGCCGCTCCACACTCGCCATCCAGTGCTCCGCATACGGAGTCACGTCATTCGGATCCACTGCGGGGATTCCAACCAGCGGTTCAAACTGGCTCCAGTCCACGGTCCCGTTCGGGTGCGCGCGACTGGCGCCATAGGCCACCTTTTGCAGCGGAAATCGCTGCCCCGCGTCTGCGCCCGTGGCGGCCACAGTAAACGGTGAGGCGAACAACGGCGGCGCCGCGGAGGTGTAGGTGTAGCCATAAGGTGGATTCGCGCTCATGATGCCAGCCGACAGTCCTTCGTATGCGGTGTAGAACATGCCGTAGCCCAGTCGAATGCTCGTCTTTCCTGTTCCGCCGGTCAGCTTGTGCAGCAAGCCGCTCTCTGCAGCCGGCGACCACGCCACACCGATGCGCGGCGCAAGATTGTTGCGAGCTGGCGCCAGCGACCGTGGCACGCCGGGGTCCCCTGGAAACACCAGCCCCTGCGGTGCGTCGGGAAATACCTGCGACTGTTCGCCCTTCACCAGGGTCTGCAGCTGGTTAAATTTTTCGTCCCATGGCCGGATGCGATCCCAGCGCACACCGTAATTCACGGTTAGCCGATCGGTTGCCTTCCAGCTGTCCTGCACAAATGCCGCGGCATACAAGTTGCGGTTATAGAAGTCGCGCGCCTGCCCCTGCGTATAACTGGATGGCGCTCCGAGCAGGAAATCCGCAAAGTCGACGCCGGTCTCAGAGCCGTTAAATCCAAAACTGCCGTTAAACACGACATCCGGATGCGTGTTGATCTGGTTGGCGTGGATCTCGCCGCCGAACTTGAGGCCATGTTTCCCGATGATGCGCGAATACGCATCGCTCGCTTCGTAGATGTTTTCGGCCTGCACCAGCGCCGTCGTGTCCACGCCGATGGTGAAGTCATTGAACGCGAGGTTTTCGATGCCGACTGTCGAAGGCTTGAGCGCCACGATGTTCGTGAACCCCTGGTCGGTCAGTGACGGTCCCACCCCGCCCATCGGCTGGCCCACCGCGTTGTCGTTCCGCATGAAGCTGACATGCGCTTCATTCAATGCGGTGCTGCCAAAGGTCGCCGTGTCGGCCACGCTCAGCAGCTGCGCACGTCCCTGCGACGTTGCGTCGAAGCCCGGCACATTCGCGCCGCCTGTTCCCGTCGGGTAGGGATTGTCGAGCGCGTAGTCGTCGAGGAAGTAGTATCCCGTGAGCGTACTTCGGCCATGCGTCCAATCCGCGCGCAATGCGCCTTTGTCGTCCTGCAGTGTTTCGGCAGCCGATGCCGTGGCAAACAGCGCGGACCCGGCATTCGGTCCGGGTATGAAGTTCAGCAGATACTGTGCCGGGGTTGACCACGCCGACAGCGGAATCAGCCCGTCGGGAAAAACCTGCGCGTAGGCCTCACCGGCCGTCACGGTGCGGCCCATCCGCTGCGAAAGCAATCCCGCCCAGTAGGCGCCATTGACGCTTCCTGTCAGCGGAACCTGGCTGAAGTCGCCGCTGCGCTCCGCGAGCGACGGCACCGCGATGTTGCCCGTGTCGATGCCTTCCGTGAGCCGCGTCCCCTGGTAGTCACCAAACAGGGTGAGACGCTTCACCTGCCAGGGCGTGCCGCCCAGCGTTCCGCCAAACTGGTTTTGCCGGTACGCTGCCCGCTCCTGCGAAAAATAGTTCCTCGCATCCAGGGCCGTATTGCGCAGGAATTCAAAGACGCTTCCGTGGAGGTGCTCGGTACCTGCCTTCGTCACGACCAGAACCTGGCCTCCGCTCGAGTTGCCGTACTCCGCATCAAAGTTCGAGGTCAGCACGCGAAAGCTGTCGATCGCGTCGAGGTTCGGCACGATTGACGTCCCCATGTTCACGTCTTCTTCGACATCACTGCCGTTGACGCGGAAGCCGTTCGAAG